>Ga0123333_10001744_pt1 | contig 22831 bp, 8 predicted proteins | sample BioC12SIPDNA_3_FD_89957 | JGI IMG/M metagenome (GOLD analysis project Ga0123333, IMG submission 89957) | Anaerobic biogas reactor microbial communites from Washington, USA - Biogas_R2_B C12 SIP DNA | ecosystem: Engineered > Bioreactor > Anaerobic > Unclassified | place: Washington, USA... | reverse complement strand
TACGGAAACCGGACCGTCGACGGGGCGGAGTACGGGACCTTTCTCGGTGTTCTCCTTCACGTAGAGCTGCTTGGCGAGCGTCAGAGGAGTGCCTGCGTACGGCGTGACTTTGGACATGTCCTCCAGGTACTGCCAGTGGAGGCTGCCCCAGGCCACGCCGGCATCCGTTTTGGTCACCTGGACGCGGCCCAGCTCCGGCTGGACTGCCTCTCCCACGAACCGCTGTTCGTAGAATCCCGTGCCTGCCTCCACCGCCTGCGGTTCGAGCTGCAGATCGCCGACCCGCACACGGACCAGGGCATCGGACGCGAGCAGGTCGGTGCCGCGCAGCAGCAGGCTGTAGATGGCATCAGCCGTGGCCTTGGTCGTCTTCCAGTCCTGCGTCTGCTTCTGCTTGAGCAGCCAGACGCGGCATCCCTCGACCGACTCGACGTCATTCATCACTTCGTCGAAGGCCTCGATCATCAGCGCCTGGGTCTCGATCGGCGCGTGGTACCACCACCAGGACCGTTCCGTGTCTCGCCAGAACATGCCCAGTTCCTCGTCGGTGACGCTGCGTTCTTTGAGCGACCGCATGATGTCCTGCGGTGCCGGCTTGTCACCCCATCGTTTGAGCGCGATGGCCAGGTGGGCCTGTGACTGCCGGCAGTCCAGTTTGGTCCAGTACTGGCGCGCCTGCTCCAGGAAGTAGTCGACCGCTTCCTGGTGCTCCGGGGCAATCGGCTGATCGTCCAGGAAGAAGCTGCGGCCGTACAGGTACAGTGCAATCGTGGCGCTGAGGTTGTTCCGAGCCTTGTTCCCGTGCGCGAGGATCTGGCGGTACACCTCGTCGATCCATGTGTCCAGGCGCGTGAGCGAACGGATTGCCGGAGCGACATCGAGGTCTACGCCCAGATGCCGCAGGCGTCCGAAGCCGGTGGTGATGTACAGTGTGATGTAGTCGTTGGTACGACCGCCGGGGAACCAGGGCCAGGAACCGTCTTCCGCCTGCGCCTCGACGACCTTCCGCAGGCAGCGCGCCAATTCGTCCTGCAGCCGATTGGCGTCGAACAGGATCCCGACGTTGCGCCGCGCCTCACTTTCCCGGACAGCCTGCCGCACCCACGGTGTCTCCTCCAGCAGGACGGCCTTGAGATCCTGATTCTTCTCCAGCGGGGTATCCAGCGCCGCGGTGCCTTTCCACTGGTCGAACACGCGCCGGATCTTCGGATCGGCATTGGCGATGTGGCGCGCGAGTGCGTTGGCATACAGCCGGTTGAACGTCTGCTCGGTGCATTCGTAGGGATATTCCATCAGGTAGGGCAAGGCCAGCACGGCGTACCAGGCCGGCCGAGACACCATCTGGACGGTCAGCGATTGATGGCGCAGCGAATCGGAACTCCCCGATTCCAGCAGCCTGGTGAAGTTGAAGTCCTTCGTCCCTGCGCCGCGGATGGGCAGCGGCAGCGATTCGGTGACCAGCGTTCGCCGCGACAGGACCGGCAGGTAGCCCTCTTCGCCGTCCGACAAGCGGCCGGTGGATCCAACCGCCTTGTAGGTGAGAAACCCCATGCCATCGGGAATCTGCAGCCGCCAGGAGAAACTCTGCGACTGCTGCGACGCGATATCAAAGGGCTGATCCAGGTTCACATTGCCCAACTGCTGATCGACCGTGTCGAGCGTCCGGGCATCGGCCAGCGTCAGACGCACGGTGCCGGCCTGCCGGGCTGCTGACTGGTTCGTGACCTTCACCGTGAATTCGAGGATGTCCCCCTCCCGGACAAACCGCGGCGCAAGCGGCTCGACCATCAGGTCCTTCGACGTGACGACGGTGTCGGTCAGAGCACCGCTGCGCAGCTGGGTGTCGTGTGCGAAGCCGAGGAACTTCCATTCGGTCAGCGCTTCGGGCATGGTGAAGGTCAGGGTGACCTGCCCCTCCTTCGACACGGTCAGATGCGGGAAGAAGAAGGCGGTCTCGTTGAGGTTCTGCCGCGCGGAGACTTTGCTCAAGTCGATCGGCGGAGTGGCTGCCGATGCGGCGTCTTTCATTTCCATGCCTCCCCTGCCTCCCATGCCTCCCGCGGGCGGCATCCCCGCAGCCTCCATCTTGGCGTCGGCCATCTGAGGGGCGGCTTCGTCTTCCCCGAATGCCATGTCGGCGGCCATCTCCATGTTGGCCGCGGCGGCCGGCGCTGGCAGGGGGCCCGGTCCGCCAAGCGCGGACAGTGCGCGGCCGCTGCGCGCGATGCCGCGATGGAACAGCTGCGATCTGATGATCTCCAGAGGGAATGTGCGGTAGGTCAGCGTGGTATCCCTGAAGTCGTGGACGAAGCTCCCCCGGATACCGGTCAGCTGCAGCGCGCTGTTTTCGAACTCCGACTGCCGCACGGAATAGTCGGAGCGGAACAGCTGCAGGTTGGGCCACCGGTGTGGCAGGTATGCATCGAGTGACGCGTCGTAGAGCGCGGCCACCATCTCCGCCGCGGTGGTGTCCGCCGCGGGACCGCTGACCACCGCCGACCAGGTCTGCTCCGCACCCGGTTGCAGCTTGGACTGGAAATGCTCCCAGCGGACTGTCAATTGCTTGTTCGTCCACGGGACATCGACGCGGCGTGATTCCAGGTACGCGCGGTTCTCGCGCACGAACGTCACATGCAGGGTGAACCCGCCGCGCAGGGCTTCATCAACGCTCTGTTCCACGGTGGTCTGTGTCGCGCGTCCCCGGGTCCAGTAGCTCTGGATGATCTGGCCGCGATGTTCGATCTCGATAAACGCCCGCCCTTCCTCGTATCCAGTGCCCCACACGGCCGTAAACGTCGCGCCCGGCTCTACGCTCCAACTGGGGGCCGAAACGAACTGCGGGATCTTGATGTCGAACCGGTCGGACGTTGGGTCGAGCACCGTCAGGGGCAGCACGGCGGTCACCTGCTTGCCAGCGCTGTCGGCCGTTTCGAGCGTGACCCGGTAAGGGCCGGCAGGCAACGCGAAGGACTTGCTCACAACGCCGCTGGCATCGGTCGCAAACGGCTGTTCCGCAGCCAGTTCACCCAGCGGCCAGGCGTTCATGTTCGACAGATCCGGTTCGCCAACATCGCCGTTGCCACCGGGCTGGGTGCCCGGCATGACGGTGAAGTACTCCGATGGCATGTGGGCGGACAGCGGCGCGCGGTGCACGCGCGCGGGTTGTGTGAGTCGGTAGACCTTCACGGTCCCTTTGGCTGCCTGCGGCGCGCCGTCGAGCGACTGGGTGTTGATGGAGACGGCCACTTCCTTATCGGCTACCTGCCACGGGGCGGCTGTCAACGACGCCTGGAGCGAGGTGAAGCCGACGTTGACGGTGCGCTGATCGCTCCGCGTCTCTCCCGTGATGTCGGTCACATCGGCATGGATCGTGAAATCGAACACAGGCTCGTCCTGCTCGGACGCCGCGGGTGCGGGCCGCGCCGTGAAGGTGATGTTGAACTTGCCGTCGGCGTCGGTGGTGGTCGCACCGTGGGCGATTTCCTGAGCCTCTGCCTGCGGCGGGTTCCACCAGCAGCGCCAGAACCACCAGACGGGATACCGCACCTCGCGCACGACCCGGTACTTCACCTGCGCGCCGCCGATGGCCGCCCCGGTGTAGGCCTTGGCCGTCCCCGCGACCGTGGTCTCAGCGCCGAGCCGGGCGGGTTCCGTCGGGGTGGCGAGTTCGACCTTGAACTTGGGCCGCTTGTATTCCTCCACGTTGAACGCCGCCCGGCTGTCGCGCGCCGCGTCGCGAATCCACATCTGGCCCATGAGCCCGTCGCGCGGTGCGGTGAAGCTGCCACTGAACGACCCGACGTCGTTGGTGCGATGCTGCTGCTTGGCGATCTCCTGTCCGTTCACGTCCTCGAAGACGACGGTGACGGACGTGCGCGGCAGCGTCTGGTAGTTATCCTGCTGCGGATTGACCGACACGCAGATGCCCTTGTACTGAATCGTCTGCCCCGGGCGATAGAGCGACCGGTCGGTGAAGAACACGGTCTGTTCGCGCGGCTGGGGGTTATGGTCGTTGCGGTACGCGTGGCGTTGGCCGCCTGTGGCCAGCATGTGCTGGCCGTGCTGCACCAGCACCGTATACGGTTCGTTCGCGGTGTCCGGGATCCGGAACAGTCCATTCTGGTCAGTGCGGGTGCCCTGCCCTTCTGTCCAGCGGTAGCGCCGCGTCTGGCGCTTGAGTGTCCACACACGCACCTGTGCTCCCGCCAATGGTTCGCCGGTATCGGCATCCAGGACGAAGCCTTCGGCCGGGGCCGCGCGTCCGCCCGTGCGGACCACGATGGCCAGCGGGCTGACCCAGAACTCGCAGGCCAGGACGACGTTGTCTTCCGCCCGAAAATCTTCGTGCGGGCTGGCCAGCAACAGGTAGAAACCGGGGGGCAGCTTGTCCGGCACCGGAAATGACTGGTTGACGGGCAGGTAGTCCTCGGTGGCGGGCAGGTCCTGCGACCAGGCGAGATCCGGCTGGCGGGCGACAAGTTCCTCGCGCAGCTGGGGGGGCATGGCGCCGGGCACGTAGTTCTCCCGCGTCAGCAGTTTTTCCCAGTCATAGCGCACGGCGCGGAAGTGCGCTGTTGTGAGGTTGCGATAATGCACCTGGATCGTCGGCCACGGATTGTTCCAGACGCGTTCGGTGGAGACCTGGAATTCCCGCCCCTCGATGGCGCGGATCAGGTTGTAGCAGAGGTTGCCGCCAGGCGTGTCCGGGAAGCGTTCCCACCCGGGCAGCGCCACCTGGCGAGCCTCCACCAGCTGCCGTTCGCTGTGCAGCACCTGTCCCCAGGCTTCGCGCGCCCGGGCCGAGATGGGCTGGCTGTCCCAACGCTGTACGAACTGCTGCAGCGCGGCCTTGTACCGCGCATTCTTCTCTTCCCCGACACTCTGGTTATAGCCGAACACCAACCGGTCGAACTCGGCTTCGGCCAGCGCCGTGGGATCCGCATCGGCCTGATGAAACGCCGCCAGCTTCTGAAACAGGTGTATCGCTTTGACCAGGGGCGAGTCGGTGTCGGGAGACTCGATCTGCCATGCCAGGAACTCGGCGGTCGGAGCGAAGATCGGGCTGTCGGCCTGGAGCACAAAGGCGTCCTGGACCATCGCCCCCGCCTGCTCACCCGCCGTGTAGAAGGTCAGCGCTTCATGGACCAGGAAGTCATACAGTGTGGGACGTGCCGCGTCGGGCATTGTACCCTTGACCAGCAGTGCATCGAACTGCTCGATGGGCACCTGCTGCAGCGCCGCTTCGCTGTGCAGGGCGGCCGTGAAGTGCTCGTCGATCTCGGCCAGGATCCGTGTCAGATCCCACGAATTGATGTCCTCGCCCGGTGGTTGGCTCGTAGCCGTGCGCTGCATGAACCGCCAGCGATTCTGCTGGAAGAAGTCCCAGTACCAGTGGCCGAGGACAGCCTCCATCAGAGGCTGTATGCCGTCCGGCAGGTCCGGCAACACGGCCTCCAGACGCGTGATGCGCTCCTCCGGCTTCGAACCCTGAATGGTTCCTTCCAGGGAGATTTTCAGAGCGATCGCCTTGGCCGCCTCGGCATAGTTCCTGGCCTCCAGGGCAGACTTGATGAGCGGCTCGAGTTCCTGGATAGCGGTTTGGGGCAGCTGTTTGCCGATCGCGTCGTTCACTTTTTTCCACTCCGGTGTCTGTGGTTGCTCCGGGGCTGGACCCAGTATGCTGACGGCCGCCACGCTGCCGAACACGAGCAGGACTATCGTTCTCATCAAAGGAAACCTCCGAATCAGATCCTTGTCACCTCTCGAATGTCGCCGATCCCCGGGCGGCCGCCCTTGGACGACGGGGCTGAACCGCGTACCGGACCGCAGCCGGCGTGGCCGGCAGCTACCATCAGCGCGGTGCGGAAGCACATGAGCAGGCCGCCGGTTCCTCCGCACCTCGCCTCCTCCGCACTTCGCCGCGCCGGTGACTGCTGGGCGGCTCGCTGCCAGACCTATGACGCCGGGCCGTCGGCAAAAGTTCCCGCCTCCGCCGTGTCAGGGACGGCGAACGCTGACATGATCGAGGTCTGCCGCCGCAATTCTACCACGGAGTGGGCCGTGTGGCACGGAACAGGCCGGACGCTGGCAGGCCGGACGCTGGCTGTCATGATTGACCGCGTTCAATTGCCAGCGGTATGCTGGTATACAGTTCGAATCTGGACACCGGTCCACTCTCACCTGACGTGGCCCACCAGCGCCACATCCACCATCGAGCATCCGAGAAGGAGTCAGCCCATGTCCAAGCAACGCACAGTCAACAGCCGGCGAGGCACCACGCGACGCCGTTTCCTCCGCGACTCCGTACTGGCGGCCTCGGGTGCCACGTTGGGCACATTGGCGCTGCACCGCAGCGTCCATGCGGCGGGCGAGGGGACGATTAAGATCGGCATGATCGGCGCCGGGGGACGGTGTGCGGGTGCGGCGGCCGAGAGCATGCAGGCATCGCCCGACGTCAAGCTGGTGGCGATCTGTGACCTGTTTGAAGACCGCGTGAAGGGGGCCCGCGAGGCGCTCCAGGCGGCGGCGCCCAACCAGGTCGCCGTCGACGACGATCACTGCTTCGTCGGTTTCGACGGCTACCAGAAGGTGATCGAATCGGCCGATGCCGTCATGATCGCCTGTGCCTCGAAGTTCCACCCCATGTACGCCGAAGCGGCGATCCGGGCGGGCAAGCACGTGTTCGTCGAGAAGCCGCACGCCATCGATCCCGTGGGCGTCCGGCGCATGGCCGCCGCGTGCGAGCTGGCGAAGACCAAGGGGCTCAGCATCCTGTCGGGGCTGCAGAGCCGATTTGATACCGGCTATCAGGAGACGGTCAAGCGGATTCACGACGGGGCGATCGGCAATGTGGTGGCCATGCAGTCGATGTTCCTGCGCGGCCCGTATCGGCTGGAACCGCGTCAGCCGAATGTGAGCGAAATCGAATTCCAGTATCGCAACTGGTACCACTTCCTGTGGCTCTCCGGCGACGACGTGCCCCAATCGCTCGTCCACAACATCGACCGGATGTGCTGGATCATGCACGAGCAGCTGCCCGAGTGGGCGTTTGGCCTGGGGGGCCGATCGGCCTCGTTCGGCGAAGTGTATGGTGACATGTTCGATCACCACACGGTCGTCTATGAATACCAGAACGGCACGCGCCTGTACGCTCTGTGTCGGACCCAGGCCAACACCTATGGCAACACGGGCGACATCATCATGGGAAGTAAAGGGCAGTGCGATCTGCAGAACTACGTCATCACCGGTGAAACCAACTGGCGCTTTGAAGGGACCCGCAACAACCCCTATGCGGCGGAGCAGGCGGCGCTGGTGGAAGCCATCCAGAACGACAAGCCGATCAACAGCGCGTTTCACATGATCAGCGCCACGATGATCGGCGTGTTGGGGCAGATCGCCTGCTACACGGGGCAGCCGGTCAACTATGCCGAAGCCAGTCAGGCCGACCTGCAGTTCGGGCCGTCACCGGACGAGGTGAACTTCGAGACGCCTCCTCCGACCGTCGCGGATGCCACGGGAAACTACCCGCTGCCGATGCCCGGCATCACGCAGCTGATGTAGGCGGCGCAGGATCGGCGTCCGGCCGGGCACTTTCCCAGCGACCGGCCGGAGGTCTGTCCCGCAGCGGAATTTCAGGTTCTTCACAGGTTCATCACAGGGGGCAGTACCACAGGTACAAAGGATAAGGATTATAGTCATGCGAGTACAGACACGATTGACTGTCGCCGCCGTGTTGATCGGCGCGTGGTTCGGTGGGTGCATGCTGGTGCGGGCGGATGCGGCAGCGACCGCCGCGATCGACATTGGATCACGGCGCGAGTTGTTCGTAGACTACTTCCTGATCGACAGGTTGCAGGACGTGCAGCTTGTGCTGCACGAGCCGCGGGATGAAGGGGTCGTGCTGCGGTTCGACGAGCCTTGGGAAGGCCCGTTCTGCGGGTACTCCACAGTCATCCACGACGGCGCAACGTATCGGGTATACTATCGCGGGCTGTCCAGTGCCGGACGCGACGGGAGCGACGCGGAGTCGTGCTGCTACGCCGAGTCGACCGATGGGGTTCACTGGACGAAGCCCCGGCTCGGGTTGTTCGAGGTGGCGGGCACCCGCGAGAACAACGTGGTGTTGTCCGAGGCCGCGCCGTTCACCCACAACTTCTGCCCCCTGCTGGACACCCGCCCCGGCGTGCCGGCCGCGGAGCGTTTCAAGGCGCTGGGGGGCACCATGGAGAGCGGTCTGAGGGCATACGTGTCCCCCGACGGTATCCACTGGAGTCCGCTGGTGGACCAGCCGGTACTGACGAAGGAGGGGGTGCCGTTCCCCTACATGTTCGATTCGCAGAACCTGGCCTTCTGGTCCCCGGCCGAATCGCAATACGTCTGCTTCTTCCGCGTGTTTCAGGACGACGTGCGGCGGATCTGCCGCACGTCGAGCGACGATTTCGTGACCTGGTCCACACCCGTGCTCATGGAGTATCGCCATCAGGGCGGAACGGCGCCGCTGGAGCATCTCTATACAAACCAGACGCATCCGTACTTCCGAGCGCCGCACCTCTACGTCGCGATCGCGGCCCGTTTCATGCCCGGCCGCCGCGTGCTGACCGATGCCCAGGCTCACGCCATCGGCGTCAATCCGAAGTACTATAACGACACGTCGGATGCGATCTTCATGACCTCGCGCGGCGGGGCGTTCTACGACCGCGAGTTCCTGACCGGCTTCATTCGACCGGGGATCGGGGGGAGCAACTGGGTGTCGCGGACGAACTATCCCGCACTGAACGTGGTGCAGACCGGTCCCACCGAGATGTCGGTGTATGTCAATCAGGACTATGCCCAGCCGACCGCGCACCTGCGCCGCTACTCTCTGCGGCTCGACGGATTCGCTTCCGCCCGGGCGGACTACGATGGAGGGGAGTTGGTGACCAAGCCGGTGGTGTTCCAGGGAGACACGCTGTCGATCAACTTCGCCACCTCGGCCGCCGGGGGCATTCGGGTCGAATTGCAGCAGCCGGACGGCAGTCCGATCGCGGGGTTCACACGTGACGACGCCATCGAGCAGATTGGCAACGAAATCGACCGCGTCGTGTCCTGGAAAGATGGCAGTGACCTGTCCGCGCTGGCTGGCCAACCGGTCCGGCTCTGTTTCGTGATGCACGACGCGGACCTGTACGCGCTGTCGTTCGGAGCGCTGTCGAATGGAGCACAGTCCGGAGGCAATCCATGAGATACTGTATCGCGATGATCTGTGTGGGACTGGCCTGCCTGGCGGCGGAGGCCGTGCCCGCGTCGGCCGCCGACTGGCCGCAGTGGCTGGGCCCCAACCGGGACAGCGTGTGGCGGGAGGACGGGCTGCTTGAGACATTCCCGGCATCTGGCCCCAAAGTGTTGTGGCGGCAGAGCGTGGGGGGCGGGTTCGCCGGCCCGGCGGTGGCCGACGGACGCGTCTTCGTGATGGACTACTTGACGGCCGAATCGCCGGTGCCCTCGGCGAGCCGTCGCGACGCGCTGACGGGAACCGAACGCGTGCTGTGCTTCTCCGCCCGTGACGGCCAGCTGCTGTGGAAGCACGAATACGATCGCGCGTATCACATCTCGTATGCCACCGGCCCGCGCGTGACGCCGGCAGTGGACGCGGACCGCGTCTACACGCTCGGCGCTGAAGGTGATCTGAAATGCTTGCGCGTTGCCGACGGGACCGTCGTGTGGTCGCGCGATCTGCCCCGGGACTACGAGTTTGAGACTCCCACCTGGGGCTTCGCCGGCCATCCGCTCGTTGACGGCCAGAAACTGATCTGCCTGGTCGGCGGTGAAGGGAGCATCGCCGTGGCGTTTGACAAGCTCACCGGCCAGGAAATCTGGCGCTCGCTCTCGGCCCGGGAGACGGGCTACAGCGCTCCGGCCATCATCCAGGCCGGGTCTGTGCGGCAGCTGATCATCTGGCACGCCGACGCCGTCAACAGCCTGGATCCCGAGACTGGCAAGTTGTACTGGAGCGAGCCACTTGATCCGGACTGGGGTATGGCGATCGCCACGCCACGCACCGACGGGACATATCTGTTCGTTGGCGGGATCGTGATGAAATCGCTGTTGCTCAGGCTGGCCACCGACCGCCCGGCAGCGGAAGTGGTGTGGTCCGGCAGAAAGGGTGTGGGCATCGCCCCCACGAGCAACACACCGTTTCTCGCGGACGGGCATATGTATGGAGTGGATCGCGAGGGGGAACTGCGCTGCGTCCGTCTGGACACTGGCGAACAGCTCTGGACGACGTACGCCGCCACCACCACTACCGGCAGCCGATCGGATAACGCCACGGCATTCCTCGTGAAGCAGGCCGATCGCTTCTTCATCTTCAACGAGCAGGGTGAGCTGATCATCGCGCAACTGACGCCCGCCGGCTACCACGAACTGAGCCGTGCCAGGATCCTCGACCCGACCTTGACGAACTACGGCCGGCAGGTTGTGTGGAGCCATCCGGCGTTTGCCCAGCGCTGTGTATTTGCCCGCAACGACCGGGAACTTGTCTGTGTGTCGCTGGCCCCGTAGGACTGTGCGACCTCCGTCTACTTGGGTTGGGCCGCCCGGACTGTTATGGTGAAATGATCCACCTGGGTGCGCTGACCCGAAACGTGACGTGCAAACACAAGGAGATGCTGCGATGCGCTGCCAGATTCTGTTGCCCATGATCATGATGTTGTCAGGCGTCCTTGGCGTGGCGGCCGCCGCAGGCCAGGATTCGAATGCAGGGGGGGCCATGCCCGCGTCATGGGAGAGCAGCTGGCAGCAGCCGCCGCTGAGCGACCGGCCGCTGCAGATCGTACACGGCATCACGCTGGACCCGAAGTTTTCCGACAACCAGCGTGCCGCCGCCATCACGAAGCGTCTCGACGGGTGGCAGGCGTGTGGCCTGGGTGGCATCGTGTGCAACGTTCCGTCGGCCAATTACCTGCAATCAGCGGACGACTGGAAATCGCTGGCGGCCGTCATTGGCCAGTGCCGCGAGCGGGGTCTGGTGGTGTGGATCTACGATGAACTGGGGTACCCCAGCGGCGGGGCGGGTGGGCTCGTGCTCAAGGAGAACCCGGCGCATGAAGCGCTGGAACTCGCCTACGACGCCTCGCTCGATGAGCCCTTCGTGGTGCGCGCTTCGTACGAGTTCACGCATGCGAACAACAACTACCACGCCTCGCGGCGCTATGCCAACCTTCTGGATGTCGAGGCTGTGGCTTGCTTCATCCGCACGACGCACGATGCCTACTGGCAGCATCTGGAGCCGTTCTTCGGCGACCCGATTGTGGCCATGTTTACCGATGAACCGTCGCTGATGGCCGTCTCGCTCGGCCAGATCCCCGAAGACGCGCGCCAGAACGTGCCGATAGTCGATCCGCCCGATCCGAACGTCAAGCCGTTGCCGGCAGTGCCCTGGTGCCGGGACCTGCCCGACGCGTACCGGGCCCGGTTCGGTGAAGAACTCGAACCGCAGCGTCTCAGCCTGTTCGTCGGGCAGACGGAGACGGACCGGCGCGTGCGGCGACAGTTCTGGTCGCTCATCGCTGACCTGGTGGCGGAGCGCTACTTCGGTGCACTCGGCGCCTGGTGCCAGCAACGGGGCGTGGCCAGTTCCGGGCACACGCTGTCGGAGGAGTCGCTTCTGCTGCAGCTGGCTCTCGAGGGCAACGCCCTGTCAGCGCTGACGCGCATGCAGATCCCCGGTCTGGACATGCTGAGTTCCGATCCGGAGGCGGTGATCCACAGCGGCTGGCTGACGGCGAGCCTGCCCGGTTCGGCGGCCGCCCTGACCGGCCAGCGGCGCGTGATGACGGAAGTGAGCGATTTCTCGCAGCGGATGGGCGGTGCCGGGCCGGCCAGTCTGGCCGACATGCAGGCCACCGCTGCCTGGCAGGCGGCTTGGGGCGTGACCGAGTTTACGCTGTACTACTCGCAGCGCGACCGGTCGGTAGATGAGTACCATGCGTACTGCGATTTCGTCGGCCGACTCAACGCGATCCTCAAACCCGCCCAGCGCGTGCCCGACGTGCTGCTGTATTACCCGATGTACGATCTCTGGCCGGAGTACCTCCCCACGGCGCAGCAGCTGACCACGGCCAGCCAGTCCGCGCGGCTCCAGGCGATCACCACGTCGTTCATGCAGTTGGGCCAGATGCTCCAGCGCCACCAGATCCCCTTCACGTTGATCGATCATCACTACCTGGCTGGGGCCACGATCACGCCGGACGGAATGATCGTCGTGGGAGGCCAGGCCTATCGAGCGATTGTGTTTCCGGAGGGGGTCGAGTTGCCGGACGACGCAGCCCGTCAAGTGGCGCTGGTACAGCAGCGCAACACGCGGTCCGTGTGGCAGGGTGAGCGGACGCGCGAGCTGACCAGCGGCGGCCAGCCGGTCGCGCTGCTGCAGCCCGATTGCCATATCGAACCGGCATCGCCCCAGATCACCGTGGGACACTTCCTGCGCGATGGACGCCCGATTACGCTGGTCGCCAACGTGGGGCGGCAGCCCTACACCGGACGGATGGCGGTGCGGGCGGGACACACATGGTGCGCACTCGATCCGGCCAGCGGCGCAGTGCAGACGCTGGACGCGGATGCTGAGGGACGCCTCCCGCTGGAACTGGCCCCGCGCCAGACCCGGTTGCTGGTGGGATCGGAGGTCCCGTGAACGGCGGTGCGTACAGGCGTCAGGCGGGATGCGCGGAACAGGTGGGGCCCACGCCGTGTGCGCGCAGCGGCGCCGGTCCGCCGCGACTGTCCTGATTTCTCCCGCGCATTCCGCTGTCCCGTTGCCTTGTCAGACCAACTGCCGGAGAATCAGCAGGGACTCGAGCCGATTGCCGCGCGCCGATTGCCGCGTGCTGAGGAGATGCGTCATGATTCGCTTGTTGAGCCTGACAGCTGCGATCTGGAGTTGCTGCGCGCTGCCGGCCGGCATCCCGCAGGAAGCTGCTGTGGAGATTATCCGGCCTGCGGACGCAACGCGGCTGGAACGTCTGGCGGCGCAGGAGATCCGCCGGTATGTCTACGTCCGTACCGGCATGCTGCTCGAGGTGCGTACCGCGTCGACCGATGACGCGACCTCGGAACAGATCGTCGTCGGCAACAAGGACCGGGAGATCGTCACCCAGTGGGTTCGCGACGAGGCACTGCGCACTACCATCGACCAGCTCGCAGCCGAGCAGTACTTGCTGAAGTCGGTAGTGGAGGGGGACCGGCGGGTGCATCTGATCGTGGGGGGTGATGACGTCGGGACGCTGTATGCCGCCTACCAGTTCGCAGAGCAGCTGGGGGTCCGTTTCTATCTGCACGGTGACGTGGTCCCCGATCATCAGATGAGCTGGGAGCTGGCGGATCTGGATCAGATGGGCAGACCGCTGTTCCAGACGCGTGGCATCCAGCCGTTCCATGACTTTCCAGAAGGTCCGGACTGGTGGGACCCGCACGCCTACAAGGCGGTCTTGGCACAGCTGCCGAAGATGCGAATGAACTTCTTCGGCTTGCACACGTATCCGGAAGGTGCGGTGGGGCCCGAGCCGACAGTCTGGATCGGCCCACCCGGCGACATCGGCCCGGGGGGACGAGTACTGGCCAGCTATCCGGCGCGGCATTTCACGGCGAGCAACGTGACGGGGGCCTGGGGCTACCAGCCCGGACGGACCAGCGCCTATGCGTTTGGCGCGGATCAGCTGTTCGATCGGGACGACTACGGGCCGGGGTACATGCGCGATACCGCTCCGTGGATCGACATGGATCCGGTGCGTGCCAACACGGTGTTCAACGAATGTGGCGCTGTGTTGCGGGACGTGTTGGGGTTTGCCCGCGAGCTGGGCGTCCAGACGTGCGTCGGCACGGAGACTCCATTAGTGATACCGAAACTGGTCCGCCAGCGTCTGGAAGCTGCCGGCAAGATACCGAGTGATCCGGCTGCGGTGCAGCTGGTGTACGAGGGGATCTTCCGCCGGATCATGGCCGCGTACCCGATCGATTACTACTGGGTGTGGACTCCGGAGAGCTGGACCTGGGAGGACGTAAAGCAGGAGCAGATCGACGCGACGCTGGCCGATTTTCAGGCGATGCAGAAGGCGGCTGCAGCGGTGGGCGCTCCGTTCCAGCTGGCGACGTGCGGCTGGGTCCTGGGGCCGCCCCAGCATCCTGCGCTGTTCGACGGCGTGCTGCCCAAGTCGTGGCCGCTGAGCTGCATCAACCGCAATGTGGGGCACGATCCGGTCGAGCCCGGGTTTGCCGCCATGACGGGCCGCCCGGAGTGGGCGATTCCCTGGCTGGAGGACGATCCCGCCTTGATCGTTCCCCAGCTGTGGGTCGGCCGCCTCCGCAAGGACGCCGCCGACGCGCTGCGGTACGGCTGTGACGGGTTGCTGGGCATTCACTGGCGCACGCGGATTCTCGGCCCCAACGTGTCGGCGCTGGCGAAAGCGGCCTGGTCCCAGGACGGCTGGAAGACGCCGCTGGTCGACGCGGATCCGCCGCCGCTGACCGGATCGTTTGAGAGCCGGCGGTTCGACTATCCCCACTGGCGGACGGCTCCGTGCGATGATTTCTATTTGGACTGGGCGTGCGCCGAGTTCGGGCCGCGCGCCGGGCTGCGGATCGGCCCTGTGTTTGCCCGCTTGGACTGCCGTCTGCCGCGGCCGAGCGACTGGGTCAACGGGCCGGGGGGCATTGTGCCCGATCCCCGGCCGTGGGACGCCGTGTCCGAGCAGTACGCGTTCGTGGACGAACTCAACGCGCTGCGCCCGTTGATCCGGGGCGTTGGGCATCTGGAACGCTACGACTACTGGCTGGCGAATTTCAAGTACCTGCGCGCGCTGGGCAAGCTGAACTGCACCTGGGCCGAACTGAACGAGGCGCTTGAGGCCATGCAGCAGGCACCCGACGCAGCGGCGCGCAAGCAGCTTGCCCAACGCAAGGCGCTGCCCCTGCGCGGACGGCTGATCCGCGAGTTGACCTCCGTCCAGCAGTTCCTACTGGATACGATCAGCAACCCCGGCGAGCTGGGCACCGTCGCCAACTGGCAACAGCATGTCTTCCCGCTGCTACTGGATCCGTCTGAGAAGGCGATCACGGAAGCGACCGGTGAGCCGTTGTCCGGCAGGGCGACGCTGCCACGCACCTATCCGGGCGAGCCGCGGCTGATCGTGCCGGTCGTCCGGACATCGCTCGATGCCGGTGAGTCGCTGCAACTGCATGCGGTGATCGCGGGAGTCGACAGGCCGGTCGTGGTGTGCCACTGGCGGCCGCTGGGAGACGCTCGTTTCCAGGCGCTGCCCCTGACGCATGTCGCGCGGGGTGTGTACCAGGCCGTGCTTGCCGCGCAGGACATCCCGGCAGATTTCGAGTATTACCTTGAAGTGGCGACGGGACGAAAAACGCTCCGTTTTCCCGCGACGGCGCCGGAACTGAATCAAACCGTCGTGCTGATGGCCGATGTGGACCAGCAGACACCATGAGCAGACAGTACCCCGGTCGTATGCCCCCTGCGAGAGACTGCAGGCGACGCTGGCCCAGTGGCAGCGGGCGGAGGCGTGGGTCCTGTTGTTTACGCTTGCCTTAGCGTACGCTGGAGGAGATTGAACGCGGTTGTGGTGGGGGGTCGCGCTGTGAGGCCACGGCGGCGGCTGGCGATAGGGAGCGGGGCACGGGTTTGTGGAGGGATCGCAACAATGCCTTGGGGACGGATTTCTGTGCTGGCCGGACTGCTGTTGATGGGTTCGGCGGCGCCCAGTCGCGCGCAAGTGTACAACTCGGCGGAGTTCGTTCGCAGTCTGTACCAGCGGTATCTGCAGCGCGAGCCATCGTCGAATGAGCTCACTCAGTGGGTCTGGGCCTTTCAGAAGGGGACCACGCTGACGGACGCTCAGGTGACGTTCCTGTCGTCCGAGGACTACTTCGTGCGTCAGGGTCGTAACCCGCAGACGTTCATCACCAGTCTTTTCGGAGAGGTTCTCAACCGTGCTCCGTCTCAGCAGGAGGTGACAGCCTGGATGGACCGTCTTACGGCGCACCGGGGCGCGCGGGAGAAGCTGGTGCCGGAGTTCTTGCAGGCGGCCCAGCAGGAGACGGCGCAGCGGGTACCGTTGCCGACGTCCTCCGCGCCGGCGTCCGAGACGCAGGCGCGCGAGGGCCAGCTGTCGGCGACCGCGCGCTTGCTGCGCGAGTCGCTCGAAAGTGAGCTGGGTGGCACGCCGCAGGGCCGGCAGCTGGCGATCGTGAGCCGGAACCTGGTCAACGCCAGCCGCGCGTTGGAGCAGGCCGTGGTCAGTTCACCGGCGGCGTATGACCAGGCTTACCGGGACCTGCATCAGACTCTGTCTGCGCTGGAAGACAGTTTGCAGGGCGTGTACTTTTCCGCGCCCAATTCCACAGCGTACCTGAACCGTTTCACGAGCGCCTTCGAGTCGTTCGAGGGAGCTTCGCCGCAGGTCGCGACCCCCCCGCCCCCGTCCGCCGGGCCGGGCGCGCCGCCGGGCATCGATGCCGGGCTGTACAATGAGATCCTCCGCCTGAACACGGCCCTGTCGAGCGACACGCAGCAGTTGCTCTACGTGCTGCGGAGCATGTTCAATTCGGATGAGCACCACAAGCAGCTGCTGCGCGACGTCGAGTTCTTCTATGCGGAGGTCGACGCGTTTCACCACACGGTACGGGTCGGTACGCCAATGGCGGAAGTGCGCGCGTACGTCTTGCGCCTGCGCGCACTGGCCGACGGCATCTCGCAGACGATGCGGGTGCATATTCCGGCCGGCGGTGTCGTGCAGCGATGGGACGTGGTCAACTGGGACGTGAGGCAGGTCGGGGAACTGTTGGGAGTCGCAGCGGGACCGGCCATTGACCCTGGTCAGCCGGTGCTGTTCAACGCGCCGACCTACAGCCAGCTGCCCTATCAGGTACACCGGCCGACCCCGACGCGGACCCCTCGCGACATGGTCCCTGCGATCGACCAGGCGGTGGCGCAGGTGAATGCCTTCGTGGTGGGCTACAATCCCTTCCTGACTCACTATCCCCAGGTGCCGGTGCTGCAGAAACAGGCACGCAGCCTGCGCCTGGCACTGATCCAGCTGCGGCAGGAGGTGACCGGTGGCGCCAGTCCGCGGCAGCTACGCGCGCGGTTGAACGAAGTCAACCAGCTGCTGGAAACGCTCAACGCCAGTCGGAAGGTGATTGTCGGCGCGTCACCCTTGGCCAACGCACCGGATCTGAACGAAGTGAACCTGGGAGTGCAGCGCGTGAACCGGGTGTATCTGGCCGGCTACCGGCCGCGCTGAACGCCCTGGCCACCGGCGGGGGCGACTCGGAGTCGACGCGTACACACTCACTCACACACCCGTTTTGGACGAAGGACAATCGAAGAGGAGGTGGATCGATGTATCGATACATGCGGTGGGGGACAATGGTACTGGTGGCGCTGGTCAGCCAGGCCGGGTCTGCGCAGACCCAGAGCGGTCCGGCTCAGAGGGCCAGGTCGACGGTCGTCGCGCCGGCCGTGAAGCTGAACGCGGCGGAGAAGACCTTCGACGAGATTGTCCGCGGGTTCGAGAAACGCCTGACCGACTCGGGCGCCTTCGTCGCGGACGTGGTCAGCCAGTGGAACGCCACGGGGACCGGCAAGGATGTGCAGGGCACGAACCTGTTTCATGTCGCCGTGCAGGCGGGCGGCAAGCTGCGGATCGAGGCGGGGTCCCGCGAACACGGTGCCGGCCAGTTCGTGTGCGTCAGTGACGGCCGGACCATGACCCGGCTGCTGCGGTCGGCGAATCTCTACAGCCGGCACGATGCAGGCAGCACGCTCGACGAACTGCAGCACGACGCCATGACCCTCCAGACGCTCAATGGTTCCGGGGTCGATTTCCTGATCCGCCCGCAGTTCCGCGCTCAGTTGATCGCACAGATCACGGGTGTCGAGGACCTGGGAGCGGAGCAGCTCAACAACGCCAGCACCCGGCACTTCCGGCTGACACTGGTCGACAAACGGGTGTTCGATCTCTGGTTCACCACCGGCGACCAGCCCGTGCTGACGAAACTGGTCACCACCACCAGCATTCCGATTGACGATCAGCGGACGTTTCAGCTGACCACGTCCGGCGTGTTTCAGTGGCAGGTGGGGGTCACACACCCGGAGGGGACCTTCACGCTCGACATTCCGCCCGGAGCGCGACTCGTGAATGATCTGCTGGCCGCACTGCAGGAAGGGGACATCGAGCAGTTGCTGGGCAAGCCGGCTCCGCCGCTGGAACTGGCCACGCTGCAGGGTACGCGCGTCAAGCTGGCGGACCAGTTGGGACAGCAGGTGATTGTGCTGATCTTCTGGGCCAGCTGGTGTGCCCCCAGCATGGACGTGATGCCGGCGCTCAACGAGTTTGTCGCCGAGGCGGAACAGGGTGGCGCCGTCGTCTACGCCATCAACCTGGGCGAGGATCCGCAAGCGGTGAGCCAGGCCGTGGCGGCCAAGGGATACCGCGGGACCGTGCTGCTCGACCCGGAGGCTCAGTCGCTCCAGTCATATCAGATCGGGGTCATTCCGGTGACCGTTCTGATCGGCCGGGACGGCACGGTGCAGGGATATCACAGCGGGAGCACGGCGGAGGCTCGGCAGCAGATCCGCACGCAGGCTGTCGCCCTGATGTCCGGCCAGAGCATCCTGCCAAAAGGTGCTCAAAAGTAGAACTTCCAGATTTCCCAGCGCAGAAATCCCTGGTAGGATAATACGCGAGTTCGGGAGGGGCTCCTATCAGGTTCCTGAGAAGAGCATCGGGTTCTGCCGAGCAGAACGAGCGCGGATAACCTGCCCGGAGCGGGCCGCTTGCGGCCGGCTGGCGGGTGGATTGTGATAAGCGACGTGTGCTGGGGCGGGCCGCACAGCGCGGTCCCGCCAGCACCCACCTGACAACAGTGGAGCCCATCCGTGAGTACCAGAAACCAACCCGATCCGCAGCCTGCCCCTTCCCGACCGCAACCCACTTCGGTGCGCGACCAGGCCACGCGACCGACTGAGGTGCCGAGATCCGCGCCGCCGCATGCGGCCCGACCGCAACTCGTCCAACGACCCCGCCGCACGCCACCCAACGCACCGGTGCCACCGGCCGGGGCGGAGGAGGTGAAGCGGGAACGCCTGTACTCGCTGGATGCCTACCGCGGTTTCATCATGCTGATCCTGGCCGGCGCAGGGTTTGGGATCCTGCAGGTCAGCCAACTGCCCCCCGAGGCGCCGGTCTGGAACTACATCGACTACGATTTCGGGCAGCGGATCGGGTTCAACTTCCAGCACACGGTCTGGCAGAGCGACTTCGACTGGATCGGCGTGTCGTTCTGGGATCTGCTGCAGCCGGCGTTCATGTTCATCGTCGGCGTGGCCATGCCGTTCTCGTATGCCCGCCGCGCGACGTCGGGCGAGGGGGCGGTGTCGCGGACTATCCACGCGGTGTTCCGGGCACTGGTGCTGATCCTGTTGGGGGTCTTCCTGTGCTCCACCGACACGCGGGAAACGAACTGGAATTTCGTCAACGTGCTGTCGCAGATCGGTCTGGGGTATGTGTTCGTGTACCTGATCATGACGGTGGCCCGCCGTTTCTGGATCCAGGCGCTGCTGCTGGTGCTGATCCTGGCCGGCTACTGGGGATGGTTCTACAGCTACACGCCGCCGGCGGATTACGACTATGCGGCGGTACACGCCAGCGGGGACGAGATCCTGACGGGCAGGTTCGCCTCCTGGTCCAAGAATGCGAACGTGGCGCACCACGCCGACGTCGTGTTCCTCAACCAGTTCCCGCGCCCCGGGGATGAACAGTTCAAGTTCAACGAAGGCGGTTATCAGACGTTTAATTTCATCCCCGCGATCGGCACGACCCTGCTGGGCGTGTTCTGCGGCCAGCTGTTGCTGAGCGACCGGAGGTGGTGGCAGAAGTTCTTCCTGCTGGTCATCGGCGGCGGCGTCTGCCTGGGGCTGGGCATCCTGGCCGGCCAGTACGCCTGCCCGATCGTGAAGCGGATCTGGACGCCGTCGTGGGTGCTCTACAGCGGCGCCTATGTGATCTGGGGTCTGGCCGCCTTCTACCTGCTGTTCGACCTGTGCCGGCTCCGCTGGCTCGCCTGGCCCCTGGTCGTCGTGGGGATGAATTCGCTGGCCTTCTACCTGATGGGCATGTTGCTGCGCCCCTGGGCCGAGAAGACGATGAACACCCATTTCTCCGTCCTGTGGGCCGCCTTGATCGACAGCAAGTGGCTGGCCGACGACATGTTCGGCCGGATGGTCGCGCCAATCAGCGCTGTGATTCTGTTCTGGCTGATCGGCCTGTGGATGTACAGCAAGAAGTACTTCGTGCGAATCTAGCGCGGCGCGCAAAGCCGAACTGCAGGGAGAACCGAGTTTCAGAATGACACGGCTATGACACACACGACCCGCACCGCAACTGCCGTACTGCTGTCCCTGTTCACTCATGTGAGGTTCTCGTCACCCCTGGTCGCGTGGTCCATGACCGTTCGAGCTGCCTTCGTGCTGATGCTGTGGGCTGCCGTGCCGTGCGCAGTCCGAGCCGAGCTGCCAGAAGGCTATTCGCAGCGGAGCACCTGGCAGGACACGCTGCAGGCGTCGCTTGAGGCGGTTCGGCAGGGCAGCGCGACGCGTGACCTGCAACTCTCGACCTGGTCGTGGATTGGCCCTTTTACGATCCCCGGCAGCCAGGACATGTCGCAGGTCTTCGCCACGCCGTTTGCGCCGGAAGTCACGCCAGTCGATCTGGCCGCGTCGTTTGACGACGGCGCGCAGCGCTGGACCGCCGAGCCGCAATGGCGGGACGGAGTGGTGCACTACATCGGCACGGCGGAGTTCGCCGCCTATTACCTGACTCGGACGATCACTGCGCCGACCGCCCGCCGCGTCAGAGTCTATCTGGGCAGCGACGATGCCATCACCGTGTGGCTCAACGGCCAGCAGGTGTTTGCCCACGAGGTGGCCCACCCGTGTGCGCCGGACCAGGAGACGGTTGATCTCGACCTGCAGGCGGGCGAGAACCAACTGACCATCAAAATCACCAACGGCGTACGGGACGTGGCTTTCTACTTCTCGTTCCAACCGCACGCCACATCCGCCGCCATCCTGGAACCGCTGTGGGACCAACTGATGCGAGACTTCCCCACGGCAGCGCATCAGATCCAGTGGGCGCGCGAAGACGGCATCTTCAGCGAAGAGCCGGCGACGCGATTCTACCGGTACGACGATCCCCAGGTCACGTTTGGCGGTCGGTGGGAACACACGATCACCGGACCGCCGAGCGGCTTTGCGCTGCGGAGCGAGCAGGCGGGTGACGAGGTGACGGTGGATTTCGTTGGGGACAGCATCGCCGTGCTGCACAAGGAAGGGACGCTCGAACGGTCGGCCATCCTGTCAACAGACGCAGAACAGCTCTACGGTCTGGCGGCCGTGACGCTCGACGGGCGGCCGGTGGAGCCGATCGAGCCACTGGTGGCCGACGCCGCCGGAAACACGGTGATCGACACCAGCCGGCAGGCCCACGTGGTGGTCGCGCGCGGACTGTCCCCGGGCGTGCACCAGCTGCGTGTGACGAACCTGGGCCAGCCCAGTCATCCCAATGGTAGCACCGCAGTGGCCGTGATGGGATTCGCGGCCGGTGTGACGGAGCATCCGCCGCAGCTGCCACAAGCCTGGCGGTACGCGCTGGCGGTGCGCGGCGGCAAAGCCTGGCAGGCCCAGGCGGTGGCGCTTGCCAATCAGGCCCATGACGACGCGGGTCTGGCGGCGCTGGCACAGCTGTACTTCGCCTCCCGCGAGGTGGACGCGATCGCGCAGCGGCTGCGCGCTTTGCGCGATCGCCCGCCATTGTCCCCCATGGTGGAGCGGGAGCGCGCGGTCTGGCGCCCGCAGCCCGACACTCGGGCGTACTTCGATCAGCTGTCGGCGCTCAAGAAACGCGCTGCAGCCGCGCTGGACACAGCCGCGGAGTTCCGCTATGACCCGCAGCAGCCCGCTGCGCTGACCACGCTGCTGGACCACCTGCGCCAGGTGGCTGACGACATCGACGCCTGCCTGATGGCTCAGGTGCGGCAACTGCCACCGATCATCTTCTTTACCGGAGCGCCGCTGGAAAGCGGCGCGGTGCCGAACTACGTGTGGCAAAGCAACCCACTGGGCGGACAATGGGGATGCAGCATCCGGCTCTGGGACCCCGCGCACCCCGATCACCCGCCACTGGTGCTGTTCTCCGACCCGAATTCGATCATCTTCGATCTGCAGCTGTCCTACGACGCCCAGACGGTGTTCTTCTCGATGCGTCGCGACCGGCAGCAGTACTGGCAGATCTACGAGATCGGAATCGACGGCCAGAATCTCCGGCAGATCACCGACGGCGATTTCTACAATGTGTGCCCCGTCCCGCTGCCCGACGGCCGACTGGCGTATCTGTCGAGCCGGACACCCGGCTCGCACACGGTCTGCCAGTCCGGACCGTCGATCCACGTCTACGTCATGAATCGGGACGGCAGTGAGCCGCGCGACCTGAGTGCCAACACGCTGTCGGATTTCGGCCTGAGCATTCTCCAGGATGGGCGCCTGCTGTTCACACGCTGGGAATACGTCGATGCGGACCTGTCCTTCCGGCAGTCGCTGTGGACGATCTACCCGGACGGGCGCCTGTTGAAAGTCTACTTCGGCAATACGATCAACGATCCGGCAACGTTCTGGCAGGCGCGGGAGATCCCGGGACGCGACGCGGTGGTCTGCACCTTGGCACCGCACCACGGATCGCCGTACGGAGCGATCGGGATCGCCGCGCGCTATTTCGGCGTCGAGGCGCCG
>Ga0123333_10001743_pt1 | contig 22831 bp, 19 predicted proteins | sample BioC12SIPDNA_3_FD_89957 | JGI IMG/M metagenome (GOLD analysis project Ga0123333, IMG submission 89957) | Anaerobic biogas reactor microbial communites from Washington, USA - Biogas_R2_B C12 SIP DNA | ecosystem: Engineered > Bioreactor > Anaerobic > Unclassified | place: Washington, USA... | reverse complement strand
CACGGTTTCTTATGGGGCCACAGGTGAACAGATGGCTTGCGATTCTAGGAGAGACCTTTGACGCCCGGACCCTATCTGACGCCCAGGCCGTGGAACCCGACACTACGCCCACGGAACCAGAGGCCAGCGCATACGTGCCAAGCCGCGCCGCTGATCTTATCCGCTGGCGGGCGACATGGCGCCGCGTCCGGGGAGAGGTGGAAGATGGCAAGTCCCTTGCAGAGCTTACCGCATGGCTACAAGCTCATGAGGGGCCACAGTATCAGCAGGATACCTTGCGGAAGATCATCAAGGCTGGTACGGAAGGATTGCTTGACTGAGACATCCGGTAACGTCCGGTAACGTCCGGTAACTTCAAACACTTTCGGCAGGCCCGCCCTTATGCTCTATCTGGAGCGTGAGGGCGGGTCTAGTTTTTTACCGAAAGGAGGACCGATGGACAGAGCAACCAAGGTCTATGTCGCCGTTGATGGTGAGGGCAGGCGTCTGACCGTAAACGGCGATCTAGGGCTATTGGAGCAACTGCTGCAGGCCTTACAGCGCCACCCCACACAGTCGCCCGATAGACAGGACGCCAAGGTAAGAATAGAGACAGCCAAGGAGGTACTTGAACATGGCCGATAAAGGACAGGCCGCCATGCGGGAACATGGCGGCGGCGGGAACGGCGACGCGGCGGATAACCTACGTCACCTCTATTCTAGCATACCCTCACAGAACCGCAAGGCCCCGACTGCGGACGCGCGCGCGATTCTACGGGGCGAGCTGATCTATCGGGGGGGGCGGCACGTGGCCAACGTGCGCGGTGACGAACTGCGCCGGACTTTTGACGCTGGCCGGGAGCTCCTGCGCGGCTCGCTGCTTTTCCATGATGACGTGCTCCGGCTCGCCCAGGGCGAGGGCGCGCGGTGGATCGTGGCGACGGAACGCGAAAGCGGGCAGGTGTACCGTATCCGGCTTGATGATTTCTGGCACCACTCCTGGCCGTACTCACACCCAATCTTTGGCGCGCAACATGGCACCGATCTGGCGCGCTTTGAGCGCGTGCGTGAGGGTGTGCCCGACGTGGTACAGGGGGCGCTATGGTAGACAGCCGCGAACTGCTTGACAGCATCATCGCCCACCTGGAGCGGGGCGACGCCAAAGACAACCAGTGGCCGGACGCCAAAGGCGAGTATTGGGCGCTATGCCCCTACCATGCAGACACCCACGCGGGCAACTTTTCGGTGAGTGAACGCGGCTACCGCTGCTTTGCCTGTGGCGCCAAGGGCGGGCTCGAGATGCTGGCCGACAAGCTAGGCGTAGCGGGTGCACGTGTTGCACCGTTGCAGTGTTGCGCGGAGGGTATCCACACACACACATTCACACTGGCGGATTATGCCAAGGCCAAGGCTCTGCAGCCGGACTATCTGCAGAGTCTTGGTGTGGCAGAGTTTCGCTACCAAGGTACCACGCGCCTGGTCATGCCCTACTACGACGCGGGCGGGCAGGAAGTGGCGAAACGCTACCGCTGGGGCATGAGCGGGAAGAAACGCTTCACATGGGCTCGCGGCTCGAAGCTTCACCCTTACGGCCTGTGGAAGCTGGCAGAGGCGCACGCGGCGGGCTATGTCTACCTGGTCGAAGGCGAGAGCGACGCTCAGACGCTGTGGAGCTACGGACTGCCCGCGCTTGGCATCCCGGGCGCGGATACCTTCAAGCCGGATTGGGCGGGCTACCTGGACGGGCTCAGGGTGTACGTGTGGAAGGAACCAGACCACGGCGGAGAGACCTTTGTCACGACTCTGAGCAGGGCGCTGGCCGATTTTTACATCATGGATCCGCCAACTGGCCGTAAGGATGTATCCGAGGCGCACACCCTGGGCGATGATGTGCCAGCGCTCATGGATGGCCTCAGGGCCAGCGCTAAGCAGTGGACCACCGAGAAAGCCAAAGAGCAACAGAATCAGGCGACGGCGGCACTTGGCAAGGCCAGCGCTCTGCTACTGTCTGAGAACATCCTTTCCGACTTTGGCGGGCTCTGTCGTGCTCTCGGTCTGGTAGGTGAGGATAGCACGGCGCGGCTGCTTTACCTAGCACTCACAAGCAGGCTACTGGACAAGCCTATAAGCGTTGTAGTCAAAGGCCCATCGTCTGGCGGTAAGAGCTACACCGTCGAAACCGTGTTGAAGGCTTTCCCAGGTGCCGCCTACCTGGACTTTACGAGCATGAGCGACCATGCGCTGGTGTACGATGAACGGCCTATCGCCAACCGCTTTATTGTGCTGTACGAGGCCAGCGGACTCGGACAGGATAAGCAGGGCGAACCATCCACGCTAGCATACTGCATGCGCTCGCTGCTTTCGGAAGGGCGCATTGCCTACACCACGGTAGACAAGACAGACGAAGGCATGCAGGCGCGCGTCATAGAGCGCGAAGGGCCAACTGGCCTAATCACAACCACGACATGGGCGACCCTGCATGCAGAGAACGAAACGCGCATGCTCTCCGTGGTTGTCAAGGACACCGTGGCTCAGACGCGCGGGGTACTGGGCGCATTGGCCAACAGGTACAACGGCCAGCATGGCGACGCGCCAGACCTGGCACCGTGGCAGGCCCTGCAGGAATGGCTAGAACTGGCCGGGACTCGCGACGTTACCATCCCATACGCCCACGAACTCGCAGCCCTGAGCAACCCGCGCGCGGTGCGGCTGCGTCGTGACTTTGGGAAGGTCCTTACCCTGATCCAAGCCCACGCGATGCTGCAACAGGTGCACCGCGACCGCGACGCCCAGGGGCGCATCGTGGCAACGCTGGCAGACTATGAGGCCGTGCATGAGCTGGTGAATGACATCATCAACGAAGGCGTGGAGGCGACGGTAAGCCCGGTTGTGCGCGAAACCGTCAACGCGGTCGCAGAGCTCAGACAGAAGGCACAGGCCGACGCGGGCGACGAAGAATCAGCCAAGCCCGTGTCCCTCCCGGCAGTGGCAAAGGCTCTAGGACTGGACAAGAGCGCGGCATCGCGGCGAGTGGCGGCGGCGCGGGAACTAGGCTACATCGTCAACACCGAGAGCCGCAGAGGTCAACCTGCGAACCTGATCATTGGCGAGGCCATGCCGGGCGAGGAGTCGGTGCTACCGACGCCCGAAGCTCTGGCAGAGAAGTGTGTGTTGGTTGACCCTCCACGCAACGCTGCAACACTGCAACACGTGCAACCGCTGCAACCGGCTCGGACTGCGACGGCGACCCTCTGGACCGATGGCCCGAAGCGTGTGGCCATAGACCGGGCGCGTTTGCAGGAACTCATAGACAGCGGACTCGACAGGGTAGAAGCAGAGCAGGTGCTTGCATACGAAGCCGCAGAGGAACCCATACAACTCTGACGCGCGACAGTGAACATCAAACAGGAGGCAAAGTGATTCTGACAGCAACCATCCGAGATGAACAGGGCGCGGTGCTTTGTGCATACACCCTGCACCCTACACCTCACAGCCCTCGCCACTTGGTCGGGGGCGATGTGCTGGAACTGGAAGGCATCACCTACCGAGTGAGCACGGTGTTAGTCGCCGAAGCGACAGAGCCGGACCATGATGCCTTGCCTGGATGCTGGCTTGGCATCTAGGCGGGGAATGAGAGCCATAAGGGACAAGGGAAGGTGTAAGTATGGCGGGCAAACAGAAAACAGCGGACGTACTCCGAAGGCAGGCGCTCTTTCAGATGTTGCGGGAGGCGGACAATCCGCCGACGATCGCGCAGCTCGCAGAGCGGCTCGAGGTGGACGGTGACACGGTATGTGCGGACTTGATGCGCCTGCAACAGTCGCCTTACAGCGATCCGCGCACCCTGCAACGGGTTCGCATCATGCAGGGAGACTATGCACGGATTTCGGCGGTGATGGTGGAGGCGCCTATGGACTGAAAACGCTAGAGAGTGTTGAATCTGGGCACGGAGAGAGCAATCTGCATAGACAGGAGAGAATGATCATGAATAGACGGAGTATGATCGAAGCACTGGCGAAGTTGGCCGGGGTAAGTATCGAAGTGGCAGAGAGCGCCCTGATCGAGCGTGGCGACATTCCCGCAACGGAGAGCGCCCAGCCCGAAAAGCCAAAAGCCGACAGCCCCCTGAAGCATGTGACGGAGGCAAGCCGGATTCGCAGGGGCGCAGCCCCTCAGCGCGCCAGCTACACTGTAGAGCTGCGAGAGGATGGCCCCGGTGGGAACCGGGGGGGCATCGTGCGCCATGGGCAATAGAGCCGCTTACGAAATGGCACGCGAGGCCGTGGCCGGCCTGCAGGCTCAGATTGCAGAGTACGACGCTCAGACGGTCAAGCTCGAACAGGACACCCAGAGACTAGAAGAACAGGCGGGCGCCGCGATGATCGACGGCGGCGACTCTGCAGAGCTCGAGGCGCAACTTGGCAAGCTGCAGGCCCGGGCGGCTGTTATGGCACGGGCGCGGGGCATCCTCCAGCAACGGCTGATCGACGCCCAGGCACGGCAACGCGAGGCAATCGCCGCAGAGCTACGGCGACAGGCCGACGCACTGCAGGCCGAACATGAGCGCAAGGCCGCGCGGGTGAATCAGCTTTTCAAGGAGCTCGAGGGTCTGGGGGTGAAGGCGTTAGCCAGTGCTGATTGCGTGTTCTACGCTACGGCCGAACAGATTGAGCGCCTGCAGCGCGCAGCCGATGCTGTGCTGGCACGGCAACACGTGTCCATAGACCCGTCGACCGGGCGGCGGCTTGACGCAGATCTCTGGTAAAGCGCCCGGCACCGTGCTATAATCCAGTTGCAGTCACTGTCAACTGCGATGCCTCGAAGGCAACAACGGCCCTCCGCAAGGTGTGGCCGTTGTTGCTGCATGCGGGGGGCGCGGGTGTGAAGCATCCGCTCCGATTCTTAGGGCCGAATGTCACCAATTGTCACCATTTGTCACTAGTAAACAGCCGTGCGAGTGTGGCAACGACAGGGGCGGTTGCATCGCGCAACCACTCACCGCTTGCGCGATGCCAGCGGGTGCGCTACAGTGTGGATGTAACGAAATGGCCCCGGCGACGCCTACAACGTCCCGAGGCCTGGCCAAGGTGAGTGTAGCACCCGGCAACGCGGATTATAGCACAAGCCGCGCCAAGGTGAACACTCACCCGGCGCGGCTTTCGCATTGGGCGGGATGCCTGAGCACCTTCTGCTGTTTGACGCTTTATTGGCCAGCACCCCAAGCTGTGGCCATGATCTGGCGCTGACCTACTACCGGTGGGCCTGTGAGCCGTGCGGGGCTCGAACCCGCGACAACCTGCTTAAAAGGCAGGGGCTCTACCACTGAGCTAACGGCTCGCGGGCAGCAGTATACCAGAGCGCAGGGGCTCGGTCAAAGGTACCCTATTGCCAGGCGTAACCCTGTGAGTGTGGTGCGCTCGTCAGGCCCCTTTTTTACGCAAACCACCACGCAAAGCTTCCGCAACATTTACGCATAGCCCGGGCAGAGCCGATCAGAATGGGTCATGTAGAACCTCTGAGGGTACTGGCCCGGCGGCGGACCCCGCGCTCAGCAGACTCGGGCTTGGCCAAGCGAGGAGAAAGCGAGAAAGTCACGATGATCACACCATCCAGCCTGCTCTCCCGTAGGAAAGAGAATGCAGAGTATGCCACAGCGGAGGCGCTACGCCCCCCCACCATACCCTCCTGTGATGGTGCCACACCGCACGAACAGGACATCAGCCAGGCGGAGAAGGATCGCGAGGCGTTCATCGCCTCTCTGAGGACCGCTCAATCGGCAGCGGAGCGGGCTGTGATAGACGCTACGCTCAAGCTGGGGGAGGCGGTTGAAGCGCTGTATACCATTGAGCGCAACCTCCACGCGGAAGGGTTGCCCCTTGAGATACCTGGCAAAATGCCCGGCCCCGTCTCCGAAGCGGTGCGCCGTGCCCGACGCTTCTGGCGGGAGTGGTATCCTCAGCTTGTGGGCTCGCCACGCAGCACAGACGACACCGCGCAGCTGGAGCAGGCCCGGCGGCGCCTAGAGCGCGCGCAAGAGGGACTCCGCAAGGCCCAGGAGGCGGGAGACGATGAGCATTTCCTCCAGGGCTGGCGTGAGACGATTGAGCTCGAGCGACGCAACATCGCGCGGCTGGAAGGGCGCCCCGTGGACCCCCTCGCGACGCCTCCGGACGATGCATACGCCCCGCACCTGAGCCGGCTCCGCGGAGCCTGAGGGACGCCGCCTGCACCGTGAGACGAGGAACCTTCCGAAGGTTGGTCAACAGACTCCAGTGAAATCCTGGTAGCCAGGCGGCTCACCGTGTAACGGCGGGCAGCACGTGCTCCCAGACGAGCACGCTGGACGAGCCCCATAGTTCCTTCGGCAGTGGGAACTCGGCGGCGAGCGCATAGTGTGACGAGAACCACCGGTCGCGCATGATGCTCGCCCCGGCAAAAGTCGGCATGCTGGCGACATAGTCCGGCTCAAGATCCTGAACCAGTTCGTTGGCGATCACCCCATCCATGGCCGAGTAACGTTGCGCCATTGGAACGGGCAGGTAGCGGAGCGCCTCGGGGGACACGAGGGCGCAGGAATCGATCAGATACCCTCCGTAATAGTAGCCCAGCGTGCCGATCTCCGTCCCGGCGAGCCGGGCCCCCTCCGGCGCATGCTCATTCAGCCACACAGCCGCGTCCAGGTAGGCCAGGGTCCGCAGTCGTACCGGATCGTCCAGCACAATCGTCGCCACGTCCGGCCGCTGCAGCAACTCGACTGCGGCACGTGCCGGCCCTCGGACAAAGACCAGCGCCACCAGCCCACTGACCAAGACCGCGGTCCCGATGCGCCACGGCGAGGGACGCGTGCGTGCCCAACGCAACAACGCGACCCCAATGGCCCAGGCCCCGCCAAAGATCGCCGGATACCAGAGGACCCAGATGAGCGGGAGATACCATTCCAGCAGCATCGTGCGGGCGCTAATGTAGAACAGGCAGAGCATTCCCAGAAGCAGGCCGGGCGCCCAAGCCGCCGCGCGCCGCAGATCAGACAAGGCGAACACCCCCACGAGAGCCAGCAGCCGCGTGACTCCCTGCACCAGCGAGAGAAAACCGCCCCCCGCCGGCACGCTGCCCGGCGGATTCCAGGAAAGAGCCCCGCCTCCGGCCCAGGCGCGGAACAACTCGCGCAGTGTATCGGGGACATACTCCGGCCCGAGAGGATAGAGCCCCGAAGCCTTCGCCAGCACCGAGTGAGGCAGAGGCGAGCCATAATACGCGCAGGAAAAGACCAGCCACGCAAGGAGCGGCCACAGCGCCAGCACCAGCTCCAGCACCGGCTCCAGCCAGGATCGATCGCTATCGCGCCCATGCAGCGCGGTACGAAGGCAACTGGCGAGCCAACGTACCCCCCACAGACACAGCAGAAGCAGCCCTTCCGGTCGCGCAACAGCTGCCAGGCCCGTCAGGACGGCGGCCGTTCGAGGCCGGTCACCGGCCTGCGCCCAGAGCGCTCCGAGCACAAGCGCTCCCCACATAAAGGACTCCATGACCCCCGTTGAGACGGCGAGCATCGGGGAAAAGAGGGTCGCGGCCGCCGCCAGGACCAGGGCCAAACCCCACCGCGGATCGGGCACTCCGCGGGGGGTGTCCGCCGGTGCCGGCACAACGCCGCGGCAGCCCAGCATCGTACGGATCACGCCCGCCATGGCCACCATACAGGCCACGTACCAAAACGCGTTGGCGCGCACCGCTATCGTGGGCAATCCAGCAACGAGGGGTCCGCCTGGCGCCGGCCCGGTCCTGCCGCCAAAGAGCCGTGCCAGAGCGCCGAGAAAGGTCAGCCAGAGGACGTACAGGGGGGAACTGCTGCCCATGACGCGCGCACCGGACTGGTAGACGGGCCCGAGGCCGTCCAGGATATTGCGCGCATGGCGAAGATGGATGTAGCCATCATCGATCGGGAGCACGGGCACGGAAAGGTGCGCGCGGATAGCGTACAGCGTGGCGCCGATGAACGCGATGACGCCGAGTGCTGCCCAGACCCACTGGATGGCGCGCCGTTGCGCCAGAGAAAACATGTGCCCTCTCCTCGCACCAGCCGGAGCACTGCCCGGCTCGCTATTGGGATTATCGCCTGGATCGTTGCCGCACCCTCAGGAGCGCCGCCAGCGCTACAAGAGCCAGCACAGAGGGAAACAGGATCCATCTCGCAGAGGTGCTACCCGACGTCTCCGTCACCTGGCCGGCCGGCCCGCCCTCCGCCGTGGGCAGCGGAGCCCCGTCGCCCGAGGAGGCGCCGAGTGTCTCGCCAGGCTCGCCCGTGGGCTCCTCTGCAGAAGGCGTCACCGAAGGAGCTCGCGTGGGGGTCGACGTGGGGGATGCGGTGGCCGTCGGGCTCTCTGTTGGGATGGGCGTCTGAGTAGGCGCCGGGGTATCCGTGGGGGCCGGCGTATCGGTAGGGCTCGGCGTCTCCGAAGGCACATGCGTGCTCGTAGCGGCGGGCGTATCCGTCACCGACGGCGTTTCGGTGGGCGTGTTGGTGGGCGCCTGGGTAGGCGGCGGTGGAACGGAAGCCACCAAGCAGGCGGCATCCCAGAACGACGAGTTGTTCTTGACGGGAAACTCGGGCTGTCCCTTGGTGTACACCGTCACATAGTCGCTTTGTGCGATCGTGCTCACCGAGAGCTGCACCCAGCCGTCGTATTCGTGCCCCTCAGCATCGGTCATGCGGGTGTCGCGATCGATCACCGGCGCGGACCACACCGTGGTATCGGGGGGCAAGGCGCCAAAGCCCGGCGGGGTGGCCCCATAGGGATCGATCCCCACCCAAACCCGGTAGTTGCCGGCCTGCGCCAGGTCCGAGATGGGGAGCCCCCATGACCAGAGCTCCTCCTGCCCCGTCGCGATCTGCACCCAGATGCTGAAAGTGACTCGCTGCCCCGGCGTGACACGCACGCGCTGGTAAAGGCCCGCGTGATGGGTGGAGTATCCAGAGAAGAACTTTTGGGCATAGCGCCCGTGGTGCACCCGATAGTAGCCTTCCTGCAGGATGCCGCCATCGACCACAAAGTACTCGATCTCCCGGTTGAGCTGCTGGTCACCCAGGATGGCCCAGGGCAACCAGTTGACGGAAAGCCAGGAGGACAGGCTCGTGCCAACGCTCTCCCCCTTGTACTTGCCCTCCTCAAAGGAAAAGTTGGCCAGGAGGTTTCCCGGGCACTGGGCTGCCGCGGCCTGTGGCTGGACCACGGAGAGCAAGCCGGTGGCGAGCAGGCAGAAGGAGAACAGCAGAAGGCGACGCAAGGCAATTCCTCCCCATATCAGGTGCGCGGACGGGCCCCATTATACGCGGCTTGCCGGGCCGGCCAACCGGATGGCGCGCCGCGGCGGGCGCCGCTCTCAGGCGGTGTGTAACGCCTACGGTCATCGTTGGCTCAGGGGTAGATCCGCCCCATGGTCCGCGGGAAGGGGATCGTCTCTCGGATGTGGTGCAATCCGCACATCCAGGAGACCGTGCGCTCGATCCCCAGGCCAAACCCCGAGTGGGGCACGGCGCCGTAGCGCCGCAGGTCCAGATACCACTCAAACGCCTCGCGGGGGAGCTTGTGCTCCTCGATGCGCCGCTCCAAGAGCGCCAGGTCATGGGCGCGCTGGCCCCCGCCGATGATCTCCCCGTAACCCTCCGGGGCGATCAGATCGACCGAAAGCGACAGCTCGGGATTGGCCTCGTCCTCAGCCATGTAGAAGGCCTTGGAGCGAGCGGGATAACGGTGCACAAACACCGGGCGGTCGAAATGATTGCCCAGGATCGTCTCGTGCGGCGCGCCGAAATCGTCCCCCCATTCGAGGGGCTCACCAGCCTCCGCCAGGATCACGAGCGCGTCATCGTACGAGATTCGCGGGAAGGGGGCCACAATGGCCTCGAGCTTGGCCACGTCGCGCTCCAGGATCTCCAGTTCGGGGCGGCACCTAGAGACCACCGTCTGCGCGATGTACGCAACCAGTTGCTCCTCGACCTCCATACAGCCTGCCAGGTCCACATAAGCCATCTCGGGCTCGACCATCCAGAACTCGATCAGATGGCGGCGGGTTTTGCTCTTTTCCGCGCGAAAGGTGGGCCCAAAGCAGTAGACCCTGCCAAAGGCGCCGATTGTCGCCTCGTTATAGAGCTGGCCGGACTGGCTGAGATAGGCCTTTTCGCCAAAGTACTCGGTCTCAAAGAGCGTCGTGGTGCCCTCGCAAGCTGCAGGGGTGAGGATGGGCGTATCCACGAGCAGAAAGCCGTGGTCGTCCAGCCAATCGCGGATGGCGCGGATGACGGTGGCGCGCACGCGCATCACCGCCCACTGAGAGGGCGCCCGCAGCCACAGGTGACGGTTCTCCATAAGAAAGTCGACGCCGTGGGACTTGAGCGCGATCGGGTACTCGCCCGCCAGCTGCACGATCTCAAAGGCGGTGAGCCCCAACTCGTAACCGCCCGGGGCGCGGTCATCCGCGCGGACCAGGCCCGTGGCAATCACGGATGACTCCTGCGTCACCTGGGCGGCAGCCTCCCAGGAGGCGGGGTCGATCTCTTTCTTGAACGCCACCGACTGGATGGTGCCCGTGCCGTCTCGCACGAGCAGGAACTGCAGGCGACCGCTATCTCGCTTGTTGTACAGCCAGCCCTTGATGGTCACCTGCTGGCCGACGTGCTCGCCGATCCTGCCTATCGTTACGTGCTCTGCCACGGTTCAGCCTCCTCAGCGTCATGCTCGCTGAGATTGTAAGGGGGGGAGGGGGAGGGCGTCAACTGCCCCAGGAGTGGCTCGGGTTACAGGTTGCAGGTTAGCGCGTTGCGCGTTGCGGGTTTGAACCTTCGCCCGTCCTCCCCAGGTATCGCTTACGGTTGCGCTTGGCCCTTCGATCGGGTAGAATTGGGGCCAAGTGATCGAGCTGACATGGCCGGCACCGCCAGGCAGGACGAGACGAACGCCATCCTCTGGCGCGCCTGCGGTATCTCCCGAGGCACGTGCAGGGGCGGCAGGGCACCTCATCCGGCGGTCCCGTTCTGGCGCGAGTACAGCCTGACAGTCGGTAGAGGGGAGTTGCTGACTTGCTGTTGCTGGGAGATGCAGATACGGCAGGAGTTGGCGCAGCGGCTGCTGACGGGCGAGGTGAGGGCATAAGCAGTGACTCGGCTCTGCAGGGGCAGGGCCTGGGGGGAGTGCATAGATGGCGGGCAAGTATCCTAGTGAGCGGTGCGCAATCTGCGGTGAGCCGTTGGAGAGCCCGGAGTTCGCCAGCAACTACCCGAACTTTGTGTGCCAGGCCTGCAACAGTCGCGCTGTGAATCAGGCCGGGGAACCACCGCAGCACGACAGTTGGGGCGATGACGGAGATAATCCGGTCTATGTCGATGCCCACAGGTGTTGGCGGCGCTATCGCTATGGCGGGCACATCGCCATGCGCGACGATGACGACTGCCCGGATCTCTTCGCTTTCTATCGGCTGCACCACTGGGGATGAGAGATAGCGTCACGGCGCTGCGGGCGCAGAAGCAGGGGCTGATGCAGCGGCTGCTGACAGGCAAGGTGAGGGTGAGGGTATAGGGACGGTGCCTCGCTTTGCAGGCGAACTCTCTAGGGACAGCGCAGGGATGTGAGCCCCGCAAGTCTACGCTAGAGGTATGTTGGAGTAGAGAAAGCAGGGTATGGCATGGGCGCTAGCGTCACCGTATACTGTCTCGAGAATCTGACGGACTACCTCGAGTTTGAGAGGTTGTGCCACGATCTGATGTCACTTGAGGGCTATGGCAACATCGAGCCTCTGGGCGGCTTCAGTGATAAAGGGCGTGATGCCATTCACGTTAGCCCAACAACTGGCACGACTGTGTTCGCCTATAGCGTGCGCGAGGATTGGCGAGCCAAGTTGGCAGAGGATTCGGACAAGATACGAAGGCACGGCCACGCCTGCAATTCTCTCGTGTTCGTTACCACTGCGCGTTTCTCACCACATGAGCGCGACGCGGCTGTCAGGTCCACAAAGCGAGATTTCGGGTGGGATCTGAAACTGTACGGCGTGGAGCGACTCCGCGTCCTTCTGGATGCAGAACACCCCCACGTGAAGGAGAATCACCCTCAGATATTCATGCAGCCGTCCCTAGATGCAACGCTAGAGCACGGCCTGCAGCAGACTGACCGCTTGCTCGTCAGCTACGCCACTGACGACAAGGCACTAGCGCATTGGTTGGCCCGAAGGCTAACCGCCCAGGGCTACCGAGTCTGGTGTGAGCAACTCAGCCTGCCCGAAAGTGGGGACTACCCCGATGACGTGAACCGGGCCATACGCCGGCAAGTCCGGCACGTTATCGCCCTGTACTCTGGTTCATCGTTGAACAACCTCGAAGTGATGCAGCAGCATTATCTGGCCCTATCCATGGCAGAGGGTGACAAGAAGGATTTTCTGCTCCCTTTGAAGGTCGATGACTTTGAAGTAGATCGACTGGACCGCGCGACTGCCTCGCTTAGGTTCATTTCCTTCGCGGAAAGCTGGGCTCAGGGGCTGGCCGCTCTGCTGGAGAAACTGGACGTCGCGAGATGTCCCCGGCCTCTCTCTCGGGGACGGAGCATGGCCGTCAGTTCCTTTCAGGAGGAGCACGTCGTGGCCGATGCACCAGAGCCGCTGTTCTCGAACTGCCTACAGGTCGTGAATCTACCCAGACTGATCCAGCGCTACACGTCGCCTGTAGGGATATCGCGCGATGAGTCAGATGAGCTTCAGCTGGAGTGGCCACACAGATTCGTCAATAGAACAACGTTCCTGAGCTTTTCTGAGCCGAGTGCCCGCGCCAAGGTAACCGGCCAACTGCGCCCCGACGGTGGAGGGTCGTGTACAGAGACCAGCAACCTTGAGAGAATTCCTGTTCCGCATCTTGTGTCAGAACTCGTCAGGCGATCCCTGTTCGCTCGATGCCATCTAGCCGGACTCGAGTATTGCGCACAAACGCGCCTCCAGTATTTTCCATTTGGGCTCACGACTGGAAACCGACTACGCCTGGAGCGTCCTGATGGCACCCGTACGTGGGTCAATTCGGCGGGTGAGAGAAAATACCGGCGCACCTCCGGGCCCGAGTACTATAGGTACTATCTGGCCCCAGCTTTCTATGTCAGAACCGATGTGCTAGACGGGTACACCGTATTGGCGAACGTCAGGGTGAGAGTCACTGACACCAACGGTACGCCTCTCGCTGTACGCCAAGCGCTGTCCCGGCGCAAACACGTGTGTCGCGATTGGTGGAATCGAGAGTGGCTCAACCGTATGCTCGCTATACTACAGTACTTGGCGGACGGAGACAGCATCAGCTATGGGGTCGGACAGCAACGACTGGTTGTCAGCGCCCGGCCGTGGTCTATCGATGCTCCTAGGCGAGTTGACGAATCGAGACCTACAGAACCATGTCTCTAGTCTGGCTCACAAGGGGCTCCCACAGGTGCCGAGTTGTTGTACGACTCCGAGGAAGGCGATCAGTATGACGACTAGTGATGCCATCATCTTCGGTGAGCCACAGATTGAGTTTCGTTATGCGCAGCGGATGAGTGACCCGCATGACGGGCTGGGGTTATTTGGCCCGTATGACGCCGACCAGCCTGCCCGGCCAGCAGTACTTCCATACGTTGTGATTGGTTCTGCTAGCGGCGTACGCGCATTTGCAGCGTGGTCACACGTCGCCAGCCACCCTGCTGTGGACGCTCCGAGAGGGAACTATCGCCTGTGGCCGCCGTTCCCCGGCTTTGACGCCGCCTTCTGTTCAGAGTGGCCGTCGAAGCCTGTGTGGTCGACAGTGCTGGACCGCGAGGCACTTGTGACACTGTCGCGACACACCGACCCCTACCAGCGTGCGTTCGATGTGGTTGACGAATACGTCAAGGAGTTGCGTATTGTCAGCCAACGTGACGAGAGACCCGGCGTAGCGATCTGCATCGTACCGGATGAGGTGTGGCAGAATTGCCGTCCCGAATCTAGGATCGCTGATCCGATCGGTAGACGCGTAGCACCAAGCACAATCCGATCACGGAAGGCAGGGCAGTTGGAGCTCTTGGACGCGTTCGACCCGAACCAGTATCACATGTCGCCCGACTTTCGGCGTCAGCTCAAGGCGCGCGCGATGCAGTACCGAATTCCTATCCAGGTGATCCGTGAATCTACCCTGAGACTGGACTCCGCAACGGACTCCGGCATGAGACCCCTGACGCCCGTCTCCGACAGAATGTGGAATCTATCGACAGCTCTCTACTATAAGTGCGGGGGTAAGCCTTGGCGCCTGTCTGCTGCGCGAGAGGGAGTTTGCTACATCGGTATCGCGTTTCGGCGAGCAAGCACAACGGGCGATGCGGAGACTGCATGCTGCGCCGCTCAGATGTTTATGGACACGGGTGACGGCATTGTCTTTCTTGGCGAGAATGGACCATGGTATTCTCCGCAGAACAAGCAGTTTCATCTCAGCAAGAACGTGGCACGCGACTTGCTCTCGGGCGTGCTGCGAACGTATCAAGACCAGGAAGGAAAGCAGCTCAGGGAAGTATTCCTGCACTCGCGTTCCGGCATCAACCGCGAGGAGTTTTCCGGCTACGCCGAAGCGTGTCCCGCAGGCGCCGAGATCGTAGGTGTCAGAGTGCGTGATACGCCCGACGTACGCCTTTTCCGTACTGGCAAAATGCCAGTCATGCGCGGAACATTCTGGCGCCTGAGTGAGCAAAGTGGCTACCTGTGGGGAAGCGGCTTTGTGCCAAGGTCAGGCACCTACCGAGGGTGGGAGGTTCCGCTTCCCATTCGACTGGATGTGCAACACGGTAACGCGCCCATCGAACGCGTCGCCCAAGACATCCTTGCCCTTACGAAACCGAACTATAACGCCTGCCGGCTAGGGGATTCCCAACCGGTGACGATCGGCTTCTCAGACGCCGTGGGGGAGATACTTGTTGCCAACCCCGCCGTGAAGTGTCGCCTACCAAACTTCAAGTACTACATCTGACCTATTACAGACGCAAGAGGTCTTTCTTTAGTGAACTGCTGTGTTATTTTGGATCGTTGCGGATTCCTTGCGCCAACGGGGGTGCCGTCATGTCCCTGTCCTTTCGCGAAGAGCTGATCTCGCAGATACCCGCCCTGCGGCTGCTGATGGCGCTGGGGTACACGTACCTCCAGCCTTCCGAGGCCCTGGCGCTGCGGGGCAACAGCGAGCGGCTCGTGCTGCTGGAGGGGGTGCTGGCCCCCTGGCTGCGGGCGCACAACGTCGTGGAGCGCCGGGGCGCGCGGGTGCCATTCTCCGAGAGCAACATCCAGGCCGCCATCCGCCGCCTGCGCGATGAAGGCGAGCCCGGCGCGGGCATGGCCGATGGTCTGGTGGCGGCCAGCGAGCGGGTCTACCAGTTGCTCACCCTGGGCACCAGCCTGGCGCAGGCCATCGACGGCGACACGCGCTCGCACACCCTCCCCCGTTGACGGGCGAGGGGCAAGGGGAGGGGGCCAGAGACATGGTCGAGGAGGGCTGGGAGGGGTGCGGTGCAGTCACCGCCGGGGGTAAGGGCGTTTTCTCGCCCTACCTTCTCCCCGGCAACGCCCTCGCCGCGATGGCCCGCTCCTCGGGGTTCAGCGCGCCCAGGAGGTAGAGCAGCACGAGGTACAGCACGCCGCCCAGGGGGATCGCCAGCAGGCTGGCGCGGCCGGGCAGCAGCCAGAACAGGAGGACCATGGGCACGGCGCTGGCGACGGGCCGCCAGAGCAGCCGCAGCCAGGGGATCGGCGCCAGGTTCCGCCGAACCCCGACGTAGAAGGGGATCAGCAGCGCCAGCTCGGAGGCGATGGCCACCCAGGCGGAGGCCATGAACCCCACCTGTGTGATCAGCACCACATTGGCGATCACGTTGAATGCCAGGCCGACGGCAAAGGCTCGCGTCAGGTAGCGCTGCTGGCCCAGGGCGATGAGCACATACTGGGTGACCGAGTTGATGAACCCGATCGGCATGTACCAGATCATCACCCTCAGGATGTCAGCCGCCTGCGGCAGATACTGCGAGCCGCCCAGCACCGCTACCAGCTCGGTGGAAAGCGCCGAGATCAGCACCCCCATGGGGATGGCAAACATCACCAGCAGTTTCACGGCCAGAGTGTAGGCCTTGAGAAGCTGGTCCTGTGCCGTGGCGGCGTAGCGCGACATGAGCGGGAAGATCGCCATGGTGAAGAACGCCGGCACGACGCCCACGGCGTCGATGTATTTGTACGCGGTCGAGTACCACCCCAGCACCCGCGGATCGGGCAGCAGCCACTCGAGCAGGATCACGGCAACCTTGAAGAAGAGGGTGGCCAGCAGCAGGTTGACCATCAGCGGCCAGGAGACCCCCAGCATCTCGCGCTGAAAGCGCCAGTCGCACTCGTAGCGCGGCGCGAACAACTGCCGGCGGTGCAGCAGATAGAGCACGACCAGGGTGATGAGGTTGACGAGGATGGAAACCGCCGCCAGCCCCACAAAGCCCGTGTGAGCCAGCAGCGCCACCGTCCCGAGGAACACCTTGAGCAGCGTGGTGAAGGTGGTGACCGCGGCGGGCACCTCCATGCGCTCCCAGGCGTTGAAAATGGCCGTCAGGCTGGCGGAGAGGTTGCTGGGCAGCAGGCCCGTCAGGAACAGCCCGATGGCCAGCATCGTGGCGCCCTCCATCGGCTGCGTGGCCTGCCGGAAGCCGAGGAACAGCGCCAGCAGGGGGAAGGAGCCCAGCCAGAGCACGCCGCGCAGGATGGCCGTGTTGCTCAGGTAGCGGTTGGCCTGGCCACGATCGCGCGACACTTCGCGCGTCGCCAGTGTGTTGAGCCCAAAGTTGATCCAGATATCGAACCAGCCAATGATGACGATGGCGAGATAGTACTGGCCTGACTGTACGGGCCCGAGAATGCGCAACATCAACATGGCGAACACCATGTCGATGACCTTGTTGATCAGGTTCAGCGCGATGGGAGCCACGGTGTTGCGCGTGACCCGCCTGGCAGTTGATTCGGCCACGTCGGCACGGGCCCTGCCCTGCCACCAGCGATACCCCAGCGCCAGGCCCACCACCACCGCCGACATGAAGGAGAGGTATAGCCCGAACTTGACCGAGTCCGGCGAGTACTTTATCCGCACGACGTGCCGGCCGGCCGGGACAGCCACCGCTCGGAAGTTGCCGTTGGCCCGGTAGAGCGTCAGGGCCTGCTCGCCATCGTCGGGATCGGCCTTATGCGACGAATCGTCGGCCGGGCGGATGTAGGCCACCCACCCGTCAGAGTAGCTGTCCGCGAGCACCAGCATCCCTGGTGCGGGCAGATCCACGGTGACGTAAACCTCGTTCGCGCCGTGGACGATGGACTCGGCCGCCAGGGGGTACCCGTCACTGATCCCGGCCGGCAGTGGGCTCTCCAGCGGGCTCTCAATGATGACCTCGCGCCTCGGATCCAGCGTTGCGAGCGCTGCCAGTCGCTCGGCCTCATCCGCGATCACCCGTGCCTGCGGCACGGTATAGGCCCGCGGCAGGGCTTCCAGGTTCTCGTAGATCAGGGTCTGTCCAGGAACGCCCGGATCCCCGTACGCCAGCGCGTAGCCAGGCCTATCGATGGGTTCGCGCGTGAGAACGAACCGCACGTTGAGCATATCCAGCAGCGGCGAATCCAGCGCCTCGGGCGTCTGGGCGGGGATAGCGTTGATCCGGTTGTAGGCCAGACCCCACTGCGGGTAGGCTTGCTCCATGTACTGGACATACTGCCGCGGGATGATCGAGTCATATCCGCGGACGTCCTCCAGGCCGTAGAGCATGCCCGTGTTCGGCGGCAGGATGCCGTCATCACCATAGGCGGCGATACGGAAGGGTTGCGGTTGGGTAGCGAGCCACTCCAGGGCGGGCGCGTTGGCAGCCACCAGTGCGGCATCCGCCCGGGGATAAAAGCCAAAGCCGATCACAAAGAGCTCAACGACCAATACGGCAACCAGCCCTGCGGACCAGAGACGCCGCCGCGAGGAGAACCGCCGCCGCAGCACCAGCAGCAGCCCGGACGTCGCCAGCGCAAGCGCCAGGATGAGCAGGTTCCGCGCCTGGTAGGAGTAGAACATACGCCCATCACTGAATGCCTCCGGCGCACGGGCGAGCCGCTCCATAAGCGCGCCAGCCAGCGCCGCGGAGCGCTCCCTGAAGGCTAGGCTCAGCCCCAGCGCGGCGAGGATGCCCACACCGCCGAACAACGCGCCCCACGGGACCGCAGCGGCGAGCCAATCCAGGGTGCGGGCCAGCCGCGACGCAAGCGTCGCCGACGCCGCATCCGACCCGGCACCACCCTGCTGAACGCTGCGCGTCTGCCCGCTGCGATCGCCCAACCTGCCGACGTGCAACCAACAACCGGCAACCGCATCCGCCCCCATCCCCGCCAGGATCGCCGTGCAGAGCGACCAGGGGTAGATCCAGCGAAAAGGCGTGTGCACTTGCGAGAACCCTGGCATGCGGTAAACCAGGTAGTACACGGGTGTGCCGAACACGAACAGCAACGAGAGCAGGGCCCAGAACACAAAGAAGCCTGTGCCCTTCTTGCGGCGCAGCACGGCGATGGCAGCCAGAAGCAGCGGCAGGGTTCCCAGGTATCCCGTGCCCTCCACATAGTTCTTGATGCCCCACTCGGTGGTGGAGATCGCACTCCCCAGGGCGTTCGTGCTCACTGCCTCAATCCGGCCACTGAACAGGTTGAACAAGTGATGGTGGGCGGGACTCCCGTAAAAGTCAGGGATGGCCAATGCCAGTACCCGGCGCAGAGGCCAGGCCCAGTTCTGCACGTCCTGGAAGGTCGCACCCCCCTGCCGCCAGTTGAACTGCAGCACCTCCAGCAGGGGAATCCACTGTGCGGCGCCGAGCCCGATCCCCAGCAGCGCCATAAGCAGCACCGCCGCAGCGGGCGCGAGTGTCATCCGCCAGCCGCGGAGCCCAAGGCCTGCGCCACGCGCGATGGCCGACAGCCGCCATATGGCATAGGCTGCTGCCGTGAGGCCAATGTAGTAGTACATCTCGGGGTGCCCCGCCAGGAAGGCCATTCCCACCGCGAGCGTGCCCAGCGCCAGATCGGGTATGTTTGCAGTGAACGGCACGCGCGTCTCCCCTGCGGGTTCGTGCAGATAGCGCTGCGCCACGCGCTCGATCGCCGTCAGCACCAACGGCAGCCAGACGGCCGCGCCTACCATCATCGGGAAAACGACGTGGCTGGTGATAAAGCCGCCCAGCATAAAGGCCGTTCCGGCGATCACACCGGCCGTTCGCGAAAGGGGCTGGCCCGCAGGTCCGCGCAGTGTGCGGATAAAGACATAGGTGAACAGCCCCGCCAGCCAGAGGTGCACCGCGGCAAACCAGCCATACGCCAGTGGCAAAGGGAGCACGTAGTAGATCACGCTGAGCGGGTAGAGGGCCGAGTGTTGGCCGGCCGCCAGAAAGGGCACTCCCGCGAGGATATACGGGTTCCAGAGGGGGATCTCTCGCTCTCTCAACGATTCGACGATCAGCGTCTTCCAGGGAAGGTTCTGGACGTACAGATCGCCCAGGAGGCTGTTGTCGGGGACCTCGCCTGCGCGCTGCAACGCCGACGCCCAGGGCTCCCAGCGTAGTGCGATATCCGCGGGGAGCAGCGTGCGCCCGCCAAGCGTAACCGGCAGGTAGAAGAGGATCGCCAGAGCCAGGAACCCCAGCGCGATGGCAAGATCGGTTCGGCCTGGCCTTCCCACGCTCTCCTCCCCGCCAGCTCTTATCGTCGTGGGGCCATTATAGGTGCGGGATAGAGAGGGTCAAAGACTCGGATCGGGCCGTGCGATCCACAGCCCGTGCGCCGATGCGCGCATAGTGACGCCCGGCGATCGCGGTGCACAGTCGCCGCGTGGGACGCTCTCCTCTGCACACATCTCAAGTACCGGGGGGAGTCCTCTGGAGCCTGACGCTCAGCCGTCGGCCAGAACGCCGCTCTCGCGGAGCCAGCCGACCGTTTCGCGCAGTCCCTCCTGAAAAGTGTACGTTGGCCGGTATCCGAAATCCCGCCGCGCCTTGTCGATGGGGTAGCGCTGGTCCACGCTCATCATCTCAATCATCAGCCGCGTCAGAGGCGGGCGCTCGCTGCGTCCTCTGGCGGCGCCAAGCTTTGCCCACAGGCTCGCCATCATCAACGCCCGAGTCCGCGAGTAGCTCACTGTGGGGGGCGGAAGCTCCGCCATGGATGCCAGCATGCCATAGTACTGCGCCCAGGTGACCGAGCTGTCGTCATTGATGTTGTAGGCCTGCCCTGCCGCCTCTGGCGCCTGCCCGGCCAGGATCATGGCCTCCACCAGGTTGCCCACATAGGTGAGCCCGGCAATGTGCGCGCCGCGATCCACCAGGTATAGCCGGCGATCGCGCAGCCGCTGGATCGCGTCGACCGAAAACTCTGGTGCACCGGGCCCGTAGACGGTTGTGGGCCGCACCACAGTAAGGGGCAGCCCAACGCGACGGCCATGCTCCCAGACCGCGAGCTCGGCCTCGGCGCGAGCGTCGACATAGGGAAGACCCGGCGGGGAGGGCACGAGCGGCTCCCTTACGGCCTCTCCGGGAAACCCGTACAGGTCCGTCGTGCTGGCATATACCAACCGGGAGATGCGAGCACGCGTTGCCGCAGCCAGAACGTTGCGCAGGCCTTGCGACGCCGGCCCATCGCCCACAGGCTCTGTGCCCCAGTCCTGGTAGGACCAGTCGGCATAGTGGATCACATCCACGCCCTCTGCCGCGGCCACAAGCCCGGCGTTGTCGGAGAGGGGGATGGCCCGCACCTGATCGGACAGCTCGGCCAATCGCTGGGCGGGCTGACTCTGAGCATTGCGGCCTGGATGCAGAATGACGCGCACGTCCTCTCGGCGCTCGGCCAGCCTTTGGACCAACCGCATCGCCACAAAGTTCGGCGCGCCGATCACCAGATGCCGCATGGCCAGCCCTCCTTGCGCTACGGCCGAGCCGCGTACAACTCCGGCCTCAGAAAAGGCGCTAACGCGAGCCCGACTCCCACCTGGAAGCACAGCGTCCTGGGCACCACCCCCCGTGTGAGGTATCCTGCCGCGCCCTGCTGTTGCTTGCTGTCTGCCCTGCCCGTGATACGATCCATGATGGGCCCCAGTTCGGCGCCCGCCCGGATCTCTCTGGCAATCAGCTCAGGCAAAACAAAGCCCCCTCCCGAGGCCAGGCTCTTGCGGCCGTCCCTTGAGACAGCCACCACCCAGTTGGTCAGCATCAGGCCCTCCGGGGATTCGTTCACCGCTCCCTCAAGCCCGAGCCCCAGATCTGCGTCGGCTGCTTGGCGCGCAGCCAGCGCGCGGGCCAGGGCACCACTTTGACCCTCTCGATCCGTCATCGGCATCTCTCTGACGCCAGATCCGACCGAGAGCGGGATCAGTTCCGCTTCCGGCCAAGCCACCAGGACGGCCAGGCGCACAGCTTCGATCTTCGCCGGGTTCATGGAGCCGATCGCCACACGGATCGGGGTTTCACATCTATCCATCTTGTTCCCCATTCTACAGGACAAACAAAGCCGAACGCAAGGACTGCAAAGGAGGCGCTCAAGCGGGCCCCGGTCCCGGTCAGGGTGGAGTGTGCAGGCCATGTGGCCTATACTCTGGAACATGCCACAAACGGGTAACAAAGCCAGGTCTATATGGGAGCGACTGCTCTCACCCGCTCACAGCAGGAGGGCCGGCGGAGCCTGCTTCGCAGCTGTCACGGCGCTGGCCACGGCGGCCGCCGTGGCCCTCAGCTATGCCTATTGCCTGCGCCTGCCCTTGTTCTTTGATGATCTGCCGATCATATCCTGGTTGAGCGGCCGAGGTATCGGTGAACTCTGGCTAGGCCAAGACGGAGGCTACTACCGTCCGCTCGCCTACCTGGTGTACGCCCTCGGGCGGAGGCTGCCTCCCAACCTGGCCCCTGTGGCGCTGCATGCTGCCAGCCTGATCCTGCTCTGGATCAGTGCCCTGCTCCTGGCTTCCCTCGTGAATAGAGTCAGCGCAGAGCCCGCCGTGGCGCTGTCTGCCGGCGTGATGCTGCCCTTTTACCCTCTTCTCTCACAGGCCATACCTTGGGTGACGGCCATGGTACACCCATTGGCCCTGACGTTGTGTCTGGCGGGGGCGCGTCTGGTCCTATCCGCGTCGAGCAGCCGGTACCCTCGATTATGCATGGTATCCGCGCTGCTCGCGATCGCCGCAGCGCCGCTGGCTCATGAGAGCGGCGCCGTTGCCGGGACGCTCGCGCTGGGTTTCGTGATCCTCACGCACGGATTCTCCTGGCGATGGCTTCTCACCCCTTTGCTGGGGATCGGCACCAACGTCGCCGTGCTTGCCGCGCGGTCCGCCCTTCCCGGAACGGCGTCTGCCAGCTTCGCGGGCCTATCAGATTGGTACGCCAACGCCATGTACTTCTGCCAGGGGCTGCTGTATCCCCTCGGCCGTGCCGTGCGCCTTGCCACGATCCATCTGGGATGGCATGACCTGTCGCTCTACGCTGTGCTGTCGTTGGCCATCGTGGGAGGCGCGCTCGCCACCGCGAGGGAGCGGTCCGACCGCCGCCTGCTACTCGCAGGACTGCTTTGGTGGGCGCTGGGCGCCATGCCGGCCGCTCTCTCGCTGCGCTTTGCAGATCTGTATATCGCACCCCGGCTGTATACCCTCTGTGCGCCTGGAGCCGTCATGTTCTGGGCGGCGCTGCTGCACCAGATCTCAGGCCTACTCCGCCTGCCCGCCATAAGGAAAGCAACCTACGGTGTCCTGACTGTCCTGCTACTTCTGGCGGGCGGGAGCTACCTCCGTCAACAGCGGCAGCTCTAT
>Ga0123333_10001741_pt1 | contig 22849 bp, 16 predicted proteins | sample BioC12SIPDNA_3_FD_89957 | JGI IMG/M metagenome (GOLD analysis project Ga0123333, IMG submission 89957) | Anaerobic biogas reactor microbial communites from Washington, USA - Biogas_R2_B C12 SIP DNA | ecosystem: Engineered > Bioreactor > Anaerobic > Unclassified | place: Washington, USA... | reverse complement strand
GTGATATAGGGGAGCCACGCATGACATACATCGGACCCGGCGCCCATACCGGGACCATCGATATAAGCAAGCAGACCAAGGAATCGGAGTACAGCCGGCAGTGGCTGTTCGCGACGGCGCAAGTGCTGCTCCGGTTTCTGGCGTTCTGCCTGGTGCTACTGGAGGCCGTCCTGATCGGGCCGGCGGCGCCGGCATGGTTTGCGGCTGGGGCACTTGTTGTGAAGGGCATCTACCGCTTCCGGTTCCTCCTGGACACGCACGCGGCGCCACAACTGCTGCTGATCCCACGCAAGGGCGTCCATCGCGATCCGGTGTTCATGGTCGGAGTCCTGCTGTCCGTCGTGCTATGCGCGTTCTATGTCACAGGATACTGGCTGCCGGTCTCCTGGCAGACTCACGACGGCTACCTGTGGTGGGTCATGGACGACGGCGCCACCGGGCGTGTGCTGCCCGGACTGGGAACATTGCCCGTGTGGGTGCGCTATGGCCTTATCTTCGCAATGCCATGGATCCTCTACAGCCCCGGCGCGCTCCTGCACTGGGTCTTCCGGATCGAGAGCACCTTCTCGAACTTCCGGCAGACGACGTTCACGCAGGCCGACCCATCCAGTATCCCCACACCGGTCGGGGTGTTGCGCACACCCAGCACGCCCAAACCCATCCCGCCGCCAGCGCGGCCGGCGAGCTCAGCGCCGGTCAGCGGACAGGCAGGCCAGCCGCATGTGGCGATTCAGGCGCAGGGCGACAACCAGGAGGTTGTGGACCTTTGAGGGTGTGACCGGACAATATGGGTTGGCCTGGACCTCGAAGGCAAGGGGGGTCCTGCGTGTTGCGCCCCGGCTCTATGGGATTATCAATGCAAGTCTACAGAAGGGGTGGTATGGGGAAACGTGCGGTGTTCTACATCAGGACGTCCAGTGAGCGGCAGGGCGAGAAGGTATCACCTCGCGAACAGGAAGCCGCTTGCAGAAAGATGGCAGAGGATCGGGGCTATGAGATTGTCACCGTCTACCGCGACGTAGAGCGTTACCGCGTCCGGGGCAAGCTGGTCGAGCCAAGCGGCTCCCGAGCCGATCGGCCGGCGTTGCGACAGATGATCAGTGCCGGGCACGACGATGCATTCGACGTCATCATCGCCTGGAAAGAGGACCGTCTGTATCGCGGGCTCCGCCCAATGCTCGATGTCCTGGATCTTGTTGAGCAACAGAACATCGAGATAGAACTTGTCACCGAGCATTTCGATCGGAAGATGGCGCCAGTCAAGGCATGGGCCGCGAAAATGGAGCTCGAGTCCATCAAGGAGCGCACGATGATGGGGCGCATCGGTCGGCTCAAGGACGGTAAGGGGCTTGGCGGCCCTGGAATGATGGGCTATGACATCATCGACGGCGTCCCAATGGTCAACGAGGATGAAGCAGAGATCGTACAGTACATCTTCGATCTGGTGGCATACGGAGACTTGGCCTACCCGGATGGCGTGCTTATCAAGGAGCTTCGCCGGCGTCTTGTCGCCCGCGGATATCGTCAGAAAACGGGGAATCACAAGAAGCCGTGGGCGCGCGGCGTGATCTACAGCATCCTCAACAACGAGACGTATCTTGGGGAGATGCTCTACACGATCGAGGGAGACCCATACCCCATCCCGGTAGACCCTATCATCGATCAGGTCACTTGGGACAGGGCCCATGAGAACATGAGTAAGCGCGCGCGATACCCGGTTCGCAACGCCCGCGAACTAGGCTTCCTGCTGGTCGGGAAGCTGTACTGTCCGCACGGGCACCGGATGAACTACAGGATCAACCGCTACATCTATGCCACTCTGGCAGATGGTACACGGAAACGCTACACTCGTAAGCGGCCCCTCGCCTACGGCACCTGCTCAGTCGCCTACGACGATGGACCGTGCGATTTCCGGCGGGTAATCAACCTGCAGAACGTGGAGCAAGCCGTCTGGAGTGAGATAGCTCCCCTATTGTGCGACGTCGATAACGTGATGGCGGTCGCCGAACGGCTCGTTGCGCAATGGCAGAGCGAACACGAAACCTATGAGGCGACGGTTAGCCGGCTTCAGCACTATCTGGCACAACTCAAGGAACAGAGACTCTGGGTAGTCACGCAGGCGCGCAAAAGCGTCCTGACAGAAGAGGACATGGGCGAGCAACTCGCCATGCTGACGGAGGAGGAGCGCGAAGCACGCAGGGAGTTACGAGAGGCCCAACGAGCAGCAGCGGCCGGCGACGATTTACTGGCTATGATCCAGGAACTAGGAGCGAGCGTGGTTCAATACGAGGACCAATTGAGGCAGCTAGCGGCCAAGCGGGTGAAGGAGTTGAGCATAGAGGAGCGGCGGCAAGTGCAACGTTGGTTCGATGCCGTGGTGATCAGGGCCGATCTACTCGGGGAAGGTGACGATCTTCGCGTGGAGAGTGACGCCTTCGGCATTCTCAAAGTGATGTCGAACCAGTCTACTCTGACTCATCGTCGTTAATGAACACTGAAGCGGTTATATGCATCGCGTTGCACAGAACCAGACCCTCGCGGATGCCGCTCTCCTGCACACACTGCTCAACCTGAGACGTGATGTTGACAAACGCCCGGCGACTAGGAACATTGAACCAAAGCTCTTTGCGATAGCTCTTCATGTAAACCTCCTCGGATCTTCCACGCTACAACACGCGCTCCGTCCAAGCCTCGTTGCCGTACTTCTCGGAGACCAGCGTCTCGACAAGTCGTCGCTCGGCTACGGTCAGCGGGCCGGGGAGCAGCTCCAGGTTCAGAGCAACCCTGAACCCCTCGAGCAGCGCCGCGGCCGCCTCGTCCCACGACACCTCGCGACCCAGCGCATCGTACAGCGTCAACGCAAGCGACCGTATCCGGTCGGGATCGGGTCTGGTCGTCAGGTATCGGCTGATCGCGGCGATATCGCCCCGCAGCGGCAGCGATCCATGCTGCAAGACACCCTCTCGGATGCGCATCTGCGAGCTCCCTACCAGCTTCCTGCCCTCAACCGTGACTTCGTAGTCGGAAGGGATCTCGAAACAAACCGGTGTGCGCTCCGCCCTGCGACGCGGGCGGCGATCCGACGATGCTGGATCGCGCCCTTGGGCCGCGGCATACCCCAGGCCCAGCCCATCCAGGCCTCGAATCAGCGCTCCGCTGATCCCGCGATAGCTCTCTGCGATGCTCTGCCCGGAGAAACGGGGGTCATCGTCCGTGGCCATCACGGCGTAGGTCAGCTCATCGCGGTTGAGCACCGCCGTCCCGCCCGTCATCCGGCGCATCAGCGTAATGCCATCGCGGGCCACCGCTTCCACATCCACGTCAGCGTAAGGTTGCCCTCGCCCCAACGTGAGTGCGGGCGGAGCCCAGCCGTAGAGCCTCAACGTGGGTGGTGCCTCGCGCGAGGCCACTGTCCGCAACACAGCCTCGTCAATGGCCATGTTGAGCGGACCGGGGCGCGGGCGTGCATCAAAGAGCAGCCGCCACCTGGCACGAGGATAGCTCATGGCATCACCAGGTCCGCCTGAATCGCGTCCCAGACATCGGGGGCGACCCAAGGGTCGACTTCGCCGTCCTTGCGCTCTCCCACCACCCGGTACCCGATGACCCAGCCATCATGGCGCCGGATGGGCTCCAAGACCCAGCCCGCAACCCGCGGGTCGTTGAGTTCGATCAGATAGACCGGATGGTCGCGCAGCTCCGGCTCCGCATCTGCCCACGCTATGTAGTAAGGCTCTGGCCCTGGCGGCTCGAACGATCCATCAGGAACGTAGATAACCTGCATCTCAGGACGCAACCCCTCCGCCCAGCTAATGTAGCGCAGCACCCACGTCTGCACGAACCCATCGGTGTCGGTGGGAGGGGTGAGCAGCCACGCCTCCTCTTCAAGCTGTGGCAATAGGTCCCGCGCCCATGCGTGCCACTCGACTTTGTGGCTCTGGTCAGCAATCGGGTAGTTGTTAAGCAGTACCAGCCCCATTCCCAGTCCAACCCCAGCGATGCAGAAGCCACGCACCGGCGAGACCCATCCCGGTCGACTGCTCGCGATCCGCGATCGAAGCCAGTGCCAGAGAGCCTGTCCCCCCACCGCAATCAAGGGCGCGAAGAACACGTAGACTGGCGTCATGAAGTCGGACCAGTCGACCACCGCATAGGTAGAGACGAAGAACCACGTACCGACCAGACCCAACAAGCACGTAATCGCCACCCTCACCTGACGCCGCAGAAGTCCAAGCACCCCCACCCCGCCGGCCATGACGCCAACAGGCCAGAACTGGAGCATGAGCTGGTATCCCGAATCTGCCCACCTCTGGAGCCAGTACTTTGCTGGCAATCCGAACGAGATGCCCCACCAGCGTCTGCCGAGCCAGAAGTCCACCACACCTTGCCAGCTCTCTGGGCAGAAGTTGCAGAACTTGGCTGGCGGATCCCCAAAGGCCCGCGCGGGGATGTAAAGATACTGGAGAGCGACCGCAGCCACGATAGCAAGCGTGGTGAGCAGCGTGCGCGGCTCAGTCACGATGCGGTAGTCGACGCTGAGAACGGCCCACAGCCACATCGGCAACAGCACAATTGCCGGTACGTTGACGCCAAACGCCATCGCGTAGAGGACCGCGGCAGCGTAGTAGGCGCCGCGCCGGCGCGTCTCAGCAAAGATCAACAGCGCTAACCAGGTGCCGGCGATCAGCATGTTATAGAGCGGGTAGAGCTCGCTGTAGGTTGCCTGATACCAGAACCGCACTGCCAGCAATAGCGACAGTGCCCCAACCGTCGCCGCGGTGACCGAGCGTGTGAGCCGATAACTGACCTGTTGGATCAGCACAACTGTGACGACCGAGGTCAGAGCGCTGAGCAGATTGAGCCGGTAGGCGGGGTTGCCGAACGGGATGCCATGGACAAAGAGCGCGCCCAACCACGTGTAGAGGGGATAACCGGGGGGATGCGACACACCCAACACCCATGTCGTGATCTGATACTGGATGGAATCCAGATACGGGCCGACGCCAGGGTGCAGGGTTTCGATGTACAGATAGCCGCCAAGTAGCGCCAACAGTGCCGCGGTGATCCGCAGCGCCCATGTGTCAGATCGGCTCACTCCTCCACCCGGGTCGCGTGCGGCAACGGGGAACATAGGGCGCTGGCAACCGGGGCTACAGCTTGACCTTGTCCCCGCGGTCGGGCACGATGACTCTGCCGTACCCCAGAGCACTCAGGCCGCCTGCCAGAGCCTGCGCCGGTTCCGGATCGCCGTGGACCACGAACGCCGACTTCACGACCGATGCCTGAGGTGCCGCCCAGTTGAGCAGATCTTGGCGGTCTGCATGAGCGCTGTAGCCGTAGAAGCTGAGCACCTCGGCGCGCAGAGGGTGCTCGTCACCGAAGATCCGCACCACAGGGCTACCTTCGGCGATGTAGCGCCCCAGAGTGTTGGGGGCTTGCCATCCGGTGATGAGCACCGCGTTTCGCGGGTCCTCGATCGCGTGGACCAGATGGTGCTGAACCCTCCCGGCCTCGGCCATGCCGGAGGCGCTGATGACTATGAAGGGATAGGAGGCATCGTTGAGTGCTTTCGACTCCTCCACACTGCGCACGTAACGTAACCGGTCAAAGCCGAAAGGATCGCTGCTCCCGCTCTCCACGAGGAATTCGAGCGTCTCTCGGTCGTAGCAGTCGGGGTGCATACGAAACGCCTCGGTAACGTTGACCGCCAGCGGGCTATCGACGTAGATCGGTATGTCGGGAATGCGCTCCTCGTGGACCAGCTCGTGAAGGTGATACACGATCTCCTGTGTTCGCCCGACAGCGAATGAAGGGATCACGATCCGACCACCTCGCGCCACCACCCGCCGAACAACCTCAGCCAGGTCATGCTTGATGTCCTCGATCGGCGGGTGCTCTCGATCGCCATAGGTGCTCTCGATCATCAGGATGTCCGCTGCGGGCATTGGCGTCGGATCTCGGACAATGGGCAAATCCGGTTGGCCAAGGTCCCCGGTGAAGAGTAGCCTGACCGTCTCGCCGGCTTCCACCGACTCCAGCAGCACCATGGCGGAACCCAGGATATGGCCCGCATCCAAGAACGTAACGCGAATGCCGCGCGCAACATCGATGGGGCGCTCATACCCCACCCCGACGAAGTTGCGGAGTGTACGTACTGCATCCTCCTCAGTGTAGAGGGGTTCAACCGGGGCTTCGCCCTTGCGGGCTCGCTGCTTGTTGACGTAACGGACGTCATACTCGTGAATCCTACCGGAGTCAGGCAGCATCGCGCCACACAGGTCGCATGTCGCGTGTGTGGCGTAGATCGGACCATCGAACCCGTTCTTCACAAGGTTGGGCAGATTTCCCGAATGATCGATGTGCGCATGCGAGAGGACCACAGCGTCGAGGCGCCGGATGTCGAATGGAAGCTTGCGGTTTCGCTCATAAGATTCCTGGCGCTTGCCCTGGTATAGGCCGCACTCTAGCAGGATGTTTCGGCGGTTCGTGTGCACCAGATACATCGAGCCCGTTACCGTCTCAACGCCACCGAGAAAAGAGATATCCATTAATCAGCTCTCCCTGAGCTAGCGATAGGCGCCACGACTCATTCTGCGACCAGTTGCAGAAGATCAGGGCCATAGGTCGCTTGACGCCACGGCCCGATGCCGGATATCTCCAGCAGGGCGTGCATGTCCTGCGGCGGGTTCTCGGCCAGCTCCCATAGAACGGCGTTCGGCAGGATCACATCGGAATCTACCCCACGGGCATCTGCGATGTTCTTGCGCCAGGCCTTAAGGACTTTGTACCGCTCAAGCACGTCGTCGGATGGGCGCACATGGCGTGGCAGAGACGGGGGATCTGGCAGTGGGTTAGCCCGCAGTGCCCGGAGGATCTCCGCGCCAAAACGGCGTACTTGTCCTGACGACAGACCGGTGGCGAACAGCTCGTCGCGCGTCTGCGGCTGTACCTGCGCCAGCCGCATCAACCTGGCATTCGATAGCACCTTCACCGGAGGTCGGTCCAGGTTCCGCGCAGTGGATTCCCGCCATCTGAACAGCTGATAAAGCAGTTGCAGTTCGCGCGGTCGCAGATCGTGGGCACCCTTAATGCGCCAGAAGTGGCGATCATTGCTGTCGTCCGCGGGCACTGTCACGGTGGTGGCCAGATAGTTGAAAACCTCTAGCGCCTCAGGCCACCGTCCCGTTGCCTCGAGTTCGGCCTTCTGTAACTGCCGCAGGGGAAGCAGATAGTGGCTGTCCATCCACGCGTAGGTCAACGCTTCCTGAGGCAGTGGGCGCTGTCCCCAGTCATACCGCTGGAAGCGCTTGTTGAGATGAACATCAAAGTGTAGAGCCAGGATATCCCCGAGCCCCACCTTGGGCCAGCCGAGTATGCGCGCAGCCCACATGGTGTCAAAGAGCGCACGGACCTCGAAGCCGAAATCGCGGTGCAGCACCATCAGGTCGTAGTCCGCAGCGTGGAAGATCTTCTCCACCTCTGTGGACGCAAACAGGGGTGCGAGTAGAGATAAGTCTTCCAGAGCCAGGGGATCTACCAGATAGTCAACGCCTGGAACAGAGAACTGGATCAAGCAGACCCGTTCCTGGTAAGCGTAGAGACTGTTGGCCTCCGTGTCCACAGCAACCATGGGGTGAGCAGCCAGTACTTCGGCCAGGTCGCTGAGCGCTTCCGGTGTGCAGATGACCACGGGGGAGTGTTCCGTTTTGGGTGACCGAGTCGCTTGATCCGCTTGCATAGTGCGCTTATTATGCCCGGTCAGTGCCCAATGTCAAACCCTCGTTCGCCGGCATAGCCCATTGACGGCACCACGCCCGAACGATCGTCATGCTGTAACGTTCGCCGGCTTCCGGTTACCCGGTGGGGTCGCCTGTGGACGCTTCTACCCGCGCCGCGATCGTTCCGTCTCGAACCTGAATCGACAACGGCAGCCCCGAATCCACCTGCGCGATCGACGTGACCACCTGGCCCGCCTGGCGCTCGCGGACGATGGCGTACCCGCGCTTGATCACCGCATCGGGGCTCAACGACGCCAGGCGTGCGCACAACGCACCCACACGCTGCTCTGCTTCGCGGAGCCGGTAGCCGGCTGCCGCGTCCAGACGCGACACGAGATCGTCCACACGCTGCCGCGAACTGGCAATCCGCGCCCCTGGCGCTAGATGCCGCAACGCGCGATCAAAACCCAGCAGTCGGTCACGCTGCTGGTCGAGTCGTTGCCCCATTGCTCGGCCCAACCGCGCTCCTTGCTGGCTCACCACAGTCCGCAACTCCGCGATCTCGGGCGTAACGACCTCCGCCGCAGCCGACGGTGTCGGCGCGCGATGATCCGCGGCAAAGTCCGCCAGCGTGAAATCGGTCTCGTGTCCCACCCCGGACACAACCGGAAGCCGCGAGGCAGCGATCGCCCTGGCCACGCGCTCGTCGTTGAATGCCCAGAGATCCTCGAGCGATCCGCCTCCACGCACGACCAGAATCACGTTCACGTCCTCGCGTGCGTTCAGGCGCTCCAACGCCGCAATGATCTGGGGCGGCGCAGCATCGCCCTGCACCATCGTGGGCGACAACACGACGCGCACCAGCGGGTACCGCCGGCTCAGCACGTTCAGGACATCACGCAACGCGGCCGCAGTGGGCGACGTCACAACGCCAATGCAGGCCGGGAACGCAGGGAGTGGCCGCTTGCGCTCTTCGGCGAAGAGGCCCTCTGCCTGAAGCTGCACCTTGAGCCGTTCGAACTCCTGATAGAGTGACCCGCGACCTGCTGGCTGCACCCTATCCACGTAAAGCTGATAGCGCCCTCCCTGCTCGTAGACCCCGATCCGCCCGTGAGCAAGGATCTGATCGCCTGACCTGGGAACATAGGTCATCGTTTGTGCCTGGGTCCGCCAGATCACCGCACCGATCTGCGCACCGGCGTCCTTCAGAGTGAAGTAGACGTGACCCGACGAGGCGCGTGTCAGATTGGAGATCTCGCCCTCGATCCACAGGTCCTGAAAGGTCATCTCCTGTTCGATCAAGGCGCGAATGCGGCTTGTCACCTCACTTACCGTCAACGGCCGTTCGGTGCTTTGGAAGAGGCTCATCTGATCCCACATTGTCCCAACTCCGAATCGCGTATGGCAGCCGTCAGAACAGCAAGCGCAGAGTGATGATGAACTCGATCCCGCCGCCCACGGCCAACAGAATCACCGCCGTCGAAACCGGCATATCAAGGAGCCCAATCCCGCCGAAAAGGCCGACAAGGTAGATCGTGGCAGCCAGGATGAACAGAAAACGTTCTGCCGACTGAAGTCTCACGGTGCGTCTCGAACGTGAAGATCGCCTTCGGGTCATCGCATCCACCTCTCTCCGCTGCTGTCATCGCCCCCGATCTAGCGCCATCTTACTGCACAAGCAGCGAACCGCCAAGGTGACGTGGTAGTGGTATCCCTGGCTTTCCACCATCGTACTGTCAGGCTACGCCCATCCTAGCCCGATGCTGCCGCGCGTCCCGCAACGTCTGCTGACCCGCGCCCTATCCGTGCTATAATCTCACTGAGCTGTCCGCCGGAACCGTGCGGAAAGGCAACGATGCAAGTCATACTGACCCATGAGAATGCAGACTTCGACGCCATTGCGAGCCTCCTGGCTGCGCATAAGATCTACCCTGGGGCACAGCCGATCCTGCCCCATCGAGTCAACCGCAACGTCCAGGCTTTCTTGTCTCTATATGGGCCGGGGCTGCCGCTACTCGATCCGGATGCACTTCCGAGGGGCCAGCACGTCCAGCGCGTCATTCTCGTCGATACCCAGAAGCTAACGTTTGTGCGGGGCATGGGCAAGGACATTAGCCAGGTGTCGGTCATCGATCATCACACACCCCCCGACGTCGCACCTGAGAACTGGCAGTTCCAATGCGAACCGCTAGGAGCAGCTACCACGCTCCTCATTGAAGCCATCTCGACACGCTTGATCCCTGTGTCTCCGGTGGAGGCCACCCTGATGTTGGCGGGGATCTACGAAGATACCGGCAACCTCACCTACGCATCGACGACACCCCGCGACCTACGGGCGGCTGCCTGGTTGATAGATCAGGGCGCCGATCTTGAGGTGGCCACAGAGTTTCTCGACCACCCACTGACGCCTGCTCAACAGGAGATCTACGAGGGGCTCAAAGAGCATATGGAGACGCTTGAGGTCGATGGGCATCCGGTCATCCTCACCTGGGCTGTTTCACCGCCCGATACCGAAGAGGAGATCTCCACCTTGGCCCACAAGCTGCGCAACTTGCTGGAGCCCAGCGCCCTGTTCGTCGCAGTCGAGATTGGCGACAATACTCAGTTGGTCGCTCGCAGTACGACCGACGATATCAACGTTGCGGCGGTGGCAGAGCACTTCGGCGGCGGCGGGCACGATCGCGCCGCTGCCGCGCTGATCCGCGACCGCACCGCGGCGAATGTCGTGGCCGACCTGCGGCAATCCCTATCCGACTTCGTCCAACCGCGCATCAAGGTGCGCGACCTGATGTCCTACGGCGTCCGAACGGTCGAGCCCGGCGAAGCAATTGCTAGCGTAGCCCAACAGATGCTGCAAACCGGCCACGAGGGCTTCCCGGTCATCAATGAGGCTGGGCGAGTCATCGGCCTCGTGACGCGCAATGCTGTCGACCGCGCGCACCAGCACCAGCTCGAGGCCCAGCCGGTGCGCCGTGTTATGCAGCCAGGATCGGTCTACGTGTCTCCGGGAGATTCCGCCGAGCGGGTACGCGCCCTGATGATCCAGACAGGCTGGGGACAGATCCCGGTGGTACGCGACGGTCGCGTGGTCGGCGTGGTCACACGTACCGATATGATTCGCCTTCAGCCCTCGACCCAGACCGCCGAACGGCAACGCATTGCGCACCTGATGGCTGAAGCCTTCTCTGGCCCCCTCCTGTCATTGATCCGCCGGATCGGCGGAGAGGCAGCGGAGTCGGGCTACATGATCTACTTCGTTGGCGGGATTGTGCGCGACCTCCTGCTTGGGCACAACATCACCGACGTCGACCTCGTTGTCGAGGGCGACGCGATACACCTGACCAAGAGAATGGCCAAGCTCTATGGCGGTGACGTGCGAAGCCACAGCCGGTTCGGTACGGCGAAGTGGCTGTTGCCCGACGACATCTGGGACAGGCTGCGCCAGGAGATGGCTGTCGCCGGGCGGCGCGCAGGTCGCGGCGCAGGCGAACCGTCTGTCGCCGGCGAGAACAACCACGCGAATCTTCCGCAGTTCATCGATCTGGTGACGGCCCGCACCGAGTTCTATGAACACCCCACCGCGCTGCCGATGGTTGCCCGGAGCTCCATCCAACAGGACCTGCATCGTCGTGATTTCACCATCAACACACTCGCGATCCGGCTTGATCCGCAGCGTTGGGGCGAACTGCTGGACTTCTACGGGGGTCGCGCCGACATCGAGGCGGGGATCATTCGCGTGCTACACAGCCTCAGCTTCGTTGAGGACCCGACGCGCATCCTCCGCGCGGCTCGCTTCGAGGTGCGTCTGGGTTTCCAAATCGACCAGCGCAGCGAGAGCCTGATTGCCGATGCACTTCCGCTGCTCGACCGCGTCACGTCCGAGCGCATCCGCCATGAGTTTGACCTCATCTTCGAGGAGTCGAAGCCCGAAGCTGTGCTCGAGCGGCTTGCGGACATGGGAGCGCTGCAACAGATACACGCGGATCTGATTTGCAGCGACTGGCTAAGGGAACGCTTTCGGCGCCTGAGGGAAGACCTCGATCGTGATGTGTGGAACGGTGCAGAAGGCGTAGACCGCCGGACGCTTTACTGGGCACTCTTTCTGTTCCGGCTGGACTCACGAGCTTTCCACCAGGTGCGCCACCGCCTCAGACTGCCGCGCCAACTGGCGGATCTCCACGAAGCCCAACACCCTATCTTCGAGGCCCTGGCACAGCTACCAAACACCGATCGAGTCAGCCATATCGTGACCTTGCTGGAGCCATTCAGCGTGGGGGCACTGGCCCTAGCATGGTTGGTCAGCGATGACGAAGGAGCGCGTGCGAGACTTGTGACCTTTGCGCGTGAGTGGCGGCACGTGCAACCGGCCCTCGATGGCGATGATTTGAAGGCTATGGGGTTTCGGCCGGGACCCCAGTTTCGGGAAATCCTCCGCATGCTGCGAGACGCGCGCCTGGATGGCATCGTCGCTACGGCGGAAGACGAAGAGGCCCTGGTGAAGGCGCAGTTCGGGCTCGCCGACTAGGCCCGCCCTGCAACGGAGGTCGTAAGCGTGGCACTTCATTATCCATCCTACCAGGCACTGCGGCTCGCAGATCGGATTCTCGAGACGGTCGCCGAGCGGGTTCCGGGCTACCAGGGGCGTCTGGGTGCCAGATGGTACTGGCGCCTCAACGGCGGAATTCTGGTGACCTACCGGCTGGACTACACTGTGACAGAACAGCGGTGGGACGTCTTGCGTGCTGAAGCCGTGACCCCAGGCGTGGGGCACTTCAGCGCCGCGGACTTCCCGTTTGGCGTGTACGGCACACTGGTCGAGTCGCCCCCCTTCATCCACGATCTGGATGGCGAGGCGGAGTGGTCGAACCGGCTCTACTTCCAGATGGGGCATCTGATCGAGGACGCGAGCGTGTGGATGGAGGCCCTCCTGGCGTCCGTGCTGGCGCCCCAGGTTCGCCCACCCACTTCCTTCCCGGCGCTGACACGCCTGGAGCGCGAGCTGGTCTCGTATGCGGTGGAGCACCTCAATGGCAACTTCACGGTGCGCGCCCTGCACCAGGCCTTCGGCCCCGCCATCTCTCATAGGGCGTTGACCAAGCTCGCGCAGACGTGGGAAGCAGTGGGTCTCCTGACCGAACACCCCCGAAAGGTGACGGTCGCCCTGCGGGCGCTCGTGGATCAGACGTCCTAGCAAGCCAGGCGCCCCGTCGCTGCGCGGCGCGACGGGGCGCTTTCTCTGCCGCGGAAGCGTGATAGACTCATACAAAGTCGCCCACTGATCACATGGGAGATAGATAACCTGAACTAGTGGAGGAATAGTATGCCGAAGAGCGATCTGGATCAACGTTGTATCAACGCGCTACGCGTCCTAGCAATGGACGGCGTTCAGAAGGCCAACTCGGGTCACCCAGGGATGCCAATGGGCATGGCCGATGTCGCCTACGTTCTCTGGACGCGTCACCTTAAGCACAACCCCAAAAACCCCAAGTGGCCCAACCGCGATCGTTTCGTGCTCTCGGCGGGACACGGTTCGATGCTGCTCTATAGCCTGCTCCACCTCACGGGCTACCCAATGTCGCTCGAGGACCTGAAGCAGTTCCGTCAGTGGGGAAGCAAGACGGCGGGCCATCCCGAATACGATATCGAGGTCGGGATCGAAACGACGACTGGCCCGCTTGGACAGGGTTTCGGCAACGGAGTTGGTATGGCCATTGCCGCACGGCATCTAGCTGCCCGCTTCAACCGACCCGGCTATCCCCTCTTCGAGAACTGGATCTATGCAATCGTCTCGGACGGTGACCTTATGGAGGGTGTCTCACAGGAAGCCGGTTCATTGGCAGGCCACCTGGGACTCGATAACATCATCTTCTTCTACGACGATAATGAGATCTCAATCGAAGGGAGCACAGAGCTCGCCTTTTCAGAAGAGGTGCCGGGGCGTTTCCGAGCTTACGGCTGGCACGTCCAGGAGATCGACGGACACGACACTGACGCTATTGAACAGGCCATTAGGACCGCAAAAGCCGCCAAGGGTCAGCCCCATCTCATCGCGTGTCATACCCACCTCGCCTATGGCAGCCCGAATATGCACGATGATGCCGAAGCACACGGCGCCGCCCTGGGTGAGGAGGAGGTCCGCCTGACAAAAGAGGCGCTCGGATGGCCCTCGCTCGAACCGTTCCACGTTCCGGACGACGTCATCGCCCACTATCGCCTGGCAGTGCCGCAAGGACAGCGCGCGGAGGCGATATGGCGCGATATGATGACGAACTACGAGCAGCAGTTCCCCGAAGAGGCCAGAGAGCTCAACCGGGTCCTCAGCGGCAGGCTGCCGGAGAACTGGCAATCGGCGATCCCCTCTTTCCGTACCGATGACCGCCCCGCGGCGACCCGATCGGTATCGGGCAAGGTCATCGAGGCTCTGGCTCCCGTCGTCCCCGAACTCATGGGAGGGTCGGCCGATCTTGCGCCTTCCACCAAGACCTACATGAGTGGGTTCGGCGACTTCCAGAAAGACACACCCGAAGGCCGGAACATGCGTTTCGGCGTACGGGAGCACGGTATGGGGGCTATCCTCAATGGTATGGCTCTCTACGGCGGCGTGCGTCCCTATGGTGCCACGTTCCTGATCTTCTCGGACTACATGCGCCCGTCCGTACGGCTGGCAGCGCTGATGGGATTGCCGGTGATCTACGTATGGACGCACGACTCCGTCTTCCTCGGTGAGGATGGGCCGACCCACCAACCCATTGAACAGCTGATGTCGCTGCGCATCATCCCGAATAACACGGTCATTCGGCCCGCCGACGCTAACGAGACCGCTGCCGCCTGGAAAGTGGCGTTGCAGCACGCCGACGGGCCTGTTGGTCTGATCCTCTCGCGCCAGAACCTGCCCGTCCTGCCGGGAACCGCGGAGAAAGCTATGGAAGGCGTGGCCCGCGGCGCCTACGTTCTCAGCGACTCACCACTCGATCGTGTTGACATCATCCTCATCGCCACCGGATCCGAGGTCGCGGACGCTCTGGCTGCCCAAAAACTCCTCGCGGAACGCCGGGTGGGCGCTCGAGTCGTCAGCATGCCTTCCTGGGAGCTCTTCGACCAGCAGCCTGTCTTCTACAAGCTAACGGTCTTCCCGGACGACGTCATCAAGCGCCTGGCAGTGGAAGCTGGCACGCCACTGGGCTGGGAGCGCTATGTGGGTAGCTACGGTGACGCCATCGGAATCGACCACTTCGGGGCCTCGGCGCCGTACAAACGCATCAAGGAAGAGTTCGGCTTCACCGCAGAGCGCATCGCCGAACGGGCTCAACGACTCATGGCGGAGTAGCACGTTGCTGGATCGTCTACGTCGCACGTGGGCAAACCTGCGTTCTTCCAGGTTTGCCCACGGTGCTTATATCATGCGTGCAGCGTTGTGGAGCGTCGTAGTCCTCACCTACGCCGCCACAACCGCACGCGACGTCCTGCCCGCAGACAGCGGCGAGTTCCAGTTGATCACCGCCCGCTGGGGCATCGCCCACCCACCGGGCTATCCCCTCTACACGATGGTCGGCGCGCTCTGGGTGCGCCTCCTCCCCATAGGTTCGCTCCCGTTCCGCCTGAACCTGCTCAGCGCCGTGGTCGCCGCGACAACCCTCGTCATTGTGGCGGAGACCATCGCGGTGTGGGCGCAGTCGCTCGGAATCGCTGGAGACCGTGCACGCCTGGGCGCTGTGGTCGCCGCACTGGCGCTGGGCCAGGCGACAACGTTCTGGGCGCAGGCGACCACCGCCAATATCCGGATGCCCACGCTTCTTTTCGTCTCCTGGGGCTACCTGGCGCTGGCACGTCTGCGGGCCGCCCGCGAATCCAGCACACAGCAGGATCGGGCGCTCATGGGCCTGGCGATTGCCACCGGACTCGGCGTCGGGCACCATCCTTCGCTGGCCTTTGTGGCAGCTGGCTGGAGCCTGTACGTGCTCCTCGAGGCCCCGAGTCTGGTGCGTACACCCAGGCGCTGGGCAAAACCCTTCCTGGTAGCCGCCGCGAGCTGGGCCATACCCCATCTGTACCTGCCGATCCGGGGAAGTATGTCAGGTGTCCCCCTCGACCCCGGAGGATTGGCGACCTGGCAGGGCTTCTGGAGTCACGTCCTGGCGCGGGGCTTCGGCGGAGATATGTTTGCCTTCGCGAACGCCTATGACCTGCGGTTGCGCCTGCCCCTCTTGCCCACGCTCTTTCGGATGCAGTTCCCGGTTCTCGTGCTGTTGGCGATGGCCGGCGCTGGTCTGTGGCTGCTGATTTCACGCCCGAAGCTCGCCGTGGCGCTCATTGTGCCCTGGGCCGTGCAGACCTTCATCACGATCACCTACCGCGCTCCGCAGACTGTTGAGTACCTGATGCCGGCCTATATCCCGATGGTGCTATCGCTGGGTCTGCTCGCGGCGCACACCACCACCGCAGCGGGGAGACCTTGGCTGCGATCAGGCGCCCACGGGCTAACTGCGCTCGTTGTTCTAAGCCTGTGTGTGCGCATCCCCGGACACCTGCGCGATTTCGTCGAACTCGCTGCCGATACGTCGATTCGCGAACGCGCCGAGCCCATCCTTCGACACGCTCCTGGAAACGCCCTCATTCTCGCGGACTGGCACTGGGCCACGCCGCTGTGGGTCATACAGAGCATCGAGGGGATAGGCGCAACAGCGGAGGTCGAATACGTTGCACCACAGGACAGCCAGCCCTATGAGGACGTCTGGCGCGCTAAGGCGGCGCAGGCACAGAACCGCCCTCTGTACAGCACACACTACTACGGGTGGGAGGCGTGGTCGTTTGCCCCCGTCGGAGGAGGCTACCGGCTCTATCCCGCTCCGCAGACAGCCTTGCCGGCAGATCTGGGCTTCACCCAAGTCGATGTTGACTTGGGCTCGGTCCGACTGGTTGGCTACCACTGGCTCGGTGCGCCGGCACCGGGAGCGTCGCTGGAGCTACAACTGGCCTGGCGAGCCACCGAACCCTCCGATCGGCCGCCGTCCTTTGCGACTCGCATCCGGAGCGCAGACGGCGCCCTGCTGTCCGCATCAGACAGGGCGTTGGGCGACCAGACCTCGGTGACGGAGCTTCATTTCACCCAACTGACGCACCAAATACCGGTTGACCGTTGCACGAGCACCATCGTGGCGACCGTGGGAGTCTACGAAGTGACGGACGAGGGCTTCCTGGATCGCGGGGAGACGTCGCTCCCCGCCCTGACCGCCACGTGCACCTACCCGAAACTCCCCACGGCACGTCCTTGGCCTGGCGTCGTGCTCGCCAGCGGACCGTTCCTGCGCGGCATTGACTACGACACCCCACCGGAAGGCACAACCACAGCCTATCTCCATTGGTGCGGCCCCGGGCAGGCCCTTGTCGTCCGACAAGACGATGCACAGGCGATCGTGCAACAACTCGCCTCTGGCGCTTGCCAGACGGTATCACTAAGCTTGGGAGCCTCCACCACGCTGGCCCCGGACCTCGCCCGGCCAGACGGCACGCCGGTCCGGTTGTTTGGCCTTCCGTGGCCCGCGCCCCGCGCCAACGAGCGCTACGTACCTTTCGGCGCGGAAATGGTGCTCGTCGGCGATGAGCTGGGTGAACTGCGGAGTTCGGGGTTGGTCACGACAACCTTGACCCTTGCATGGCGAACGGCGAAGCCCCTCCAGGACGACTATGCCGTCAGTGTGCGGCTCCTCGACGATGCCGGGGCTTGGCTCGGGATCCACGATATGCAGCCCGGCCTCAGCACGCTCCCTACGCTCAAATGGGTGACCCGTGGCGACCTGATCCGCGATCCCCACCCAATCGCCCAGCCCGACACCGCACCCACCCAGGTCTCGATCGTGGTGTACGAACGGTTCCGGCTCACCCCGTTGAGATCGGTCCAGGGCGAGATCACCTTACTCCCATTGCGGTGAGTTTATATGGTGCTAGAATCGCGTCCAGGTGACCTACATACTCAGGAACACCTTGCATGAGCGTACAGCAGCCAACTTCGGACACCATAGAGGAATTCCTGATTGACCGTACCCACGATGGCGCCTACCTGTGGGTCTATACACTGGTGCCGGTCGTGGTTACGGGCGTGGTACTATGGCTTCTGGTGCTGCTCTACGGTGGGCTGATGCCACAGCGACCCCAACAGATCGTGGTGATCGCTGCCGTCCTGTGCGCCGTCTTCCTCGCGAGCCGCGCCACCTTGCGTGCGCTGAGACGCCACCATGTCCGCAGGTCACACCTGGTGCAGCGAGCACGACCTGCCCTCCAACACGTAGAGCAGGTCATCGCGCAGGGTGCCTCACCGTCAGCCATTCTGGACGTGCTCCGCGACGAGATCCAGATCGCCCTGCAGCCCACCTCGCTTGAGTTCGGCCTCTATGACCCCCGTGGCGACGCCTATGCGGTGGTCGGTTCAGATCTGAGAATTCCCGCCGAATGCCCTCTGGGGGCCTGGATACTGCGCCTACCGACAGCCGCACCCACCCCGCTGGCCGACGCCGCCGCTGCTCACGCCCTCACCGACGCGCCTCAAGCCAACGCGATGCACGCCCGCGGAGTACGGATCCTGGTGTCGCTCGGGAAACAGGGATGGGTCGGGCTTGGCCAGCTCCCCGGCAACGCGCACTACCGCGATGCACAATCGGCCTTCCTGCAGGCGCTGACCCGCCCTGTAGCAGCGGAGCTCCAGCGTGCGGCCCTTGCCGAAGCCCAGGAGAGACACGCTGAAGAGCTGCAGGCCCTCTTCTGGATTGCCCAGTCGCTGAACTTCGCCATGGACGCCGATACGCTCATGGAGCTGATCTACACGCAACTCCACCGCGTCATCCGCGCACCGAACTTCTATATCGCGCTCAAGGACTCCGCAGGCGAGCGCCTCTCCTTTGCGTTCTACATCGAAGACAACGAACGCAAGTATCCCGACTACACCTGGGCGTCCTCTGAAGGCCTGACAGGCGTCCTCATTGCCAACAACATGACGCTCCGCACATCGGACTACGATGAGGAGTGCCGCCGCCGGGGCCTCGAACCCGCCGGGCCTAGACCTTGCCATGCTTGGATGGGCACTGCGCTCACTGCGGGAGACAGGAGCGTCGGCGTGATGGTTGTGTCCGCATTCGACTCCAACCTGCAGTTCACACAGGCGGAGGAGACGTTCTTCGGCACGGTTGCTGCCTATACGGCAGCCATTCTGGAGCGCCACGCGCTCTACGCCCGGCTGGAGTCGCGGGCGCGGCAGTTAGCCACCCTTAACGAGATCGGTCAGCTCTTGGCCTCGAGCCTGGATCTGGATGAGGTCCTCGACCTGGTTGTGCGCAATGCAGCTGACCTGCTCGAGTCCGAGGCTGGGTCGTTGTTGCTGGTCGACGAGAACAGCGGCGACCTGGTCTTCAGGGTCTCCAGTGGGCCGGTTGGCGAACGCCTGATTGGCTCGCGCGTCCCCGCCGGCAAAGGTATTGCCGGGGCTGCGTTCTCTCAGAACCGGCCCATCATCAGCGAGGACACCCGCCAGGACGTTCGTTGGTATTCAGCGCTCGATAGCCGCGCCGAGTTTGTGACGGAATCGGTGCTCGCGGTCCCGTTGAACGCTCGCGGTCGGACCATCGGCGCGCTCGAAGTCGTGAATCGAAGAGGTGGCAGGCCCTTCGACGAGGCCGATGGTGAGCTTCTGCTCTCCTTCGGCGCGCAAGCTGCCATCGCTATCGAGAACGCGCGCCTCTTCACCACCACCGATCAGGCGCTGCAGGCGCGCCTGCAGGAGCTGACGACGCTTCAGATCATCGACCGCCAGTTGAACGCTACGCTCGACTACGACGCGGTGATGGACCAAACGCTGGACTGGGCGCTGAGTATCACCGGAGCCACGATTGGCACGATCGCCGCCCTGCACGAAGCGGATGACGGCACCCGCGGCCTTCGATTCCTGGCCCATCGCGGCTACGATGAAGCCGACTTCGCCCACTTTCTGAGCGATCAACTATGGCCGCTCGATGGCGGGCTGGTGGGCGAGACGGTCGTCACCGGCAGGACCACGCTGGTCAGTCCTGTAGAGGAGCACCCCCGCTACGTTGAGGTCAAACCGGGCATGCAGGCGCAGTTGACCGTCCCGATCAAGCGTGAGGAACGTGTCATCGGCGCCATCGCCTTGGAGTCGACAGACTCGGACAGTCTCAGCCCTGAACACGTGGCCTTCGTCGAGAGGCTTGCAGACCACGCGGCGATCGCTATCGATAACGCGCGCCTATTCGAACAGCTCCAGCTGGCCGACGAAGCCAGGGCGGAATTCGTCTCCTTCGTGTCACACGAGCTGAAACAGCCTATGACTTCGATCAAGGGTTACGCCGACCTGTTGATCAAAGGCGTCAGCGGCGCGCTCAACCCGCAACAGCAGCAGTTCGTCGACGTCGTACGCAACAATGTCACCCGCATGGACCGTATGGTTCAGGACCTCCTCGACATCTCGCGCATCGAATCGGGGAAGCTAAAGCTAGAGCTGGCACAGGTCGAGCCCGCGGACATCGTCGACGAGGCCGTGCAAGCCTTCGAGCAGGAGATCTCGGCGAAGGGCCAGCGGCTGCACACAGAGGTCGCGCCGGACCTCCCTACCGTGTCTGTGGATCGCGGTCGTCTGGTGCAGGTCCTCACAAACCTCATCAGCAACGCCAACAAGTATACCCCCGAGGGGGGGAACATCACCGTTCGGGCCGAGAAGGCCGGTGAAGCTGGCACGCCCTGCGTGCGCTGGAGCGTCACCGACGATGGCATTGGGATGACGGAAGAGGAGGTTGCCCAGCTCTTCACCAAGTACTTCCGATCGAAGCGCGCTGCAGTCAGAAGTGTCCAGGGCACCGGGTTGGGGCTCGTGATCAGTCGCAGCATCATCGAGATGCACGGCGGGCGACTGGACGTCGCGAGTGCCTATGGCCAGGGAAGCACGTTCAGCGTCACCATTCCCTCGACACCACCGACCGCAGTGCCCGGCACTTAGGTGACACACTGCGCTTCGGTCCGCTCGCTTTGTGCCGCGACAACGCCGATGTTATAATGAAATCGATGGAGCCCACCTCGATAGAGAGGAGAAGCATGCCCAAAACACACATCTTGGTCATTGAAGACGACGACGACGCACGCATGATGTATGGGATTATGCTCAGAAGCTGGGGCTATGAGGTCTCTGAAGCCACCACCGGTCGCGAGGGCATCCAGGCTGCCGAACGCCAGCCACCCGACCTTATCCTTCTTGACATCATGATGCCCGATATGGATGGCTACGAGGTCTGCCGGCAGCTACGCGCCGACCCCAAGTTCCGCAAGGTGCCCGTTCTCTTCCTCACGGCCCTCGACGCGATGGATGATCGCATCAAGGCATACGCGCTGGGCGGGGATGATTTCATCACCAAGGGGCAGGTCGACTACAAGGAGCTTGGCGTGCGGATCAAGGCGGCGCTGAGTCGCGCGGACCGCATGAGCGAGCCCTCCGAACAGAACCACCGAGGGGTTGTTATAGGTGTGCTGTCGCTGCGCGGGGGTGTCGGGGTCAGTACCCTGGCGCTGAACCTCGCGCGCTATGCCACGACGGCCGGCGACCGGCCGGTGATTCTCATCGACCTCGCCTTTCCGGTAGGCAGCGTGAGCCTGTGGAGCGGTCTCAGCGGGTCGCGGCACGCGGTCGCCCTGCTCACGCGGGCCGCTTCCGAGATCGACATCAACCTCATCAACAACTATAGCCTGCAGAATGTCTACGGATCCTATTTCATCCCCGGTCCATCCGAGATCACCGACCTCAGCGGCATCCGCTTCCAGGCATTGGAGCAGGTGCTCGCCGTCCTGAAAGAAGAGGGGTATGTCGTCATACTCGATCTGGGTAGGGGGACGCTCCCCCTGATCTGGGATACGCTCGGCAAGTGCGACTGGGTAACGATCGTGACCTCTGGGGATACCACGTCCCGGGCCCTGGCCAGGATCACGATGAAGTCGTTGCCCGATCGCGGGCTCGATCCACGGTCACTGATTCTGGTTTTCAACGACGTCACGAAGCAGCAACCGGCTGATATCTCGATGGGACTGCCGCGCACCCCCGACATCTTCATTCCCTACACGGCAAACTTTGACGATCTCGCGGATCCCTCACCCTTTGCCCATCTGTGGGCCATCGTGGCGGCGGAGGATCGCGCCATCGTGTAGACCGCCTTGCGAGAAGACGCTGCGAGGGGCCCAAGCACAATATCCTTGCGATCTGCACTGGTCACCTGACATAATCTAGTGGAGGCTAACCTATGGATTTCAATGCTGATGTTCGTTATCTCGAGACACATGAGTGGGCCCGCAAAGACGGCGATGAGATCGTTGTGGGCATCTCAGACTACGCCCAGAGCACCCTGTCAGACGTCGTCTACGTCGAGCTGCCCGAGGTCGGCGAAGAAGTCAACCAGGGCGAGCAACTGGGCGTCGTCGAGTCGGTCAAGGCCGCCGGCGATGTCTACGCTCCGATGAGCGGCACGATCGTCGCCGTCAACGAGGAGCTGGAGGACGCGCCCGAGCTCGTCAACGAGGACCCTTACGGCAAGGGCTGGCTCGTGCGCATCGAACCTTCGGCGCCCGGCGAGTGGAACGGCCTGCTGAGCGTCGATGCCTACAAGGAAGTCGTCGAGCGGGAACAGGCGGAGTAACGCGCCCCCCACCGGATGCTAGAGCCCGCCCTACCAGCGGGCTCTAGCCATCATGCCTTCGGGCAAGGAGGTACATCCAATGGTTTTCACACCGCACACCGAGGCTGAGCGTCAACAGATGCTTGAAGCTGTCGGCGTCGGAAACCTGGAAGACCTGTTCGCGGACATACCCGAACGCCACCGCTACCCCCATCTCGAACTGCCCCCACCGCTCTCGGAGATGGAGGTCATGGCCGAGCTGCAGACACTCGCCGGCGCCAATCTCGACACCCTGGATACCCCCACGTTTCTGGGAGCGGGCGCCTATCGCCACTGGATTCCCAGTGTCGTCGACTACGTCATCGGTCGTGGGGAGTTTGCCACCGCCTACACCCCCTACCAGGCCGAGGTGAGCCAGGGGACGCTACAGGCCATCTTCGAGTACCAGAGCCTCATCTGCGACCTGACAGGGAT
>Ga0123333_10001739_pt1 | contig 22860 bp, 16 predicted proteins | sample BioC12SIPDNA_3_FD_89957 | JGI IMG/M metagenome (GOLD analysis project Ga0123333, IMG submission 89957) | Anaerobic biogas reactor microbial communites from Washington, USA - Biogas_R2_B C12 SIP DNA | ecosystem: Engineered > Bioreactor > Anaerobic > Unclassified | place: Washington, USA... | reverse complement strand
TCGCTCCTCGCGATGACGACGCCCGCCAACCCCTCGTAGACAGGCACGGGCCCGATCCTGACGTCACCCCCGGAATCGTGGGCGACGCTTTCCGCAACGGCTTCCGCTGATTCAGCACTCGTCTTCGTGGACATTCCTCTCCTCCCCGGTCATCCTTAGGCTGTGCAGTGGCTGATAAGCTCCTGGACCGATCGGCGGCCTGGTAAACAAAAAACCAGCCTACTTTCGGGTAGGCTGGCTGATCTAGTTCAGATTCTCGGTTAGCGATACAGCATCAACCGCCCCGCCCCAATGGCTGGTTAGGCTGCGGCTTAGGCTGTCGGTTCGCGAGAAAGACCATCTTGTGGTGCCTCAATACATCCCTCAGATATTAAGTAGACTTTAGCACAATGCGTGTCAAAAGTCAACCACTTTGCACGCGTCGCCCGGAGATTGCCCCGGTGTTGGACCCAGCTGGGACCGGACCGGGACATCCCAACAGGGCTGCGTGGTGGGCCCTTGGCGTTGGGGCTAGAAGGTGATGATCTGGTAGCCTTGGTCGATATAGCGCGCGAGACTGGGATGGCCGGTCATTTCGCCGCACAGGGGAAGCCCCTGATCTTCAATGCCTGGTAGTGCCCCCATCTTGGCGGCACACGCTCTGCACACACAATCAATCAGTTGCTTCTCTTTGACGCCGGCGTAGAAGCGAGCAAACTGCGCTGACGGATCGTTGAGCAGATTCGCTGCACGCGTCGCACTGCCTTCGATGATGAGTTTCACATCATAACCCCGGTCGTGCATATCGAGCGCATTGAGCAAGACGTGGACAAAGCACATGGGTTCGCCGTCGAATGCGACGAGCGCGATCCTCTTGGTCATAATCACTCCTGAGTTAATGTAGCCTGACGCAGCTCACACTCACTAGCCGTTGGATAGCTTCACCAAGGCCTTGACAAACAGCCGGTCGCGCACGGCGTCGAAGGCGGCGCCAATCTGGTCCAGGGGATACACGTGATCCATGTCCAGCCACAGCCTGGCGTCGAGACGACCGTCCAGGATCATCTCGACGACCTGGTGGTGAGTCTCTGCCTCGTCGTAGCCGCCGCTGAAGATCGTGAAGGTGCCGCGCGCCCTGTGGGGTCGGATGCGGCACGCAGAGTAGTCATCAACCCCGTAGATCCCCACGATGCCGCCGGCGCGCAAGAAGGGCAAGACGTTGTCCGCCGAGTCGGACTGTCCCACCGAGTCGATGATGAAGTCGAAACCGCCGGGCTGCAAGGCGCTCAGTTGTTCATTGAGGTCGGCAGCTCTGTAGTCCACGTAGGCATGTGCGCCGGCTGCCTGCCCTGCCGCCCGTCGGCTGTCGCTGCCCACGACGACTACCTGCGATGCCCCAGCGTTGGACGCGTGGACAGTGAAGGCCAATCCGTTGCCGCCAGACCCGACGACAAGGACGCTGTCTCCACGTTGCGCGCCCATGCGGTTGAAGTAACTCAGGGTTTCACGCCACGTGATGATCATCGTGGCGGCTCGAGGATCGATCGAGGGCGGGATGACTTGGTTGACGCGATACGAACGCCAGGCCGAGGGGGGGAGCCCATCTGCGCGCATCGCCCAATGATCTCTGGCAATGCCGAACTCGGCGAATCCGCCCCAGTTTACGGCGTAGGAGCCATCAGGCCCCGCTGGCGTGCCAACGCGCGAGATCACGTCGCCCACGCGGAAGTGGCGGACTTTGGATCCGAGTTCCACTGCCCTGCCGACGCTCTCGTGACCCAAAATAGTAGGGTAAGTCACGGGCCACGGGAAGCGACCTCCAATCAGATGCTGATCTGTCCCGGTGCACGTGGCACCATACAGGAGCTCGCAGAGCACATCATAGTCCCCAACCTGTGGCTTGGGGACGTCCCGGACAACTAGGTCGCCGACCTTTTCGATAACCGCAGCCTTCATCATCATCGAGACGTCGCTCCTTTCGGTAGTTGGTGTGCGTGTTAGCATGTGACATCCACGGCCTCTACGGTCATCGCCGGGACCCGGCTCAGACCCAAGTCGACCAGGCCTCCGTAGGCGGTGCGGTAGGTGATATTCGTGCTCATGGGTGAGGTGAAGAGGTTAGCCAGGAAGAGCACAGCGTGATCACCGTCGAACCGCAGGGATGTCCAGATGTTGGGATTCGACGAAATGACAGCCTGCTTCAGGTCGAGCCGCTCCAGGAGAGCCAGCAGCGCCCGCACCTGTTCGTGCTTGCGGTAGTCCCAGGCCAATCCCAGCACGATGACGCGCCCGCCTCCGGTCGTAGTGAGTTCCCATGCGAGCGGGCGCGCCGTCAGTTCGTCATACCCCACGGTGGTCGCGTCCTGCGGAGGCGTGTCGGTGAAGAAGACCTCGTTCTTGAGCACGTTCCTGACGTCGCCGGCCTGCCCCTCAACCACGACACGCATCACGGGCTCCGTACCCCGGCGCATATCGGGGCCGCCGAGATGGTCGCGGAGCACCGTGCACGGGTCGAAATCCTCATCCAGACGCGGCAGCACCGGGCCGATCAGGAGTCGGCCCCCTCCTTGAAGAAAGCGGACGATGCGATGCTGCTGAGCTCTGGGCATAACCTCGGCACACGCGATCAGAACAGGGGTTGTGGTATCCGCGACCCAGTCATCGGCATCGAGGTCGATGCATTGGGGACTGAGACTGGCGCAAAAAGCAGTGGTGATGAGGCCCTCGAGCGTGAAGCGCCAGGCATCGGCTGGTGTGAATAGCAGTGGTCCGCGATCACGCCAGTAACGGTCGGCCCGGGCATGCTCGAAGCTGAGCCCGATGCGGCAGTCATGGGCTCCCACCGCCTGGACCAGCCACGGGTGATCTGCGATGAAGGCACCGATTTCGGCCTGTGTGTGGTAGAGCGCTCGAACCCTGCCGTGTGGGCCGATGGGTGCTCCGTAGTCGTACAAGTCGGTCGTCTCACCTACACCAGGGGGATTTGGGCCGCCCGTGAAGACGTAGTAGTTGTGGCCCTTCATGCCGTAAGCAAGGTTCAGCATGTAGCAGGCTTTGGCATCTCCCGGCGTAATGGGTGGCCAATCCGACGCGCTGCCGCTGGGAAGTTCCAGGACCGTCGGTGGAAAGCCCAAGAGCCGCAGTTGCTCGTTCGATACGAAGATGTTGCGTGCATATTGGGGCGTGGGGTTGTTCTGGGGCCAGCTCTGGCTCAGGTTGTAGTAGTGGTCTGAGCCCAAGAGGAACCCGTCGCCCAACGCTCGTGTCATCTCCACGAAATAGGCGTTCATGTTGGGGTTGGCGGAGTTGTGCAGAAGCGGGGTGTCGATGCCAAGCTCGCGCAGCATTGTAGCGAGCTCTATCGCATATTCAGTGGTCGCCGCACGGTAGAAGTCGAAATAGTCGCGAAGGCGGCGAACCGATTCAAGCTCCCCTGATGCTTTGTGCGGGGCGAGGGGCATCACGTCTGTGAAGCTGCCATACGCTGTGCCATACCTTGCGTTGAGATGGGCAATGTCACCGTAGCGCTCGCTAAGGAATCGCGGATAGCGCCCCTGATGATCTCCAATCCCCATGGCATCCGGATGGTAATCCAAGCCGCCAAACCAGATGTGGATGCCCATCAGCTCGTTATCGATCTGTGTGAAGGCGATGGGCCCACCCTGGTTGACGGTATGGCGTGTAAGGATGGGGCAGACAGCGCTGAACCAGTTGCGCACCTTCGCGAGAAACGTAGGGTGGAGGTACGAGACCGATGGTAGCCCAAACGGTTGGCCCTCCAGCGTGCGGGCTTGGACCTCCGGGTAGCGGTCGAAGAGCCACCCAGGAAGCCCACCGTAGATGAGCTCGGAGTATTGGTATGGGCCCGGACGCGCAATGACGTAAAGACCCATCTCCTCAGCAAGGCGGAGGAACCCCTCGAGATCGGTCACGCCGTTGCCAGCGTCGAAGACGAAGGCACCTTCTTCTGGCTCGTGAATGAGCCAGGGGATGTAAGTGGCCAAGCAGTTGCCGCCGGCCTCTTTGAAGAGCTCCATTCGTCGGCGCCAGTCGGTCTTGGGAACGCGAAAGTAATGGAACTCGCCTGCGTTGAGGTAGAAAGGACGACCATCGACCGAGTAGCACACTCTGTCAAATGTGATGGGTCTCATAGCCAGCATGCCTCCTCGAACCGCATTGGGCGACAACATCGCCCCGGACAGCAGCCTGTCGCCCAGTGTACAGCATTCACTACGGCTAGCAAAGCCACCGCGCTGAGGCATGCGCGTAACCAACCGGTGGCGTGCCCGTGCGTGGCGCGACAAGGCGTATCTGCTTGACACAGCTCCGCTCTGTGATAGTGTCGTGAACAGATGCGCATAACCGCACATTCGTTCACCGACGGCAGAAAAGATACGGCGGAGACCCGTGCATATCGATTGGGAAGAACACCGGCTACTCTATCGAATCGCACAAGCCTATTACGTGGACGGGCAAACTCAGCAGGAGGTCGCCCGGCGATTTGGCCTTTCGCGGCCCAAAGTATCACGCCTTCTACAGCGGGCGCGTGACGCACACATCGTCAACATCACGCTAGTGCCGCCGAGTGGGGGCATCACGGAAGTCGAGCAGGAGCTAGAGGCGCGGTATGGGCTGGAGGAGGCGGTGCTGGTTGCAGTCAGTGACGAGACCGACTCTGATCGGGTCGCAACCGAGCTCGGTCCAGCAGCAGCAGAGTGCCTGCTGAGGTGCGTGAACGATGGGGACACGATTGGGCTGGCTTGGGGACGTACGGTCCTTGCCATGGTCGACGCGCTGCCGGTGCATCCGTTGTCGGAGGCGACGGTGGTGCAGTTGAACGGTGGGCTGGGGCCGGTTGGCGAGCTCGAGCACTCTGCGGAGTTGGCGCGCCGGGCTGCGCAGAAGCTCAATGCTCGCCTGCGGCTGATGCCGGCGCCGGGCATCGTCTCCTCGGTGGCGGCAGCGAACGCCCTGCGTGCCGACTACCAGATCTCGGAGGTACTGACGCTTGCGGCCCATGCTGACGTCGCCGTTGTTGGGCTCGGCGTGCCGACAGCGGCCTCGGTGTTGCTACGAGACGGCAGAATCATCACGCCGGCCGATCTAGAGGCGCTCGAAAGGGCTGGAGCCGTCGGGGATGTCCTGTTGCGCTACATAGGCGCGGAGGGAACGCCCGTCGACCTCGAGCTGGACCAACGCATCGTCGGGCTGACGCTGGAGCAGTTGGCCGCCATCCCACGGGTCATCGGCGTGGCAGGGGGTGTCGTGAAGCGCAGGGTCATCCGCGCCGTGCTCAATGCCGGTCTGCTTGACGTCCTCGTGACCGACCAAGCTACGGGCGAAACCCTGCTGAAGTCCTGATCGTCCGGAGGAAAACCGCTATGGAGACTATGTCGGCCGAGAAATTGGTCGCCCGCGCAGTCGATGTTCTCGAGCGAGAGGCTGCAGCTGTGCGCGGGCTTGCCGCGCAGTTGGACGATTCGTTGGTTGGGGTGGTTCGGCTTCTGTACGAGTGCCGTGGGCATGTGCTCGTAACTGGCGCGGGTACTTCCCACGCGGTAGCTCAGCGTCTGGCCCATCTCATGTCGTGCTCGGGAACGCCGGCGCTATGTCTGGATGCAGGCGATGCGTTGCACGGCGGATCGGGAGCCGTCAAGGAAGGCGATGTCCTCTATGTGATTTCCAAGGGTGGGCACAGCGCCGAGGTTAACCAGTTGGTAGACATCGCGCGGCGCCGGGGGGCTGTTGTCATCGCTCAGACCGAAGATCCAGAATCTCCGTTGGCGCGAAAGAGCGATGCGGTCTATCTTGTGCATGCCGACGGCGACGTCGATCCCTATGGGATGGTGGCGACGGGCAGCTCGCTGGTGAACTGCGCTGCCGGCGACGTGCTATGCGTTCTACTACTGGAGCTGCGGGACTACTCGAAGGAGTCCTTCGGTGACACCCATCCTGGCGGGGCGGTGGGCAAGCGGCTGGCGCTCGAACGTATCGACACCGGCAGAGCAGAGGCATAGCGCTGCCTGGAGAGGCTCGCTGGCGTGTAGCTAGCAAGGGATTTGGAAAGGGGATACTTATGAAGGCAGCATTTCTGGTAGGGGAGAGGTGTCACGAGTTGCGGGAGGTCCCGGACCCAGCTGTGCCCGAGGACGGTCTTGTCCTGTCGGTTGAGGCGTGTGGGCTCTGCGGCTCGGATCTTCGCCGGTGGCACGAAGGGCCGCCCCCAGGGGCTGGGAGTTTTGAGGGCATGCCGGGGATCGTAGCGGGTCACGAAATCGCCGGCACCGTGATCGAGGTGGGCCACCGGCTAACAGGCATCGCCGTGGGTGACAGGCTGGCCGTCGCGCCCGATATCCACTGCGGCACCTGTTACTACTGCCGGCGGGGAATGTTCAACCTTTGTGATGGTCTGCACTTTCTCGGCATCAGCCCGGGATACCCAGGGGGGTTCGCCGAGAAGCTGGCGTTGACCCACGAGGTGTTGACATTGGGTATTGTTCACCCTATGCCGGAGAGCCTCTCCAGCCTGCATGCCGCGCTCGCAGAGCCTATGAGTTCGGTGCTGGCGTGTCACGAGAGAGCACAGACAACGCTCGACGACACGGTCGCTGTGATGGGAGCCGGGCCGATTGGCTGTCTGCACATCGCGATTGCGCGGGCGCGGGGAGCACGGGTCATCATCTCGGAACCGAGTGAAACGCGTCTGGCGCTGGCACAGCGCTTCCGACCCGATGCCACGATCAACCCGGCTGAAGAGGATTTCGTGGCGCGTGTGCGCGAGCTGACCGAAGGCCGTGGCGCCGACATTGTGATATGCGCCAATCCTGTGGCTGCGACGCAGGCCCAGGCGGTCGAGGCGGTGCGCAAGAATGGGCGGGTCGTGCTTTTCGGCGGGTTACCGAAGGCCAAACCGATGACCACTTTCGACGGCAACCGGGTGCACTATGGCGAGATCACAGTTATTGGGGCGTTCTCGTATCACCCAACGATGCACGCGCTGGCTCTGGACGTGCTGAGCCGAGGACTCGTACCGGCTGACAAGCTGATCACGCACACGTTCCCGCTCGAGCGGATCGCCGAGGCTTTTGACGTGGCGGCAACGGGTGAGGGGCTGAAGGTCGTCATTACACCCTAGCCGGGCTGAGGGGGGATACCGATGATAGGTCTGAACGCCGAACTGAAGGCACGGGAAGATGCAGGCAGGCCAGTGAGGATTGGCCTGGTGGGGGCGGGTCAGATGGGCACCGATGTCGTGGCAGAGACCACCGTGATGCCCGGCGTCGACGTAGTGGCCACCGCCGATATCGATCTGCAGCAGGCACGCGAGGCCTATGCCATCGCAAGGGTCGATGCAGAGGTCGTCGCCGTTCAAACGCCCGCAGATGGGGATTTCGCGGTGCGGGCGGGGAAGCGTGTGTTCACGACAGACTACCGCGTAGTCGCCGATATGAAGGAAATCGATGTGCTGCTGGAGGCCACGGGCGTCCCCGAGATCGGCTCGCGCGCGGCGCTGCAGGCGGTGCGTAGCGGACATCACCTGGCTATGATGAACGTGGAAACGGACATCACGGTTGGCCCGCTGCTGCGATGGTACGCGGAGCAGAAGGGGGTTCTCTACGCGCTGGCGGCAGGCGACGAGCCGGCGGCGTGCAAGGAGTTGTTCGACTTCGCTGAGGCCTTGGGGTTCACGGTTGTAGCGGCAGGTAAGGGGAAGAACAACCCCCTGGACCGCCATGCGAAGCCGACCGACGAAACCTGGGCCAAGGAGGCTGCCCGTCGGGGCCTGACCCCGACGATGCTGATCGAGTTTGTAGATGGCAGCAAGACGATGGTGGAGATGGCTGCGGTCTCCAACGCGACAGGCCTGGTGCCGGACGTGCGGGGAATGCATGGCCCGGTGACGCATCGCGACATCCTGGAACAGGTCTATCGCCTCAAGGAGGATGGCGGCATCCTGAGCCGGGTGGGGGTGGTGGACTACGGTGTGGGGAAAGTCGCCCCGGGCGTCTTCCTGATCGTGCGCACGGACCACCCTCGGCTTAGGGAGGCGATGGTGCTGCGCGATATGGGCAAAGGCCCCCACTACACCTTCTTTCGCCCCTATCATCTGTGCAGCATTGAGGTGCCCCTAACGTGCGCAATGCTCGAGATCTGGGGGCGATCGAATATGGCTCCCCTCGACAGGCTCATCTCCGAGTGCTTTGCTGTGGCCAAGCAGGACCTGCAAGCCGGCGATGTGTTGGACGGGATTGGCGGCACGACGTACTACAGCTCAATCGATCGCTATGAGGTTGCCGCTGCCGAACGGCTGCTGCCTGTCGGGTTGGCAAAGGCCGCCCGGCTGGTTCGACCGGTGCCGATGGACACACCGATCACCTACGATGATGTAGCGTTGCACGAGCCCTCAATCGTGCTAGCGCTGCGGCGAATCCAGGACCGCTGGATGGCTGGTGCGTTGAGCGGCATAGCCTTGTTGCGTGCTGTGGATGCTCTGTGATTGGTCCCGACCTGGACGGCTGAGTCTGGGAGGGAGGGGCAATGCGACTGATAGGGCTGGATATCGGGACAACCGGCTGCAAGGCCGCGGTCTTCGATGAGGGTGGCACGCTCGTCGCGACTGCCAGCCGCGAGTACAACGTTCTCATGCCTCACCCCTCTTGGGCTGAGCAGGACGCCGAGTTGGTCTGGCGACTGGCGCAGGATGTACTCCGCGAGGTCATCGCGGCGACCACGGCGGAGTGGTCGTGCAGTCAGGATATCGGGGCAATTGGTCTTTCCGTGCAGGGCGAGGCGGTCATTCCGGTGGACGAGGCAGGTTGCGCACTGCGGCCCGCCATCCTGGGCATGGACACGCGCACGGAATCGCAGAACGACTGGCTGCGGCAAGAGATTGGCTCGCGACGGCTGTTCGAGGTTACCGGAATGCCCGTGCATACGATCAACACGCTGCCGAAGCTCGTGTGGCTCCGGGAGCACGATCCGGAGGCGTGGGCCCGTGCAGACCGGTTTCTCCTCTACGAAGACTTCATCATTGGCAAGATGACCGGTCGCCCGGTTATCAGCCGCTGCCTGGCGTCGCGCACACAGCTCTTTGACCTACGTGCGGACCGTTGGTCTGACGTGGTCCTGAATGCACTCGAACTCGAGCTTTCACGCCTGGCCGACGTACGGCCCTCGGGGCACGTCGTCGGTCCGATGGCTTCGGGTGTAGCCGCTGGGCTGGGCTTCGCGAGGCCCCCGCTCGTCGTCACAGGAGGGCACGATCAGGCTTGCGGAGCCTTGGGCGCAGGCTTGGTCAGCCCAGGAGACGCGGTGGTTTCCACCGGGACGGCGGAGGTCGTGGAGGTTGCCCTGGACGAGCCTGTGTTGAGCCGCGCTCTCTATGAAGGCAACATTTCGATCTATGCACACACGGCACCAGGACTCTATTTGGCGATGACGCTTAACCACAGTGGGGGTCTGTTGCTGCGCTGGTTCCGCGACACATTTGGCCGCGAGGAGATCGCCAAGGCCCACGCGCTAGCGCGGAAGAGCGCAGCCCGTAAGGTGGATGAGCCGGTGCCCGACGCCTACGATCTGTTGCTTGCGGGCGCAGGGCCGGAGCCCACCGGGCTGCTGCTGCTCCCGCATTTCGCAGGCAGCGGCACACCGGTATTTGATACGGCATCGAAGGGGGCCATTCTGGGGCTGACCTTCGGCACGACCAAGGTCGAAGTGGCAAAGGCGATTCTGGAGGGTCTAGCCTTCGAGCTGCGCACTAACCTGGACCTTCTGCGCGATGGCGGCGTACTCATCGAAGAACTGCGCGCCATCGGCGGCGGGGCACGCTCCGACCTGTGGTTGCAGCTGAAGGCCGACATCACCGGGATTCCCGTTGTTGCACCGGTGGTGACCGACGCCGCGTGTTGGGGGGCAGCGCTCCTCGCAGGCTATGGCGCGGGCTGTTTCAAAAGCGTTGCGACTGCGGCTCTCGAGGGCGCGCGCCTTCGGCGTAGATTCGAGCCAGACCCTCGGAGCACCGCGTGTTATGATGAGCGCTACGCCCTCTATCGTGAGCTCTACCCGTCGCTGCGGGAGCTGCTTCACAGGCTCTAGTGACACACGAGACAGAAATGGCGATTTACACGGTTAACCTGTAGGAGGGTCCCATGCACACGATCGCGCTGAGTTATCGCCCTGACGTCGTGGTGGCGGGTGGAGGCACAGCCGGTGCGGCTGCGGCGATTGCAGCGGCTCGCGCAGGGCAGCGGGTACTGCTTCTGGAGGAGGCCAATGCGCTGGGAGGAACGTCCACGACGGGCGGTGTCAACGAGTGGTTCGCCGGACTCGAAGGCCTGGGCGATATCTGGGCGCAGCTCGTTGGGGAGCTCGAGCGCTTCGGGGCGCGCTTTGGGCGTTTCTACAATCCGGAGTACACGAAGATCGCCTGGCAGCTGATGGCCGAGGAGTCCGGGGTCGATATCCTGTTCCACACAAGTGTAGTCGACGCTGCTGTGACGGACGCGCGCATCACTCAGGTGCGCGCCGTGGCAGCAAGCCACGCAATCGACATCGAGGGTACGGTCTTCATCGATGCCACCGGTGAGGGCGACCTGGCATGGTTGGCGGGCGCAGAAACCATGCGGGGGCATCTTGAGACGGGAAGAACGCTCCATATGAGCCTGACCTTCATCTTGCAGGATACGGGCAGTCCAGTGGAACCCTACCTGCCCCGGGGCCTGCTCCCAATAGAGACCGCTGATGACTTGCCGGGGCTGCACGGGGGACGGAGGTTGCCCGACGGGCGCGTATACTGCAATATGACCAAGGTGATGGGCCACGATCCGACCGACCCCATGAGTTTGAGTCATGCGGAGCGCGAGGCGCGCCGGCAGTTGGTCCGCATTCTCCACTATCTACAAAGGACGCGGTTCCCCACTCACGCCCTGTGCAGCAGCGGAGCACGGATTGGCATCCGTGAGGGACGGCGAGTCGTTGGCGACTATGTGCTCACGGAAGCCGATATCACGGGTGACCGACCGCACGACTTCAGCGACGGTGTTGCCGTCGCGACCTGCCAGATCGACTTCCATAGCCTCACCAAGCCCGGACACGGCGGCTGGCGCCACCGAGTCGAGCCCTATGCCATCCCCTATCGATGTCTGACTGCACGCGGGCTGGCGAACCTGTTGGTCGCAGGGAAGTGCATTAGCGGTGATCAGGTGGCGCAGAGCAGTTACCGGATGACGCCCACGTGCTGCGCGATGGGGCAAGCTGCTGGCACGGCAGCAGCGCTTGTCGTCGGCGCGGGCGGAAGTGGCGTTCGCGATGTTGACTTGGAGCAGCTTCGGGACGCGTTACGAAAGGCTGGCATGGAACTTGATCCGGCCAAGCATACGGCCTTCGCGCCCGAGTTGAGCGCCGATCCCACGCGAGGCGCCTAGCTCCAACGGCCTTCTGGACGCCCGGTGCGTCGTGGTATGCGTGAATCGGTGATTCGGTGGGACTGTGTGTTGGTGATGGCATTGCCCGCGAAACCGTGACAGCTGATAGGGTAAGGCTAACCATTAGCCAAGGGAGGGAACTCAGAGATGGCAAGTGTGTACGACTTTGAGGCGGACACGATTATGGGATTTCCGAAGTCGCTCTCTGACTTCAGGGGGCGGGTCCTGCTGATCGTGAACACTGCTAGCAAGTGTGGATTCACCCCGCAATACGCTGACCTCCAAGCGCTCTACGAGCGATACCATGAGCGGGGGTTCGAGGTCCTCGGTTTTCCCTGCAATCAGTTCATGAATCAGGAGCCAGGAGACGGCACCGAGATCGCGCAGTTCTGCCAGGTCAACTACGGCGTGACCTTCCCCATGTTCGCCAAGATCGACGTCAACGGCTCTGATACGCACCCGCTCTTCGCTTACCTGAAGGCTGAGGCGCCGGGCGCCCTGGGGTTGAAGAGGGTCAAGTGGAACTTCACGAAGTTCCTGGTCGATCGCGAGGGCCGGGTCGTCAAGCGCTTTGAACCCAACGTGGAACCCGGGACCATTGCGCCCGACATAGAGGCGCTTCTGGCGGTGCCGGCATCAGCGTAATGCGGAGGGGTGCGGATCGTTGCGTTCATTCAGATGAAGGAGAGTGTGCAATGCGGATTATGGAGAAGAAGCCGTGTTTCGGGCTGATGGTTGGGACGCGTGGGTTCTTCAACGCGGAATTGGCTCTCAACGTGCGTCGCAAGCTTCTGGCTATTCTGGATGCCGGCAGCTACGACTACGTCATCACGCCTGAAGAGGCGACGCCTTGTGGTGCTATCGAAACACGTGAGCATGCCAAGATGGCCGCGGCGCTGTTCCACGAGAACGCGGATCGCATCGATGGCGTGGTCGTGGTCCTACCGAATTTCGGCGATGAGTTGGGGATCGTGCAGGCCCTGGATCTATCCAGGCTGAATGTGCCCGTTCTGGTGCAGGCATGTGACGACGAGCTGGACAAGTTGACGGTGGCCGAGCGCCGGGACGCGTTCTGCGGCAAGCTTTCGGTGTGCAACAACCTCTATCAGTACGGGATTCCTTTCACCAACACAACCTATCATACCTATGCGATCGACAGCCCTGAATTCACCAAGGACCTGGACTTCTTCGCGCGGGTCTGCCGGGTCGTCAATGGTCTACGTCACGCACGCATCGGCGCGATTGGTGCACGCCCCGCGGCCTTTCAGACTGTCCGCTTCAGCGAGAAGTTGCTCCAGGCTGCGGGCATCACAGTGGTGCCCGTTGACCTCTCCGAGATCATCTTCGGGGCACAAGCCCTCAGAGACGACGAGCCGGCGGTCCAGGGGATGCTGGAGAAGGTTCGTGCCTATGGCACCATCCCGCCCACGATTCCCGACCAGAACGTGCTCAAACAGGCCAAGCTATCTGTGACCATCGATCGCTGGATGGATGAGAACGAATGCGATGCGAGTGCCGTTGAGTGCTGGGACTCCCTGCAGAAGAACTACGGATGCGCTTCATGTCTTTCGATGGCGATGATGGGCGATCGCCTGCTGCCTAGTGCGTGCGAGGTCGATGTGATGGGCGCCGTCTCGATGTACGCGCTGCTTCTGGCCTCGGGGAACCCCCCCGCGTTTCAGGACTGGAACAACAACTACGGTGACGATCGCGATATGTGTATCAACACGCACTGCAGCAACTTCCCCAAGAGCTTCATGCAGGCCGAGGTTGAGGTGTCCAACCTCGATGTGCTGGGCGCTACATTGGGGCCCGATCGGTGCTTCGGGGCGATCAAGGGACAGGCCGCTGCCGGTCCGATGACGTTCTTACGGGTGTCGACCGATGACAACATGGGTCTGATCAAAGCCTACCTTGGGGAGGGCGAGATCACCGACGATCCGGTCGGACGCTTCCAGGGAGGCTCTGCCGTGTTGAGGGTTCCGGGGCTCCAGCGGTTGCTGCACTATATGTGCCGCAACGGCTTCGAGCATCACACTGCCATAACGCGCGGGCACGTCGGCTCTGTGCTGGGCGAGGCCCTGGAGACGTATCTGGACTGGGATCTCTACTTCCACAACCAGGCGTAGATTGGGCCGCGCCAATGGGCCGGCATATCTCCACAAATGTGCAGAAGGGCGCTGCGGCAGCGATCGCTGCCGCAGCACCCTAGCTCCTGGTGGCACGCCGTGCGTTATTGCCAGCCGTACTCGTAGCCTGTCTCGTACATCGCGACGATGTTCTCGGGAGGCGTGTTCGCCTGGATGTTGTGACAGGGGGCGATGAAGTACCCGCCGTCTTGCCCCAGGACCTCGATGTTGTACCTCACCTCGGCGCGCACATCGTCCACTGTGCCGAAAGGCAGCGTCTGCTGGTTGTCGACGCCACCGTGGAAGAGGATATGGTCTCCGAAGTCGCGCTTGAGCCCTTCGCGGTCCATCCCCGCGCAACGCCACTGTATGGGATTGAGTACGTCGATGCCGGCCGCGATCATGTCGGGGATGATCTTGCGCACAGCGCCATCGCTGTGAAAGAACACATAGGCGCCGGCGCCGTGTGCCAGGTCGATCATGCGCTTCATACGCGGGATCAGGAACTCGCGGATCTGCCGAGGGGAAAAGAGCAGAGATTCCTGCGACCCCATGTCCTCGGCGACGTATGAGACGTTCACCTGGCCAGGGATCGCCTCATAGATACGGGTAGTGTTCTCATAGCAGAAGTCGAAGAGCTGATCCAGACAGTAGTGCACCATCTCGGGATGCTCCACCAGGTCCATGAAGCCCTGTTCCAGGCCGCGCAGTTGGCAATAGGTGAGGAAAGGTTCGGACCCGCCGCCACGGACAGGGTAGTCGTCCCTACCCGCGACTTGCATAGGGATCACGGTGTAGTCGAACCAATCCGCTGTTGGCCATGTGTAGTGGCCTTGGATCTCCTCCACGGTGCTGAAGCTCGCGAGAGGATGGTAGGTGCACTCGCGATAGACGCCGGTGCCGTAGTCAACGTCTCGGTGCTGGCAACCATATAGGTCCGCGTTGGGCGCTAGCGGAGGGCCAACGTAGGCGGGTCCGACTGTCACCAGCGGGTCGATATGCAGCCGTGCGTAGACCTCGTCTACGCTCTCGCAGCCCAGGTGCCGCATCAGCTTCGACGTCGCTTCAGGGGTTGCCCAGTAATCCATTGGCAGGCGGTCAGGCTGCTGGCGGCGAAGCACCGCCAACCAGCGCTCTTTTGGGGTCATCGTCTCTGTAGGCATAGGTCCTCTTCCTTGTCTGTTTGGTCGGCGTGCGGCTGATTGTATCGCGTCACCAGCAGAGACGCAACTGTCTGTCAGCCGCACCTTGACTTGTCGCGCAGCCGGGAACCGAGTAGAATATGGAACAGCCGTTCTGTTGCCGATGGCGAAATGGGTGCAGATGAATGATATTGACTTGACATCTCAACAGGCCCGTGTGGTTCGCGCCCCTGCCCTGCGGAAGATCTTTCTGAGAGGGGTCGCCGGTACCGGGAAGACCACGGTGGGCGTCAATCGGTTGCTGCACCTGCTATCGACCGGTGTGCCTGCCGAGCGGTTCCTCGTGTTGGTCCCCCAACGGACGTTGGCGCAAGCGTACCACGACGCACTTTTGCAGCCAGGGGTCCCACCCGGCGGAACAGTGGAGATCGCGACGATCGGTGGCCTAGCCCGCAGGATGATCGATCTGTTCTGGCCTCTTGTGGCTGAAGAGGCGGGGTTCGGCAGACCAGTCGAGCGGCCGGTGTTTTTGACCCTGGAGACCGCCCAGTACTATATGGCCCGAGTGGTCAGGCCGTTGGTCGAAAGCGAGGGTTACTTCGAATCCATCACGATCGATCGCAACCGCCTCTACAGCCAGATCATCGACAACCTGAACAAGGCGGCGGTCGTTGGCTTTCCCCCATCACAGATTGCGGAGCGGCTCAAGAGCGCGTGGATGGGAGAGTTAGCCCAGGCCCGAGTCTACGATCAAGCCCAAGTCTGTGCCCTTCGTTTCCGGAACTACTGCCTGGAGCACAATCTGCTGGACTTCTCGCTCCAGATGAGCGTCCTGGTGGATCACTTATGGCAAGAGCCGCTGTGCCGCGATCACCTTCTTCAGACGTTCCGACACCTGATCGTGGACAATGTGGAGGAGGATACGCCGGTAGCGCACGACCTGATCTACACGTGGGTGGCGGAGGCCGACTCAGCCCTGGTGATCTTTGATGAGGGCGCGGGCTATCGCAGCTTCCTGGGGGCGGACCCAGCGAGCGCCAGGATGCTGCGCGATCTGTGTGATGATGTCTACGTGCTCACACGCTCCTTCGTTATGTGCCCATCCATGGCCAGCTTGGGTGGCGCTCTAGCAGATGCACTCAGGCCGGTCGCATCTCAGGAGGGGAGCGCCGCTGACGGCGAGATGGCGATCGCTCCCGGGGCAGGAGGCGAGCTCGAGGATGCGCCTGCAGCCGATGGGTTGTCATCTGCCGAGAACGCCGACTGCCGCGAGGCTTTGCGTTTCCAGAACCACCGGTATCACCCGCAGATGCTCGACTGGGTAGCCGAACAGATCCATGACCTGATCCACACCGAGGACGTTCGTCCGGGCGAGATCGTTGTTCTGGCCCCGTTTCTTACCGACGCGCTCCGATTCTCACTGACACATCGCCTCACCCAATCTGGCATTCCCGTGCGCTCGCATCGCCCCTCGCGCGCGCTACGTGATGAGCCCGCAACACGCACCCTGCTGACATTGGCGGCGCTGGCACATCCGGGCTGGGGGGTCATTCCGTCGAAGTTTGACGTGGCCCAAGCGTTGATGCATGCGATCGCCGATCTTGACCTGGTGCGGGCACAGCTCCTGGCGCAGATCGTCTACCGATCACGGGATGGGCAGCCGGAGCTCGCGCCCTTCGATGGCATCAAGGCTGATATGCAGCAGCGGGTCACATATGTGCTGGGGGGGCGCTACGAAGGACTCCGCAACTGGCTGAGTGCTTACGCGGAGGCCGGTGAGGCGCCGTTCGATCATTTCCTTGCCCGTCTTTTTGGCGAGGTTCTATCCCAGTCAGGGTTCGGATTTCACCGCGATCTTGACGCCGGGCGCGTCGCGGCGACCTTGATCGAGTCCGTGCAGAAGTTCCGTTGGATCGCGCCGGAGTTACCGGCGGGGCGATCGCTGGGGGAGGAGTATCTGGCGATGGTCCGCGATGGTGTGATCGCGGCGCAGTACCTGCAGCCGTGGCGGGAGGTAACCGGAGAGGCCGTGTTGCTCGCGCCCGCCTATACGTTCCTGCTCAATAACCGCCCGGTTGACGTGCAGTTTTGGCTCAACGTAGGAGGGCAAGGATGGTGGGAGCGGCTCTACCAACCGCTGACGCATCCCTATGTTCTCAGCCGTCGATGGCCGGGTGGCAAGGTATGGACCGACGCCGACGAATACGCGTTGCGCCAACGCACGATGGGCAGCCTTGTCCTTGGGCTGGTTCGGAGGTGCCGGCGCACCATCTATCTGGGGCTCAGCGAGCTCTCCGAGCAAGGCTATGAGCAGGAAGGGGCGCTGCTCCGAGCGGTGCAACGTGTTCTGCGTGGCAATCGGCCGGGCGTAACGGTTCTCGGCTATGATGAGTGATATCCCGCGATCAATCTATCCTGGAGGAGCATCACAATGCCTGACGTTCGCTTCGATACCTTCTACCGCTACGACGACCTGACACGGCATCTAGAGGCGTTCGCTGAGGAATACCCTCATCTGGTGCGTCTTGACAGCATCGGCAAGAGCCACGAGGGCCGTGATATCTGGTTGGTCACGGTCACCAATACTGCAACCGGACCCGGCGATGAGAAGCCGGCTTTCTGGATCGACGGGAACATCCACGCAACTGAGGTTTCGCCCTCGACCGCTTGCCTCTACTTTCTCAACTTCCTCGTGACTGGATATGGCGATGACAAAGACATCACGCGAGCACTCGACACGCGGGCCTACTATATTGTGCCCCGTGTGAACCCGGACGGGGCAGAGTGGGCATTGGCGGATAGGCCGAAGTACATTCGTTCGAGCACGCGTCCCTATCCCTACGAAGAGGATCCGATCGGTGGCCTCGCAGTAGAGGATGTCGACGGCGATGGCCGTATGCTCATGATGCGCATTGCAGATCCTAACGGCCCCTGGAAACCCTGTTCACAAGACCCACGCCTTATGGTGCGGCGCGACCCGACCGAGACGGGAGGACAGTACTACCGGCTGTTACCGGAAGGCCGGGTCGAGAACTACGACGGCGTGACCTTGACCGTGCAGCCTAAGAAAGAGCGCCTGGATCTGAACCGCAACTTCCCCGAGCATTGGCGGCAGGAGTTTGAGCAGCGGGGGGCGGGGCCCTATCCGGCGTCCGAGCCGGAGGTCCGTGCGCTGGTGCAGTTCGTTGCAGCGCATCCCAACATCACCGGGGGCGTCACCTTCCACACGTACGCTGGCGTGATCTTGCGGCCATACGATGACCGAGACGATAAGGAGTTCCCAGCCGAGGATCTGTGGACCTACCAGAAGATAGGGGATAAGGGGTCCGAGATCACTGGCTATCCGCACGTCTCGGTCTACCACGACTTCAGGTACCATCCCAAGGAGATCGTCACGGGAGGGTTCGACACCTGGCTCTACGAACACATGGGCGCTTTTGCGTGGACCGTGGAGATCTGGAGCCCGCAGCGCCAAGCCGGCATCAAGGACTACAAGTTCATTGACTGGTACCGAGAGCACCCGCTGGAAGATGATCTCCAGATGTTGAAGTGGAGCGATGAGGTGCTGGGCGGGAAGGGGTATGTGACGTGGTATTCCTTTGAGCATCCCCAGTTAGGTGCCGTAGAACTGGGTGGGTGGGACAGTGTCTTCGCTTTCCGCAATCCACCCCCTCAGTTTCTGGAGCAAGAGATCGGCCTTTTCCCCAAATGGCTGCTGTGGTCGCTCCTGATCTCGCCGAAGCTGGAGTTGCTGGAAGCAAGCGCCAAGCACTTGGGTGAAGATGCCTACCGCGTTCGTCTCGTCGTGCACAACACAGGTTGGCTGCCTTCCTACGTCACGAAGAAAGCCCTGGAGAAGAAGGTGGCGCGGGGTCTGGTGTGCGAGATCGCGCTGCCCGAAGGGGCGACGCTCGAGGCGGGCGAGCCGCGCGAGGAGCGCGGGCAGTTGGAGGGCCGTGCATACAAACACGCGTTTATGAGCGCCGACGATGAGACGAACGATCGCGTGAAGGTTGAGTGGGTCGTTCGTGCTCCCCAACGAGGCGTCGTGAAGGTGGTAGCGAGACACATACGAGCGGGCACCGTTCGTGCGGAGGTAGAACTCTGAACGACCCTGTGACGAGAGAATTCCGGCCGCGACCGGGTCAGCTTGCCGTACTCTCCTTCACGGCAGGGCGCATGGGTGTGTCTGCGGTTCCGGGAAGCGGCAAGACTTGGACGCTGTCAGCGCTCGCAGCGAAGCTTGTGATGGAGGCGGATCTGGATGACGACCAAGAGGTGCTGATCGTCACCCTCGTCAACTCGGCTGTGAGTAACTTCGCGAACCGGGTGGCTGCCTTCATCCAGGAGCGGGGGCTCTTGCCGGGAATTGGTTACCGTGTACGGACGCTTCACGGACTAGCGCACGACATTGTGCGGGAACGCCCCGGCCTCGTGGGACTCTCCGACGAGTTCAGCATCGTCGACGAGCGCATCTCCGAGGATATTCTTAAAGAGGCGGCGCTTGCATGGGTGCGGGCAAATCCTGATGTGGCGGACGACTTCCTGGCGCCCGACCTGGAGGGCTACCGCGCGCAGCGCGTGCGCGAGGAACAGTGGCCTGAGCGCGTGGTCAGCATCGCGGGGGCGTTGATCAAGCAGGCAAAAGACCTCCAGATGACGCCGTCAACCCTGCGCTATATGCTCGACAACTTCTCCGAGCCGCTCCCGTTGCTGGGGATGGGGTGCGCGGTCTACACCGACTATCAGCGGGCGTTGGCCTATCGTGGGGCGGTGGATTTCGACGACCTGATACGTTTGGCACTGCAGGCACTACGGCTCGATCCTGTCTTTCTCGCCCGGCTGCGGCACCGCTGGCCCTACGTCCTGGAGGATGAGGCGCAAGACAGCAGCCGGCTGCAGGAGCTGATCTTGAAGGAATTGGTCGGTAGCGAGGGGGGCTGGGTACGTGTGGGCGATCCCAATCAGGCGATCTACGAGACCTTTACCACTGCAAGCCCTGAGTATTTGCGATCGTTTCTCCGCGAGCCTGGTGTCAGCGCGCAGGCATTGCCGAACTCCGGGCGATCGACGCAGAGCATCATAAATCTGGCCAACTACCTTATTGAGTGGACGATGGATGCACACCCGGTTGAGGACCTGCGAGATGCCCTGGGGGAGCCATACATTCGACCGGCGCCACCGGGTGATCCACAACCGAACCCTGAAGACGACCCCAGCCAGATACGTTTCATCGCCCGGCGCTTCTCGCCCGAAGCTGAGGTGGCGACCATGACCAAATCCGTAGCGCAATGGGTCACGGAGCACCCGGAAGCAACAGTCGCCATCCTTGTGCCTCGCAACAATCGGGGGTTCGAGGTGGCGAATGCGCTCAAGCAGGAAAAGGTGCCCTACATCGAGTTGTTGCGCAGCAGCCCGTCAACCCGAGAGACTGCGGGCGCTCTGGGCAATGTGCTGGCCTATCTCGCCGATCCTGTGTCGGCGAGAAAGCTCGCTACCACTTATCGGGTATGGCAGCGGGATGCGCGAGGTGATGAGGAGCGGCGCGAGGAGATGGGTAGAGTCGCCAAGCTCGTGTCACGGTGCCCGCGGGTCGAGGACTTCGTGTGGCCGCGCGTGGGTCGCGATTGGCTAGAGGAGCTGGAGGACACCGAGCAGTGGTCGCCAGAGCTACAGGAGCATCTGCTGGTTTTCAGAGAGCTTGTGCGCCGCTGGCAGGGCAGCACGGCGCTGCCCATCGATCAACTGGTGCTCACGGTGGCACAGGACCTGTTCCGAGACGCGGCAGACCTGGCCATCGCGCACAAACTGGCGCTGGTACTCAGGCAGGCCGCCGACAGCCATCCTGACCGGCGGCTCCCAGAGCTCACCGAGGAGCTCGCGATCGTGGCACGCAATGAACGGCGCTTTCTCGGCCTTGCGAGCGAGGACAACGACCTGAACCCTGATGCTTACCCCGGTACCGTGATTGTTACGACGATGCACAAGGCCAAGGGGCTGGAGTGGGACAAGGTCTACCTCATGTCGGCCAACGACTATGACTTCCCGTCTGCGATGGCGCAGGATCAGTTCATATCGGAGCCATGGTACATCCGTAACAAGCTGAACCTGGAGGCGGAAGCCCTGGCACAACTCAAGGCACTGGAGGAAAGCCCCGATCTCTTTGACTATGATGAGGGGACACCAACGTTCCTCGCGCGGCTTGACTACGCCGCTGAGCGACTTCGCCTGCTCTACGTGGGGATAACTAGGGCGCGCAAGGCCCTCAGTGTCACCTGGAACACAGGGCGGCGGGGCACAGCACAGCCGGCGGTGCCGTTCATCGCGCTGGAGACCTGGTGGGAAGAACGGATGCCGCCCCAGGCGGACGCAGCCGAGGGCTCGGAGTAGGGGGGTGGGGTGATGCTACCGTCGGGATTTCAGTTCAGCCAGGCAAGCCTGCAAGACTTCATCGACTGCCCGAAGCGTTTCCAGTTGCGCTACCTAATGGGGCTGAGGTGGCCGGCCGCGGAGTCGGAGCCCATCGAGCAGCACGAGCGCCGGATACAGCTCGGCCAAGCCTTCCATCATCTTGTTCAGCAGCACCTGGCCGGCATATCCGAGGAACGTATCGCACGCACGATAGGAGACGCGAATCTGGAGCGCTGGTGGCGCAACTATCTGTTGTATCGACCCGTCGCCACTTATGGAGGAGAAGCAGCCACGGTGCGGAGCGAGGTGGCTCTCTTGGGAGCTATCGGCGCTTACAAACTGATCGCGAAATATGACGTGCTCATCGTACATGCGGGAGGCCGGGTGGTCATCCTGGACTGGAAGACGTCCGAGACGCGCGCTTCGGAGCGCAGCCTACGCGATCGATTACAGACGCGGATCTATCCCTTCCTGGTGGTTCAGGCTGGCGCCAGTTTGAACGGGGGTGAGCTGCTGAAGCCCTCGGACGTGGAGATGGTCTATTGGTTTCCAGAACACCCCGACGCTCCGGCACGGTTCGCCTATAGCGCACGGCAGTATGAAGATGACGGTGCTTACCTGCACCGCCTCGTGGAGCGCATCGCCGCGCTCGACGACGATGCGTATGACCTGACGGATGAGGCGTGGCGATGCGCGTTCTGTGCCTATCGCTCGTACTGCGAGCGAGGCGAAAAAGCCGGCGCGCTTGACGACCTGGATGAGGCCATCGATCTCGATCTGGAGGGCGATGAGTTCGACGTCGATTTCGAACATGCCGCGGAGGTCGAGTTCTGAGGCCGAGCCGGCGCCCTATGGTTGTGAATCGCCCCGCAACGGATACAATGAGCGCAGAGATGTGGAATGATCCACCTGACGATGGAAGCGAGCTAACCTGCGGAGGGATCCGAAGATGAACCAACTGGAACTTATGAAGGAACTGAGTATCGCCGGCAAGACCAAGATGGTCTTGATGGTCATGGACGGTGTTGGGGGACTTCCCGGGCCAGACGGGCTGACCGAACTGGAGGCTGCGCGCACGCCTAACCTCGATGGGTTGGCGAAGCGCGGCATCGTAGGGTTGACTACTCCAGCGCGGCCCGGTGTCACGCCGGGAAGCGGCCCGGGGCACATTGCGCTTTTTGGCTACGATCCGATCGAGTGGGAGATCGGGCGAGGTGTGCTCGAGGCGCTCGGCATCGATTTCGATCTGGGTCCCAATGATTTGGCTGCGCGCGGCAACTTTGCTAGCGTTGACAAGGCGGGAAACATCACAGATCGGCGGGCAGGGCGCATCGCCACCGAGGTGGGGGCACGGTTGGTCGAGAAGCTGCGCCAAATCGAGCTACCGGGCGTGGAGACGTTTGTGGAGGTCGTCAAGGAATACCGTTTTGTCCTGGTCTTGCGTGGCGAGGGGCTGGCAGATGGGCTGACCGAGACTGATCCCCAGCAGACCGGCGTACCCCCGCTACGGGTTGAGGCGACACGACCTGAGGCGGAACGGGCGGCGAGCCTGCTCAACCAGTGGTTGGCGAAAGCGCGTGAACTGCTTGCCGATGAGCCAAAGGCGAACAGCATGAACCTGCGCGGCATCGCGAAGGTTCCCCCGATCCCCAAGATGACCGATACCTACCGGATGAAGTTGGCCGCGATTGCCACGTATCCTATGTACCGTGGTATCGGCAGGTTGGTCGGAATGGACGTTCTGGCGACGGGGGACACGATCGATAGCGAGATCGA
>Ga0123333_10001737_pt1 | contig 22877 bp, 19 predicted proteins | sample BioC12SIPDNA_3_FD_89957 | JGI IMG/M metagenome (GOLD analysis project Ga0123333, IMG submission 89957) | Anaerobic biogas reactor microbial communites from Washington, USA - Biogas_R2_B C12 SIP DNA | ecosystem: Engineered > Bioreactor > Anaerobic > Unclassified | place: Washington, USA... | reverse complement strand
GGCGGTCTGCCCCTGGGTGTTGACGAAGGCCAGCACCTGCCCGAGGTCGTCGTGCAACTCGCGCGCCAGCCGTTCCCGCTCGCGGATCACCGCCAGTGTGCGCTGCCGCTCGAGGCGCTGCGCCTCCGCGCGGCGCTGATCGGTCACGTCGAGGAAGAGCAGCAGGCGTCCGATGGACTGCCCGCGAAAGTCCCGGAGCGGTGATACATTGACCGCATAGCAGCGGGCCACGGGCTCGGAGCCAAGGGTGACGTCGGTCGAGGCGTGGTCGTCCAGTACGGGGAGAGACGGCAGCACTTCCTGCAGCATCTTGCCGCGGGCGTGTTCGGCGGGCACAGAGAGCAAGCTCGCCGCAGCCGGATTGGCGCTAACCACGCGGCCCTGCACATCCAACACGATCATCGCCTCCCGCATCTGCCGGGTCGCCACCGACCGGGCAGATGGCAGCGGGTCGAGGATGCGGAAGCCGAACACGGCAACGGCGTACAAGATCGCGCTGATAGGCGTGGCGATGATGTTCGCGCCGGTCGGCGTCAGGGGGGAGAGACCGCTGAAGCCGACCGCGTAGAGGATCCGGTTCGTGAGGAGCCCGCAAATCATGAGCGCTACAGGCCAGCGATGCTGTGGTGAGCGGACGAACAGCCAGAGCAGCGCCGCCAGATTGACCAGCCCCAGCCCCAGCGCGTAGGCTACCACGATCATGCTGCCCATTCCCGGGGACATCAGGATCGATCCATCCGGCGCCACCTCCAGCCGGCGCCAGTACACGTGCGGTCCGAACACAACGAGGGTGAGGATGTAGAGTAGTAGGGGAAGCGCGAATAGAGCGAGGTTGCGACGGGTCAGCCAGCGCCCGGGATAGACATACTCCAGCACAAAGAACATGATCGCTGTGGCCGAGACGAGGACCGCCACACCGCGTGCCTGGTACCAGGCGAGTGTGGTCGACGGCGCGACGGCAGCCACCTCACAGGCTGTGAACAGCATCATGATGGCGGCGAACAGGGTGGCGAAGGCAAGCGGTCGCGCGGCCGGCAGATCGTTGCGGCGTCGCCAGCTATACCAGGCCAGGGCAGCCAGCAAGACCGCGGCAGCGAGTGGCGGCCAGATGTGAGGGGTATACGCGTAAGGCCCGGCCATCAGACCCTCCCCACGTGACCGGAGAGACACCCTGACACGAGTATAGCAGAGAGCGCGGCCGGCGACAATCCCTGATTGACGCCTTCCTTAAAGAGACAAAAACGGGCGCACAGGGCCCTGCACGCGAAAGGCCGGTGCGCCCGTTACCGGTGCGCTCTATTGCGACGCCAAAATCACGCTTGCTGGACGAACTCGGCCTCGATCTGGATGGTAATGTCTTTGCCCACCAGCCAGCCGCCGGTTTCCAGGGCCACGTTCCAGGTCAACCCCCAATCCTCGCGGAGGATCTTGGTGCTGGCCTCGAACCCAAGCGCGGTGGCGCCCCAGGGGGACTTGGATGCGCCGAGGTATGTCACATCCAGAACGACTGGCCGGGTGACGCCGCGGATGGTCAGATCGCCATGAAGCCTGGCCTCTGCTTCGCCGGTTTTTTCGATGCGGGTGCTCTTGAAGGTCAGCTCGGGGAACTCGGCCGCGTTGAGGAAGTCGGGAGACTTCAGGTGGGTATCACGTTGGGCATCACGGGTGTTGATGCTGTTCGCTTCGATGCGCGCTTCGACGCGTGCGTTCTCTGGATGGGCCGGATCAAGGCTCAGGTCAACGGCGAACTTCTCGAATTCGCCGCGCACCTTGGACAGCATCATGTGGCGCGCCACGAATTGGATGGAGCTGTGCGAAGTATCCAGTTGCCAGGTCATTACATCTCTCCTCTCAGGTGTCTCTTCGATCATAGATTTTGCCTGTCGATAGTCCCTCCCGCGTTATGCGCCACTGCAGACGCCAGAGCGCGCGGTGAAGCAGCGTAGAGGAGAACTCGACAGGGGCCTACTTGACCACAGACGGAAGATCGAGATAAGTAACCTTGGCCACATCACCCGCTGGCGGCTGGTTAATAGGAACCGCACGAAGATGAGGGCATGGCCTTCATGATTCCTTCCAGGGTCGATATGCTTGACCGCATTGTAGCCCTCGCACAATGAAAACTCCCCCATCTCGGGGCGGGTCTGGAGTTGATAAAGTGGATGGGATATGCGGCACGAGATGGCTTCAAAGATGTGCGGCCCATACAGTCGCAACCCGGACGCGGCCATTGCGTACACGATTCTTGGTGTGTATCATGCGGCGTATGGCCGCTGGCCGGTCTTGACGAGTACGAGGGAGGGCGCCGGTGCCAGGTGACGATTACTATGAGGTCCTGCAAGTCCCGCCGGACGCTGACGATGAGGTGATCCAGGCGGCCTATCGAAAGCTCGCCAAGCAGTACCACCCCGACACCGGCCTGCCGGGCGCCTCGGATGAAATGATGAAGCGCATCAATGAGGCCCATGCAACGCTATCGGATGGTGAGCGCCGGCGCAGGTACGATGCCAGATCCCACAAGGCCCGGTCGCGGGCGGCGCGCGATGCTGTGCTGCGGCGAAAAGGAGTGCGCATCCTGGATCTCGCGCCTGATCTGGCGCTGCCCCTGGTCCGGGTTCCGGCCGGCGACTTCCTGATGGGCGGCTGTACGGACGGGTGCGATCACCTGGCGCGGGAATCCGGCAGGTCGCGCGGCTATATCTTCACCCTGCCCGAATACTACATCGGCGTCTATCCGGTGACGACGGACCAGTACGCGGCCTTTGCACAGGCCACCGGCCGCCTCAGCACGCCCTGGGTGCGGCGCGCCTACAGCTTCGATCCCACAGAGCAGGACGATCCGCAGGTGATTGCCCGCCACGATCGCACCTGGCAGCATCCCTTTGGTGCACGCAGCACCCTCGAAGGCAAGGCAGACCACCCGGTCATGATCGTCACCTGGTACGATGCACTCGCCTTGTGTGATTGGGCCAGCCAGATCACAGGCGCCACAGTCCGCCTGCCCACTGCGGCCGAGTGGCAGAAAGCGGCTCGCGGGGAAGATGGCCGGTGCTATCCATGGGGCAACACGCACGCGCCGCACCCCGGGCTGTGCAATTGCCGGGCCGAAGATAACCCGCGCCGCCGGCGAGAGGATACGACGCCCGTGGACGCGTTCAGTCCTGGCGGGGATAGCCCGTACGGGTGCGCCGATATGCTGGGCAACGTGTGGGAATGGACCAGCACCCGTGCCCGAAACAAAGATGGCTCGGTGCGGTTCGGTCATCCCTATCGGAACGATGATGGGCGTGAGGACCGTGACAGCCGGGACCTCCGCTTGCTTATGGGGGGATCATTTCTGTCCGGCTGCAAGACGTTGTGCTGCGCAACAGAGCGTGATCAGGGGCCGTTCTCTGCCAGCGATACCGGGTTTCGGGTCTGTGTGACGCCATAATCCCTGAGGGGTGAGATCGCCTCACCCCTCCATTAGCGGCTAGCACCCGGTGCGCCAGCATCGGGACTGAGGGGATGGATGGGTGTTCTACAGATGTCCGAAACCCTCTTCTTCCAGCCACGCCAAACACTGTGTCATGCGGTCCAGCCGGATCTGCGCGATCTCGCGGGCGCGCGGCAGCGTGAAGCGGCCATCAATGCCGGTGCGGCGGTCGAGGATACGGCGGTGGCAGGCCGCGACGTCCCTGGGACCGCGGGCGAAATCGCGCGCCATGCCGATCATGCCCAGAAATTCGAGCATGTCCGCTTCGCGCAGCAGCAAAGCCTCGTTGGAATGCGTTGGCCGAGGGTCGCGGTAGTCGTGCAGTTCGATGGCTTCCAGCACGATTTCCTGGGCCGCGGGAGACAGATCCATGTGCGGCAGGATCTCCGTCTCGGCCACCCGGCGCGAGCGCAGGGCGTGCTCCACGCCGCGCTGGGCGTAAGATGGAAAAGCACCCCAATCGTGCAGATAGGTGGCGGTAGTCATGGCAACCGGATCATATGGGATGCCGGCGCCGATTTCGCGGATTAGCTCCAGTAGTCGCAGCGCATGCGCCACGGCCCAACCCTCGCCATGCTGGCGGGTCAACTCCAGGAGGTCCTCAAGGGATAGCTTGGTGTTCATGGTGTCTCCTATTGCACAACGGACAGCACATTTCCTAGTACGCAGCGGACGGCGGCATGGTCGCGAAGAAGCTGTCCGTCGTCGCATGGATCGGGCGTGGCGCACTTATGTCGGATGCAAAGTCAGCTGCGGGAAGACCTTCTTCGCCGGCTGATCCCAGGGGAGCGGGCCGTTCACCTCCCATACTGTGACCTCAGCGTCGACATAGCTCTCGCCCAACATGCGGGCCACCGAGAGCCGGTGGTGCCCGTCCTCGACGAAGAAGCGGTCTCCGACCTGGACCAGGCTGACCGCCGGCAGCGCGATGTCCTGGCAGCGGGCGGCAGCCACGCTCACCCAACGATCACGCAGGCGATCGGATAGCGGCTGGAAGTGATGATCGAAATCGTCCGTCCGATCCAGGCTGCCACAGATATGGCTGATGCGGACGGTCTTGATGCCGCCGCAGTGACGACCGCGCACCTGGGCGGGAGGGATGGCAGCCAGGTTGAAGAGGCGACAGACGTGGCCCAGGAGCAGGCTCCGGCCGCGCTCCAGGAGCGCCTGCCGCCGCGCGTGATTGAAAAGCGCCAACGCGCGCCTGATCAGTGCCTCGTGGCTGTTGATCCTGGGGGAGTGAGACATGTAGGGATCGCAAGTCATGAGACGGATGTCGAACATGGCGGCTCTCCTTGTTGAGCGGCGGTATGGCTGGCTGCAAGACTGTTTTGTGACGGCACCGGGAACTGCGTACCGGTCACGAACTCGCGATAGACCTTGATATGGTGGTTTTCCTCCGCGTGTCTTGCTTCCCCATAACTGCGAGAATCCTACACCGTGACAACTGAAAACTCCCCCGCCCTGGGGGGAGTCTGATACTGGCCAAACGTACAGGTTGCCAGGGTGCTACGTGTCGGCTTTCTTATGGGGCAAGCCGGAGTTGTGGTTCGATCGTGTGGCGCAGCAGGAGGGCGCCGGGCGTACGCTATGGTTCTCTCTTCAATGCCTCTTCGAGATCTCTCACGCGGTGATACGTGGAATGACCGTCCAGGTCTCCGGGCCAATCTGGTCTGCGCTCTTTACCGCTAAACCACTCCTCAGGCGCTTCTTGCAGCGCAGCCAGGACATCCTTGTGAACTTGCCTGTGCCAGGCTAAGACCTCCTGTGGAGAGCGATCATGCCAACGCAAGTAAACGAGATGATTTCCCTCGTTGATGCCGAGCCCGCGTTCTTCGACCGGTACGCGCTGTCTCCTGATGGAACGAGCAACGTCGGCTTTCCAATGGGTAATGTGAGCGAGCGCATCTTTCACCGTCCAGGGGTCCTTGGATTCAGGGCGAGGCACCGGGCGATTCCACTCCTCGCCGGTAAGGTTGGCGACGAGATGATCCAGAAGCTCAAACTCTTGGATAGTCCGTTGGATGACTTCCTCACGGCTGTGACGCATGGTCGCGAAACCTCCTATACTTGTGCGCCTAACGACCTCGAGCTCAGCTGCGCGGATGATCCCGCAGCACGCCTGCGCGATCTTTCGAGCCTCCTGTCACACCAGCTTCCGTTGGATCGCCAGTGTCACTGCCGAGACGCGGTTGTCCACGCCCAGCTTGCCCAGGATGTTGCTGATGTGGTACTTCACCGTCGAGAGGCTGACCACCAGCCGCTCGGCAATCTCGGCGTTGTTGAGGCCCTCAACCATCAGCCGCAGCACCTCCCGCTCGCGCTCGGTCAGCGCCTCGGTCTCTTGCGTCTGCTGATTGGCGCGCACCAACGCCTGCGCGGCCTCGGAGGAGAGGGTCATCTTGCCGTCCCTGGCCGAGCGGATGGCCGCCGCCAGCTCGCGGGCGGTCACATTCTTCATCAGGTAGCCCACGGCGCCGGCCTTCAGCGCGTTCTGCACCAGCTCATCCTCCTGGAAGCTGGTCAGCGCGACGATCTGGATGTGCGGATGTTGGCGCTTGATCGCCTGCGTGGCAGCTACGCCGTCCATCACCGGCATCATCAGGTCCATCAAGATAACATCGGGCTGGAGCAGCCCCGCGCGCGCCACCGCCTGCTGCCCGTTCTCGGCCTCGCCCACGAGTTCGAGGTCGGGGTTAACGCTGAGAAACGCACTCAGGCCCGAACGCACCACCGCGTGGTCGTCCACCAACATGACCCGGATTTTATTGTCCATCAACTTATCCTTTTCCCCACACGACTGAGATCTGCGTTCCCTCGTCGGGTTCGCTATAAATGCTCAGCCGGGCGCCGATCGCTTCAGCCCGCTCGCGCATGATGCGCAGTCCCAGGTGGTCGGCACTGACGGCTCCGGGGTCGAAGCCCGCACCGTTGTCGGCCACCGTTAGGCGAACAGGTTCGCACAGGCGCAGCGAGGCGACCGCCTGGCTGGCCCTGGCATGTTTGACGACGTTGTTCAGCGCCTCCTGCGCGATACGGTAGAGCCCCACCTGCACATCCGCAGGAAGCTTGCAGTCCCCTTCGGCCGTGAACTGGATGCCGATTTGCGGCGCGCGGCTCACCATCGCCTCGGTCAGTTGGCGCAGCAGGGTGGGCAGCGGAATCTCGGTCAGGGCGTTGGGGCGCAGCTCCACCAGCAGGGTGCGCATCTCGGCCAGCGCGCCACGCGTGAGCTGGCGCACCTCCTCCAACCGGCGCTTGCCCTCGGCCGGATCCATCTCCCAGATGTCGGGCAGCACGTCGGCGATGAGGGTGGTGGAGAAGAGGGTCTGCGTCACCGCGTCATGAAGGTCGCGGGCCAGGCGGGTGCGCTCGGCGACCACAGCGTCCTGGGCGGCCTTCTCGCGCAGGCGGTCGTTGGCCGCGCTCAGTTCCTCGGTGCGCTCGGCGATGCGCTGCTCGAGCTGGCGGCGGTAGGTGGCCTCCTGGGCCGCCAGCCGCTCTTGGGCCAGGCGCTCCTGGCTGATGTCCTCGATCAGTCCCACCAGATACTCCGGATGGCCGTTCTTGTCTGGCACGGCGGAGTAGGAGACCCGCCCCCAGAAAATATCGCCGCTCTTGCGGATGAAGCGCTTTTCCATCTGAAACTGGGAGATTCTGCCGGCAACCAGGTCGCCGAACTGCGCCACGCCGACGTCGATGTCATCGGGATGCGACAGTCGGGCCGGGTCGGTGTCAAGCAGTTCCTCGACCGAATAGCCGGTGATGCGGGCGCTGGTCTCGTTGACGCTGAGGACGCGGCGATCCAGGGACATCATCGCCATGCCGACGGCCGCGTTGTTGTACATCGCCCGGAACCTCGCCTCCGACTCCCGCAATTCCTCGACCGCGCGCTTGCGCTCGTCTATGTCTTCCGCAATCACCACCAGGTAGAGCAGTTTTCCCGCCGCGTCGCGCACGGCCGAGATGTTCTGTCGCATCCATTGCACCCGGCCATCCCGATGCACGTAGCGTTTTTCGACCTGGTAAGAATCGCGCTTGCCGTCGATGATTTCGGTGAGTTCCTCCCGGCCTATGTCCTGGTCTTCGGGGTAGGTGATGCCCTGTCCGCCCACCGCAATCAGTTCGGATTCCGAGCGGCCCGCGATTTCGGCCAGAACCGGGTTGACCGCCAGCACGCGGCCATTGGGGGCGATCAGGCTGATGCCAATGGCGGCGTTTTCGTACATCGCCCGGAAACGCGCCTCCGATTCCTGCAATTTCGCCAGCGCGAGGCGCTGCTCGTTGATGTCTGCCACCATGCCCACGATGTTCAGCGGCGCTCCCTGGGCGTCGCGCACCATGCTCATCGCGATGCGCGCCCAAAATACCTCGCCATTCTTGCGGATGTAGCGCCGCTCGTCGGAGAACTGGTTAACTTTCCCCGCCACGAGATCCTGCAGGCTCTGCGCCGCCCTGGGATAATCATCAGGATGGACCACCAGGGCGGAGGTCTGCCCGATCAACTCCTCGCAGGTGTAGCCATACATCTCGCACAGGGCCGGGTTGATGTTGATCACCTTCCGGTCCAGCCCCATGATCCCGATGCCGATGGCGGATGTCTCGAACATCGTGCGGAAGCGCGCCTCCGACTCGGCCAGCGCCGCGCTTTTGCGTTCTTGCTCGCTCTTGCGCTCCTGCAAGGTGTCTGCCAAACGATTGAGTGCGCGCGTCAACTCGGCCAATTCGGACGGCCCACCGGCCTCCGGCAGACGGACGCTCAGGTCGCCGGCTTGCATGCGCTGCACAGCGGCCGTTATCTCGGTCAGGGTGTGTGAGGGGATAGACCGGTTGGTTTGATCTGCCATGGACGATTGCTCCGCCGCATCATTGTAGCAAACGTAGTGTGAAGCGTCTATTGGGAGAGGTGAGGACGCAAATCACGAGGACGTAATCACGCCTCACGTCTCACCCATGGCTCGCTCAGCTCGTACTCGCCAAAGCCGGCCGACGCGTACAGTGCGCCGGCTGCTTCAGAATACGAGCCAACCGCGGATAAGGTCGCGCCCAGGCGCGCAACACGTCGCAGGCCCTCGGCCATGATTGCTTTGCCCAGGCCCCGGCGCTGGTGCGCGGGATGCGTGCCCACCGGCTCGAACGCAGCGGTGCGCGTCACGTCGTCGAACCAGACGGTGGAGAAGGCTGCCAGCTCGCCATCAGGGGCGACCGCCACCAGGTCCAGGTCTCGGCGGTAGAGCGGAGCGGCCTGTACGTTGCGATACCATGCCCAACCCTCGTACTTCTCGTCCGGCTCGTCGGGATGAAACGCCCGCCAGGAGACCCAACTGCGCGCGGGCAGCTCGCTCTCGTCGCCCAGGCTGCGGACGGTGTAGCCTGGGGCAGGCTGGAAGTCGGGGATGGGCTCGTCCATGCAGCGGCGACGCTGGTATTCGGGATGCCCGCCACGCGTGTAGCCCCGGCGAGCCAGGAGGTCGCGTCGCAACAGGTCGCCTTCATGCGCCCACAGCACCAGGCGGTGGCCTCCATCGGGCTGCATCGTGGCGAACTGCGTCTCGGCCGTCGCCATCATCTCCACCTCCAGCTCGGCCGAGCGGTAGGCGGGATGCACCTGCAAGAAAGCCTCGCCCGGCCCCTCCGGGTGGAGCACCGCGGCCAGCCGTCCGCCGGTCGTCTCCCACAGGAACACCGCGGCCTGCAAACTGAAGCGGAAGATGTTCTCGTTGACGTGCCAGCGCCAGTAATCCCAGCGGTAGAGCGGCCAGCACAGCTCGCGGCGGCCGTTCAACAGGAACACCTCGCGCAGGAAGGCCCGGATCGCCCAGTAATCATCCTCAGATCGGTATTTGCGTCGAATCAGTTTCATAAACCACCTCACGCGTCACGGATCAGGTACAGCGACACAAAAGCGATCACCGCCCAGGAGAGCTTCGCAACATCCGCATTCAGGTGGGCGATACCGATGGAGATCAGAAAGGCCGCCGCTGTTGCTAGCGGCGAGATGAGCTGCCGCCGCCGCACCTTGACAGCCAACTGCGGGTCGATCAAACGGTTGTGGCGAGCGGCGTACCACCAGATCGCCGCGCCGAGCAGGGCCGCGAGGGCCATCGTCAAAGCGTAGAAAATCGTGGCCGTGCGGCCCGAGTATTCGCTGAGGACCGAGCTGGGGAATGGCACGAACGCGATCGCCATCAACATCAGGAGGTTGAGCATCAGCAGCCGGCTGTCATACCGCTGGATGAAGCGGAACTTGCGGTGATGCCCGATCCAGAGCGTGCCGATCACGAAGAAGCTGATGCCGTATGCCAGGTACTTGTGCCAGATGCCGAGCAGCGCGGCGCGCAGCTCCGCATCGCTGAACGCCTCTGTCCCCTGGGGCAAGCGGATGTCCAGCGCCAGCAGCGTGATGGCAATGGCGAACACGGCATCGCTGAAAAAGATGAGCCGTTCCAGTCCGAGATGATCCGGTTCGGACGTGTCCGACTCGTGATGGGACGCATCAGCCACCTTGGCGGCTCGCGGTTTCGCAATGATGGGGGATCCCCTGGCTTTTCGCCCTGAACTCATATCAACCCTTCCCAACCGAGGCCAGGAAAATCAAGATATCGTCCCAACTGCTGTTTTCGTGCAACAGCAGGCTGTGATCCTCACCGTCGTAGGTCTTGACGGTCTTTTCGCCGCCCCACTGGCTGACCAACCGCAGCGATCGCTCCGGCGGGATCACCGGGTCGGTTGCGCCGATGAGGCACAGCAGCGGGGTGTGGATCTCAGGCGCCCGGGTGATCGAATCGAAATAAGGCTTCATAATGCCCGTCAGCGGCGCGTAGATCGCCTCCTGTTTGAGGCCGATCAGCGTTTGGCTGTCGTAGGGCGCGACCAGGATGGTTCCGACCACCGGCCGCAGCTCCGACAAGTAGACGGCGATGCCGGTGCCCAGGCTGTAGCCCATCGCGACGATCCGGCCGGGATCAATGTCGGGGCGCTGCGCCAACGTGTCGTAGATCAACGTTGCGTCGGCAAACGCGCGTGCCTGGCTGGGCGTGCCCGTGCTCGGGCTGAAGCCGCGATAATTCACCAGTGCCACCGACCAGCCCTTGAGCGTGCGCATGTGCGGGATCAGGTCCGCGGTGAGCGATCCACTCCCATCGAAGTAGATGACCAGCGGCGCGCGGTCCGCATCGGTGTTGCGCACCAGCCAACCACGAAGCTCGGCTCCATCCGGCGTCGCAAAATCGAGCGGCAGGACATCGCTGGCCGCGAGCGCCTGGGCCGCAGCTTCGGAGATGCCGCGGGGCTGAAAGAAGGCGTTGGTCCGGTTGGCAATCGTGTCCTGGAAGAAGTAGATCAGTGGGAAGAGGATCAGATACGTGCCCACAATCACCGCGACCAGCGTGCCGGCAATGCGTCCGATCATGAGGCCTAAGCGGCGCGCGCGGATGGCGAGGACAATCATCGTGCCCAGACAGCCCAGAATGCCGACAGCCGTGACGATCACCACGGTTTTGCCCGACGAAAACTTGCTGATCGCATAGGCCAGCAGGCCCATGACGCCGAGCAACACACTGGTGATCTGTAGCCAGGTAGTCGCGCGACGTGAGGTTTGGGTTGTCATGTGTCTTCTCCCTATCGGGCAATCTGACCGGTGCGCGGCCTCATGCCAAACAGGAACCGCAGCAGATTGACTGGCCGGATCACAAACCAGTACAGGCCCAGGCAGATTGCCAGGGAAGATGACGCGATGATGGCCCACTTTGCCAGGTCGGGCACAGCCCAGCGCACGACGAAGTAGCCGGCCGTCAGCAGCACGGTCTGGTGCAGGATGTAGAAGGGCAACACCGCCTCGTTAGCGACCGCCAGGAACGGCGTTCCGAAGCGCAAACCTTGGGCCGCCAGCCCCAGGATCGTCAGTACCCAGCACCAGGAGCAGAGACCGTACAAAGCAAAGAGCGTCGTGTAGTGCGTGGAGCCGTAGACCGGCTCGCCCTCGGCCAGGTACCAGGCCAGGATTCCGGCGGTCAAAACGACCGCGGCGGCCAGGGAGACCCAGCGTAGGCGCCGCACCTGGTCATAGAGCCGGTCGTGGGAAACGAGCAGGAAGCCGTTCAGGAAGATCGGGATGTAGCCGAGAATGCTCCAGCCGCCAAAGCTGCGCGTGCCGGCGATGGTGCCCTGGCTGGGCAACGCCACCGCCAGCATGATCGGGAGCGCAAGGAGGTACACCGCGCCGGGTGCAGCCAACCGGTCACCCAGCCAGGCTAGCGCCCTGTGTCCAGTGCCTTTCCGCAACCAGAGGAAGAGCGGCAGGAAGATGAGGCTGTAGACGAAGAGCAATTCCAGGTACCACAGGTGGAGGCCCATCCACGCAAAGTTCCCGCCGTAACCGTACCAGCCATCGAAGTAGTGTGGCACAAACTGGACAAACGAGCCGGCGAATTGATAGTGCGTGCTGCGCTCAAGGTAAACCTGCCACATCACGTGGGTGAAGATGCCGGCCACCAGTGGCACCAACAGGCGTAGCGCCCGATCCTTGAGAAATTCCCCGCCGCTGCGCCGGCGCAGCGCGTAGAAGGTGCTGGCGCCGGAGATGACGAACAGGAGCGGCATCATCCAGACGATGACCAACATGGCGACCATTTGCAGCGCTGGGTAGGTGGTCGAATTCTTGACGTGCCAGTCCGTCGGGTCGAAGAAACGGCTCGAATGGAAGGCGAACACCAGGATGATCGCCAGCACCCGCAGCCAGTCCAACTCAAACCGCCGTGTGGATGGACCTGTCGTTGATGTCATGCCGCACGCCCCTCTTACTTCTCGCGCAAGACAAACGCCTTCGCCAGGACCACCAGGCCGGCGCCGATCAGCACCATGGGGCCGAAGATCCGCCAGGGAATATCCGCCTCGGTCAGAAGCGGGATGGCGAAGAAGATCGCGGCGATCACCGCGGCCGCCAGGTAACGACCGCGGAAGACCAGCCCGGAGCCGATGGCGATGCCCAGCACCACCATGATGCCCGGCCACCACCATCCGGTGAGAGCCAGGACACCAAGACCGATGAGGAGCAGCCCTCCCGTGATGGGATTGCGAGCGCGTTCGTTGTCCATGGTATCTCTCCTGATACTGGTCTTGCGTACCTCAAGACGCAACGCTTGAGGGCTTCAGCGCTGGCCGGTGCGGCCCGTGCACGGGCGGGGCGCTCGCGGCCGGCTCAATCACCGGGGCTAACGCGCAGCGGGCGCGGTGGAGCCGGCTCTTGACCGCGCTGACGGTGCTGGCTGTGGCTTGGGCGATCTCTTCGTAGGACAAATCGTACCAGTAGCGCATGATGAGTGCGCTGCGGTCCTTGGGGGGCAGGGTGGCCAGCGCATCTTGCATATTAGCCTCCCGCTCGCGGCGCATGGCCTGCTCCTCCGGGGAAGGCCCTGCGGCGCGCCAGTTGGCCGGCTGCAGCTCCGGCTCGTCATCCAGCGAGAGCCAGGTCAGCCGCCGGCGCCGCAGCCGGTCGATACAATAGTGATGGGCAATGGAAAACAGCCAGGTCTTGAATGGCCGGGCCGGGTCGTAGCTACTGAGCCTTGTGTAAGCGCGCAGGAAGGCCTCTTGTGCAGCCTCCTCGGCGTCGTGCGAATTGCCCAACATGCGATAGCATAGATTGTAGATCGGCGACTGGTAAGCCGCCACGAGGCGAGAGAAGGCATGACCATCACCTGCACGGGCGCCAGCAATGGCAAGGGATTCCGTGCTGTCAGCTAGTGGGGTTGAAACCATCGGGGTAGGCCTCCTGAACAAACGCGCGTCCTTTCAGCGTTGTGCTCAGTGTAAAGGAGATGTGGTAGTCGCACACCCGCTAACCAGCGGGTTTGCACCTGTCCATGTGGATAGTATGAGAGCATCAGCTCTCTTGCGGGCTGGCCTGAGTCGCGATAAAGCCTGTCGGACCTTCCACAGATGCGCGAAGTGCAGTGGCTGCGGAAAGTCGCCAGGGCCGACGTTGGCTGATGAGCGGGAAAACAAAAGTCCAGCATCGGGCGATACTGGACTTGACATAAAAGCTTTGCCCCACGAGGGGATACATACGAATCCCCTCGGGGGGCGAGGCAGTTTGGCGGGCACGTGGGAGAGTGAAGCTCCCACCTCGGCTGGGGTGATGACCGGTCGCTTCTTTGCTGAGACCCGACAGGCCACCAAGCAGTGCGTCTATCGTTGTGGGGTGTGGGCCTGCCAGGTCTCTTATCGATCGGTTTTGCCCGGCCACCGTTGCTCCTACTTGGTATGGATCAAAATGCTCCCACCACCGATGGCCTGCTCCGCACCGTTGTCATAGACGTCGGTCTCGACACCGCCGGCCTCCCACCAGATGCGGATGCGGAAGGTGTCTGAACCGCCGGAGACGGCGCCATCGCCGGCCCAAATCATAAACTTGAAGGCGTTGCCATTGGGCGCCAGCCCGCCGTTCACCGTGCCGCTGCCCTTGAACTGGGCTTTGGTCTTGCCCGCAACCACCAGCCACTCGTAGGTCTCGGAGTGGAAGCTGAAGCCGGCCACGGCGAACTGGAACTCAGTGTTACCCTCTGGTACTGCGGCGCCCTTCTTGTACTTCGAGACAAAGCCGAAGGTGGCCGGGCCGGACAGGTTGAGATCCAGCTTGTAGGCGCCAGCCGGTGAGGCGATCCAACCGCCGCCGGTGACAAAGCCTGCGCTCGGGTCATAAGCCACCGCCAGGGTGCAGGCCGGGTCCGAACCGGCCAATCCGTCGTTGACGGTCAGGCACACGTTGTAGATCCCGGCTGGGGTGTAGCTGTGCGGGGGTTGAACGCCGGAGTCCGTCGTTCCATCGTCGAAGTCCCAGGCGTAGGTCAGGGGGTCTCCGTCCGCGTCGGAGGAGCCGCTGCCATCGAAGCGGATGGCGGTGTTGATCGCGCCCAGGTAGGGCCCGCCAGGGACGGCGACCGGCGCGGTGTTGCTCGCGGTTTCGGCGCCGGCGGCAAAGGTCGTGCCCTGGAGTTGGCTCAGAGCCGGCGAGCTGTCGGCATCTACCACCACCATGACACAGCCGCTGCTCTGGTTGTAGCTCTGCGGGCTGGCCTTCACCCACTTGTCCTGCGCGGCGTTCCACCAGAATAGCTTATCGCTGGCGGTCGAATCGCAGGCTGCGATGTTCACCTTGGAAAAACGGTTGCCAGGGGCAGCATATACGTCGAAGTAGACGCCGCTGGCGGTGAAGCTGGGCGTCCCGCCCGGGTTGGCGTCGTACCCGGCCACAACCAGCAGGCCACTGCCGGTTGCTGTCGCGGTCGCTGGACCGAAGGTGGCTGCCGGGTCATCGCCGCTGGTCACAGCCTGACCGGTGACTTCCGCCGCTGCTTCGGTCACGAAAAAGGCCAACACATTCGAGGTTCCACCGCCTGGTTCGGGTGTGAAGACGGTCACCTGGGCGGTCTGGACGGCCGCGAGATTGGCAGCAGGGATTGTGGCCGTGAGTTGGGTGTCGTTGACATAGATCGTCGCCAGGTCCGCACCATTCCAGCGCACGACTGAGCCTGCTGTGAAGTCGCTGCCTGCTACCGCCAGTGCCAGGCCACCCGATCCGGCTGGGGCGGATGCCGGGTCATGGGCGGTTAGGGCTGGGGCAGGCGTATCCTCAACAATTTGAGCGGTCGGCAAGCTGGCAGTAGCGCTGTTGTAAGGTCCGTAAAAGGTGGTCAGGTCCGCCGTGATCGCGTGCAAACCCACCCCAAGGGACGAGGTGGTGCACGTCACCGGGTTCGGGGCATCGTCCTCTAGCTCTGGATTCTGACCCAGCCAGAGGCCCTCGCAGCCCGGAATCGCGATCCCGTCTGCGTTGAAGGTGACCTGCCCCCACGGCGCGGGCCAACCGGCAACCGTTGCTGTTGAGCCGAGGCCAAGGGTCACCTGCTGGCCCTGCCGCGAGGGGTTGGGGGAGGAGGTGAGCGTCAAGGATGGACTGGTCTTGATCCAGAACATACGCTGGACTTCGACGGTGCTCCCGGTCTGGTCGGTCACATAGACGTCCACCAGCGCCTGACCCGCCGCGGACGGGGCGCCTGAGATGACGATACTGCCACTGCTGGTGTCCAGAGCCAGACCGGCGGGCAGCCACTGCTCGCTCCCCGTGGCAAACATGTACGGAGCGATACCGCCGCTCACGACGATCGTCTGGTCATAGGCCGCACCCAGGCTGCCATCAGGCAGGGTCGCCGGGCTGGATCCCAGGGGCGGGTGGATCGTGAAATACTCGCTGACCTGACCCAGCGCGCCGTTCGCATCCGTGAAGTCCACATGGGCGAGGAATGAACCGGTCTCAGCCGGCGTTCCTGAGAGGGTGATCGTGCCCGATTGCTGGTCGAAGGTATACGCCAGTCCAGACGGTAGCGGACGGGTTGGGGATGGGGTGAAGGTGTAGGGGGCATCCCCGCCGTGCACGGTGATCGTCTGGCTGTAGGAGGTCACCTGCACGCCGTCTGCGAAACGCTCGGGGACAGGTGTCAACACAACGATGTGGATCCCGATATCCATCCCGGTCAGATTGCCCGTCAGGGAAGCGAATGGCGCAGGCATCTCCGTGAACTTGAGCCCCGAAATCGGTTCCATATAGACGGACACGCTGAAGCCATCGGGGAGACCACCAGTAGGTTCGGGAATGATGAACTCGAAGCTGCCATCCGCACCGGTGTAGGCGGACATGTGGCTGAAGGGTACCTGATCGATGTTCAGGGCAAGGCCGACGAGAACACTCTCGATGCCCACCTCACCTGCATCGCGGCTGCCATCGGCATCGAGGTCGTCGTACACGACGCCGCTGATGGTGTATTCGCCAGGCGTCACGGCCTCCTGGGTTGTGCCGGTGAGCCGCAGGGAGAGCTCATAGTTCTCTGCCCACCAGGTTGCTCCGGGCGCTTCAAGGGCTGTTGCCGAGGACCCCAGGCCGCGGCAGAACGTGTCGCTCCCTCCTTCCATCCAGCCGAAGTAGTTGACCCCGGTGTCGTTAAAGGTGCCGTGGTTATAGATCTCCACCCAATAGCTGCCAGCCACGAGTTCCTGCGGCGTTCCCAGCGTCAGGGTAATCAGGTAACCATCATAAGGAAAGCCCTGGGTCCCGCCCGGAATAGCCAGCTCGCGCTGGGAGGCTACACCTTCCTCGGTGTAGAGTGGGGTCCCGGGCCTGCCGTCCGTTTGAGGCTGGCGCAGGAGGACGGTGAAGTTGTCCGTGTACGTGGCGGCGTCATAGTAGACCCCCCACAACTGGATCTGGTCGATCGTCAGCGTCTCACCTTCCAGCACCGAGAAGTTCGCGGCCGCGGTGCACCCAAAGGCCCATGCGGTGCTGCACAAAACCGTATCGGCGGCAAAGGGTTGTCCGTCTCCCATTGGCAGTTGCTCTAGCAGGACGGTGCTTCCCGTCTGGGCTTGAGCGCCAGGAATGGCCATCAGGGACATCAGGATCGCGATCACCATCAGCACAGTAATTGAGTGCTTCATGTCCTTATCTCCTTGTTTCCAGGTGGTGTTATGTGATACTGGCTGCGCCATGCGGCCCTCTTAGGTAGCCGGCTTAGCCTTGGCTTGGATGGAGGTGACAGCTTGCCCTTCTATGCAGGCTCTCCTCCTCACTCTTGGTCGGTGGGTATCTCATCGCGGAGCCGTTGCGCACGCTCTTTCAATTGGCGGAAGTAGTCGCTCTCGGTGATCTCGGCCACTTCGCGCGCTTTCTTCGCCTGGTCGATCTCGATGCGCAGCGCCCGGACTTCCTGCAGCAGGGTCCGTTCACGTGCCTGCACCTCGCGCGCCATGCGCTGAAAGACCCGCCCGAGCTGGCCCAGTTCGTCGGGTCGCGCGGCAACGGGATCGAGATCATCGGCGCGGAACTGGCCGGCCTCGACCGCCGCCGCAGCTGCGGTCAGGCGTGCCACCTGCTGCAGGTACTCGACCTCCTGGTCGCGGAACCATTTCTTTTGGAGGCACGCGTTGACACGGGCCCGCAGCAGGACGGGATCGAAGGGCTTCGGCAGGTAGTCCTCGGCGCCGAGTTCGATGCTCTTGATCACGCTCGCCATCTCGTCGAGGGCCGAGACCATGATGACCGGGATATTGCGCAGCGCGAAGTCCTGCTTCATCCGCTGTAACACCTCGTGCCCGTCGATACCGGGCATGACTACGTCCAGGAGCACGACATCGTAGGTGCTCACCGCCATCATCGCCAGCGCAACCTCACCATCCACCGCCGTGTCCGCCTCGTGCCCCTGCTCTTCGAGGCTCGTGGTCAGCAGCATGCGGTTGAGGAGGTCATCGTCCACCACCAGGGCCTTCCCGCGGCGATCAATCATCTTGCCCTCCCTTAGTCCCGGCCCGCAGCTGCTCCAGCGCCTGGCAGGCCCGGGCACACTCGGCGCCGACCTGCGCCAGCAGGTCCTCTGTGCCCCCCAACTCCTCCGCCTGCGCGCGGCCCTCCAGCGCCTGGCACAGCTCGCCCAACTTCAACGCACCGAAGTTCCGGGCGTTCGACTTCAGGGTGTGGGCGGCCCGGCGTAGGTCGGCGGCGTTACCCTGTTCAAGTGCACGGATGGCAGTGGCCTGCAGGTGGACGGCATCCTTGAGGAAACTGTCGATCAGCACCGGCAGCATCTGCTCCGCCTTGCTGCCGAGGGTTTTCGTCAGCCTTTGCAGGGAGGCGGCATCGAGGACTGGCGCCTCTGCCGGTCGCTCGGGCTCGTCGGCGGGCGCCTGCTCAGACGCACCCTCTTCGCAGCCTGGCGCGGCCGGGGCGCCGGTGGTCCGCGTCGCCGGCGCGGAGTCGCCCGATCCCGGGGCCCTGCCGAGCGCGGCTGCAAGCTGGGCGGGGTCGATCGGTTTGCTGATGTAGTCGTCCATGCCGGCTGCCAGGCAAATCTCCCGGTCGCCCTGCATGGCGTTCGCCGTCATCGCAACGATGTAGGGGGCTGACGGCCCAGGACCGGGGGCCTCAGGACCACGGTTCCGGATAGCTCGGGTCGCCTGGAGGCCGTCCATCTCGGGCATCTGCACGTCCATAAGGATCACGTCGTAGGGCTGCCTTTCAAGGGCAGCCAGAACCTCCAGGCCATTGGCAGCCACATCCGCCCGGCGCCCAAGTCGTTCCAGCAGCAGCAGTGCCAGCTTCTGATTGGTGGCGTTGTCTTCGGCCAGAAGGATGCGCAGGGGCCGGTGAGGCTCGGCGGGCGGGCTGGGGCGCGCGCTCTCCGGCGCAGTGGCGGCGGCTGGCAGTTCAGTGACCACCCGCAGCAGCGCGTCGAAGAGCGCCGACGTCCGCGCGGGCTTGGTCAAGCTGGCGGCGAAGAGGCCGCCCGGAGTCTCTCGTCCATAGCCGCCCAATGAAGAGAGCAGGATCAGTGGCAGCCTGCCACGGCCCGGCGACGCGGCCTCCGCGGCCCGGATGGCCAGTGCCAGGTCGATCCCGTCCAGCTCTGGCATCTGCAGGTCGAGGATCGCCAGGTCGAAGCGCTCTCCTTGTCGGAGCCACGCCAACGCGTCGCGCGGCGATCCGGTTGCCTGGGGCGCCATGCCCCAGCCAAGCATCTGCAGGCCCAGGATGCGGCGGTTGGTGGCGTTGTCGTCCACGATCAGCACGCTCCGGCCCCGCAGCTCAGGCGGCTCACCTGGCAACGAGCGTGCCGGGAGTTCGGCCGCGTCCGCCCGGATGGTAAAGTGGAAGACCGAGCCTCGGCCCGGCAGCCCTTGGCTCTCCACCCACATGGCGCCGCCCATCAGCTCGCTCAGCCGCTTGCTAACCGCCAGGCCCAGGCCGGTGCCACCGTATTTGCGGGTGGTGGAAGAATCGACTTGCGAGAAGGACCGAAACAGGCACTCCTGCCGATCGGGCGGGATGCCGATGCCTGTATCACGGACGGCGAAGTGGATACTGGTGGCTGGAAGCTGGGTACTGGTGGCTGGATACTGGTGGCTGGGCGCGGTTGGCTGGACGTTGGGCGCGGGAGGCTGAGTATCGCGAGCAGGCGACTCGGTTCCAGCATCCGGCTTCCCGCTTCCGGTATCCACGCTCATCACAACCTCGCCCTGGTCGGTGAATTTGACGGCGTTGCTGAGCAGGTTGACCAGGATCTGGCGCAGCCGCGTGACGTCGCCGATGATGGCAGGGGGGACGTCGGGCGCAAATTCGCAGGCCAGTTCGAGGCCCTTCTCGGCGGCCTTCAGCTTCAGCAGTTCCAGGGCCGATTCCACGCACTCGCGCAGGTCGAAGGGCTGCGCTTCGAGCTCCATTTTGCCAGCTTCGATCTTGGAGAAGTCCAGGATGTCGTTGATGATCGTCAGCAAGGCATCGGCGGCGGTGCGGACCGTCTCGGCGAAGTCACGCTGCTCAACGGTGAGTCCGGTATCGAGGAGCAGGCCGCTCATGCCGATGATTGCGTTCATCGGCGTGCGAATCTCGTGGCTCATAGTGGCGAGGAACGCGCTCTTGGCCTGCGTGGCCGCCTCGGCCTCAGCCCTGGCACGGCGCAGCTCCTCGAACAGGCGCGCGTTGTCGATGGCGACGCCCATGTTCGAGGCCACGGTCGAGAGCAGGCGCACGCTTCCCTCGTCGTAGGCGTTACGGGCATAGCTCTGGAGCGTGATCGCGCCGATCGCCCGCTCTCCGACCATCACCGGGACTCCCAGCCAGGATTCCGTCGGCACATCGTCGTCCGGCGTGAACACGAACATCGCGCCGTGCCGGAGCCCTTCCTCCGCCGTGCCCACGATCAACGGCTTGCCTGTCCGGAGGACGACGGATGTCAGGGTTGTGCCCAAGAGGGCGGGGGGCAGCAGGGGCACGTAACCGCGATCATAGGCGTAGCGCTCGTGAACGGTATTCTCCGTCCCATCGAGCAGAACGATCGTGGCGACCTCCGATCCGAAGATCTCGACCACGCTGTCGCCGACGAGCTTGACGATCGTATCGAGATCGAGCTGGCGAGTCATCGCTTCGCCGACGTGGTTGATCATGGCAAGCTGGGCTGTACGTTCCTCGACCTTGCGTTCCAGCGTCGCGTTCTGCTCTTCGAGGAGGGCTTGTGCGGCCGTCATGCCGGCCCGGGCCGTCTGCCCCAGGCGGATCTGCTGAACCAGGAAACGGTGAGACAGGATGAGCAACGCCATCGTCGCTGCCAGGAGCATCAGGAAGGTGGTGCCGCGCAGCAGCATCGCGAGCGGCCCAGCCTGGGCCAGGAGCGCGCTCCCTGCCAGCCAGATGGCAGCGCCGAGCAGCGACGCGATGATGCCGGCGCGGATGCCCGCCAGGATGAGGGCGACGATGGCGAGCGCCAGCAGGTATAGCGGCGCAGGACCGTCCAGGCCGCTGTGGGCGAGGTTCAACGCGGCCGCTGCGTAGCCCACCAGCAGGAAACCCCACAGGCGTGTGCCGGCCGCGATGTTGCGCAGCAGGGCCAGCACCACGACCGCGGCCCCCAAGGCACAGAAAATGGCTGCCTCGAGCCACAGGTCGCGCTGCAGGGAAGCTCTGACAAGTACGGCGGCGAGGGCCGGCGCCATCGCGAGCGCGGCGATTGCCAGGAAGCCGTTCAAAGTCCTGGTACGCCACTCACGCAGAACGGCATCGGTATCAGTGCCGACGATGTAGCCCATGCGACCTCCCGCCGGTCTCCCGGCGCCTAAGTGGACGCCCCGCGCCCTAGACGTTCAGGCTACCGAGCGCCTGCCGGTAGAGTGCGGTGAGCGGGTGGTCGGGGAAGCGGGTCACAAAGACCCCACCGCTCGCCAGGAGCATCATGTCATCCGAGTGGGGAAAGACACCGGCTACCTCACAGCCGTAGGTCTCCGCGACCCGCGCCGCCAGGACTGCCGCATCGAGGGCTGCAGGCGCCTTATTGACGATCAACCTCAGGCAGGGCACGCCCAGCCTTCGAGCGACCTCGACGGCCACGGCGGTGCCCTGGTAGTCCTGCTGATCGGGCCGCAGCACGATCAGCAGGACGTCCGAGATGGCCATCGACAGGAGCGTCTCCTCGTTCACGCCCGGGTGGGTGTCGACCAAGACTGCGTCCAGGTCCAGCGCCCAGCTGAGGGCGTGGAAACCCTTGCCGAGCAGGCCCACGTCGTACCCGTCGTGCAGGATGCGCGTGATCTCGCCCGCGTTGATACTCGACGGCACCAACCAGAGCTTGCCCCGCACGCCGGGCGCCAGGCTCGCCGTCACATCGTGCGCCGCGGCTTCGATCGTGCAGTGGCCACGCAGGTAGTCGTTGAGCGAGCGGCCGGCGGCGTCACTCAGGCCGAACAGAACGTGGATGCCGGGCGAGGCGATGTCGGTGTCCACGATCGCCACCCGCCGCCCCGCCAGGGCCATGAGCGCGGCCAGGTTGGCAGTCGTGTTCGACTTGCCAGTGCCGCCCCGGAAAGAATGTATGGAAATGATCCTGGACATGGTGTACTGCTCTCCTCAGGTCGCCCGATCTACCAAAGCTCCGGCATCTCGACTGGCTCCGGCTGCGGCTTGCATTGCCCGCAGTACAAGGCATCGGAGACGACAACGGCCTTGGGCGTGTTGCCCGCGCCCACGTAGATGCTGATAATCGCCGGCATCTTCTTCGTGTGTTTGCGGCACACGGCCCGTCCGCAGAAAATGCACACCCCGCGGGCCGGCTCATCGCATTGGTTGCACAGCATCGTCGCCTCCTACTCCTCGAGCTTCTTCTGCAGCGCCGCCCACAGGTCGAGCGGGACAGCGCGCGGCCGTTTCGAGGCCGTGCGTAGTGCGTACCATAGCTCGCCAGCCTGCGGCACCTCGCGGAGGTAGCCTTTCTCGAGCCAGCCGGCGATGATCCCGGCGGCCATCGTCTGCGCGTCTTCTGACGCGGCGCCACCCAGGAAGGCCGCGGCCGCGGCCAGCGTGAACTGCTCCTCGCGGAGCATCCACCGGGCCAGGCGATTGAGCGGCGCAGGCATCTCCAGGACATCGCGCATGGTCAGCCCTGGCGATTTCTCGCGCGCCTCCAATTCATCCTGGAGCCGACTGAAGAGCCCTCCGCTCACTGCTGCCTCCCGATGCTAAAGCGTATTGCGTCGGACACGGTCACGGACTCGTGTCCAAAGAGTACCGGCCCACAAGATCGCTCGAATGGACAGCCCAAGGATCATTGGCACGGCGGCGATGACGACCAGACCGCCCACCAGGATGGCCAGGAGAATATCCTCCCCGCTCGCTACGCTCTGAATCAGGCCCCGCACCTGCGTCGGCCACAGATAGATGGTGAGCATGATCGAGAACCCGGTCCAGGTCGCAGTCAGGATGCCGTAAATCGCGAAGATGCGTTCTTCCCGGCTGAACCGCGAGTGCGTGCGCAGCTTGTTGGGTAGCCGCTCGCGGATGAAAGCCAGGGACTTCTTGCGCAGCAGGGGG
>Ga0123333_10001736_pt1 | contig 22879 bp, 18 predicted proteins | sample BioC12SIPDNA_3_FD_89957 | JGI IMG/M metagenome (GOLD analysis project Ga0123333, IMG submission 89957) | Anaerobic biogas reactor microbial communites from Washington, USA - Biogas_R2_B C12 SIP DNA | ecosystem: Engineered > Bioreactor > Anaerobic > Unclassified | place: Washington, USA... | reverse complement strand
CGCCGTCGCGGGCTTCGCGCGCACGGGCATGCTGAACCTCGCGCTGCCGCTGGCCTCGGTGTTCCTGATCGCCGCCGGCAGCCGCGAAAGAAGGGACGCGAGCCGGGGGACAGCCGAGGCGCTCGCCGAGCGGCTGTGCGCCGAGCGCAGGAGTTTCCTGCGGCCGGAGAAGCTCCGCGTGCTGGCCGTCGACGAGGACGCGGAGGCGCTGGCGGTCTTGCGCGCGCTGAGCCCGCGCGAGGAGGCGTTGATCGCCGTCTACGGCGCGGACGGCTTAATCGCGATCGTCGATTCGCGCTCGGTCGAGCGCGCGCTGCTTCTGGAGCGCCCCGGCGACAGCCCGCTTAAAATTGCAAATATTCTGAAAAACGGCCGCTTATTGCCGGAAACCGCGCGTTCCCCCGCTTGACACCGAGCGCCCCATCGTGTATAATACACCTTGTTCGCGAGCGTGTCCGCGCCCGGCGAATCGCGTAGGGGCATGGTGTAATGGTAACACGTGGGTCTCCAAAACCTTTGTTGAGGGTTCGAGTCCTTCTGCCCCTGCCAATTTGATCGAATGCAACCCGACGGCCGCCGGGTTGCATTTTTTACCCGTCTTTGCTTGCTGCACGCGCTAGCGCGCGGCCAGCCCCTGCGCGCCGATCTCCGGCAGCGAGGTGTCCTCGTAGATCTGGATCAGCCGGGGATGGCCCTCGCAGCCGATCCGGAACGCGCTGATGGAGCCCTGCGCGCCGTTGAGCACATAGAGGTGCTCGCCGCAGGCGTCGATCGCGCTGTCGATCGGGGCGCCGTTCAACAGAGGCGTGCTCGGCACGCTCTCGATCAGCGTCAGGCCGCCGTCGTTCGCGACGCGGTACAGCGAGATGGTTCCGGTGGCGGCGTTCGACGTGTAGGCATAGTAGCCGTCCGGCGTGGCCGACACCCAGCAGGTCGCGCCCTGGTTGTTGGGGACGGACCCGCTGATGACTTCGAGCGCGTTGCCGTCCAGGACCCGGTAGCTCGACAGCGCGTTCGGCCCGGCCTCCGTGACCAGCAATATCCCGCAGCGCGTGAAGGCCATTCCAAACGGCACGGCTCCGTTCGAGACCGTGACGACCGCGTTGCTCAAAAGCCCGCCCGGCTCCACCGTGAAGACAATCAGGAAATTCGTGTTCCGCTCGCTGACCGCGAGGCGCCGCCCGTCCGGGCTGAATACCGCGCAGGCCGGCTGCGGGTTGGACATGCTCAATGGCATCGTCGAGCCGGGAATCGGCGAGAGCACGCCGCTCTCGTCCACGGAGAAGCCGCTCACATTGGCCGCGTTGTTCGCGTCGCCGGCGTTGACCGCGTAGAGCAGGTTTCCGGAAATCGCGACGCTGACGGGCCGCACGCCGCCCGAGGGCAGCACACTTGCCAGCGTCATGTCGCCGCGCTTCACGCGGAAGCTGCTGACGGTGTTGTTGCCCGCGTTGACCGCGAACAGGAAGCGGCCGGTTCCGTCCAGCGCAAGCGCGCCCTGCGAGCCCAGCGGATCGACGATCGCCTCGGCCGTTCCGCTGCCAGCGGTCACGCGCTCCTCGACAAAGCGGAGCGCGCCGCACGCGTCGCCGGCGAAGGCGCTCACGCTGTTTGTCGCTCTATTCGACATGGCGAAGACGCTGCTCCGCCAGTTTTCACATTCACATTTCATATTCAAGACCTCACATCGATTATTTTGCGTCATTTATGTGGTCCCCTGCCAATATGATATGCACCGGAAGGCAAATCGGCGAGGAATATTCCTCCAATTTTCATGGCAGACTATTCCCGAGGTGATGGGACATGGCCAAAAAGGGGCACAAAAACCGCCCGGCGCCGAACAAGCAGGAGGAGCTGAAAAACGCGATCGACTCCTTCCCGGGCGACAACCGAAACCAGAACCACAACGCGAAGAAGGAGGCGCTGGGGCCGAACACCAAGCGTTGAACCTTTTTCCCAAGCCGAAAGCAGCCTTCCCCGCGGGGACAGGCTGCTTTTCGCGCTCCGGACCGCGAAAAAAATCTTTCTGCGAGGAATAGATTCGAAAGTGTCGCAATAAGATAAATACAAACCGGGGCATGTGGCGACTAACGTACGCAGAATCCCGCGCCTCAAGCGGCGCGCATGTACAAACGGGTCGCGGGCGATTCGGGGGGAGGGATGCAATGAAGGTGTTGCTGACGGGCCAGCTCCCCCCATCGGTCCGATACATAGGCGCGCGCCTGATCCGGGACGGTCACCGGGTATCGGCGCTCGGCCGCGTGCCGGACGCGCAGGCCCTCCAATCGGCGGGAATCGCCGTGCGCGCGCACGCCGACCTGCGCCGTCTGATGGAGGCGGCGCGCTTCGGCGCGGTCGTGTTCTTCGCTGCGCTGCGCTGCGACGACCCGGCCGAGGGCGGTTCACCCCCGGGAAGCCTGCTGGACGAACTGTCCGCCGTCGTGCGCGCCGCGCGCGAGAGCGGCGTCGGCCAGTTGATCCTCGTGACCGACCGGCGCGCGTTTGGGAGCGCGCAGGCGGGCCGAGAGGACGAGGAGCCCGCCTCGCGCACGCCCGCAGGCATTCTGCTCCGGGCAGCGGAGGAAAACGTGAACCGCTGCGCCGAGGACGGCGTGCGCACGCTCGTGATTCGCGTGACGAATCTGTACGCCCCGGGCGATCCGGACAGCTTCTTTTCCGCCGCCGCGGCAGGCGCGCGGGCCGGCGCGGAGCTCCTGCTCGACGGCACGCCGGGCACGCCGTGCGACTTTCTGCACTTCGACGACCTGGCGCTGTTCATCGGCCAGGCGATCGACGAGCGCATGTCGGGCGTCGCGCACCTCGCCTGCGGCATCCCGCGCACGTACGGCGAGATCGCCGCGCTTCTCAGGAGGCACCTCCCCGGCCTCCGGGTCGCCTACACGCAGGACGCCTCGCGCCGGGCGACGCTCGAGACCGGATTCGCCCGCGCGCAGGGCTGGGTTCCGCGACACGACTTCGCCCGGGAGCTCGACGAGCTTCTCCAAATTCCGCGGCGCAAGCGGCGCTTTCTGCCGCCCGGTCCGGCGAAAAAGCGGCTTCGTCGGCTCGCGGCGCGCGCGCTTCCGTGGCTCGAATTGATTTTGCTCGGCGCCGCGGCGTGGCGGCTGCACGCGCTCTCGCAGGTCAGCGCGACGGCGCGCTTCGTCGATTACTGGCTTTTGTACATCGCCGTCATGGGGACGCTGCACGGCGGGGGGATGGGCGCGCTCGCCGGGCTCGTCGCGTCCGCCGCGCACATCGCGTTTTGGGCGGAGACGGAGCGCGAGCTGATCTTCTTCCTGTACAATGTCGACAACTGGCTCGTCCCGGCCGGCTACCTGCTCTCCGGCGCGCTGTTCGGCTACGTGCGCGACAGCCAGCGGGAGCGCCTGGACGCGCTCAAGCGCGAAAAGGACGGGCGCGATTCGGAGCTCAAGCTCGCGAAGGCGATGTACACGGAGGCGAACGAGGACCGCAGCCGCCTGCTCGAGCAGGTGCTGCGCTACCGGGACAGCTACGGCCGCATCTACCGGATCACGTGCGAACTCGACGCGATGCTGCCGCAGCAGATCTTTCTGTCGGCGCTCGGCATCGTCGAGGAGATGATGCAGTGCCGCTCGGTCGCGATCTACGCCCGCAGCGGCGACCTGCCGTTCGCCCGGCTCGCGGTCTCCTCGCGCGAGGCCGAGCCGCTGCCGCGCTCGCTCGACCTCGGGCGCATGCCGGCGCTCCGCAACGCGCTCGATCGCGGGGAGCTGTTCGCCAACACCGATCTGAAGCCCGGCTACCCCGCGTTCGCGTCGCCGATACGCGACGGGGAGGAGATGCTGGCGATGATCGCGCTCTGGGACGTGCCGTTCGACCGGCAGACTCTCTACTATGAAAACCTGCTGAACGTCGTCTCGGGGCTCGTGCAGTCCGCGCTTCGGCGCGCCGTGAGGTACTTCAACCTGTCCGGCGACATGTACTTGGAGGACACGCGCATACTGACCGACCGCGCCTTTCGGATGGCGCTCGACGTCTATCAGGCCGTGCGCAAGCGGCAGAGCGGCGACTTCCTGCTCGCGCGGCTTCGGGGCGCGTGGCCGATGTCCGCGGAGGAGATCGACCGGCGCACAGGAGGCGCGATCCGCTCGGTCGATCTGATCGGGCGGCTGAGCGACGGCGAGTACTACGCGCTGTTCCCGCAGGCGACGGCGGAGGAGATGCCGCTGATCGACAGGCGGCTCGCGGCGGAAGGGCTTCGGCTCGAGGACGTGTCCAGGGAGATGGCCCATGTCTGACATGCTGTGGATCGGGGGAGCCGCGGCGCTGCAGCTCGCGGCGGCGGGGGGCGTGCTCGCGCTGGCCCGTGCGAGGAGGCGCGCGTTCGGCCCTGCGCTCGCCGTTTGGATGCTTCTCTTGCCCGCGTTCGGCCCGGCGGCGGGGCTCATGCTGCTCCTCTCCGGTGCGCCCGAACATCCGTCCAGACGCGAAGGCGCGAGGGCGTCGGGCGGCTTCGCGCCGCCTCCGAAGCAGGCGGCGCGTGCGGTACCCGTCGAGGAGGCGCTGATCCTCAACGACCCGAAGCGGCGGCGCGCGCAGATGATGAACATGCTCCGCACCGACCCTAGGAAATACCTCGACGTGCTGCTCGTCGCGCGGTTCAACGAGGACCCGGAGACCGCGCACTACGCGACGGCGACGCTGATGGTGCTGCAGCGCGGCATGCTCTCGGAGCTGCACAGCCGCCGGCGGGCCGTCGAGAGGAATCCGTCCGACGGCCGGAGCTGGGCGGACTACGCCGCGCTGCTCGGGGAGTACTGCCGGAGCGGGCTCGTCGAGGGGCAGCTGCTGTTTCGCAGGCGGCTGATGATGTCGTCCGCGCTCGACAAATGCCTGCGGACGCCGGAGGTATTGCAGATGGCGGTCGGCAACCACCTGCTGCTCGGGCGGGGGCGCGACGCGCGCAGGGCCGCCCGCGAAATGCTCGACCGGTGGCCGCTCGACGAGCGGTCGTGGCTCGAGATGATGCGCGTGTGCGCGGAGACCAGGGACGCGCGGGGGATGGGCGCGCTGCTCCGGGGCGTCCGGGGCGCGGGGGTCGACTGGTCGCGCGGCGGCCGGGAGAGGATTCACTACTGGATGGGGAAATCCTCATGAGGGGCCGGGAGTGGCGCCAGGGGTTCTGGCCGCTCGGGGTGATGCTTCTCGCACTCGTGATCGTGCTGCTCTCGCACCGGGGGCTGCCGCTCGAGCCCCGGCCGCAGATGCTCGACTACCTCCCCGCGGCGGCGGGGCCCGCGGGGGCGCGCGAGGACGCGCGGACGGTCGTCGTCTACGACGAGAACGCCTTCGAGGACGCCGCCTGCGCGGAGACCGTGCTGGACGTGCTCGACGAGATGCGCATCCCGTGGCGGAGCGCGCCGCCGGGCCGCGAGGCCGTCGACGGCCTTTCTACCGCGGAGACGCTGCTCGTCTGCTGCCAGAATTTGACGTTTTTGAGCGAACGCGCGCCGGAGGTGATCGGCTGGATCGAGGCCGGCGGGCGGATGGCGCTCATGATCGTGCCGGTCAACAACGGCGCGTTCGACGTGCTCAGCCACAAGCTCGGCGTCATCGAGAACGGGCGGGAGTACGCGCGGTTCGAGAGCCTGCGGCACGCGACGGGCCAGCTTCCGATGTGGGGCGGCGATTGGGTGTACGGGGGCGAGGGCAGCATCTTCGACTACGCGCTGACCGTGCGGCTTGAAAGGGATTGCGTCGTGCACACCGAGACGGGCGACAGGCGCAAAATGCCGCTCCTCTGGTCGAGGGATTTGGGCGCGGGTCGGCTCGTCGTCAACAACAACACGCTGATACAGCACAAGGACGCGCGGGGCATGGCGCTGAACGCGCTGTTCGCGCTGGAGGACGCGCTCGTCTACCCGATCGTCAACGCCGGCATGATCTTCATCGACGATTTCCCCGCGCCGCAGCCCGCGGGCCTCAACCAGGGGCTTTTGGAGCAGTTCGGCTACGACGTGCAGGGGTTCTTCCGGAACCACTGGTGGCCGGACATGAAGCGGCTCGCACGGGAGATGGGGCTTCGCTACACGGGCGTGTTGATCGAGACGTACAACGACCAGGTCGCGTCGCCCTTTCTGTCGGACGGCGGCGACGACGCGCTGATCCGCTACTACGCGTCCGAGCTTCTGCACGCGGGCGGGGAGATGGGGCTGCACGGCTACAACCACATGCCGCTCTGCCCGGAGGGGTTCGAATACGCGGGCGAGAACTACGTCCATTGGCCCTCGCCGGAGATGATGGCCGAGAGCATCCGCGAGCTCGACCGCTACGGCAGGAAGTTCCTGACGGGCGCGGCGTTCCGGACCTATGTGCCGCCGTCGAACTATCTGAGCGACGAGGGGAAGGCGGCGCTGCTCGCGGCGCTTCCGGAAATGCGCACGATCTCCGGGCTGTACCTGCCGGAGGAGGGGGTAAATGCGCTCGTGCAGGAGTTCTGCGAGGAAAAGGACGGCACGGTGTCGGTGCCGAGGATCACCTCCGGCTTCATCCCGGATCAGTACAACCGCTACGTCGCGGCGCAGGAGCTCTTGCTGCACGGCGTGTTCTCGCACTTCATCCACCCGGACGACGTGCTGGACTCGAAGCGCGGCGCGGACCAGGGCTGGCGGGAGATGTACGCGGCGTTTTCGGCGCTCGTCGGGGACATCGAGGCCGCCTACCCGCCGCTGCGCTGGTCGACCGCCTCCGAGGGCGCGGCGGCTGTGCAGCGGTACGACCGGCTCTCGGTCGAGCGGTTCGAGACCGTGGACGCCCTGCGCGTCTCGCTCTCCCCGTTTTATGGCGACGCGTGGCTCGCGCTGAAGGCCGAGCGCCCGGTCCGCTCGGTCGAGAACGGCGAGTGCTTCGAGATCGCGCCCGGGTTCTACTGGATTCGCGCGGACGCCGCCGAGATCGAGATTCGCTGGGGGATACTCGCATGAGGATATGCGTGATCTGCGAGGGGAGCTATCCGTTCGTCGCGGGCGGCGTGTCGACGTGGCTGCAGGAGATGATGATGGCGATGCCCGGCCACGCGTTCTCGATCTGGGCAATCGGCGCGCAGAGGAGGCAAAAGGGGCGGTACGCCTACGAGCTGCCGAAGAACGTCGAGGGCGTCAAGGAGGTCTATCTCGACGAGATGCGATTTGGGCGGTTCCGACCGGGGAGGTTCCCGAAGCTCTCGCCCGGGGAGGAGGCAGCCGTCCGCGAGCTGCTCCAATGCCGGGCGCCCGACTGGGCGGTGGTGTTTCGGCTGTTCTTCGATCGGAAGCGCAACCTGCGGTTCCTGCACAGCGAGGAGTTTTTGCGGCTCGCGCAGGGAATCTGCGAGCCGCACGCGGGCTTCGGGGACTTCTTCTGGACGGTTCGCTCGATGTTTCTGCCGCTTCTGTACCTGATCGGCGACGATCCGCCCGAGGCGGACCTGTATTACGCGATCTCGACCGGCTACGCGGGCGTGTTGGGCAGCATGGCCTCGCTTCGCACCGGCAAGCCGTTCGTCCTGACCGAGCACGGCATCTACACGCGCGAGCGGGAGGAGGAAATCCTGCAGACGAACTGGGTGCCGCCGAACGACAAGGACCTGTGGATCGGCATGTTCTACATGTTCACGCGCTGCGCGTATATGCACGCCGCGCGCGTGACGGCGCTCTTCCAGCGCGCGAGCATGATCCAGCGGGAGATCGGCTGCCCGCCGGAGAAGTGCGCGGTCGTCCCGAACGGCGTCGACTACGCGCGGTTCTCCACGATTCCCCCGAAGGCCGACGACGGCTTCGTCGACATCGGCGCGATCGTCCGGCTCGTGCCGATCAAGGACATCAAGACGATGCTCTATGCGTTCGCGATCGTGTCGGCGGAGATGCCCAACGCGCGGCTGCACGTCATGGGCCCGACCGACGAGGATGCAGAGTACTTCGAGGAGTGCGAGCAGCTTCGGGCCGACCTCGGACTCGACGGCGTCCGGTTCACCGGGCGGGTCGATGTCCGGGCGCAGCTCGCGAGGATCGACTTCACGCTGCTCACGAGCATCTCCGAGGGCCAGCCGCTCGCGGTGCTGGAATCGATGGCGGCGGGGCGGCCCGCGGTGACGACCGACGTCGGGAGCTGCCGCGAGCTGCTTATGGGCGCCGGCGACGGCTTCGGTCCGGCAGGAATCTGCGTGCCGGCGATGCACCAGAGCGCGCTGGCCGAGGCGATGCTCCTGCTCTGCACGGACGCGAAGCTGCGGCGGAGGATGGGCGAGGCCGGGCGGAAGCGCGTGTTTGCGCACTACCGGCACGACGCGATGGTCGAGCGATACGACGGAATTTTTGCGGAAGCGCGGGGCGATCGGCATGGCGGGAATCGGATTTGAACTGAAGAAGCTGTTCGCGGGCGGCGGCGCGATCCGCAAGGTCCGGGCCTACGCGTGCGCAGGCATCGTGAGCTCGGGGACGATGCTGCTCTCGATGGCGCTGTTGATCGGCATGCAGCGGCTCGCCGCGCGCGCGGGCGCGGGGGAACGCGAGCGCGAGCAGCTGGTGGCGCTCGTCGTCTACGCGATGCTGTCCTCGATGCTTTTGACGTCGCTCCTCTCGACGCTTTTGTCCCGGTTCGCGGCCGACATGCTGTACCGCGGCGCGGACGACCGGGTGCTCCCGTCGCTGATCGGCGCGTCGGTCGCCCTGATGGTGCCCGGAGGGATGCTCTACGGGCTCATGCTCTCGAGGGCCGAGGCGATCCCGGCGCTCGACCGCGCGCTGAGCTGGCTTTTGTTCATGGAGCTGATCCCGGTCTGGCTCGAGATGGGCTACATAGGCGCCGCGAGGGATTACCGGCGCATACTCGCGGTGTTCGCATCGGGCGTCGGGGCGGCGCTCGCGGCCGGATGGATTTTATTGCACTTCGGAATGCCGGCCGCGACCGCGCTTCTGCTCTCGCTCGCAGCCGGCTACGGCTTCATGCTCGTCGGGTTCATGGGCGTGCTCAACAGGCGCTTTTCCAAGGGCTCGGGAAGCGCCTTCGCGTTTGTCGAGTGGCTCGACCGCGTCCCTTCGCTCGCGGCGATCGGCTTTCTCAACATGGCGGGCGCGTTCGTCCACCTGATCTGGATGTGGTTCGGGCCGCTCGGGGAGGCCGTGGCCGGCCCGCTCCGGCACGCGCCGACGCACGACGCCGCGGCATTCTACGCGTTTCTCGCGATGCTCCCGACGAGCGTCAACTTCGTCGTGTCGGTCGAGGTCAATTTCTGCCGCGAGTACCGGCGCTACTTCGACTTCGTCGGCGGGGGCGGCACGCTGACCGAGATACGCGAGGCGCGGGACTGCATGGTCGCCTCGCTCCGGCAGGAGGTGTTCCGGCTCGCGCGCATACAGGTGTGCTCGATGGCCGCCTACGCGATACTGATGCCGTATTTCCTGAAAAAGATCGGCTTCACCGCGGACATGATCGCGATGTTTCAGGTCATGAGCATCGGCTACAGCGCGTACGCGGTCGGGAACGCCATGATGCTCTTGCAGCTCTACTTCGACGACCGCGGCGGGGCGCTGTTGAGCGCGGCGGCGTTTTTTCTGGCGAACGCCCTCGTCACCGGCTGGACGATCCACGGCCCGCCGCTCTATTGCGGCGTAGGATTGGTCGCCGGCGGCGCGCTTCTGTACGCGGTATCGCTGACGAGGCTCTTCACGTACGCCGCCAGGATCGACCGGCACGTGTTCTGCGGCCAGCCGGTGCTGCCCGACGAGCGCGCGGGGCGATGGACGCGGATGGCAAGATGGTTCGAAGGTCGGACAGATGCGAAAGGGGGAGTGGGCCGATGAAAATCGCGCGCCGTGCGGTCGCGGCCGCCGTGCTGCTGTGCGTGCTGCTCGCGGGCTGCGCGCGGGAGGACATGGCGGAGGAAGCGGCGCCGTCCGCTGCTGCGGCGGTCGCGAAGATCGCCCAGCCGGGCATCGGCGGCTCCGGGCTCCGGGACGACCCGGTGCTCTATGCCGCCTATGACCCGACCGACGTCGTCTGCTTCTACATCACCGTCCTCTATGGCTCCGCTGCGGACGGGACCGACCACACGTTCGAGGAGGTCAACGCATACCGGTACGTCGAGGAGATGCCGGAGGAGGGCAAGGTTCTCGCGAACGCGATCTTCCAGGTCGGCGACGAGAGCGGTCCGCTGCCGGGCGAGGTCGGCTACTGGGCGACCGGGCCGAACGCGACGATCAACGCGCGCGGGCGCTCCTCGACCGAGGCCGCGCAGAAGTCGTACCGGATCAGCCTGTTCGACAGCGCCGGGCTCTGGCGCGGCCAGCGCGCGATCGCGCTCAACAAGCATCCCTACGACCCGACGCGCCTTCGGAACATGCTGTACTTCGAGCTTTTGCAAGACGTCCCCGGCATGGTGAGCCTGCGCACGCAGTTCGTCCACGTCTACATACGGGACGCGACCGACCCCGAGGCGCCCGAGGGCTTTGCCGACTACGGGCTGTTCACGCAGGTCGAGCTCCCGAACGGCCGGTATCTGCGCAACCACGGCCTGAGCCGGAACGGGGATCTCTACAAGGCGAACTTCTGCGAGATGTTCCGCTACCCGGACAATCTGAAGCCCGCCGACGATCCGGACTACGACGCGGCGAAGTTCGCCGAGATACTGGAGCCCAAGTCCGACGGCGATCATCGAAAGCTGCTCAGGATGCTCGATGCGGTCAATGACTTTTCGATCCCGATCGAGGAGGTCGTCGCGCGGCACTTCGACCTGGACAACCTGACGAGCTACCTCGCGTTCAACCTGCTGATGGGCAACCCCGACAGCAGCTCGCAGAACTACTTCCTCTACAGCCCCGTCAACAGCGAAACCTGGTACTACATCTGCTGGGACGGCGACGGCTCCCTGAGCTACGGCGAGAGCGAACTGCTCGGCCGCGACTGGACGGAGGACGAGTGGCGGCTGGGGATTTCGAACTACTGGGGCGTCGCGCTGTTCAATCGGCTGCTGCGCGTCAAGGCGTACCGGGACGCGCTCGACGAGAAGGTGGAGGCGCTTCGAAGCGTCGTGTCGCCGGAGCGCATCGAGGCGCTGGTTTCGCGCTATCGAGAGGTCGTAGACGAATACGCGCACCGCATGCCGGACGAGATCGGCCTCGAGGTATCCTTCGAGGATTTGGAGGCGATCTACGAGACCCTGCCGGGCGACGCGGACCGCGCGTACCAATTCTACCGCGAGTCGCTGCTGGAGCCGATGCCGTTCTATATGAGCGAGGTGTACGCGGGCGAGGAGGGGCTCGAGCTCTACTGGGACGCGGCGTACGACTTCGACGGCGAGCTCGTCCGCTACGACGTGCAGGTCGCGAGGGACTGGACGTTTGACGAGGGCGGCATCGTCTGGCAGAGCCTCGGCCAGTCGCTCGCCTCGGCGGCGCTGCCACGCCCGGAGCCGGGGGAGTACTACTGGCGCGTGGTCGCGGAGAACAAAAGCGGGCGCAGGCAGGGGGCGTTCGACGTCGTGTGGAGCGCCTCGGGCGGGCACGCGGGCATGCGCCGCTTTGTCGTCCGCCCGGACGGGACGGTGGTGAACGATTCATGAGCTACCGGCATGAATGGAAGTACCTGATCAACGCCCCCGACGCGGCGCTGCTCGCCATGCGCGTCCGCCCGCTGATGGCGCGCGACAAAAACGCCGGGCCCCGGGGCGAGTACCACGTCCGCAGCCTCTACTTTGACGACTGCTGGCAGAGCGCCTACTGGGAGAAGGAGGCGGGCATTTTAAACCGGCGCAAGTACCGCATACGGCTGTACAACTGCTCGGACGGGCTGATACGTCTCGAGCGCAAGAGAAAGCACGATCGCTACATCGAAAAGGAGTGCGCGCTTTTGAGCCGCGGGGACGTCGAACGGCTGCTGGAAGGGGACTACGGCTTCCTGCTGAAGAGCGGGCAGAACCTGCTCAGGGAGTTCTACTTCGAGTGCACGTCGCGCCTGCTCAGGCCCCGCGTGATCGTCGATTACGAGCGCGAGTGCTATGCGGAAGACGACGTGCGGATCGCGCTCGACCGGCATGTGCGCGCGGGCTTCGGCGCGTTCTCGCTGTTCGACCGTGCGCTGCCCGCCTGCGAGGCGCTGCCCGCGGATGAGGTGATACTGGAGGTCAAGTTCGCGGACCGCCTGCCGGGCGTCCTCCGAAGCCTTTTGCCGCCGGGGTCCAGAGAGCTCGTGGCGGCCTCGAAATACACGCTGTGCTGCGACGTCGCGGCGCGGGAGCATGCGAACGACCGAATGGAGGGAGTACAGTGGAAGGCGCGTTGACATTCCGGGACATCTTCACGAAATCCTTTCTGGAGAGCTGGGATTTTCTGCAGGCGGCGGGCGTCGAGGCGATGATCCGGGCCGCGGAGTACATATTGCTCTCGCTGTTCATCGGGCTGATCCTCTACTGGCTGTACAAAAAGACGTACGCAGGCGTCGTCTACAGCCGCGCGTACGCGGTCTCGATCGTGTGCATGACGGTCCTGACGACCGCGATCATCGTGACGATACAGTCGAACATGGTGCTCTCGCTCGGCATGGTCGGCGCGCTGTCGATCGTCCGCTACCGCACCGCGATCAAGGACCCGATGGACCTTCTGTACATGTTCTGGGCGGTCGCGTCCGGAATCGCCGTCGGCGCGGGGATGTTCTTCCTCGCGCTGTTCGTGCTCGCGATCATGGCGATGCTGCTGTTGATCCTGAGCCGCCGCCGCGGGCCGCGCGACGAGATGTACATTTTGCTCGTGCACTACTCGGGCGACGGCGCCGAGGAGGCGATCCTGCGGGCGCTCGGAAGCGCGCCCTACAAGGTGAAGTCCAAGACGCTTCGGAAGAACGACGTCGAGATGGCCGTCGAGGTGCGCTTCCGGCGCGGCGGCACGCGCGCCGTCGACGCGCTCCGGCTGGTCGAGGGCATCGACGACGTGACGCTCGTGCAGTACAGCGGCGACTACATCGACTGACGGCTATGCGAAAAAAGTTCGCGCTGGCGCTGGTTCTTTTGCTGCTCGGGCCGCTCTCGGCGCGGGCCGCCGCGGTGAAAGTCGAATACCCGGCGAGCGACCGGGCGCTTGCGAACCCGTTCGTCGGAAACGCGGTCTGGGCGAGCGATCCGTCGCCGCCCGGGCAGCCGTTCACGCTCGTGTACGCGAACCTGCGCTGGGCGGACATCGAGCCGGAGGTCGGCGTCTATGCGTTCGAGGCGTTTGAGGAGGAGAACCACTTCGACCGGTGGCGCGCGGAGGGGAAGAGGCTGATACTGCGCTTCGTGATGGACGTGCCGGGCGATACCGGGCACATGGACATCCCCGGCTGGCTCAACGAGCTGACCGGGGCGGACGGCACGCACTACGAGACGGCGTACGGCCTCGGCTACTGCCCGAACTACGCGAACCCCGCGCTGATCGACGCGCACCGGCGGACGGTCAAGGTGCTGGGCATGCGCTACGGCGACGACCCGTTCGTCGCCTTCGTGGAGCTCGGCTCGCTCGGGCACTGGGGCGAGTGGCACGTCCACCCGGACGCCGGGGCGATGCCGGTCGAGGCGGTGCGCGACGAGTATGCGCAGCACTACCTCGACGCGTTCAAAGCGGCGAAGCTGCTGATGCGCAGGCCGTTCGGCTTCGCCGCGGCCAACCGGCTCGGGCTGTTCAACGACATGGCGGGCGAGCCTGTATCGACCGAGGAATGGCTCGGCTGGATCGAGGAGGGCGGCGAATACGGCGATGCGGGCGAGGCGGAGATGCTCGTCCCGATGCCGGACGGCTGGAAGCACGCGCCGATCGGCGGGGAGCTGCCGTTTTTCGCGACCGCGGAGGACCTGCTCGGCGAGAACTTCGAGCGGACGCTTAAGCTGTTTGCGCGCTCGCACGCGAGCTGGATCGCTCCGCACAGCTTCGCCGATTCGGTCGAGCCGGGCGGCCCGTATCAGGCGGCGTATGACGAACTGAACCGCGCGCTCGGCTATAGGCTGCGCGTGTCGGAGGCGGAGTGCAGTTGGGAAAACGGGCGATGGGCGGTGTCCGTGACGTTGGAAAACGACGGCTGCGCGCCTCTGTACTTCGACTGGCGGCCGCATCTGCGCCTGACGGACGCGGCCGGGAATATGCAGACGATTCCGCTCGAAACCGACCTTCGGACCGTGCTTCCCGGCGAACCGGCCGAGGCCGCGGCGGAGCTTCCCGACCTCGCGCCGGGCGAATACCTCGTCGAGATCGGGATCATCGACCCCGCGACCGGCGCGCCCGGCATCGCGCTCGCGATGGACGCGCCGGAGAGCGGGCTGTGGTATGCGCTGTTTTCGATCCGCCCGTGATCACCGGTATTCCGCGGAGACGGACAGCAGCTCCGCGTCGGTGTTCGCCTCGACGAACGCCGCGACGCGCTCCACGATGCTGTCCGCCTGCGCATGGTCGAACGCGAGCGCGGCGACGCCGAGCTCGATCAGCGTGAGCATGTCCTGCCGCCCGGTCTCGCAGGCGCTCGCGTTGAACTGGCTCCGGAGCCGGGCGATCAGCCTCTTGACCTCCGATCGCTTGTCCTTCAGCGACAGGCACCACGGCGCGCGCAGCGTCAGCGTCAGGAGGAGCACCGTCATTGGCAGACGACGGCCGTGCCCGACGCGGTGACCATCAGCATGCCGTTGTTCGCGCCGAGCACCTCGTAGTCGATGTCCACGCCGACGACGGCGTTCGCGCCGACCTCGCGCGCGCGCTGCTCCATCTCGCGAAGCGCGTTCTCCCGCGCGGTGATCAGCTCCTCCTCGTAGCTCGCGGAGCGCCCGCCGAAGAAGTTCGACAGCCCCGCCGCGAAGTCCTTGATGAAGTTGACGCCGGAGATGACCTCCCCGAACACGATGCCCCTGTACTCGACGATGTGCTTTCCCTCGATGGAAGGCGTTGTCGTGACGATCATTTTTTTGCCCCTTTCTTTTCATCCGCTCCGAGTATACCATGCCCCGGCCGGCGCGTCAAAATGGAAATTGCGAATTTTTCCAAAGTGTGCTATAGTAGTGTCCGTACGTACAAACGCATGGAAAGGACGTCCCTATGCCAAAACTGGTGTCGACACTCGTGCGCGCGCAGATCGCGCTTTTGAAGCCGGTGATCGAGCGGATGAACCTGAAGTCGCTGCGCAAGCTCCAGGACGCGCTCGGAAAGCTCGGGACAAAGGCGCTGGTCGCAAACGTCTGCTACATCGACGAGTTTTTCGAGGAATTCGAGGCCGCCTGGGCCCGGCCGACGGAGCCCGTGCCCGGGAAGGCGATACTGTATCTGCACGGCGGCGCGTACACGGCCGGGACGCTCAGCTACGCGAAGGGCTTCGGCGGGATGCTCGCCGAGCAGACCCGGCGCGAGGTGCTCTGCGTCGGCTACCGGCTCGCGCCGGAGTACCCGCATCCCGCCGCGCTCGAGGATGCGCTCGAGGCGTACCGGAGGATGCTCGAGCGGTTCTGCCCGGAGGACATCGCCTTCGTCGGCGAATCGGCCGGCGGGGGGCTGTGCTACTGCCTGTGCCTGAAGCTCAAGGAGCTCGGGACGCCCCTGCCCGGCCGGATCGTCGCGCTCTCGCCGTGGACCGACCTCTCGATGGAGTGCGCGCGGGGCGCGGACGAGCTGACCGACCCGATTTTGAGCAAGGCGAGCCTCCGCTACAGCGCGTTGAAGTACGCGGCGGGGCGGCTCACGGACCCGCTCGTCTCGCCGCTGTTCGGCGACCTTCGCGGGCTGCCGGAGTCGCTGATCATCGCGGGAACGGACGAAATCCTCATGAACGACTCCGTCGAGATGGCGAAGAGTCTCTGCGAGGCGGGGTCGCCGTGCGAGCTCATCGTCGAGGAGGACATGTGGCACGTATTTGTGCTCTACGGAATTCCCGAGGCAAAAGAGGCGCTGGAGCGCATCCGCGCGTACGTCGCGGGCGGATGACGAGGTGAGGCGGTCATGGCGAAAAAGACGGTCGGCGGGGCGGTCCCCGCGTGGCTGAAGCTCGACAACGCGGCGAAAATCTATCCGCCCGCGCGCTCGCACGGCTGGGCGCCGATGTTCAGGCTGTCCGTGACGCTCGCGGAGCCGGTCGACCCGGAGGCGCTCGCGCGCGCGCACCGCACGGTGCTCAGGCGCTTTCCGACGTTCGGCTACCGGCTGCGCCGCGGGCTGTTCTGGTATTACCTCGAGCGGATGAACGGCCAGCCGGAGCTCCAGCAGGACGTCGGAAACCCGCTCGTCCGGATGGACCTGCGCGAAAACGGGCGGTTCATGTACCGAATCCGCTACCACGGCCGCAGGATCGCGGTCGAGTTCTTCCACGCGCTGACGGACGGCACCGGCGGGCTGAGCTTTCTCTTGACGCTCGCCGCCGAGTATCTGCACGTCAAAAAGGGGCTTCACATCCCGTGCACGGACAGGATACTCAACTGCCGGGAGGCGCCGCGCGGCGAGGAGATCGAGGACAGCTTCTTAAAACACGCGCGCGGGCAGGGCAAGAGCCGGTTTGAAAAGCCCGCCTATACGATCTCCGGCACGCCCGAGCGCCGCTATTTTCTGAACATCACGACCGGCATCATGCCCGCGAAGGCCGTGATCGAGAAGGCGAAGTCGCTCGGCGTCAGCGTCTCGGCGTTCCTGACGTCGGTGTTGATCGGCTGCTTCCAGGAGATGCAGCAGAAGGACCCCGTCCGACGCAAGCGGCGCATGCCGGTCAAGGTGTCGCTGCCGATCAACCTGCGGCGGTTCTACGGCTCGACGACGCTTCGGAATTTCTCGTCGTATCTCAACGTCGGCATCGACAGCGCGTACGGCCGATACACATTTGAAGAAATCCTGAACCTCGTCAAGCACACGCTCGGACTCGAAATCTCGGAAAAGGGGCTCAACGCGCGGATGTCCGCGAACGTCAACTCCGAGAAGAACTTCGCCGTGCGCGCGATGCCGCTGTTCGTCAAGTCGCCGTTTATGAAGGCGATGTTCATGCTGCAGGGCGACCGCTACTGCTCGACGACGTTCTCAAACCTCGGCGAGGTCGTGCTCCCGGAGGAGATGCGCCCGCACGTCACGCGGATGGACTTCCTGCTGGGCGTGCCGTACCGCAACCCCGTCGTCGCGGCGTGTGTCAGCTACGGCGGGAACATGTACATCAGCTTCTCGCGGGTGATCCGCGAGCCCTATATCGAACGCGCGTTCTTTACGACGCTGATCAAGATGGGAATACCCGTCCGGGTGGAAAGCAATCAGAGGTGAGGTTATGTCGTATTGCGTGCATTGCGGCGTGGAGCTCGCGCCGTCGGAGGAGAGCTGCCCGCTGTGCAAGACGCCGGTGCTCGACCCGAACCAGCCGTGGAGCGAGCCGGAGGAGAGGCCGTATCCGGAGCGGCTCGAGGTCGTACCGACGAAGATCGACCATCGCTACGGGGCGAAGCTCGCGTCGCTGTTCTTGCTGATCCCGATGGCGGCGGTGCTGTTCAGCGACCTGATACTCGACCAGCACATGACCTGGTCGGCCTACGTGCTCGGCGCGTGCGGCTGCGCGTTTTGCTGGGTCATTTTGCCGTTCTGGCTGAACGTCGAGCGGCCGTACCTCTACATCGCGCTGAACACGCTGTCGTCCGCGCTCTACCTCGCGCTCGTCGCGTGGATGTCCGGCGGCTTTGCGTGGTTTCCGGCGCTCGCGCTCCCGCTGACCATGCTCGCGGGCTGCTCCGCGATGATCTCCGTCTACGTCTGCCGGCGCAGCCGCATGCCGGCGCTCGACAAGGTGTCGATCGTCTTTTTGATCGCCGCCGCGGTGCTCGCGGGGCTTGAATCGCTGATCGATCTGTGGATCGACGGGGAGGTGCGGCTCGTGTGGTCGCTGTACGCGCTGCTCCCGCTCGCGGCGCTGAGTGCGGTGTTCCGCATCATCGAGCGCAGGCCGAAGCTCAAGGAAAACATCCTGAAGAGGCTGTTCCTCTGACGTCCGTAATCAAATATTCACGCAAACTACGGCGGGGAGCCCCGGAAACGTGCTATACTAGCGGGAGGGAACGAAATTAGACAGGAAGAACACATGAATTTTGAAGAGATGCAACTGATTCCGCCGCTGCTCCGCTCCGTCGAGCAGTCCGGCTACGAGGTGCCGACGCCGATCCAGCGGGCGACGATACCGCTCGTGCTCGCGGGGAAGGACGTGCTCGGCTGCGCGCAGACGGGCACGGGCAAGACCGCCGCGTTCGCGCTTCCGATCCTACAGAGGCTGAACGCCGGCCGCCCGGCGCAGGGAAATCGCCCCATCCGCTCGCTGATTTTGACGCCGACGCGCGAGCTCGCGCAGCAGATCTACGAGAGCTTTTTGACCTATGGAAGCAAAAAACTGTCGCTGAGCGTGTGCTGCATATTCGGCGGCGTCAACCAGCAGCCGCAGACCGAGCAGCTTCGCCGCGGCGTCGACATCATGGTCGCGACGCCGGGAAGGCTCAACGACCTGATCGGGCAGGGGTATATACGGCTCGACGGCATCGAGATATTCGTGCTCGACGAGGCCGACCGCATGCTCGACATGGGCTTCATACACGACGTCGAGAAGGTGATCGCGCTTCTGCCGACAAAGCGGCAGACGCTGTTCTTCTCCGCGACGATGCCGAAAGAGGTCGAGGCGCTGGCGCTCAAAATCCTCTCGAACCCGTCGACGGTCAAGGTCGATCCGGTCACGAGCACGGTCGACAGCATCCGCCAGGCGCTCTACTACGTGGACAAAACCAACAAGAAGCTGCTGCTGGCGCACCTTTTGAAGGACCCCGCGGTCGAGAGCGCGCTGATCTTCGCGCGCACGCGCCACGGCGCGGACCGGGTCGTCAAGGACCTCGAGAAGGCCGGCATACGCGCGCTCGCGATCCACGGCAGCAAGTCGCAGTCCGCCCGGCAGGAGGCGCTTGCGCAGTTCAAGTCCGGCAGGCTCAACGCGCTCGTCGCGACCGACATCGCCGCGCGCGGCATCGACATCGTCGGGCTCTCGCACGTGTTCAACTACGACCTGCCCAACGAGCCGGAGGTCTACATCCACCGCATCGGGCGCACCGGCCGCGCCGGACTCGGCGGCGACGCGGTCAGCTTCTGCTGCATCGACGAATTGAAGGATCTGCGCGCGATCGAATCGCTGATCGGAAAGCGCATCCCCGTCCTCGAGAGCCCGTGGCCGATGGAGGTGTTGACCCCCTCGGAGCCGAAGCCGCGCATGCCGCGCCCCGCGAAGCTGAACCGGCAGGGGAACCCGCTTCCGGAGCGGAAGCCGCGGCCGCAGAGTGCGGAGCCCGCGGCCCCGAATCAGCGCCGCGGCGGAAGGCCGCGCCGGGGCCGGGACTGATTCCGCGATTTGGCAACAGAATAGATGGGGAAAACGCCTTCCTTCGGAGGGCGTTTCGCTTTTTGGAACTTGTACGCCCCGTTTCGGGCAACATGTGATCGGAATGTGATGGAAATCTTCGCAGATTCGGCTCTGTCGCACAAATAATTCCCCCGGAAGCGGTCGCCCTCATACATCCTTGACAACTCCGTGATAAAATTCCGTTAACGGGAGGATTTCCGTTCCGACCGACAGGACCAACGACCGAGGCGAGAGGAGGGAATCTCGAGTATGCAAGCGAAATGCACATGTCCGGGCACCGATCACGAGAAGGCACTGGCCCAGATCGCGAACGTCATCGACCTCTACAGGGGCAAGGACGGGAGCCTGATCCAGGTATTGCACCTGGCGCAGCAGATCTACGGCTGCCTGCCGCTGGAGGTGCAGATGTTCATCTCCAGGGAGATGGGGATACCGCTGTCGGAGATTTCTGGCGTGGTGTCGTTCTATTCGTTCTTCTCGACGGTGCCGCGCGGCGAGCACACGATACGCGTGTGCCTGGGAACCGCCTGCTACGTGCGCGGAGGCAAGCGAGTGCTGGAGGGGCTGATGCAGCGGCTGGGCGTCGAGCTCGGCGGCACGACGCAGGACGGCAAGTTCACGCTCGAGGTCGCGCGCTGCATCGGCGCGTGCGGGCTCGCGCCGGCGATGCTGATCGACGACGAGGTGTTCAAGCAGGTCAACGTCAACAAGCTGGAGAGCATTCTCACGAAATTCTGAGCCTGAGGAGGTGAGGGGACATGAAGGTTACGGGTCTTCCGGAGCTTAAAATCATACGCGACGACTACCTCGCGAAGCTGAACGCTTACAAGTACCACATTCTGGTCTGCGGCGGCGCCGGCTGCGTCTCATCGGGCTGCCAGGACGTTGAGAAGGCGCTTCTCGCGGCGCTCGAGCAGCACGGGCTCAGGGATCAGGCGCTCGTTCTCGAGACCGGCTGCATAGGCACCTGCGCGGTCGGGCCGGTCATGCTGATCGAGCCGGACGGCGTGTTTTACACAAAGCTCACGCCCGACTCGGCGAAGGAGATCGTGCAGGCGCACCTGGTCAACGGCGAAATCCTCAAGCAATATACGTTCTACGACCATTCGCTTAGGAAGCACGTGCCGAAGATCGAGGACATCAACTTCTTCCGCGAGCAGGTCAAGATCGCGCTTCGCAACTGCGGCGCGATGGAGCACGCGCGCATCGAGGCGTACATCGCCCGGGACGGATATCAGGCTGCGGCAAAGGCGCTCACCGGCATGACTGGCGCGGACGTCGTCAACGAGATCAAGGCGTCCGGGCTGATGGGGCGCGGCGGCGCGGGCTTCCCGACCGGCGTCAAGTGGGAGGCCGGGCTCAAGGCCCCGGGGCCGATCAAATACATCGTCTGCAACGCCGACGAGGGAGACCCCGGCGCGTTCATGGACCGCTCGATCATCGAGGGCGACCCGCACTCCGTGGTCGAGGGCATGCTGATCGGCGGATACGCGATCGGCGCGCATCTGGGCTATGTGTACGTGCGCGCGGAGTACCCGCTCGCGATCGCGCGGCTCGAAAAGGCGCTGGAACAGGCGCGCGAGATGGGGCTTCTGGGCAAGGACATCTTCGGAAGCGGCTTCGACTTCGACATCGAGATACGCATCGGCGCCGGCGCGTTCGTCTGCGGCGAGGAGACCGCGCTCATGAACTCGATCGAGGGCGAGCGCGGCGAACCCCGGCAGAAGCCGCCGTTCCCGTTCCAGAACGGCCTGTTCGGGAAGCCGACGATCATCAACAACGTCGAGACGCTCGCAAACGTCCCGGCGATCATGCAGAAGGGCGCAGCGTGGTACGCGGGCTTCGGAACCGAGAAGAGCAAGGGCACGAAGGTGTTCGCGCTCGCGGGCGACATCACGAACACCGGCATCGTCGAGGTGCCGATCGGGACGCCGCTGGGAAACATCTTGTTCGACATCGGCGGCGGCGTGCCGGGGCGCAAGCAGTTCAAGGCCGCGCAGATCGGCGGGCCGTCCGGCGGCTGCCTGACGCGCGAGAACCTGAACACGCCGACCGACTACTTAGACATCAAGAAGCTCGGCGCGATCATGGGCTCCGGCGGCCTGATCACGATGAACGAGGACACCTGCATGGTCGATACCGCGCGCTACTTCCTCGATTTCATCAAGGATGAGTCCTGCGGAAAGTGCGTCTCCTGCCGGCTCGGAACGAAGCGCATGCTCGAGATACTCGAGCGCATCACGCGCGGCGAGGGCGAGGAGGGGGACATAGAGCTCCTCGAGGAGCTCGGCGAGATCATCCAGGAGACCGCGATCTGCGGCCTCGGCCAGACCGCGCCGAACCCGGTCCTGAGCGCGATCAAGAACTTCCGCGACGAGTTCGAGGAGCACATCCGCTACAAGCGGTGCCGCGCGGGCGTCTGCTCTTCGCTGTTCATCTCGCCCTGCGAGAACACCTGCCCGGCGAACGTCAACGTGCCCGGCTATACGTCCTTGATCGCCGAGGGGCGCTTCATCGACGCCTACAACCTGATCCGGCAGGAGAACCCGTTCCCGGCCGTCTGCGGGCGCATCTGCACCAGGCCCTGCGAGAGCAAGTGCCGCAGAAGGACGCTCGACGAGGCGGTCGCGATCTGCGATTTGAAGAAGTTCGTCGCCGACTACGCGCACAAGCATGAAAAGGCGTTCATCAAGGACATCATCTTCCCGAAGAACGGCAAGAAGGTCGCGATCATCGGCGCGGGCGCGGCGGGGCTCACCTGCGGGCACTATCTCGTGCGCATCGGCTACGAGGTCGACGTCTATGAGGGCGAGGACGTCGCCGGCGGCGTGCTCGCGTACGGCATCCCCGAGTACCGGCTGCCGATGGAGGTGCTGCAGCACGAGATCAACCTCATCGAGCAGGAGGGCGTCATCGTCCACCTGAACACCGAGGTCGGGCGCGACATCGCGTTCGACTACCTGCGGAGCGACAGCGACGCGATCTTCGTCTCGACCGGCACGCAGCTCCCGCAGAGGGCCGACATCCCGGGCGAGGACCTGAAGGGCGTCATTCATGGCGTAGACTTCCTGAAGAAGGTGAAGCTGAACCGCGAGGTCGAGGTCGGCAAAAACGTCGTCATCATCGGCGGCGGCAACACCGCGGTCGACTCGGCGAGAACCGCGCTTCGCAAGGGCGCGAAGAACGTGACGATACTCTACCGCCGCACGCAGAACATGATGCCCGCCTACGAAAACGAGGTGCACGAGGCGATCGAGGAGGGCGTCAAGGTCATACCGCTCGCGCAGCCGGTGCGCTTCATCGGCAACAAGGACGGCCACGTCGTCGAGGTCGAGTACAAGAAGATGACGCTCGGCGAGTTCGACTCGAGCGGCCGGCGCAAGTCCGTGCCGAGCGACAAGCCGACGCAGTTCCTCGAGGCGGACACCGTCATCCCGGCGATCAGCCAGTACGCCGACCTCCCGTTCATCCCGGTCGGCGAGATCGGCCGCACGCAGTGGGG
>Ga0123333_10001733_pt1 | contig 22895 bp, 19 predicted proteins | sample BioC12SIPDNA_3_FD_89957 | JGI IMG/M metagenome (GOLD analysis project Ga0123333, IMG submission 89957) | Anaerobic biogas reactor microbial communites from Washington, USA - Biogas_R2_B C12 SIP DNA | ecosystem: Engineered > Bioreactor > Anaerobic > Unclassified | place: Washington, USA... | reverse complement strand
GTTCGCCTCTCGATCTCCTCAGGCGCATATTGGGGATCTATCTCCAGCACACAGTAGGAGCCGCCGCGTTTCTGGCACAGGATATCGAGCGCTCCCGGTTCATAGCCTGGAGCGATGATGCCATCGGAAACCTCGCGACGCAGGATCTCAGCCGTGGATAGATCGCAGGGATCGCTCAGGGCGACCCAATCGCCAAAGGATGACATGCGGTCGGCACCGCGCGCGCGGGCATAGGCCGCAGCCAGGGGCGAAAGCTCCATGTCCTCCACTGCGCACGCCACACGTTCTGCTTCACTCAAGGGGATGCTCACGGCGGCTCCCGCGGGGCTCACGTGCTTGAAGGAGGCTGCCGCGGGCAAGGACAACGCCGAGCGCAGTTCGCGAACGAGTTGCCATGCGTTGAGCGCGTCCAGCAGGTTAATGTATCCGGGGCGACCGTTGCGGACCGAGAACGGTAGCGAGTCCGATTCCACATAGACCCGGGCAGGCTGCTGGTGCGGGTTGGCGCCGTAGCGCAGGCTCAGTTCAACAGGCATAGGGGACTTCCTCCACGTATATCGGCTTATTCCGGCCCGCCCGTCAACGGGCGGGCTGCAAGGCGTTGTGGCCTGGCTTGAGCGGGACCGTTTGCCCCTGCCAGACCAACTCCCCCTCGAGGCCATCTGGCAGGTCTATGCTTCCGGACATGCCACTGACGAATGAGAGGTCAGAGGCGATCCAGCCGGCACCAGCATCCGGCATGCGCCCTCGCAGGAGCCTGAAGCGGCCCGGCTGGGGGGCGATGCGGATCCGAGCAAAGCCCGGTTCCGATGGCCGCGCTCCCAGGAACGATGCGTAAGCATGATAGAGCGGGTGCGCGCCCCAGGCATGGCAATCCGAGCGTGATGGCTCGGGCTGTTCAAGCACTGTCTTGAGGCCCATCGAAGGCAGGTCACGCCAGAAGGACAGCCGTTGGTCCGCCTGATCCAGGGCTCCGACCTTGTAGAGAGCTTCGAACAGATAGTGGCTAAAGTACACCGTGGTGCGTGCCAGACCTGGGCTGTGGAGCATCCCCTCGACCACCCGGTTGCGGTCGCTGCCATCGAACAGATCGCACAAAAGCGCCAGGCACTGCGCATGCTCGGAGTAGCGCGTCATCGCGAGATCGTCAGAGAGCAGGCCGCGTCTTGCTACCCAATACTTGTCGACCACCGCGGCAGCGACACGTTCACGGATTCGGCGCCAATGTCTGGCAAGATCGGGATTGCCTAGTCCCTCCAGCATCGCGCAGGCACGATCGAGCGCGTAGATGAACTGAAGGTTCAGAATGGAGCTGTGGCCGTATCGGGCATCGGGCGGACATCCGGCCCGCCACTCTGGTACCCAATCCACAAAGTTCCAACTGTCCGGCGCGCTGACAAGATCCTGAGCGCCTCTGTACTGATCGAATGCCGAGAGCACGGCGTGCACTCCGGGCAGCATGCGGCGAACCAACTCGTGTCTGCGCCGCCACATGTACAGGTCGTGAACCATACTGACCCACCAGAGCGAAAAGGGCGGGATCACCTGCGGAACGGCAGAGGGATACCTGCTTCGGGTGAGGCCGTCGGATCCTCGCGACTGGTCAAAGAGGGTGTAGGCGCGCACAGGCAGGCGATCATCATGTGTCGTGACGAATGTGGCGAGGATCTCCAGCCGTGTATCGCCCACGTACTGCAACTGCTCATAGTATGGGCAATCCATGTAGGTCTCGTGCGCGCACATCTGGAGGGTTCGAAACATCAAGGGACGTACGGCATCAAAGGCGGCGTCGTCGGTCTCCAGGGTTGATTCCATCTCCAGCGGGTAGCGGGTCTCCCGCCATATGAGACCGTGAATGCTCAGCGGGTCATCTTCCGTCTCCACCAGCACGTCGACATAACGGCCTGCACGCCACCAGAGTGTGCTGTAGAGGCGTCCTCTGCCTCCCTCCAGAAGGAAGGCATCTACCGGGCAGCGGATGTATTTGCCCTGGACCTCCCCTCGGTTGCCCTTGCGGTGATCATGCGGGTCTGCGCTCTCATACAGAGCCTCCGCCCACCCCATGGTGATTCTGGCGCCTTTGCCGCCCGATGTGGATAGCTCCGGATAGGCGCACAAGTAGTCGTCCAGATCGATCAACACGTGCACGCGCCGGCGTTGTTCGATCTCCAGGGATCCGTCGCCGCGGAGCATGGCCTGCCACTGGGAAGCTAAGGCGATCTCGTTGTCGGCCAGCTCTACTGGCGACCCGGGCTGCCAATCTGAGCTGACGGACTCTGCCAATCTCACGGTTCCCGCCTTGTGCGCGAGATCGCACATGGCCGGTAGCGCTGTTGGTTCAAGATGGTGTGCTGGCTGGCGATGCGCCGTCTCCGGATCGGCCGCCGCATGAACGGCATCTCCCACGGGCACGGCCACGTCAACGGCAGGTTGCCAGGCTCCGGAGGTGCAGGGGTCGGTGTTCCATCCCCAGGGATGCTGATGGCCGTCCAGCAGAAAGGACCAGCCCACCACCGCATAGGATCCCAACGATGGGGCGGGTAGCCGTTCATAGCCCTCGATCGCCAACACTTCCCAGGGAGCCACGCCGGTGGAGAGCCGGTCGGTGAGCGGGCCCTCAGCCAGCAAGAGAAAACCAGGGTTGCTCGAAAGCTGGGCCATCGGCGCGCCATCCTCGGGCAGCCACCACACGCGGGCCGCCAGCAGGTGCGATCCCGCCATCAGGTCCACGTGGTAGCTCTCGTACTGCCAGTGTGCCACGTCGCCGCGCATTGGTCCGCGACCGATGCGTTTCCCATCGAGGTAGAGCTCATAGCGCTGGTCCGCGGAGACATGGATCACTGTCCCGTGGGCTCGATCGAGAGACACGGGCAGCCGGAAGGCCATGAACGCCGGCTTTCCGGGCTCGGCGCTCGGATGCCAGATCCACTGGCAGCCATAGCCTGGCGGAGGTTGCGGACACCCAGGGAGTGCCGCCGGCGGGAAAGGGTTGCGGTCGTACGTCACTCTCATCGGTGCGGTTCCTTCCGAGTGCGTGGGGAGGGCCTGAACGTGGCCAGCATAAACGCCGGCGCAGGCCATGTCAAACTGCGCGGTTTGCCCTACCTGGGCTATAATGCCCGCGTATATGTTAGAAGGTAGGTGACATGGCCAAGCTTGTGGACGGAGAGGAATTCGGGGTCGTCCTTGTTCCGAGCACTTCTGCTGCCCTGCGGGCGGAGCGGGTCCTTCAGAAGGCAGGGCTCGCCGTGCGGCTGATCCCTGTGCCGCGTGAGCTATCGAACAACTGCGGTATAGCGGCACGCATCGCGTGGGGCGAACGCGAGAGTGTCACGGCCGCTCTCCAGGCTGCCGGAGTGGAGATGGACGCCATCCATCACCTCTGAGAGAGGGAACCGTCTCGCTCGATAGAGCGAGACGGTCTACCTTCCAGGCACGCCCCTCGACGATCACCTGTGGACTGGGTTCAACTATCCCAACCAGCCCATGACCCAATCCAGCGACAGCGAGCCCACCAGTGCGACGGCGGTGGCTTTGATGGTCTTCCCAATCCAGCACGGCAGCAAGAAAGCGAGCACCGGATAGCGGGCCATGCCGGCAGCGATGCCCGCAAGGTCAAAGAGCGGGTTGGGTATAGACGACAGAACCAGCAGGGTCAGGAAGCCATGGCGCTCAACGAGGTCCCTCACCCTCTGGAAGCGGGGGTTGTCCTCCACCACGGCGCTACCGGCATAGCCTGCCATGTACCCCGTCAGTTCTCCCAACGGCTCTCCAACGCCTGCCACCAGCCCTACGAGGAAGGGATTCAGGACGCTCCCGCCGGCAAACACGATGGCCAGGCTCGGCGTGGGCAAGACTACGGTGGCATTCCCGACGATGCTGATCAGAAACACGCCAATGTAGCCGTACTCACGCAGTTCGGCGAGTTCCTCGCGGAATATCAGCACCAATGCGGTGATAGCCAGCGACGCGGCCAGAGCCACCCAGTGCGAGTAGCGGCCAGAGGCCTTGCGCTGGCTGTCACCTGGTGAGGGCGTCGTCACAGGGTTTCCAGGATGTCGATGCTCAGGATCGTGTCACCCGGAGGAGGCGCCGGTCGCGCGCCCGGATCCCGCGGTGCTATCGCTCGAACGACATCCATGCCCTTGATGACCCGTCCGAATACCGTGTGCCGCCCATCCAGGTGCGGGGTGGGCACATAGGTGATAAAGAACTGGCTGCCGTTGGTGGCCGGCCCTCGATTGGCCATCGAGACCACTCCTTCTGCGCTATGCCGCAGCCGTGGAGAAAACTCGTCCTGAAACGTGTATCCGGGCCCCCCAGCCCCCGTGCCTGTGGGATCGCCCGTCTGCGCCATAAAGCCCGGAATCACACGGTGAAACGTAACCCCATCGTAGTATCCCTTGCGTGCCAGAAAGACAAAGTTGTTCACCGTTACGGGCGTCTCGTCCTGGAACAACTCGACTTCGATGACTCCGGCGCTCGTGTGGATGACGGCGCCATAGCGAGCGCCACGCTTGAGGGCCATCGCCGGAGGCTGGCGCCACTGCATCGGCTGGGGCTGCGCTGCGCTCGCACCTGGGCTCTGTCTCAGATCACGCATGTCGACTCCTTTTTGTGAACTGGGCACGTCCCCGTTGTCACGAAAGAGCGGGGCGTGCTGGCGAACAACGGTAACCTACGGCTCGGCGCGCTCGGGCGGCGGCGGGCTGGATACGGCTCTCGTTCCACTCTCGAGCCGGTAAATGGCACAGACCCCCGCGAGTGCCAATGAGATGCCGATGGCCATAGACAGTCGGGCAGATGCCTGGGTCAGGAACATGCCCACGACGCCAAAGGCTCCGCTCACGAGGTAGAGGACCAGGACGGCCTCTCTGTGCGACATCCCGCGCGCCACCAGACGGTGTGAAAGGTGGTCCTTTCCCGGCGTCGTCAGGGGGTTTAGACCTCGGCGCAGCCGCGATACGGTCACGAGAGTGGTGTCAAACACCGGCAGCCCCAGCACCACTACGGGTATGAGCCAGGAGACGCTGGGCGAGAGAGTCATGAATCGGAGCTTGATTCCCAGCGCTGCGAGGACAAAGCCGAGGAAAAGCGCTCCGCTGTCGCCCATGAATACGCTGGCCGGGTTAAAGTTGTACACCAGAAAGCCGACGCAGGCGCCGACGACAGCCGCTGCCAGTGCGCCTACGAGATACTGCCCCTCGGTGGCCGCCAGGAGCAGGAAGAAGGTGGCCGCGATCATCGCCGTTCCGCCGCACAGGCCATCCATGTTGTCGAGCAGATTCATGGCGTTGGTGATACCGACAACCCAAATGATCGTGACGATGGTGTTCAGGGGCCCCAGCCAGGGCAGTTGTATGGATACGCCAGAGAGCACCAGGATGACGCTGGCCAGCACCTGTACCAGCAGCTTGGCTCTGGGTCTGAGGCTGGATCGATCATCCCATGCTCCCACGAACGAACACAGCGTGGCGCCGGCGAAGATACCCACCACCTCTCGTACATAGGCGCGGTCACCCAGGATGGCCAGGGTGGCGATGAAGGCGACATAGATGGCAACGCCACCCAGCAACGGCATCGGGCGGGCGTGTACCTTGCGTGCGGCGGGGAGATCCACGATACCGAGCCGGAAGGCGACGCGCCGCATCACGGGTGTTGCACCCGCCGCCAGCAGGAAAGCCGAAAGGCCGATCAGCGCATATTGGGCCATACCACTACTCCCACGGGGTGATGTGTGCTCTACTCATTGGGTGAGTTGCTCATGCAGAGCGTCCAGTGTTGCGCGGTCGCCCTCTGGCGCCAGGGGCAGGGCGCGCTCCAGATAGTACAGGGCCATGTCCACATCTTGCTGCTTGGTGTAGATGTAGATCAGGTTCCTTAGTGTAGTATAGTCATCCGGCTGCAACTCCAGAACTGTCTCGTTCGCAGCGATGGCCTCGGTCCAGCGCTGCAGGTTGGCATAGACGTAGGCCAGGCGGCCCCATGTGGAGGGGGAACTCGGACTCAACTCCGAGGCCCTCTCCAGGTATGGGAGAGCCGCAGTCCAATCCTCATGGCCGATGGCGAGGTCGCTCAGCAGCAGAAAAGTCGTCGCATAACGATCATCCAGCGCCAGTGAGCGTTCGTAACACTCGCGGGCACGCGCGGCATCCCCCAGGGAGGCAAAAGTCATGCCCCACTCATTCATCAGAATGGCGTTGTTGGGGCTGAGCTCCGTGGCCTCTGCATACAGGGCGGAGGCCTCCTCCAGGTGCTCCGTCCTGGCCTGAAGGTCCGGTTCCGAATCGGCCCACGTGCGATGCGCTCGTGCCAGGTTTGCCGTGTGGTCGGTGTTGAGCGGGCTCAACTCTCTTGCCCTGTTGAGGTGCTCCAGGGCCGTGTTCAGCAGATCGGCCGCCACGGCGGGGTTGTGGCTGGCCTTGGCCTGCTCCAGGCGCGCTCTGCCTGCGTACAGGATGTAATAATCTTGCGCGGGGGCCGCGTCCACCGCTTGCTCGTAGGCGATAGCGGCCGCTTCCCACGAGCGGGCAGCATCGTGGGCCAAACCCTGCTTGAACACCATGTCCGCCCTGATGGGAGCCATCCCTATGGCCCATCCCAGAGCCAGCGCGCCGAGCCAGAGAGCTGACAGGGGAATCAGCGCCGCTGCCCGGCCCTTGCCCTCCTTCCGGTCAGACGAACGATGCAGAGCCGCGGACATGCCGCCGGCGATGAACAGCAACATGAGAGCGTACCCGGTGAGAAGCGCGGAAGGGTTCGTCGGTTTCACAAGACCGAAAGCCAACAAAAGAGTGTACGTCACGGGGGCGATGATCAGCATGGCCGCCGACCCGGCCAGCGTTCGCAGGCGCGCATCGGGCCGGCCGGAAGCTGTAGGGGCCTTCATCTGTTCGAACAGGGGAAGCGCCAGCGCGGGAAAGAGCAGAGCCACGAGCCACAGGGGCCCAAAGGCGACGATGCCTCCCGGTTGCCCTCCGGAGAAGCCCTCCGCCAGCACGTGCCATGGGTTCGTGGTGCCGGAGGAGTTCACCAGCAGGTTCCAGGCCAGTGTGACCGGGATGGCAGATAGAGCCAGGGCCAAGGTGCACACCCGCGCTCGTCCCGCCGGGGCGGTGGCTGCCTGAACGGGAGGCGCCATGATGCCGCGGGAGCGGCCCGGTGCGCGCCGGTGGTGCCTTGCGTCCGGCCGCCTGAGCGGGATGGCTGGCGCCGCCAGCCCTTCAGGGCCACTGGGCGAGCGCATGCTTTCTCTCGTGAGGCAGAGAGCGATGGCGGCATAGCACCAGAAATGGACCCGCGTGGCGGCGATGGCGATGCCGACCGAGATCTCGAGCCAGTGGGCCACGAGAGCGGCCAGAAGCGCAACCGCGAGCATCTGCTGCCAGGCGGCCAGCGGCGTGGGCCGGGCTGTGCCACGCAGCGCACACGCAGCCACATAGAGGAACACCCCGGCTGCAATGCCCAATGGCAGCCCGACTCCGCTCAGGCGCAGGCTGCCCTCGAGGAATGGCGGCAGCAGGACTCCCAGGGCACCGCCCATCCCGCTGAGAAGGAACAGAGCATCGCGGGCACGCCTGCTCGGCACCAGGCCCAGGGAGCGAAGGGCGAGATGAACCACGCTCATGAACAGCACGAGTTGCACCGCCAGGCCGAGTAGACCGGTGGTTATCAGTGCGTCGAACGTCTCATTGTGAGCCCGGTCGGGGGAGGCGGTGCGTGATTCCACCTGCGCAAGCTCCGCAGGGTAGTACCGGTTGTACACCAGGTGCATCGTCTCTGGGCCATATCCGATCACAGCTCGCAACGGGTCGCTTCGAAGCAGGTCTATGGAGCCCTGCCAGATTAGGACGCGTACTCGCCCGGTGCCGCGGTCCACCTCGAGCAATCGTCCCAGCCGCCCCAGATAGGGCACATCTCGAATCGCTGCAAGCGGCGAACTAGGGATGTTTGCGGTAACAAGCAGCGCGACCATCAAGACGCTGGCCGCAACGACGCCGATCGCCAGCCCTCTACGGCGGCGAAGGGCTACGATCAGCAGTCCAAAGAGGCACAGGCCGGCCAACAGGCCGACCTGGGGGCCTCGGCTGCCGCAGAAGAGCAGCGCGACTATCTGAACGACGAGTATCTGAGCGCCGAGCGATAGCCGCGACGCCACGGCGAACGTCGCCCCGGCCTTTCGCGCCAGGGCGATGCTCGCAGCCAGGGCTAGCAGCGAAACAAGTGCAGCGGTTGCGAACGACAGAGTAAGCCAGGCCCCAGCCTGCAAGAGCGCCGCGCACAGGCACACCACAAGTGCGAGCCGGCGGCGAGTTCTGTCACGCGAGGCCCACTCCAGAGGAGGACTCAACAGCATGTGGCTGATGGTGATGGGGATCACCATCCCCAGATAGGCCCCCAGGAAGATGGGATTCCCCAGGCTCGAAGCTACCCGCGCGGAGACGTCGCCCTGCCAGGGCAGCGGGTCCATCCCATGGTGCTGAAGGATTCCGTAGAGCGCGATCGGAAAGCTGGTGATGACGATCAAGGTGAGCAGGCGCTCCAGCTGTTCCCGCCGGCGTAGATACAGCAGCAGGGAGGCAAACAGGGCGACGTAGCACAGCGTGCTGACGGTACCCTGCAGGCGTTGGTATGAGCCCAGCAAGCTGGTCCGAGGCTCTACCGACCACGCCGTAGAGAACAGGTAAACGGCCGCAGTCGCCAGAGCTGGAACGACCAGCGGCGTCTTGAGCAATCCGCGCACCCCTGCGAGCATCTCTGTCCGCGAGCGGAGCTTGGCGGCGTACTGCGCCACGCCAACGATGACAAGCAATGCAATAGCGAGCGATAGCGCGCGGAACACTCCCAGCTTGTCGGGCTCAAAGACGCGAAAAGAGTAGGTGTTGAAGAACAGCGGAACCGCGACGAGTGCGAGCAGCCAGAGCGGCTCGATCAGATTCGTGGCCAGCCTGCCGACCCGAGACATACATACTCCAGTCAGTGGGATCATTCGGCGAGAATACGTCACCGTAGAATGACGGGCAAGATCAGGGCTCTGCTGTTCGCTCTCCGCGCCGTGCACGCTCCTTGAGCACACGGGCATAGACGCCTTCTACATCGGAGAGCATGCGCTCTGCCGTAAAGGCCCGTGCCCGGGCGAGGGCGCCGTTCGCGAGCCGTGCGCGCAGAGCGGGGTCGTCGAGCACCCGATTCAGTGCGGCGACCAGAGCAGCTGGGTCACGCGGTGGAACCACCACACCGGAGACGCCATCCTCATTGACATAACTTGTCCCGGTGCCCAGCTCGGTACTGATGATCGGCAGGCTCGAAGCGAGTGCTTCCACCTGTACAAGGCCAAAGGCCTCGCTGCGCTCGCTCGCTGGGAGGCAAAAGACGCTGGCCGCTCCATAGTAGGCCGGCAGCTCGGAATCCGGTATCGCTCCGGCAAACACCACGCGATCGCCCAGGCGCAAAGCCAAAGCTCGAAGCGCCTCGCGTTCGGGACCATCGCCGACGATGAGAAGCCGCCCATGTACCTGGTTCATCGCTTCCACCAAGTACTCCAGACCCTTGTAGTAGCGCAGAACCCCCACAAAAAGCACCCAGGGGCCCGGGCCGTGCCGCCGCGAGACGCTTTCCACATCTATGGGCGCGACCTCCTGAAACGGCTTCTGACGAATGCCGTAGGGCACCACGGTGCACCTCTGCTGCACCTGGCGCAGAACGACCGAGCTGGCCAGGTAGTTCGGAGAACCGACCAGGATGCGGTCCACTCGTCGGAGTATCAGCCTCATGGCGGGCCCATAGAGCGCCGCCAGGCGCTTTTGGCGCACGATATCGCTGTGGTAGCTGAGCACCGTGGGCCGGCGGCTGAGGTGCGGCCACTGGGATAGCTCGCCGGGAGGGTAGGGGAAATGCAGGTGTGTGATATCGGGGCGCTGCCTGGCAACCCACCAGGGCATGACCAGGCTCATCGGGGTCGAGGCGGCCTGCACAAGCCTGGCGCACTTGATCACCGTGACCCCGTTGCGCATCTCTTCCTGCGTGCGAGCCGAGCGAGAGGTCACCAACACGGTGACGTCATGCCCGGCCGCGGCCTGGCCCTCAGCCAACAGCTTGACGTGGTTTTCGATCCCGCCGAGGACGGGGTAGTAGTCCTTGTAGATGTGCAGTATCTGCATCGGGCCTCGCACCAGAGTAAATGCAACCGCATCGCTGGGGCAGAGTGTACCACATCTTGACGGAGGCCGTGATGGCCGGCTCCTGAGATCCTTGCCGGACGCGTGGGTCAATACTATACTGCGGCCACGATCGTCCAGGGGCCAAAGGCATGGGGGGGAGTATGCATCGCACATTCCGTACCAGTCAGAAACGGGAGCAGGTCGACCTCGCGGGGGTGTGGGACTTTGTCCAGGATCCGCAGGATCGTGGTCTGCTCGAAGAGTGGTACGGCGGCGCATTCCCTTCCGATCCGATCAGGCTCTGGGTGCCCGGCGTATGGAATACCCACCGTACGCTGCTGAACTATGAAGGCATCGGCTGGTACCGGTGCCGGTTCGATCTTGCCCCCTGTCGCGCTGCAAGACTGTGCTTCGCCTCGGTCATGCACCAAGCCAACGTCTGGCTCGATGGTGAGCCAGTGGGCGAGCACTATGGTGGCTATTCCCCGTTCTCGATCTTGATCATTGCACCTCGCCAGGGAGCCCATGAGTTGGTGGTGCGGGTGGATAGCACCCACGATGGGTCTTCGACTATCCCCTCGGATCGGCTGGACTGGTTCCGCTATGGAGGCATTCCTCGACCAGTGTGGATCGAACTCCTCCAGGGCGAGGCGTACGTCGATTCCTTCCGCGTGGCGCCCGTTCTCAATGATGGACAGGCTGCACTCAACGTGCGGGCCGAATTGGTCTCGTTGTCCGAGGAGACCCGCAGAGTCGCCTGGGAGTTGTTCCTGGATGATATGCCAATAAGGTCAGGCGAGACGGCCGTGGAGCGTGGCGCGTCCGAGATAGTGATGTTCGGCCAGAGCCTGGACGGCGTGGAGATCTGGTCGCCAGAGAACCCGCGGCTATACCAGGTTCGCTTGGAACTGCAACAGGATGATGTCATCGAGCGCACGGGCTTTCGTGAGGTCGCAGTCACGGGCGAGGAACTGCTTCTGAATGGAGCGCCCCTGCGAATTAGGGGCCTCAATCGACACGAGGATCATGCCGAATGGGGTCCGGCAATCCCCGAGCACCTGATGCTCAGGGATCTGCAACTGCTCAAGGATATGGGAGCGAACGCCATCCGAGGGGCGCACTATCCCAACGACCAGCGGTTCCTGGACCTCTGTGATGAGCTGGGCATCCTCTTTCTAGAGGAGATCCCTCTCTGGGGCTTTCGCGCCGATCAGCTGGCATCGGACGTCATCAGCGATCGTGCGGCGGCGATGGTGTGGGCGATGGTTGAGAGGGATGTATCTCATCCGTGCATCTGGGCCTGGAGCGTGCTGAACGAGTGCGCTACCGATACCGGAGTGGGTCGGGCGATCGTCTCCCGCTTGGTGGACACCGTGCACGAGATCGATCGTACCCGGCCGGTGACCTTTGCCAGCGATCGCGCGGCTCGGGATCGCTGCTTTGACCTGGTGGATTTCGTATGCCTGAATGCCTATCACGGTTGGTACACGCATGATCAAAGCTGGCCGGAGTTTCTGGATCGGATGCGTGCCGTGATCGGCGCAAAGCCGATGATCGTAACCGAGTTTGGCGCCGGCGCGATCTACGGATGGCATGCGCTGGAGGATGGCGTCGTCTGGAGCGAGGAGTATCAGGCGAAGGTTCTCGCGGACTGCCTCAGGCACTTTCTGGCACGGCCCGATCTCTGCGGGTTCTTTATCTGGCAATTCTATGACACCCGGACAGACAAGGGCCAAGACGGGGCCAGAGCACTGGCACGCCCGCGCAACTATAACAACAAGGGCCTCTTGAACGAGTACCGGCAGCCCAAGCTCGCGTACTACCTGACGCGAGATCTCCTGAGCCAGTTCAAGCGTTAGGTCCATCCCGGCCCGACGGGGGCGGCATACTCACCCGAGGCCCGGAGGGTAGGGCGCGATGCCGGTGACTGGCTCAAGGAGCGACAGATGCTCGCCCATGCTCCGCTCCGTCCGGGGGTGCCTTGCCTCGCGGGCGATGTCGCAGAGAGGCACGAGGACCGTCGAGCGTTCGAGCATGCCCGGGTGCGGTATAGAGAGCACCTCCGTACTGATCTCTATGGCGTCGTAGAGCAGGATATCGAGATCGATGATCCGGGGCCCGTTGCGGCGGGAGGGCTGGCGGCCCATATCCTGCTCGATCTGTTTGAGTAGCCGCAGCAGTGCGTGTGGCGTGCGGTCCGTGCTGATCTCACAGACGGCGTTGAGGAACCGAGCCTGCTCGAGATAGCCCCAGGGCTCCGTCTCATAGAGCGGCGAGCGACGTATCACCGCCTCGCCGGCCTTCTCCAAGAGTCGGTACGCCTCGGCGATGGCGGCCTCCCGATCCCCGATATTGGAGCCCAACCCCAGGTATGCTGTGGCCACGGACCTATCGCTCCTCGGGCGAAGCGATGCCAGAGGGCTGCGTGGCGCCAAGAGCCGCATCGGCGATTGTGACAGCCTCCAACCCAGCCCGCACGTCATGGACTCTGACGATGTCCGCGCCGCAGCGCGCGACCGCGTAAGCCAGCGTGGCCACTGTGCCGATCGTCCGCTGTTCGGGGGGCAATCCCAATGTGTAGCCAACAAAGGACTTGCGGGAGGGACCCAGCAGTAGCGGCTGCCTCAGCGTACGCAGTGTTCCGGCGCGCTCGATGATCCGCAGGCTCTGCTCAACCGTCTTGCCAAAGCCCAACCCGGGATCCACGAATAGGCGCGGCTGCTCGATTCCCTGTGCCTGGGCGGCATCGCGGAGATCGGCCAGTGCCTCGATCACATCCAGCATCAGGTCCGGATACCGGACGCCCACGTAGCGATTCCCTAACCCGGATTGTGTGCTGACCGTGGCGTCGAGACGGTTGTGCATCAGCACCACGGGTGCTTGGCTTGCAGCGAGGGTCGCGGCCATCCCGGCATCGCGCTGCATACCGTGAATGTCGTTGATCATATCGGCGCCCTCGCTGAGCGCCGCGCGTGCCACCGCGCTCTTGTAGGTATCTACAGAGAGCGGGACACGCGAGGATTCCCGGATAGCCACGATCACCGGGATCAGCCGGCGGAGTTCCTCATCCTCGTCGACGGGGAGTGCGCCCGGACGGGTGGATTCGGCGCCGACGTCCAGGATGTCGGCACCGTCCTCCTCCATGGCCAGTGCCTGCTCCACCGCGGTGCGGATCGCTCGCTCCACCGCGCGCCCACCGGACATGGCGCCATCACCCGAGAAAGAGTCCGGGGTGACGTTGATGATGCCCATCACGAGAGTTCGTTGTCCCCAATGGATCTGGCGGTCTCCGATGGCCGACGTAAAGGGGATGGGCTCCAACGCTGCCGCGATGGCTGCACGCATCTCAACGCCCAGTTGGAGGCTGGCCGGCGTCGACGACGCCTCGAGAGCGCCGATCGCCTGCTCCAGCTCACGAATCGTCACGCAGCCCGTGAACACTGCGCCCGGCTGAGACGGGTCATCCCCAGTCGGGAGCCCCAACGAATGGCCTAGGTCAGCCAGCGCTCGCGCGCCCGCCGCTCCCCGCGATCTGGCACGCACGACCAGAGAGGATCGGGCTAGTTGATCGATGAGCTTGTCGGGCCCGAGGCCCAGCTCTATCAGCAACGCAGGCAGGCGTACCAGTCTCCCGGCATCCTCGATGCCGATGGTGTAGGCACGCCTGTGCTCTTGCGTTGGACGGAGGTTGTTCATCGGCGAGGTGATAGCACGCACACGCGCGTGTCTTCACTCAGCTGCGATGCGGTCACCTTGAGGGCGTCCTCTGGCTGCGACTCTTTGGCTTCCATCTCGGTGAGGAAGCGCGTCACCGTTGCCAGGTCACGGTCCATATCGGCGATCCGGTATCGCATCGGAATGACGAGCTTGGGCTCCAGCAGATTGACGACCTCTGCGGCACGGGGGCCCGCCAGCACGTCTTTCCCGCCCACCGGAATCATCAGCACGTCGATACCATCGAACTCCTCGATCTGCTCCTGGGTGGGCACATGTCCGAGGTCTCCCAGGTGGCAGATCGTCATATCCTCAAGCTCAATGATATAGGCGGTGTTGCGTCCAAAGCGCGCGCCCTCTTGATCATCGTGATAGCAGGTCACGCCGATCACAAAGACCCCGCCGACCTCGTACTCGCCCGGTCCCGAGATTACATACGGATCGTCGCGCACGATGCGCACGTAGTTGTTCGCGGGATCGTCGTGAGAAACGGTAACCAGATTGGCGGCCATGCGCGCGAGCCGGAAACCGGATTCGGGCGCGAAAGGGTCCGTCACCACAGTGGCCCCCCGACCACGTATACGAAAGCAGCCTCCACCGTACCAATTGATCTCCATGCACACTCCGTTTCGTATTGGGGCTGTGCCTACAACGCCTTCCATCGCTCGTAGAAGGCGAATGACTTGATCGTGCTCTCAGGCCACCCCAGCATGTGGCACTTTTCCCAGATATAGTAGCAATACGTATCAAAAGACACCAAAGCGGGGCAGCGATGATCTACATGCGGTATGAAGCCTCCCTCAGCCACTGCTGGCTCGATCCGCTTGAGCTCGCTGAGCACGGCCTCCCTCCCCTCCCAGAGCGCGTACTTGTCAAAGCCACCTCGGATAAGCAGCGAGCGCCCATACTGCTCTCTCAGCGCAACCGGATCGTTTCCAGGATGCACCTCCAGCGGAAACATACAGTTCACCCCGATTTCCAGCCAGAGCGGGATGAGCTTTAGGATGAGGCCGTCGCAGTCGGTCCAGATGATATCGATGCCATGTTGGCGGAGGAGCCGAGTTACACGGCTCATGTGAGGCATGATGCGCTCTGAGAAAAACCGCGGATTGAGGATCGGCCCGCTGTTGAAGGCGATATCCTCCCAGCCGCCTGCGGCGTCGATAAAGCCACGCTCCAGGATGGCCGGCATCTGTGAGAGCGCCAGGTCTGCCTGGTGTGCCACCATCTCCTCAACGAGATCGGGATCATCCATCGAAAGCAATGCCAGGCGCTCGAAGCCGGTCCAGTCGCGAATGCGTCCGATGTACGAGCCCAGGTCCGTGACCACGGGGCTGGAGGACGCACGAGAGCGGCGCTCCAGGGCATCGATCTCATCGGCCCGATAGGCACGCTCCGGCCGTGCCGGATCCAGGAACTCATCCCGAAAGGCTAGCCAGCTCTCGCGGTCGCGGATGGGGAACTGCAGAAAGTGCGGGATCGTCTCCGTGCCGGACGCCTTGTCCTGCCTTAGCACACCGATGCCATCCCGGTACGTGATCGTCGTTTCGGTGCGCTCGAGTACCTCCACGGGGCGAAGGGGCAAGGCGCCGAGCCGCGCGTCTACATGCTCCATCTGCTCGACGCCAAAGAACGTCTCCACGGCATCGTCCGGTATCGAGCCGTCGGATCTCCTCAACTGGGGTGGCAGGTTACCCTGGCGCATCCAGTCTTCCTTGAGCTCTGTCCAGTAGCCGAACTCGAGATGAGAGATGCAGTCCACCGACTGAAAGTGCATGATCCGGTTGAATCGCTCACGTGCCGACAGGGGTGGCGTATAGGTCCCCCAGCCACGACGCAGGTCCGTCATAGTCCCTCCCTGTCGACTGCTGGGCCCGGCAGCACATCCACAGGCGCGCCGGCCTGTGCTGAGGCGTAGGCGGCCAGGGCTACCCGCAGAGCCCATAGGCCGTCCTCGCCGCTGCTGACGGGCTGCCGCCCGGCTCGGATGGCTTCCAGAAAGTCATCGATCAAGAGCGCGTCCAGATCGCTGCCCCAACCGATCCACTTGGGGCGTGCGGGTTCTGCGGGGTAGTACTCCAATCGCTGCCCAAAGAGATCAGCTGTCGCGCTGGCCTCTGATCCGATGAGCTTGATGGTCACATCGCCCCAGGTGGGAAAGCTCCCCGGGCGGCTCCAGCTGCAATCCAGCGTGGCAAAGGTGCCGCCGCTCATCTCAATCGTCAGCAGCCCGCTATCGTCCCAGTCCTGATGATACAGCCCGTGGCCGATCTCCGCGTACACCCGTTGTGGATCTCTGCCGGTGATCCGCCTCAGAAGATCGGCAACGTGAACAGCATGGTCGATCACCGCTCCGCCGCCGGAGCGCTCTCTCTCGATAAAGAACCCGCCCGGCATCGTGCCTCTGTTGGTGCAGCGCAGGGCGAGCACATCACCGAGTTCGCCTGCGCGCGCACGAGCAGCCAGAGCCTGGAAAGCCGGGCTGAAGGGGCAAGGGAAGGAGGTGGCCAGAACGAGGCTCGCTTGCCGATAGGCCTCCACCATGGCGACGGCATCAGGAATCCGTGTCGCCAGTGGTTTCTCCACCAACGCATGTACGCCGGCCCGCGCCGCAGCCAGCGCCAGAGGCGCATGGTGTACATTGTCCGACGTGATGATCACGGCATCGACACGCTCGAGAAACTCGGCCGGGCCAGAGGCGACGGATACGCCCGTCTGGGCAGCGATCTGGTGGGCCAGGTCTCGATTCGTCTCCTCGAGCAGAAGGATCTCGTCGAGATCATCGCGAGCGCACACCGCGTTCAGGTAGCTGCGCGCGTGCATGTGATCCAGGCTCCAGATTCCCACTCGGTTTGCCGTATGACTCATGGTGGCAGCACCTGACCTGACCTGGCCGATTCGAGGGCCGCGAGCGCGACTCGTAGAGCGTCCAGAGCCTCGGACGGCTTTACCAAGGGCCGCTCCTGCCCGCGCAGGCACCGCATCCAGTGCTCCATCTGTTCCAGGAAGGGGCTAGCGCGGGTGAAGCTGGTGGGGAGGCCGCCATACTCCGCCCGGCCGAGCGGCTCCAGATCGGTGCTCAGGGCCACGTCACGATCGCTATCGTAGGTGATCAACCCGGCGTCGCCAGCGAGTTCTCCGGAAATGCGAAACCCCTCGCCCTTTGTCGCAGAGCTCTCCACCTCGGCGATGGCCCCGCTGCGGAACCTCAGCGTGGTGAGTGCATAGGCCGCGGCGGCGTCTCGCACGCGGGAGGCCGCCCGGCAGTACACGCGCTCCACAGGGCCCGCCGTCCAGAGCAGCCAGTCAAACTCGTGAATGCCCAGGTCCAGAACCACGCCACCCCCCTCGGCCGGGTCGATGCGCCAGCCCGAGAGCGCCGTGGCGGTCTCGCGAGACATGTGTATCATGGCGATCTCGCCGATGGCTCCCGAAAGCACCTGGTCATGCAGGGTGCGCAAGAGAGGCAGGTGACGCGCCACGTGTGCCGTCATCAGGAAAAGGCCCGCGGCGTCGGCCGCCTCGATCATTCGCTCTCCGTGCGAGATCGATCGCGCCAGGGGCTTTTCCACAATCACGTGCTTGCCGGCCCGGAAGGCGGCCAGGGCCGGTTCCGCGTGGTGTGCCGGGGGCGTACAGACGATCACCGCGTCAATATCGAAGCTCTCCACGAGTGCGCTCAGCGACTCGGCGACACGGGCACCATGCTCCCCCGCAAGACGTGCGGCGTGCGCCCTCGTCCTGCTCCAGACGGCAACCAGTTCGGCGCTCTCGCAGGTGCGGATGGCGGCGGCATGCCGGGCCCCCATGTGACCGGCCCCCGCAATCGCCAGTCGCACAGGCCTATCACCCATCGGATCCTCCACCGGCTGGACCGGCCTTGTCGATGACGTAGGCCAACTCGCTATCGTAGAGGTGTTCGCGAACCGTCCAGACTCTCTGGGCGCAGATCTGCTCCATGCGTCGCCGGTAGGTGGCGAGCATGCCGCGATCTCGCCGGCCTCCGAGGCTAGCGGTGGGAAAAGAGACCACCACGTGCCGGGCAGGCACAGAGGCCACGATCCTCTCGCCGGCGTTTCGTTCGATCAGCTCAAGGCAGGGTACCGACTTGAGCAGCAGAGCCACGTCCGCAGGCGTAGCCGGGCTCTCGGCCAACACATCGCCCACCTCGGCAGAACCCTGAACCCCCAGCAGCGGCATGGCCTGCCACAAGAAAGCCATCAGATCATGGAAGATGTCCAGCGCATGATATCGAGCACCGGGCGTCAGCGGCATCCACGGAATAGACAGCGGGTTGAGGCCACAGGCGAGGTCCAGCACCGACTTCACCGGGGCCAAGGGGGCGAACAGGTCCTGGTAAAAGCTCTCAAGGATCGATATCCGTTCACGGCTGGATTGGTGAGCACGCATGATCGTTCGGCAGGCTTCCTTGGTCTGAGCGGGCTGTCCTGAGCTTTGGGCTTCGCGCAGGAGCGCGAGTGCAGCGCCATAATCTCGGCGTCCTGAAAGGTAGACCGCGCCGATCTGATGGAGCTTGCGGCGGGTTGACTTGATCGCGTCTTTGAGCGTGTGGCCCGCTGCCAATTCGGTTGCGCCCACTCTGGCCACCACATCCCGCTGGATATGCTGGTACTTGGCTGAGGCAAGAACCCGAGTCACCAATTCGTCCAGCCGCTCATCGGGCTTCATGCCGATTGCGCTCCCTCAACGACCAAAACGTACTCACCGCGGGCGCCCTGGCCCTCCACGTGTGTGATCAGGTCCGACAGGCGCCCGCGCACGACCTCCTCATAGAGCTTGGTCAGATCGTTCGCCAGTGCGGCTCGCCGATCGCCAAAGACCTCCAGGGCGTCTCTGAGGGCCGCAACCAAGCGGTGCGGGCTCTCATAGTACACGAGCGTATAGGGCGATGCGGCGTCCGCCAGGAAAAAGCGTCGGCGAGCGCCTGGCCTGCGTGGCGTAAAGCCGCGATAGGTATAGCTGTGGACGGCCAGCCCCGATAGCACCAAAGCCATCGTAGCCGCCGAAGGGCCTGGAATCAACGTGACCGGGAGCGACTCCTCGATCGCCCGGCGAACCGCCGTATAGCCCGGGTCGGCGATGCCCGGCGTACCGGCTGTTGTGACAAGCGCTACCGATCGCCCTGCGCGCACGTGCTCGATGACTGTCTCGGTTGCCTTCTGCTGGTTGTGCTCAAAGAAAGAGATGAGCGGCTTTCTGATGCCATAGTGCTTTAGGAGCCGGCCGGTGACGCGTGTGTCTTCAGCGGCAACCACGTCCACCAGACGGAGCGTCTCCAGCGCACGCAGCGTGATATCTCCCAGGTTGCCGATGGGTGTCGCCACGAGATAGAGCGCCGGCACGGTGGGCTTGGCGCCAGCCGCCTCGAACTCACTGCCCATCTTTATCTCGCGAGTCCCGGCGTTCCCAGCAAAGCACCAGATCCTTGGCCGCTCGCACCTCGTCGAGGCGTCGCAGCGGAGCTCTCGTGGGGGCTTCATGCAGCCACTCGGGATGATCTACGGCCTCCTGCGCGATGCGCTCCAGGGCGTCCGCAAACGCGTCGAGCTCGCGCTTACTCTCCGTCTCGGTGGGTTCGATCATCAGAGCTTCATGTACGATCAAAGGAAAGTAGTTGGTCGGCGGATGGTAGCCATAGTCGATCAGCCGCTTGGCGATATCGAGCGCCCGAATCCCAGGGGCGCCCTGTAGCCGGCCCTCCAGCACAAACTCGTGCATGCACGTTCTTGGGTAGGGGAGTGGGTAGGTCCGGCGCAGACGCTCCTGCAGGTAGTTGGCGGCCAGCACAGCGGCCTCGCTGCTCTCCCTCAGGCCGGAGGCGCCGAGCATGCAGATATACGCATAGGCCCTCACGATGATGCCAAAGTGCCCGTAGAACGACTTGACGCGTCCGATCGATCGCGCTGGGATCTCCCAGCGATAGGTCTCCCCCTCTGCTCCAGAGTCCCTGGCGACAAGCGGACCAGGGAGATAGTCCGCCAGCGCCGGCCCCGCTCCCACCGGGCCAGAACCAGGGCCACCCCCACCGTGGGGGGTGGAAAAGGTCTTGTGCAGGTTCAGGTGCATCACGTCAAAGCCCAACTGCACAGGCTTCACGATACCCATCAGGGCGTTAAAGTTGGCGCCGTCCCCGTAGACGAGGCCGCCGGCCTCGTGCACGCGTCGACAGATCTCCTGCACGTGTTCATCGAACAGCCCCAACGTATTGGGGTTTGTGAGCATGATGCCCGCCAGACGCTGATTGAGATGAGGAGTCAGGGCGCTCAGGTCGACATTGCCTCGCTCATCGGACGATACCTCGACAGCCTCCAGGCCCACCATGCTGGTCGACGCTGGGTTGGTGCCGTGGGCCGAGTCCGGGATGAGCATTACTGTGCGCTGGGCATCGCCACGGGCGCGGTGGTAGGCTCGGATCATCAGAATGCCCGAGAGCTCGCCGTGTGCCCCGGCCGCCGGCTGAAGGCTGACGGCCTGGAATCCGCCCAGCTCCGCCAGAGCACTCTGCAAGGCGTACATCAAGGCCAGATTGCCCTGCACCGACTCCTCGGGCTGGTAAGGGTGCACGTTGTGCAAGTCCGAGATGCGCGCCGCCTCCTCGTTGGCTTTGGGGTTGTACTTCATGGTGCAGGAGCCTAGCGGATACAGGCCGATATCGACCCCGTAGTTCATCTGTGAAAGCCGCACATAATGGCGAACCAGATCGACTTCGCTCACCTCGGGCAGGTCCAGCCCATCGCGCAGAAGATGCGCCGGCGGCAGCGGGCTGGGCGGTACGTCGAGCTTTGGCAGGTGGGCAGCGCAACGGCCCGGCGCTCCCAGTTCGTAGATGATCGGCTCGCTCATCCTGCCACCTCCCTCAGAGCCTGCGCAAGATGGTCGATCTGGGAGGCCGTGTTCATCTCGGTCACGCACAGAAGCATCTGGTTCTCTCGCGCAGGCGAGAGCTGTCCCAGATCATAGCCTCCTATGATCCCATGTTTGGCCAGCAGGGCCCGGTTGATCTCCCTCGCCGGGGCAGGGCAGTGGACGACGAACTCCTTGAAGAAAGGCAGCGCACCATCCACCTGGTAGCCGGGCAGTGCATCGATGGTGGCTGCCGCATAATGGGCTCGCTGGTAGCAGAGCTCGGCTACTCGGGCCAGCCCGCACCGGCCCAGCGCACTGAGGTAGATGGCGGCGGCGAGAACGTTAAGGCCCTGGTTCGAGCAGATGTTGGACGTAGCCTTCTCTCGGCGGATGTGTTGTTCGCGGGTCGCAAGAGTCAGCACGTATCCGCGCTCGCCGGCGATGTCCACCGTCTCACCGACCACGCGACCGGCCATGCGCCTCACGTCCGCCTTCCGGCATGCGGAAAAGCCCAGATACGGCCCGCCGAACTGCAGCCCGATGCCAAGCGGCTGGCCTTCGCCGACAACAATATCGGCGCCCATTGCCCCGGGTGGCATCAACATGCCCAGTGAGATCGGATCGCAAGCGACCACAAGCTGTGCTCCGTGGCGATGGACTCTATCAGCCACGCCCGTGAGATCATGGATGCGCCCGAAAAAGTCGGGCGTTTGAAGGACCAGGCAGGCTGTCTCTTCATCTAGCTGTGCGAGCAGTTCCTCAAGCGTGGCCGGCTTGTCGTCTCCGATAATGACCACGTCCATCCCTTGCGTGTATGTGCGCGCGACGGCGCGGTACTCGGGGTGGACATCCTGCGACACGATGGCCTTGCGCTTCTTGCCGCGCGCGATCCCCAGCGCCATGATGATGGCCTCGGCCAGCGCGGTGGCTCCGTCATAGTGCGAGGCGTTGCTTACCTCCATACCGGTGAGCGCGCAGATCATCGTCTGATACTCAAAGACCGCCTGAAGCGTGCCCTGGCTGATCTCAGGCTGGTAAGGGGTGTAGGCCGTGTAGAACTCGGATCGACCGGTCAGATGGGGGACCACGCTGGGCACGTAGTGGTTGTAGGCGCCCGCGCCAAGGAAACACGGGCGATCCAGGACGCTCGTATTGCGCCTCCCGAGGGCGCGCAGTTCCGCCAGCATTTCCATCTCAGAGACTGGTTCGGGAAGCGTCACCTTTGGGTAACGGCACTCCTCCGGGATGGACTCAAAGAGCGCCTCGCACGATGCCGCTCCGATCAGGGCCAGCATCTCGGCGCGATCCGTCGCCGTGTGTGGGACGTACGCCATGCCGATCAACCCTGTTCCTGCAGGTAGGACGCATAGGCCTCCGGGGACATGAGCGTAGCCAGTTCCTCAGGATCCGTTACGCGGATACGGACGAACCAGCCCCGTCCGTACGGATCGTCGTTCACCGCCTCAGGTGTGTCGTCCAATGCGGCGTTCACCTCGACGATCTCGCCCGCTACCGGCAGAAAGACGTCAGAGGCCGCCTTGACGGACTCGACGACGGCGAACGGATCGCCCTGCTTGAAGGTGGAACCGATCTCTGGCAGTTCGACGTAGACGACGTCGGTCAGCTCGTCCTGGGCATAGTCGCTGATGCCCACCGTGGCCAGGTCCTCCTGAACGCGGATCCATTCGTGATTCTCGGCGTACAGGCAGCTCTGATCGATCGTTGATGCCATGATCTCAGCCTCCGGTCCTTTTCCTTTGATAGGTTGGCGTGTAAAAGGGGCGCTGCACGAGGCGTGCCTCCCTCATCTGTCCGCGCAGTTCTATGGCGATCTGTGCTCCCGGCTCGGCGAGCCTCGGCGGAAGGTATGCCAATCCCAGGAAACGATCCAGCGTCGGCGCATAGAGGCCACTGGTAACCGTACCGCAGCGTTCACCGTCTGCATAGACGGATAGTCCGTGCCTCGGGACGCCCCGGTCGATCATCTCAAAGCCGACCAGAGTGCGTTCCACCCCTTCCAGGCGTTGCTTTAGGAGCGCCTCCCGGCCGATGAACTCACCCTTACGCAACGCCACGGCCCAGCTCAGGCCGGCCTCCAAGGGGGTGATCTCTGCGCTCAGTTCGTGTCCGTAGAGCGGGAAGCAGGCCTCGAAC
>Ga0123333_10001731_pt1 | contig 22898 bp, 18 predicted proteins | sample BioC12SIPDNA_3_FD_89957 | JGI IMG/M metagenome (GOLD analysis project Ga0123333, IMG submission 89957) | Anaerobic biogas reactor microbial communites from Washington, USA - Biogas_R2_B C12 SIP DNA | ecosystem: Engineered > Bioreactor > Anaerobic > Unclassified | place: Washington, USA... | reverse complement strand
TCACGTCGAGGCTGCCATAGAAAGAGCCTTCAGCGACACTCTTCTTACCATCGGACATCATGCAGTTGATGAATTTGGTAATGAGCGTGCTCCCATAGGCGGGATCCGGCAGCGTCTCTCGTTTCGGAACTTCTCTACGCCTCGGCATACTTGCATGATCTCCCAAAGCTTACTGGAAATGTTAGGACTGCCGCGGAAGGGGACCAGTACCGAGAGGAACGCCTTTCGACTTATGGCAGTCGCCGTTTGTGACACTCGACGGGTGTGGATCACGCACCCATGTGCAATCGTAATAAAGGTTTAGCTTTTTGGCCGCTTGGCACCATACTTCGAGCGGGAATTCTTCCTGTCCTGAACGCCGACGGAGTCGAGCGTCCCCCGCACCACATGGTACCGAACCCCGGGGAGGTCCTTGACACGTCCGCCGCGGATCAACACGATGGAGTGTTCCTGAAGGTTGTGCCCGATACCCGGGATGTAGGTGGTGACCTCTATCCCGTTCGTAAGCCGGACACGCGCAACTTTACGCAGAGCAGAATTCGGTTTCTTGGGTGTAGACGTATACACCCTCGTACATACGCCTCTGCGCTGCGGGCTCCCCTGTAAAGCCGGACTCTTCGTCTTGAAACGAACCGCTTTCCGGCCATGTCGTACCAACTGATTGAAGGTCGGCAAACCCTGCTCTCCTTATCTGGGTATATCCCTGCATGACGGGCAACCGCACGGCAACATACCGCCGCTTGGCCCGCCATCCTGATTCTGCGAAAAACCCGACGAATATAGCAAACGGCCGGAATCCTGTCAAGCGAATAGACTTGCTACAACACTTTATACCAGTCGAATAGGAACCGAAGGCGGGGCATTCCAGTCTTCAGGCGAGCGGGGACCGGGATCCGGCGGATGCGGCATCGGTCGTGTCGCCGCCTCGCGGACCGCCGTATCCGCGCGTCAAACCGTACGAAACCATCGCTCTGGCCTATTTGCCGTAAGTGTCAGAGCATACCACAAGGAATACTCAGATGCAACGCAGGGCTTCCGCCATTCGGCAAAGCGCTTCCTGGAGAACCGTGCGGGGGCAGGCGAAATTGAGCCGGACGAACTGGCCGTAGCCCTCCCCGAACTGCGCACCGTCGTTCAGAGCCACACGCGCCCGGTCGAGGAAAAAGCGGAAGGGGTGGCGCCCCAGGCCCGCCTCCGAACAGTCGAGCCATGCCAGGTAGGTGGCCTCCACGCGGCACATCGAAACCCCCGGCAGGGCATCTCCCACGAAATCATGCACATAATCCCTGTTCCGCACCAGGTAGGCCAGCACCTGATCGAGCCATTCCTGGCCGTGCCGGTAGGCGGCGGACGCCGCGACATGTCCCATGACAGTCACCCATGGAACGATCCCGGAGGCGGCGCGGTCCCAGCGCGCGCGCAGCCGCGGGTTCCGGATGAGGGCAAAAGCGCACCCGAGGCCGGCGATGTTGTAAGTCTTGCTCGGGGCCATGAGGGTGACGGTGCATGCTTCGACCTCGGGGCTGAGCACGGCGATGGGGATGTGCCGGTGGGGGGGGTAGACGAGGTCGCAGTGGATCTCGTCGGAACAGATGACCAGGCCGTGGCGGAGGCAGACATCGGCGATCGTCTCCAGTTCCGGCCGGGTGAAGGCCCGCCCGACGGGGTTGTGCGGATTGCACAGAACGAACAGTTTCGTGTCGGTGGTGATGGCATGCTCGAGGAGGTCCGGATCGATTTCGTAAGAATCGCCCCGGCGGACCAGCGGGGCACCCCGCAGAACCCGCCCGCGGGAGACCGGATCCCTGAGAAAGTGGCCATAGACCGGCGGCTGCGCCAGGATCCCTTCCCCGGGGGATGCGAATGCCTCGAAGGCGATGTTCAGGCCGGAGACGACCCCCGGGATGTAGACGATGTCGGGCGCCGCAATCTCCCAGCCGTACAACCGCCGCATCCGGTCCAGGATACATCCGGCGAGTTCCGGACAGGGGCGGCTGTAGCCGAACACCCCATGGTCGGTCCGCTCGCGCAAGGCCTCGAGGATGGGCGCCGCGGACACGAAATCCATGTCCGCGACCCAGAGAGGGATCACATCCTCGGGATAGAGTCCCCATTTGACGCTGTCGGTTCCCCTGCGCCGGGGGACCGCGTCGAAATCGTAGCGCATCGTTCCGCCCTGCCAGATGGTAGGATACAGGAAGGGGCGGCCCGATATCAAATGCCGCCGCCAGGCATCCCGCGCCAGGGCCGAAGCGACGGTCCCCGAACCCCGGCGCGGTCGCCGGCGCATTCCGTGCTTCAGAAGGGCGCGGCCTGCCCCTCGCAGTCGACCTCCTCCATCTCCTGACCGGGCGGATTCTCCGATCCGCCGGCATCGAGGAAGGAGACGCCCGAAGCGACGATGTGCGTGACGTACCGCCTGTCGCCCGGCGATTTCTCCCAGGCCCTGGTTTCCAGGTGCCCTTCGACGCACACGAGCCTGCCCTTGTGCAGATACCGGTTGCACTGCTCGGCCACCTTCCCGAACGCGACAATCCGGTGCCATTCCGTCGCCTTGTCCTCATCGGCGCCGCGATAGGTGTCCGTGGCCAGGCTGAAACTCGACACGCACGTTCCGCCCGCGGTCGCCCGCTCCTCCGGATCGGCGCCCAGCCGTCCGACCAGCAGTACCTTGTTCAGTGTTCCCATGGTTGATCCTCCTGACTACCTAACGGCAAGGCGGGATTGGGAGCCAAAAAAAAACGCGCCCGCGGGCCGGGACGTGTGCCGGTGTCCGCGAAGCTGTATAATGCGGTCATGGTTTCGAGACTGGACCCATCGGCCGGCCGTCGGGCGCATCGCCGGGCTTGCCTCGCGGCGGGCATCCTGCTGGCGGCCCTGGCCGGCGCGGCTGCGGGCATCCTCGCCGGCTATGCCTTCAACATCCCCGACGTCCAGAGCCTGGAGGACTACCGCCCGGACGTCATCACCGAGGTCTATGCCGACGACAACAGCGTGATCGGGGAGCTCTGCATCGAGCGGCGCATGGTCGTGCCGTACGAGGCCATCCCACAGCATCTCCGGGCGGCCATCCTGGCAACCGAGGACACGCAGTTTTTCAGCCACTCCGGGATCGACTACGTGTCGATCCTCCGGGCCGTGGCCAAGGACCTCATCCGGCGTAGCTTTCCCGTCGGCAAGGGGGCCAGCACCATCACGCAGCAGCTGTCGCGCATGCTTCTGCTCAGCAACGAAAAGACCTACGACCGCAAGATCAAGGAGGTCCTGATTGCCCGGAAGATCGAGGCCATCTACACCAAGCAGCAGATTTTCGCCCTCTACTGCAACCTGCACCCGATGGGGCACGGCATCTACGGGGTCGCGGCCGCGGCCGACAGCTACTTCGGGAAGAAGCTCGGGGATCTGAATCTCCAGGAATGCGCCCTGATCGCGGGGCTTCCGAGCAACCCCTCCAGGTTTTCCCCCCGGCTGCATCCCGCCTCGGCCGTCGCGCGGAGGAATTTCGTCCTCGACAGGATGGCCGAGGAGGGAATGATCTCCCGGGATCTGGCGGCGAGCGCCAAAACACAACCGCTGGTCCTGAAGCAAGAGGGGGGCGGCGCGGAAATACCCGCGGCCCATTTCCTCGAGCACGTCCGGAAATACCTCGCGGAGCGCTATTCGACCGATGAAATCTGGAGGCGGGGGCTGCGGGTATACACGACCCTGGACGCCTCGATGCAGGAAGCCGCGCACCGTGCCCTGGTGGGCGGTCTGGAAGCCTTCGACAAACGACACGGATGGCGCGGGCCGGTGGGCACCGTCGGGGAGCCCGCGGCTCCCGGCACGGCGCCCTACGCCCACCCGAGCTGGCGCACGCCCCCGGCGGCGGACCGGATGGCCGTCGGGCTGATCACGGAATCGGACGCGGCCGAAGCGCAGGTCAGGATCGGGGACTATAGCGGCAGGATCGGGCCCGAGCAGATCCGCTGGACCGGGGCCGCAGGGCCTTCGGATATTCTGAAACCGGGCGATCTCGCCTGGTTCCGGATTCACATTGTCGACGAGAAGGACCGCACCGTCACGCTTTCGCTCGAGCAGAAACCGGAAGTCGACGGCGCGATAGTCGCCGTCGACAACAGGACCGGCGCAATCCGGGCCATGGCGGGCGGATACGATTTCCAGTCGAGCGAGTTCAACCGCGCCACCCAGGCCATGCGCCAGGTGGGCTCCACCATAAAACCGCTGGTCTACGCCGCTGCCTTCGAGAAGGGGTTCACCCGGGAAAGCACGGTCCAGGACACGCCCTATCTGCTCGTCGACGGACTCGGGCGCCCGTGGCGCCCGCTCAACTACGACGGGGAGTTCAAGGGGGAGGTCACGGTCGGGCAGGCCCTGGTCGAATCGAGGAACGTCCCCACCGTCAGGGTGGCCGAGGCGATCGGCATCGAGAACGTGGTGCGCATGGCCCGGCGCTTCGGGCTGTCGGGCCCCATGAAACCGTACCTTTCCCTGGCCATCGGCGCGGCCGAGGCGACGCCCCTGGAAATGGCCTCGGCCTACACCGTGTTTCCCAACCTCGGGATCCGGGCGACCCCGTACTTCATACGCGAAGTCGAGGACTACGACCACCGCACGAAGGAGGAGACCCGTCCGGCCACCCAGCGGGTTCTCGAACCCGGGATCGCCGGGGAGATACTCGACCTGCTGCAGGAGGTGGTCGCCAGCGGCACGGCGAAGGCGGCCGCCACCCTCGGCCGGCCCCTGGGAGGGAAGACGGGGACCACCGATGACTTCACCGATGCCTGGTTTGTGGGATTTTCGCCCTCGATCACCGCGGCCGTCTGGATCGGGCACGACCGGAATCGACCCCTCGGGCGCCGGCAGTCCGGGAGCGTTGTGGCGCTCCCGGTCTGGATCGAGTTCATGGGGGAGATCCTGGCCGGCCGGCCGGTGGAGGCATTCCAATCATCACGGACGAAGCGGTACGCGTCCCCCGATTCCACGCCGTATAAGCGGAGGCACCTCTACATCGAGACCCTTACGGAATCCGGGCCGGAGGAACCGTAGCCGCGCCAGGACCGGCCGGCCGCATCCGGGACGAATCCGGCCGGCCTACCGGTCGCGTTCGACGATATAATCGGGGATCGACATCAGGGCCTGGCGCGCGACGCAGTCCGGGAACGTCTCCAGGCAGGATTTGGCCTCTTCGGCCAGGGCGTGGGCCTTCTCCAGAACGCGATCCGCGGCTCCATACTCCCGGACGAGCCGGATAACTGCGTCCCGCCCTTCCCCGTTGAGGGCGTCGGTGCGGAGGACGTTGCGGACCAGCGCGCGGTGTTCCGGCCTCCCGTCCCGCAGCAGGTAGATCAGAGGCAGCGTGAGCTTCCCCTCCTGCATGTCGCTGCCCACCGGCTTGCCGAGGGTGTTCTCATCGGACGTGAAGTCCAGGACATCATCGACAAGCTGAAAGGCCAGGCCCACGTTCAGCCCATACAGGCGCAGCCTTTCGATCGCTGCCTCGGGCGCCGCGCCGAGGATCCCGCCGAGCTGGGAGCAGGCGGCGAACAGGTAGGCGGTCTTGCGCCTGGAAATATCCATGTGCTGCTCTTCGGTGATGTCGACATTGCCGTTGTAGCTGAGCTGGATGAGTTCGCCCTCCACCATCTTGCGGGTTGCCTCGATAAGAACGTCCAGTATCGGGAACTGCCGTTCCCCCAGAGCCATGCTGAAGGAGGTCATATACAGCCAGTCGCCCATCAGGACCGTTATCTCGTTCCCCCACCGGGCATTGACGGAGGCATGGCCGCGCCGGACACACGCATTGTCGATGATATCGTCGTGCACCAGGGTGGCCGAATGGATCATCTCCAGGATGGCGCCCAAACGGGGCCCGATGGGTCCATCGTACCCGCACATCCGGGAGCTCAGCAGCAGTATGGCGGGCCGCACCCGCTTGCCTCCGCTGTTGCAGATGTAGCGGCCGATATTCTCGATCATGGGGACGCCGGAGCGGGACTGGCGGGCCAGTTCCTCTTCCACGCAAGCCATGCCGTCTTCAATCAGTTTGTAGATCTCATGCGGAGTCAATGGGCACTCTCGGAAACAGCCGTTACGGACAACCGGGCATCCGCCCGGAATCTTACCACAGGGAGGCAGCCGCCGGGCATCATTTCCGCCTACCGGAGAGGCGCGCCGTTGGGCACGTCTTCCCCGAATGCGGGCAGCACGGCGCGGCCGCCGTCGCTGGCGGCGAGAACCATCCCGTTCGATTCCACTCCCATCAGCCTCGCCGGCTTGAGGTTCACCACCAGGATCACTTTTTTGCCCACCAGCTGGTCCGGAGTGTAGGCATCGGCGATGCCGGCGACGACCTGCCGCACCTCCGTCCCGATGTCCACCCTCAGTTGGATCAGCTTGCGGGACCCTTCGATCCTGGAGGCCTCCAGGATCTGCCCGACGCGCATCTCGACCTTGGCGAACTCACCGATGCTGATGCGCGGCGGCTCCGGCCGGCTGGCTTCGGGTTGTTCCGGGGCGGCAGCTGCCGGCTTTGGTTCGGACGTTGCTTCCGACGTTGTTTCAGGCTTTTCTTCGGGCATCGTATCTCCAGGAAACAGGTGGACTTGCGTACGGATTGGATCCCCGGGCCGCCACCCTTTTGGCCGATGGATCAGGCACCAGGGACCGAGCGGCGGTACGCGGCGGCGGCGGCGGCCTGCACCTCCTTGAGCGGGGCGCCTTGTTCGGACGCGAGGCGCCGGCAGTCCTCGAATTCGGGGACCGCATTGACCACGCGGTCTCCCATCAGGGAAATCTTCATCGTCACGGTCCCGTAGGGAGTCTCCACGGGCTCAAACCGCCGGTCGAGCGTCTTGCGATCCGCCGTCGTGTACCGGATCCCGATGGTTGTCGTTTCGCGGAAGATGAGTTCGGCGAAACGGTCGACATCGGCCAGGGCGCAGATGCAGCTCACTTTCTGCCCCGGCCGGTTCTTCTTCATCTGGATCGGCGTCGAGTATACGTCCAGGGCCCCGGCGGCCATCGCCTTTTCAAGGAAGTAGCCGTACACCTGGGGATTCATATCGTCGACGGTGGCCTCGATAACGGCCACCCGGACCTCGGGAGGCACGGGAGCCTGCACCGCGTCGGCCATCCGCTCCCCCAGGCTGATCCGGAGCACGTTGGCGCCGCCCTCGGTCTGGCGCGAACCGGCGCCGTAGCCGGTCCTATGATTTCTCATGGCCGGCCGGCCGCCGAAAGCGCCCGAGACGGTCGACAGCAGGGCCGCCCCCGTGGGGGTCGTCAGTTCCCCCCCGATTTCGTTGGTGAACGTGGGAATGTCTTTGAGCAGCTCCTGGACCGCGGGTGCCGGAACGGGGTAGATCCCGTGCTGGCACCGGACCGTCCCGTGGCCGACATTGACGGGGGAGGCGACGATATCGGCGGGCAGGAAGGACTCGAGCGCGATCATGGAGCCGACGATGTCGATGATGGAATCGACCGCCCCCACCTCGTGGAAGTGCACCTGGTCGACCGTCTTTTCGTGAATCCTGGCTTCGGCCTCGGCCAGTCTCCGGAACGCCTCCACGGACATCTGCTTCACCCAGGGGGACAGCCCGCTCGATTCGATCATCCCGCGTATGTCCGACAATCCCCTGTGGGCGTGCTCGTCAGGCAGGTCCACATCGAATTTGGTGGCCGCAATGCCCGAGCGTATGCACCGCCGGCAGGAGATCCGGTACCCCTTGACGGGGAGAAGCCCGAGCTCATCGGAGAGCCTGGCGAAATCGAACCCGAGGTCGAGCAGCGCCCCGACCATCATGTCGCCGCTGATGCCCGAGAAGGGCTCTATCACCAGGATCTTCTGTTCCTGCTTGCGCATTTGCACCAACGTCGCCTCTCCAAGATTGTGTCAGTGTGAGTCTATTGACGGTACGACCCGAAGTCAAGCAGCAGTCCGCCGCGCCCCGATTGATTTGCCGGCGCCCTTGGAGTATGTTTCTTTCTCGAGTGCCGGCCGGGGAATCCCGGGTGTACCAACGACTGGAAAGTCCTAAAGCCATGCTGCTTGCCCTGACACGCCAACTGGAACAAAGCCTGCTCCAACGCATCGCGGAGCGCTACGACGTTCATTACGAATCCCTGAACTTCACGCTGCCGCCCAAGATCGAACTCGGGGAGCTCGCCCTGCCCGTCGCCTTCGACCTGGCCCGGAAAGTCCGGCGCCCCCCGATCGAGATCGCGCGGGAACTCGCCTCGGACGCCTGCGGCATCCGGGGGATCTGGAAGGCCGATGTCGCCGGCGGGGGTTTTCTGAATCTCCACATCGACCGGGAATGGTTCGCGCGCCAGCTGGGCCTAAGCATCGCCCGGGGGTCCTTCGGCCGCCTGTCGGGCCCGGACGACGAGGGGAAGATCATCGTCGAGCACACGAACATCAATCCCAACAAGGCCGCCCACATAGGCCACCTGCGCAACGCCTCCCTCGGAGACTCCTTCGTCCGCTGCCTCCGCTTCCTGGGACACGAGGTCGAAGTGCAGAACTACCTGGACAACACCGGGGTCCAGGTGGCCGATGTCGTCGTAGGGCTCGAAAGGATGCAGGGGAAGACGCTCCTGGAGCTCTCCGGCATGGGGGGCAGGTTCGATTACTTCTGCTGGGACGTCTACGCGCAGGTCTACGACTTCTACCGGCAGTCGGAAGACAACCGGGCATGGCGCAGCCTCACCCTTCAGGCGATCGAGGCGGGCGGCAACCCGACGGCCGAACTGGCCGAGCACGTCGCCATGCGCGTCGCCCGGGCGCACCTGGCGACCATGGACAGGATCAACGTCCGGTATGACCTGCTCCCCCGCGAAAGCGAAATCCTCCACCTGAAATTCTGGGAGAAGGCCTACCAGCTGCTGCAGGAGCGCAACGCGATCTATTACGTCGACGAGGGGAAGAACAAGGGATGCTGGGTGATGCACACGGGCGACGACGCCCTGCCGGGCGCCTCGCGCGAGGAGGCCGAAGAGGACGAAAAAATCATCGTCCGGTCCGACGGCACCGTCACCTATGTCGGCAAGGACATCGCCTACCAGCTCTGGAAGCTGGGGCTCCTCGGCCTGGATTTCAACTACCGGCTCCTGGGGGCGGATGCGGGCTACCCGGTCTGGGTCACCTCGGCCGAGAAGGACCCGGATGCGGCCGCGCCGGGTTTCGGCTGCGGCCGGCGCGTCTACAACGTCATCGACAGCCGCCAGGCCTACCTGCAGAATATCGTCGTTCTGGGCCTGAAGGCGCTCGGCTTCGAGGCCCAGGCGGAGAATTCGGTCCACTTTTCCTATGAAATGGTGGCGCTGACCCCCGCCTGCTGCGAGGAACTCGGGTTCCCGCTTTCGGACGAGGACCGGAATCGGCCTTACGTCGAGGTTTCCGGAAGGAAAGGGCTCGGGGTCAAGGCCGACGACCTGCTCGACACCCTCCACGAAAAGGCCCTGCAGGAGGTCCGTTCCCGCCACGACCTGCCCGAGGAGGAGTCGGGGGCGATCGCCCATGCGATCGCCGTCGGAGCGCTGCGCTACTTTCTTCTGCGCTTCGCGCGCAACACCGTCATAGCATTCGATTTCAAGGAAGCCCTCAATTTCGACGGCGAAACCGGGCCCTACATCCAGTACGCGGTCGTGCGGGCCAACAACATCTTCAACAAGCTGGCGCAGTCGGGGGAGGCCCCGCCCGATATCCGGGACATCCCTCCCGGAACCGGGGACTTTCTCGCCGCCTACGACACGATCTGGGACATCGTCTACCAGGCGGCACGCCTCCCGGAGGTCGTCCGGCAGGTCACCCGGTCGATGGAACTCGGCCAGCTGTGCAAGTACGCCTTTTCGCTGGCCCAGAAATTCAACCTGTTCTACCACAAGCACCACATTCTGTCGGAGGCGGATCCCGAAAGGAAGCGCCACCTGCTCCTGGTGGCCGATCTTGTTCGCAAACAGCTCGAGCATGCGCTATACTTGCTGGGAACCGATGTGCCCCCGAGGATGTGACCCCGATGCGCCTTCTGGCCTCCTGCAGCCTGCTGTCGGCCCTTCTCCTTCAGGCCGCGCCCGCGCCGCCGCCTTTTCCCGAAGGGATGTTCACGGAAAAGGAGAGGGAAAAGATCGACAAAAACGCCGATGACCTCGGAAAACGCATCGAAGTATACCGCGACGCCTCCGCCAGGATGCACAAGGCGCTCGGCAAAAGCGTGTCCGCCGGGGATTTCGGCCCTGTTCCCGGACAGCTTGAGGCCTGGGTGCGCTTCCTTGCGGAATCCGTCAAGGACATCGAAGCCAACACCGACCCCGAAAAGAAAAGGCTCAAGGCCCTGATCCGGTACGAGATCGACGTGCGCAAAGCCATCAACGACCTCCGGAACTACCGGGTCCGGGCCCCTGCAGCGCAGCAGGATGCCTTCGAACGGTGCGTCGGCCGGGCCGACGCGCTCCGGGGCACGATGGTGGACCTGCTGTTCCGGCCCGAGGATGTGGTCGGGCGCAAGGAGGCGGAATGAGAGTCCTGGCGCTGTTGCTGCTGTCGGCCGTAACGCTCGCCGGTGCTGAGGCGCCCAGGGAGTTTCTGACCGCGGAGGAGATCGCGCTCCTCCAGATCAAGCAGAGGATCGACGTGCGGACGGATCTGTACCTGCGGGCCGCCCTGCTGCGCCTCAAGTCGGCCGAAGCCCGCCTGCGCGGCGAGGAGACGGAACCGGGGGACCCCCTGGAGTACCTGACAGCCGAAGACATGCTCGACGGCTACTACCGGATCCTCCACAGCGTCATGGTCAACCTCGAGGACGCCTACCGGCCGGCAACGGCCGACCTCGACAGGGTGCGCAAAGCTCTGAAGCAACTGCGGCAGCGGGCCGAAGAATCGATGCGCCGGCTCGATTCCCTCGAGGCCCTGGCCCGCAGGCGAAACGACGGGCAGCTGCTGCGCCTGATCGAAAGGGCCCGGGAAATCACTGCCGGCGCGCACGAAGGCGCCCGTGAGGCGCTCAGGGAAAAGACCGACGCCCCCGCGGGGTAGGCAGCCGCCGCCGCGAACCGGATCCGGTCCCTGCCGCTCATTCCTCGGCCCAGAAATCCGGGGACGCCAGGATAACGCCCCGTTTCCAGGTCAGGCGGTTGCGGCCGCTCAAATCCCGCAGCAGTCGGGACAGCGTCTCGGGCGTGGCGCCGATGGCCGAAGCCAGCTGTTTCTTGTTGATTTCCGCCTCTATCCGCCCTACTTCCCCGTACTGCTCGCGCAGAAAGGCCCGCAGGCGCTGCTCGACATCCTGGCTGGTCAGCTGGCGGATTTTTTCGGTCAGGTAGCGCTGCTTGCGCAACAGCATCGCGATGAAATCGTTCCGGAAATCCTCCTGCCGGAGAAGATGGAGGATGTCCCGCCGCAGGAGCTTGAGCGCCAGAATGTCCGTAAGCGACACCGCCGTCACCGGATAGTGCCTTTTTTCAAACAGGATGGCTTCGGCAAACACCTCGCCCGGCCCAACCACCTTGATCACGACTTCACGGCCTTCGGGCGACAGCTTGTGCAGACTGACGCGCCCCCGCGCCAGAAGGTACATCGCCTCGCCCGGCTCCGCCTCATGGAAAAGCGTCGTGCGCTTCGGGCGCTCGACGGGCATGCAGACCCGGCTCAGGGCTTCCCTGCTCATCGGGGAGATGCCTTCGAAAAAACCCGCGCCGTCCAGAATGTGCCGCACCTTCATGCCCGGCCCCCCTCCCCTCCCGGCAGCGGACGCACATCGGGGGAGATGTGCCGTTTCCTGAGCCGCATCATGAGTCCCGTCGAGAAATGCCCGTAGGATAGCAGCGGTGCACGATCACTGGCAAACACCTTTTAGGGAAAACGACACGATGGATGTGTCCCGCTGCCGGGGCGCTGGCCGAAGCCTTCCGTTGCGACGTCAACGTCCTGCCTTTTTCGATCATGCTTTCCTGGTACGAGCAGAAAGCCTGTGCCATACTGCCAGCCCTGCTGCGTCTCGGCATCCGCAGCATACAGCCCGGACCTACCCCGGCCGGTACCCCCCACGCCCGCGGTGCGGGAGGGGCCGGCCGGCGCGTTCCACGTCGCCCCGGCGACCGATGCCGCGTCGGCTCTCGAAGCGGCGCCGGGGCGGTCCTGACGCCCAGGAGCGTACCGATGCATGCGCATAGCCCCGGACCTCCCCCCAGGGGAGGGGCCTACATTCTCCATCTGCGGATTGCACAAGACCTGGCCCTGGAGGTCGGAGCGCTGGGACGGGTCCTTCTGCCGGCCGGGCGCTACGCCTACATCGGCAGCGCCCGCAGTTCCCTTGCCGGCAGGGTTGCCCGCCACCGCCGCCTGGCCGCATCCAAATCCGGGACGATGCACTGGCACATCGATTACGTGCTGGCACACCCCGCGGTCTCCCTGGCACGGGTGGAATCCCTTCCGGGCTGCGAGGAGTGCGAGGCGGCGCAACGGGTCGCCCGGCGCCCGGGTGCGTCGGCCCCCGTGCCGCGTTTCGGAGCCACCGACTGCCGATCTGGCTGCGCGGCGCACCTTTTCCGGGTGGGGAGTCCCGCCGGCGGCCGCGGGGCGTACGAAGATCGCCGGGGGGCGTACGAAGATCGCCGGGGGGCGTACGGAGATCGCCGGGGGGCGAAAAAAGACCGCCGCGGGCGCTAGCGCCGGGGCGCTGCGGGTTTCGGCCCCTGCCGGCCGGCCAGCAATCGGGCGCAGAGCTCCGGGTCCGCGGCCAGGTCTATGGCGGTCCAGGCCATGGCCAGCGCGCCGTCGTACAGGGCCCGATCCGCCGACGCGGAGACGCACCGTTGTGCGAATTCAGCCTGATGGTTGACCGCAGGGAACGAGTCGATCCCGATCATCGGATGGATCGAGGGGACCAGGTGGCTGACATTGCCCATATCGGTCGAGGCGGAAAACCCGGGCGCGGATGCGGCCGCATCGGGGAAGGTGCGCCCCAGCGCCTCGGAGTTCCGCCCGAAGGCGGCGGCCATGTCCGTGTCGTGGATCATCTCCGCGTACGGCTTGTCCCCGCCGGTGATCCCGAGCTTCGCCCCGGTGGCGACGGCGCCGGCCTCAAAACACCCGTGAACCCGCGCCCGGAGCTCCGCAACCGCGCTCAGCGTGCGTCCCCGGACAATATACCGGGCCGTGGTCCGGGCCGGGATGATATTGGGGGCGTCCCCGCCGTGGGTGATGATTCCATGGATGCGGTCGGTCGGGAGTATGTGCTGCCGCAGCAGGCCGATGGCCGTCTGCGCGACCGTCAGGGCATCCGCGGCGTTGATGCCCCGCTCGGGATAGGCCGAGGCATGCGCCTCCTTTCCGGTGTACTCCACCTCGAACATGGACGACGCGATAATGAGGGGCATCAGGATGTCCGACGGAGCGGGGTGCACCATCATGGCCGCATGCATGCCCGAGAACGCGCCCCTGTCCAGCATCAGGATCTTCCCCCCGGCATTGCCCGCCTCCTCGCCCGGAGTGCCCAGAACGGTGACGGTCAGCCCCGCCTCGTCGGCGACCCGCGCCGCGGCGATCCCGGCGCCGACCGCCGCGGCGGCGATGATATTGTGGCCGCAGGCGTGGCCGATTTCGGGAAGCGCGTCGTATTCGGCGCAGATGGCCACATGCAGGGGGCCGCTGCCCGCACTGGCGGCGAAGGCCGTCGGCAGCCCGCACAGGCCCGGCTCCACGCGGAAGCCTTCACCGGAGAGGAATTCCATGATCCATCCCGAAGCCCGCAGCTCCTGGAAGCCGGGTTCCGGATTTGCATGAACTCTACGGCTCAACTCGACCAGTCGCCCCCGTATCGAGTCGAGGTTCCCCTTGGCAACAGCCTTCAGATCCATACCATCCCCCCTGAGACTGTATACCATCCGGTCCCCGCTTTGCCTACCGCCAATCGATACGGTAAAAGGCCCCTCCGTCTTATACGGATCTTGTATTATAATGGAAGTTTTGGGAACGGAATCCGGAATGTTCTACCGCCCCTTTGCGGGCCGCAGCAGGCCGGGCCGCAGCAGGCCGGGCCGCAGCAGGCCGGCCCGCATCCCACGCCTGCCCGAAAACGGCGCACGTCCTGCGACCGCAGCCGCAGGCGCCACGAGGAGATCGAGCGATGTTAGTGATGATGAAGTCCCAGGCAACCAGTGAAGACATTGCAAACGTGTGCCGAAAGATCGAATCCATGGGGTATCGGGCGCATCCGATCCCGGGCGTCACGCGAACCGCCATCGGCATCACCGGCAACGAAGGCCCACTCGAAGCCGCGACGTTTGAATCGTTCCCGGGAGTGGCCGACTGCGTTCCCGTCTCGAAACCCTACAAGCTCGTCAGCCGGGAACTGAAGGAGGATACGACGGTCGTCGACCTGGGGGACGGGGTCCGGATAGGAGGCCGCCAGCTGGCCATCATCGCCGGCCCCTGCGCGGTCGAGAGCCGGGAACAGGCGCGGTCGATCGCCGCCAGCGTCGCGGCCGCGGGAGCGACGCTGTTCCGCGGCGGAGCGTACAAACCGCGCACCTCCCCCTACAGTTTCCAGGGACTCGCCGAGGAGGGGCTCAGGATCCTGGCCGGCATCCGGGAGGACTTCGGCCTGAAAATCGTCACGGAAGCTGTCGACGCCGAAAGCATCGGACTGGTCCAACAGTACGCGGACGTCATCCAGATCGGTGCGCGGAACATGCAGAATTTCTCCCTTTTAAAGCGGGCGGGGAGGTCCCGATGCCCCGTGCTCCTCAAAAGAGGCATTGCCGCGACCCTGGACGAGCTGCTCATGGCCGCCGAATACATCCTCTCGGAGGGCAACTACAATGTTATACTCTGCGAAAGGGGCATACGGACTTTCGCCGACCACACGCGGAACACCCTGGATCTGAGCGTCGTTCCAGCCGCGCAGCGTCTGAGCCACCTGCCGATCATCGTCGACCCCAGCCACGGCACCGGACGCAGGGAAAAAGTGATCCCGCTGTCGCGCGCAGCGGTCGCGGTCGGAGCCGACGGCTTGATCATCGAGGTGCACAACCATCCGGAAACGGCGCTTTCCGACGGCAACCAGTCGATCCTCCCGCAGGATTTGGAAACGCTGATCAAGGAGATCCGGCTGATCGCGTCCGCCGTCGACAGAACGCTCTAGCGGCCCGCGGCGCCGGCCCGGCCGTCTGCAACGAAACAAACAGGAGGCTGACAATGAACGTTCTCGTAACCGGATCCACCGGTCTCGTGGGCTCAAGCCTGTGCACTTCCCTCGAACGGCACCACCACCGCGTCATCCACATGGTGCGCAGGACCCCGGTTTCGGACAACCAGGCCTTCTGGAATCCCGCCCGGGGGGAATTGAACGCCGGTGCGTTCGACGGCGTCGATGCGGTGGTTCACCTTGCAGGCGAAAGCCTGACCGGGGGGAGGTGGACCGGGGAGAAGAAACGGCGGATCCTCGACAGCCGCGTTCTGGGGACCCGGCTTCTCGCGGAATCGATGGCACGTCTTCCTTCGCCCCCGAAGGTCCTGGTCAGCACGTCGGCCGTCGGCTATTACGGGGACCGGGGAGACGAGCTGCTCGATGAAGACAGCGGCCCGGGGTCGGGATTCCTTGCCGACGTGTGCCAACAGTGGGAGCGTGCGACCGAACCGGCCGCCAGGGCGGGGATACGCGTCGTCATCCTCAGGTTCGGCATCGTGCTGAGCGCATCGGGGGGAGCGCTCGACAGAATGCTGCCCGTTTTCCGGATGGGATTCGGGGGGAAGATCGGCAACGGCCGGCAGCACATCAGCTGGATCGCCCTGGACGACCTGACGGGCGTCATCGAATACGCGATCGGAAACGAGTCCCTGAGCGGGCCGGTCAATGCCGTCTCCCCGGACCCGGTAACGAACCATACGTTTTCAAAAAAGCTGGGGAAGGTGCTCCGGCGCCCGGTGTGGCTCATGCTGCCTGGCTTCGCCGCGCGCATTGTTTTCGGGGAAATGGCGGACGCGCTGCTTCTGGCCAGCTCCAGGGTCCTGCCGTCCCGGCTCGCCGGTACGGCATTCCAGTTCCGTTTCCCGTCGCTCGAGCACGCCCTCGGGCACACGTTCCCGCCGAAGGATCCCTTCCAATGACCGACGGGGAGGCTGCGTGAACCGTTCCGTTCGAATCTGCGGCCCGGCGCCCCACCCGAGCCTCCGTTTCGATCCCGACGCGCTGGGGCTGGCGGAATTCCCCCGCGGGTTCTACCGCGGGGATACGGTCCGGATCGCCCGGCGCCTGCTCGGCGCCTGGCTGGCACACCGCCACGACGGGTGCTGGTACGGCGCCCGGATCGTGGAAACGGAGGCCTACCTCGGCCGCGGGGACGCGGCGGCCCATTCGCGCGGCGGTCGGCGCACGCCCCGGGTGGAACCGATGTACATGGACGGCGGCCACCTGTACGTTTTCCTGGTCTACGGGATGCACCACTGCACGAATGTCGTGACGCGGCCCGAGGGGATCGCGGAAGCCGTTCTGCTCCGGGCCGCAGAAGGCCCGGCTGGCGCCCCGGCCCGCCTCCTCGCGGGCCCGGCAAATCTGAGCCGCGGCCTCGGCATAACCGCCCTGGCGAGCGGAACGGACCTGCTCGCGGCGGGGGATCTGCGCCTGTTCGACAACGGCGCGGCCTGCGCCGGGATCGGCCGGTCCCGGCGTATCGGCGTCGACTACGCCGGGGAAGCCGCCGGCTGGCCGCTGCGCTTCTTTGCCAGGGGCTCCGCGGCACTGTCCGGGCCCGCCCGCCTGAATCGAACGGGGCAGACCACGCCGTAGAAAAGGAATGCGCCATGCTTGCAGTCAAAGCACTTGCCCTTTCGGCACTGTGTCTGGCGTTGCCGGACGGAGCCTCCCAAGAAGAGGCTCCCTCCCAGCGGGAGGCTCCCTCCCAGCGGGAGGCTCCCCCCTCGGACGCCCCCGGCGGGAAATCGTTCCAGATCCGTGTGGACATGGTGTCTTTGCCCGTCGTCGTCACCACCGCCGCGGGGGGCTATGTCACGGATCTCCGGCGGGAGGATTTCAGGGTTCTCGACGACGGCGTCCCCCAGGAGATTGCGGCCTTTGCCAGCGTGGAGGAACCCGTATCGGTGGCCCTGATGCTCGACACGAGCGACAGCATGAGAAAGCACGAGGGCATCATCCGGAACGAGGCGACCCGCTTTGTCGGTTTTCTCAAGAAGGAGGACCGCCTGGCGATACTGTCGTTCAACGACGATGTCGTTCTGTGGGAGCCGTTCAGCCTCTACGGGAACAAGAACCCGGCGGCCCTCGGGCGGATGGAGTTCAAGGGGATGAGCGCCGTCTATGAGGCCGTGTGGCTCGGCCTCGAACAGGTGCTGCGGCATGAATACGGGCGCAAGGCCCTCGTCGTCTTCAGCGACGGCATCGACACCCGGAGCCGGACCGTCACGGAAGAGGAGACCCTCCGCCTGGCCCGCGAAACCGAGGCGGCCATCTACGCGGTCTGTTTCCGCCCCGCGGAAAGGACTTTCGGAAGATTTCCGGCGCCCGGAGGCGGGGGCGCCAGGGCGGGCAACGAAGCCGGGCGCGCCTACCTGGCGAGGCTTGCGGGATCGAGCGGCGGCACCCTGGCCGAGGCCCGGAAGACCGACGACCTCAGCACGGCTTTCCGGAAAATCGCCCGGGAGCTTTCCTCCCGGTACAGCATCGGCTATTACCCGAGCAATCTCGAGCGGAACGGGGCGTTCCACCGGGTCGAGGTGCGGCTCAAAAGAAACGGGCACACCGTGCGCACCCGTGAGGGGTATTACGCGCCCCGGCCGTAGGGTCGGCCGCCGGTCAGCCGCAGTCGATGGGGTCGGGCTTGTCCGGATCCACGCCGAGGTCCCTGATCGCCTCGGCGACCCGCGCCGGAGGGATCGCGCCTTCCTGCGCCAGAGCGTGCAGGGCCGCGATGACGATGCTTTCGGCATCGACTTCGAAGAACCGGCGCAGGGCTTCCCGTGTATCGCTGCGGCCGTACCCGTCCGTCCCCAGAGCCACGAGACGTCCGGGCAGCCAGGGCCGGATCATCTCCGGCAGCGCCTTCATGAAATCCGTCGCCGCGACAAACGGCCCCCGGGCGCCGTCGAGAACTTCGGCCACATAGGGAACGCGGGGGGGCGATTCGGGGTGCAGGCGATTCCACCGGTCCGCCGACAGGGCTTCATTGCGCAGCTGCTGGTAGCTTGTCGCGCTCCATACATCGGAGGAGACCCGGAATTTCTCGGCCAGCAGTTCTTGGGCGCGGAGCACGCCCTGCATGATGGCCCCGCTTCCGAAGAGCCCGACGTGATGCCGGAGCCTTTCCTCTGCCGGGCGGAACAGATACAGTCCCCTGAGAATCCCCTCCTCCGCACCCCCGGGCATGGGCGGGTGGGAGATGTTTTCGTTGTACAGGGTCAGGTAGTACCAGACGTCCTCCTGCTTTTCATACATCCGGTGCAGGCCGTTTTTCACGATCATGGCGAGTTCGAAGGCGAATGCGGGGTCGTAGCACAGCAGACTGGGCACCGTCGAGGCCAGGATATGGCTGTGCCCGTCCTGGTGCTGCAGGCCCTCGCCGTTGAGCGTCGTGCGGCCGGCGGTGGCGCCCAGGGCGAAGCCGCGTCCGCGCGCGTCCCCGAAGGCCCAGAAAAGATCGCCCGTCCGCTGGAATCCGAACATGGAATAGAAGATGTAGAACGGGATCATCGGCTCCGAATGCGTCGCGTAGCTCGTGCCGGCGGCCGTGAAACTGGCCGCGCTCCCGGCTTCGGTGATCCCCTCCTCCAGGATCTGCCCTTCGCCGGACTCGTGGTAGCTCAACAGCATGCCCGCGTCGACCGGCTCGTACAGCTGGCCGACCGACGAATAGATGCCGAACTCCCGGAACATGGAATCCATGCCGAAGGTCCTCGCCTCGTCGGGGATGATCGGGACAATGCGGCGGCCGATGTTTTCGTCGCGCATGAGCGACCGCAGCAGCCGCACGAACACCATGGTGGTGGACACATCCCTGCCGGTACCGGTCCCCGGGCGGAACTCGTCGTAGAGCGCGCCCGGCGGAAGGCCAAGCGGCCGCGAGGGGGCCGCGCGCCCTGGCAGTCCGCTCCCGAGCGGCCGCCGGAGCTCCTGCAGGTACCGGACTTCCGGGCTGTCCTTCCCGGGGTGGTAGTAGGGCGGGTCCTCGAGGTCCCGGTCCCGGACCGGCAGCTCCAGAAGGTCCCGGAATGTGCGGAGCTGTTCCAGGTTCATCTTCTTCAGCTGGTGGGTGACGTTCTTCCCCAAAAACCCTTCGCCGAGCGCCCAGCCCTTGACCGTTTTCGCCAGGATGACCGTCGGGGCCCCCCGGTGCTCGACGGCCGCCCTGTAGGCGGCATACAGCTTCCGGTAGTCGTGCCCTCCGCGCCTGAGGTTCTCCAGGTCCGCGTCGCCCAGGTGCTCGACCAGATTGCGCAACCGCGGGTCGGGGCCGAAGAAATGCTCGCGGATATAGTCCCCCTTGGAGATGGCGTACTTCTGGTAGGCGCCGTCGACGGTCTGGTTCATCTTCTCGACGAGCACCCCGTCGGTGTCCTTCTCGAGCAGCGCGTCCCACTCGCGCCCCCAGATGACCTTCAACACGTTCCAGCCGGCGCCGCGGAAGATCATCTCCAGCTCCTGGATGATCTTGCCGTTGCCCCGTACGGGCCCGTCCAGTCTCTGGAGATTGCAGTTGACGACAAATACGAGGTTGTCCAGTTTCTCGCGGGAGGCCAGAAAAAGCGCTCCGAGCGATTCCGGCTCGTCGCACTCCCCGTCGCCCAGAAAACACCAGACGCGCGCGCTCCCGGTGTCCCGGATGCCGCGCGCCTGAAGGTAGCGGTTGAACCGCGCCTGATAGATCGCCGTCAGGGGCCCCAGCCCCATCGACACGGTCGGAAACTCCCAGAAATCGGGCATCAGGCGCGGGTGCGGGTAGGACGACAGCCCCGCGCCCCGCACCGATTCGCGCCGGAAGTGCTCCATCTGCCGCTCGGTGATGCGGCCTTCGAGAAAGGCGCGGGCATAGATGCCGGGCGACGCGTGCCCCTGGAAAAACACCTGGTCCCCGGATGCGTCGGGGCTCTTGCCGCGGAAGAAATGGTTCAGGCCCACCCCGTAGAGGGCGGCGCTGGAGGCGTAGGTGGAGATGTGACCCCCGATGCCGTCGTGCCGCGTGTTGGCGCGCGTGACCATCACGGCCGCATTCCAACGGTCTATCCGCCGTATCCGTTTTTCCATCTCCTCGTCCCCGGGGAAGGCGGGCTCCCGGTCGGGCGGGATCGTGTTGATGTACGGGGTCTGGACGAGCTCCGGGATGCCGAGGTCGAGCGCGCGCGCCTCGGCCAGGAGCAGGCAAAGAAGGTTGCGCGCGCGTCGGCGCCCCCTGTCGAGCGCGACCGACCGCAGGGAATCGAACCATTCCTGGGTTTCCGAGGGATCCTCGTCGGGTAGGTGCCGGTTGAGAAGGGTCATGGAACGCCTCCGGTTTCGTTTCAGCCCATCATAGGCGCACCGGCGCGTGATTGCACCTGTTTCTTCGCCGTGCGCAGGGCCGCAACCGGGCCGGGCGCGGGCCCGGATACCGGGATTTTCTCACCCGGCGGGGAAAATTTCCCTGCCCGGCAGTCTACAGGCTCCAAAGCCGGGATCCCGCAAGTGCCGCGCTTTTCGCTATTTGCATATGTTCCCGATCTGGCACGGCGATTGCTTTAGAATAGGTGTGCATGGTGGATGCCGCGCCTTCGGACAACTTGGCCGGCAGGTCCAACCAAGAACCTAGGAGGATGTGCGAAGATGAAGAATAGCCACCGAATACCCGTGTTGTTTCTTTGCGTGATTATGGCCCTTTCCGCCATCGGGCCGGTCCGGGCAGCCGCCCAGGATCCCCAAGGCGGCCTCCAGACCCGGGCCGTCGAGGTCCAGAGCGGCCAGAAGCTGAAGGTCGAAGGCGTGATCCTGGACAAGAAGGCCGGCGGTCTGGCGCTGCTCTGCCCCGGAGGGGTTGTCTACAACGTGACCATCACCGGCACCACCGAGATCAAGGAAAGAAAGAAAAACCCGTTCCGCGGATCCAAGAAATACTCGGAAGCGGACCTGCTGCAGGGGTTGCAGGCCGAAGTGGAAGGGACAGGCGATGGCAGCGGCAGCCTGGTGGCCAAAAACATCAAGCTCCGGAACGATGACCTCGAGATGGCCCAGTCGATGGATACGCGCGTTTTGCCGGTCGAGAAGGAGCTCGAGGCGGCGCAGAACCGGCTGAGCGAAACCGAACAGAATGCGCAGAGGCTCTCGGGACAGGTGCAGGAGCTTTCCGAGGTGTCCAACACCGCGCGCGCCGGCGCCCAGAAGGCCCAGGAATCGGCCGACCAGGCCATGTCGGCGGCCACCAGCGCCCGGACGTTCGCCGAAGAGCGCGTGGCGGCAACCAACGAACGTATTTCGGCGCTCGATGAATACAGCGTGCAGTCCACCGTCGTCGTTCTCTTTGCCGCCGACAGCGCGGACCTCTCCGCGGCTGCCAAAAGCGACCTGCAGGCGGCGGCCGCGCGGCTGGAAAGCGAAAAAGGCTACCTGGTCGAAGTTGCAGGGTTCACCTCCTCCGACGGGGATCCCGACTACAACCGCAGGCTGAGCCAGCGACGGGCCGATTCGGTCATCCAGTACATGGCCGAAACCTTCGGCATACCGCTGCGCCGCTTCGTCACCCCCATGGGGTACGGGGAGAATCAGCCGGTGGCCGACAATCAGACCCGCGCCGGACGGAGCCAGAACAGGCGGGTCGAGGTCCGGGTCCTGGTCAGCAAGGGCCTGAGCAACCCCGAACAGCAGTAAACTAACGACGCAGCGGATCAGGACGATACTATTAGAATGGAATTGCAGCCACTCCGATCGTATACACGTATCTGTATGCTGATCCAGTTTCTCGGCATCTGCTGGGGCGTGCCGGCTTCGGTCCCTGCCGCAGGCCCCGCCGATGCCGGGACCTCTTCCATCCGGCGCCCCTCGGGCGCCATAAAAATCAGCGCGAATCTCGTCACGGTCCCGGTGGCGGTCACCGACGCCTCGGGGTCCCCGGTCGCGGGACTGGGCATCGGGGATTTCGAGATCGAGGAGGACGGCCGGGCGGAAGCGATCTCCAGGCTGATCCAGGCGGGGGAATCCCCCCTGCAGCTCGTGCTGCTTATGGACCTTTCCGGCAGCGTCCATTCCAGCTTCGAATTCGAAAGGACGGCCGCCTGCCGCTTCATGGAAAAGGTGTGGAAACCGGGGGACACGGTTTCGGTCATCACCCTCGGCAGCGAGCCGTCGCTGCGCCTGGAGGCCTCCCCGTCGCCCGGGGAGGTGATGCAGATCCTCTCCGGCCTGCAGCCGACCGGGGACGCCACGGCCTTTTTCGACTCGGTCGTTCTGGCCGCGGAACTCCTCGAGCGGTCGACGGCGGCGGAAACGCGCCAGGCGGCCGTGATCTTATCCGACGGCGAGGACAACAGGAGCGACCACCGTTTCGCCGATGCGCTCTCCTCCGTGCGACGATCCAACACCGTCGTCTACTCGGTCAACCCGAGCGGACCTTCCGTACGGCTGAACGCGATCAGCGCCACGGGACAGCGGTGGCTCTCCGCGCTCGCGGGGAAGACCGGCGGCGCCGCCTTCGTCTCGAACCGGGCGTCGGACCTCGACGGCATCTACGACCGCATCGCGTTCGAGCTTCGGGCCCAGTACCTGTTGAGCTATCACTCCTCGAACACCCGCGCCGACGGCACGTTCCGCACCATATCCGTAACGGTGCCAGGAAAGCCCCAGCTGCGGATCCGCGCGCGCCAGGGCTACTACGCAACGGACATGGCGCCGGGATTGCAGACGCAGGCGGTTGGGCCGGCG
>Ga0123333_10001730_pt1 | contig 22903 bp, 20 predicted proteins | sample BioC12SIPDNA_3_FD_89957 | JGI IMG/M metagenome (GOLD analysis project Ga0123333, IMG submission 89957) | Anaerobic biogas reactor microbial communites from Washington, USA - Biogas_R2_B C12 SIP DNA | ecosystem: Engineered > Bioreactor > Anaerobic > Unclassified | place: Washington, USA... | reverse complement strand
TCACGTGAATGACAAAATTGGTGAAGATGCTGGCATAGGCCTGGTTGATATGCTCGACCCAGCGCGCGCTGCCAATCTTCTGTTCGGTCGCCATGCCGCGGCCCGGCGAGCTACTGGTCAGCAGCAGAATGTCGGCGCCGTCGAGCCAGAGGACGTAGGGCGGGCTGAGATGCCAGAAATCCTCGCAGATGAGAACGCCCACGCGGCCGAAACGGGTGTTGAACGCCCGCACCTGCTCGCCCCAGGCGAATTCGCGCCCCTCGTCAAACATACCATAGGTCGGCAGGTAGACTTTGCGGTGGATGTGCAGTATCTCGCCCCGCGAGAGGTAGGCGGCGCTGATGTAGAACTTCTGGCGCCGGTCCATCTCCACGAACCCCACGACAATGTCCATATCGCGGCTGGCGTCGAGCAGCCGGGCGAAGACGGGGTCCTTATAGGAGGGCGTCAGAGCCACGTCGAAAGCGATGTCGCGCAGCCGGTAGCCGGTCAGCGACAGTTCTGGAAAGACGAGCAGCTCCACGCCCTGCGAGGCAGCGTCCTCAATGGTGGCGAGGTGCAGCTCGAGATTAGCTTCTACATCGCCGAGGCGAGGGTTAATCTGCGCCAGACCGACTCTCAGGTTCATCTCGTTCCTCTATTCATCCTCACGCAAACTGCCACGTCTTGCCGCCGTCGCCAGCAACAGGGCAGCGGCGGCGATTGCGAGTACGCCGTCGGCCACTGTGTCTAGACGCCAGCCCGCCAGCTCTGCGACCGGGTCTCCCCGCCAGAGGCTCAGCAGGGCCCGGGCGCCGCTGACTAGGGCCAGGGCGAGCCAGAAGAGGGCAGCGGGCCGCACCGCCTGGCGCGCGCGCCAGATGGCGAGCGCCAGGACTAAAAAGGCGGCGGCCCCCAGAAGCTGCGTCTGGTAACGCACGGCATAGACGCCGAAGCTGTCCGGCAGGTCGGCAGCCAGCCAGCCGAGCGTCGTTTCGCGCCCGTAGGCGCACCCTTCCAGATAGCAGGCCAGCCAGCCGGCGGCTCCCCAGAGCAGCGCGCCGGGGGCCAGCAGGGCCGCCAGCCGGTAGAAAGAGAGCCCGTGGCGGCGACACCACCACCAGAGGGTGAGCAAGGACGCCGGCAGCGCCGCGTGGTAGCTGAGGCCTCCCTGCCAGATCCATCCGATCTCGCCGGGATGGAGTCTGTAGTAGTCGGGGCGGCTGGCGACAAAGCCGGCGCGGCCCGCCAGCATCCCGGCTGCCAGGGCCAGGACGACGCCGTGCCACCAGGCAGGCGCAATCCGCTCGCGCGCCAGTCCACGCGTGAGTCCCAGGGCCAGCAAAAGCCCGCTGCCGAGGATGGCTGTATAGCTGTAAAAGAAAAAGGGACCATATCGCCCCAGGATTGGAACCATCCGCTTCATCATAGTCGAAGGTGGGTCGCCGGGCAAAAAGAGGTATAATCACCCGGGACGAAGGTTCCAGAATCCACATGAAAGAACGCGAACAGATCGTCATCGTTGGCGCCGGCTTTGGTGGCCTGTGGGCCGCACGAGCCCTGGCCCGCGCTCCTGTCACGGTCACGCTTGTTGACAAAAACAATTACCACGGATTCTGGCCCCTGCTCTATCAGGTGGCGGCGGCCGAGCTGGAAGCAGAACAGATCGGCTATCCCATCCGCCGCATTTTGCGCAGCCGCAGGAATGTCTCCTTTGTCCTGGGCCGTGTCGAGGAGCTTGACCTGCAAGCGAAGACGCTGCGGACAGAGAGCCAGACGATGAGCTACGATTACCTGATCCTGGCTCTCGGCAGCAGCTCCACTTTCTTTAACATTCCCGGCGCAGACACGTATACCTTTCCGCTGAAGACGATGGAAGACGGCATTGCTCTGCGCAACCATATTCTGCGTTGTTTCGAGATGGCCGCTCAGGAGCCCAACGCCGCCGAGCGCCAGCGTCTGCTGACCTTTGTCGTCGTGGGCGGCGGGCCGACCGGGGTCGAGTATGCCGGCGCGCTGGCGGAGCTGATCTACGGGCCGCTGGCCAAGGATTACCGCGACCTTGACGTGACGGAAGTTTCCCTTGTTCTCGTGGAGATGGGCGGGCGGCTGCTGGCGGGCATGCCGGAGAAGCTCGGCCGTTACGCCGAGGCCCGGCTGCGCAAGATGGGCGTGCAGCTGTTCCTGGAAACGGCTGTGACGGAGGTTACCGCCGACCACGTCTGTTTTCAGAATGGTTCCGGGCTGCCGACGAGGAGCGTCGTCTGGACGGCGGGCGTGCGCGGCCATCCGCTGGCCGAACGCTGGGGGCTGCCGGTGGGGCGCGACGGGCGAGTCGCCGTCGCGCCTACGCTGCAGCTACCGGGCGAGCCCAACGTTTACATCATCGGGGATATGGCCGCGTTTGCAGGCGAAGATGGCCGGCCGTTGCCCATGCTGGCTCCCGTCGCCATGCAGCAGGGCAGCCATGCTGCGGCCAACATTCGCCGGCAGATAGCGGGACAGGAACCGGAGCCTTTCCGCTACTTCGACAAGGGCACGATGGCCACGATTGGACGGAGCGCCGCGGTCGCCCGGCTGGCAGGCGTCTCCTTTACCGGCTTCATCGCCTGGATTGTCTGGCTGGTCGTGCATCTCTTCCAGCTGATTGGCTACCGTAACCGTCTCGTCGTTCTCATCAACTGGGCCTGGAGTTACCTGTTTTTCGAGCGCGCCGTCCGCCTGATCCTGCCGGTAGGACGTGGCCGGCGTGATGCGCCAGAGGAGAGTGTGCCGTATGGCTGAGCAGGAGAAGAAGATACGCGCGATAGCCCTGGTCGCCCACGACAATATGAAAGACGAGATGCTGGCATGGGCGAAGCATAACCGCGACCTGCTGGCCGAGTTCGAGCTTTATGCGACGGGCACGACAGGCGGGCTGCTGGAGAAGGCGCTGGAGCTGCCCATCCATCGCATGCAGAGCGGCCCGCTCGGCGGCGACCAGCAGATAGGCGCGAGAATCGCCAGCGGCGAGATCGACATGCTCGTCTTCTTCTGGGACCCGCTCTCGCCGCAGCCGCACGATCCGGACGTGAAAGCGGTGCAGCGGATGGCGGTCGTCTGGAACATACCGCTGGCGTCGAACCGGAGCACGGCCGATTTCCTGATTACGTCGCCGCTGCTCCGCGACGGCTACCGGCAGATCAGGCCGGATTTCGAGAGTTATGAGAGCAGACGTCAGCTGCCGTCTGTTGAGAAGGACGAATAGAGCAATCAATAACTACCCTGCCAGGCAAGGCCGGGTATGGTACCATCTCCCCTGAACGGTTCCAATGGAGGTAAAGATGGAAATTCAAGTTGTTTCCCTGAGCGAGACAGAGAGAAAGCCTGTACCAACTGAAAACCTGGGGTTCGGCGCCGTTTTTAGCGATCACCTGTTTAAGCAGACCTATACGCCCGACAAGGGCTGGCATGGCGCGACGATTGGTCCCATGGAGCCGATCTGCCTCAGCCCGGCGGCGTCGGTATTCCATTATGCTCAGGAGATCTTCGAAGGCTCGAAGGCGTACCGCGGCCCCGATGGCAACATCAACCTCTTCCGGCCGTGGGAGAATATGCGCCGCTTTAACGCCTCGGCGCGGCGTATGGCTATGCCCGAGGTAGACGAGGAGGACCATCTTCAGGCTATTATCCAGCTCATCGAGCTTGATCAGCGGTGGGTTCCCGCGGCCCCTGCCGCCCTTTACATCCGGCCGGCGATGATTGCGACGGAGGGGGCGCTGGGCGTACATGCCAGCAGCACCTACCTGCACTTTGTCCTCATCGGCCCTGTTGGCTCCTATTTCAAGGAGGGGTTCAACCCGATTCCAGTCTACATCTCCGACAAATACCGGCGCGCCGTCGTCGGCGGCACGGGCGAGGCCAAGACGGGGGGCAACTATGCCGCCAGCCTGCTGGGCGCTGAAGAGGCCAGACGCAAGGGCTATTCACAGGTCCTCTGGCTCGACGCCGTAACCGGGCGCAACGTCGAGGAAGTCGGAGCCATGAACATCTGCTTCGTCTACGGCGACAAGCATATCGTCACCCCGGCACTGTCGGGCAGCATCCTGCCGGGCGTCACGCGCAAATCGGTGATCCAGCTCGGGCGCGATCTGGGCTATGAGGTGAGCGAAGAGACGATCGACGTTCATGAGATGCTGGCCGACGTGGAGGCCGGCCGTATTACGGAAGTCTTCGGCTGCGGAACGGCAGCAGTCATCGCCCCGGTGGGCCGTTTTGGCTATCAGGACAAGGAGTACGTCGTCAACGACAACCAGTGTGGCCCTGTATCGCGCCGCCTCTATGACGAGCTGACGGGCATCCAGTTTGGCACCCGGCCGGACCCCTATGGCTGGATCTACACCATCGAGGTGGACGAGCCGGTCGCCGCTGCCGGAGTCGATTAAGGCGGCGCCGGCCCGGAAACCCGCAACGTGGCACGTTTTGCCCGCATCCTGATAGTTTCTGGCGGGATTCCTGGATACACTGAGGCAAAAACATGGGCCGCCTTCGGGCCGGCCCCAGAGGAGTGTGTATGCGCCAGGTTGCCATCCTGGGTGTGGGCCAGACGCCCGTACGCGAACATTGGGAAATAGCGATCCGTGACCTTGCTGTTGCCGCCGGGCGCGCAGCCATGGAAGACGCCGGCGTAGAGCGGGTAGATGCCATCTACGTGGGCAATATGACCGGCGGCAGTTTGAACCAGCAGCGCCAGCTTGGGGCGCTCGTCGCCGACTTTCTGGGCCAGTGGGGGGTGGAGGCGGTACGCATGGAAGCGGCCTGCGGATCGGCCGGCTCCACGATGCGCCAGGGGATCATGGCCGTCGCCAGCGGCGTCTGTGACACCGTGCTGGCGATTGGCGTAGAGAAGATGACTGACACAGGGCCGGAGGAGACGACGACGGCGCTCGTCGGCGCTGCGGACGCCGAGTTTGAGGCCATCCACGGCGTGACGTTCGTCGGCCTCAACGCGCTGGTTATGCGGCGCTACATGCACGACTACGGCTATAGCCACGACGATTTCGCGCCGTTTGCCGTAAACGCCCATGCCAACGCCGCCCATAATCCCCAGGCGATGTTCCGGCAGCCGATCAACGAGAAGGTCTACCGGGCCGGGCGCGTCGTCGCCGATCCGATCACCCTGTACGACGCCTCGCCTATCGGCGACGGGGCCGCCGCGGTGCTGCTGGTGCCGGCCGAACGGGCGCCAGAGGCTGTGCGCGTCGCCGGCTCGGCGGTCGCCGTAGACACGGTGGCGATCCACGATCGCGCCAACCCGATCTGGCTGGAAGCGGCGGAGCTATCCGCGAAGCGCGCTTACGAGCAGGCGGGCGTCACCCCTGAAGAGATCGATCTCTTCGAGCTGCACGATGCCTTCAGCATCATGGCGACGCTCTCCCTGGAGGCGGCGGGATTCGCCGAGCGCGGCGGCGGCGTTCGCCTGGCCCAGCAGGGCGACATCCTGCCCACCGGGCGCATCCCCATTAGCACGCTTGGCGGGCTCAAGGCGCGCGGGCATCCGGTCGGCGCGACGGGCCTTTACCAGATCGTGGAGGCGACCCTGCAATTGCGCGGGCAGGCCGGCGGCGCGCAGATCGACGGGGCGCGTACGGCGATGACCCAGAATATCGGCGGCAGCGGCGCGACGATTGCCACCCATATCCTGCAGCGGCCCTAGCCGGTGACAGGCTCGGGAAGTCATGATGGCCGATGAGCAGAGCGCGCTCGAACCGCTGACCGTCATCGATCAGCGCGAGGTTACCTTCTACGACGACGAGCTGACCGCTGTAAAGACGGAAGACGGCGATATCTACGTGGCCCTGACGCAGATGTGCAGCGCGCTGGGCATCGACTCGCAGGCGCAGACCCGGCGGATTCGCCGCCATCCGGTGCTGGAGGACGGGCTGCAACGGGTAGCCATTTTGACTACCCATCGCGGCCGCCAGGACAGCTACGTGCTCCGCGTGGACCTGGTGCCGCTCTGGCTGACCGGCATCAGCACGAAAGCCCTGGACGAGGAAAAGCGGCCCAAGCTGGAACGCTTCCAGCGGGAAGCGGCGAAGGTGCTCTGGCAGGCGTTCCAGAGCGGTCGCCTCACCATAGAGCCGGCCTTCACCGACCTACTGGAGCGCGATACGCCCGCCGTGCGCGCCTATAAGACGGCGCTGGCAGTCGCCCAGATTGCGGAGCAGCAGGTCGTCCTTGAGGCGCAGCTGCTGGACCACGAGCGGCGGCTGGAGCAGATCGAAGTGACGCTGGGCGATCCGGGGCGCCAGATCACGCCGGAACAGGCCAGCCAGATCAGCCAGGCGGTGAAGGCCATCGCCATGGCCCTGGGCAAGAAGACGGGCCGCAACGAATATGGCGGCGTCTACGGGGAGCTATACCGCCGCTTTGAGATCACCAGCTACAAGCAGCTTCCCGCCCGGCGCTTCGACGCCGCGATGACCTTCCTGACCGAGTGGTACATGGAGGTCACCGGCGTCGGGCCGCCGTTCTGAGGTCACTCCGGCCCGAAGAGGGAGAGCTGCCGCCCGGCCGGCTCCTGCAAATTGCTCACACCCACGCCCAGCAGCCGGACACGCTGCCCCACAGGCCAGTTCTCCGCCCACAGCGCCAGAGCCAGCCGCACCACCGTCTCCGCATCGTCGAAGCTGTATTCCACCGTGCGCTGGCGCGTGAAGGTCGTGAAGTCGGCCCAGCGGAACTTGACGACGACGGTATTGGCGACGAGGGAACGTTCCCGGAGCAGCGCCGCCACCGCTTCGCCCATCTCCACCAGCTCCCGTTTCATCACCGCCGGGTCGGCCACGTCTTCGGAAAAGGTAATCTCCTGGCTGAGCGATTTGCGCCGGCCCGCATCGGCCTGCACCGGGCGGGGATCGACGCCCTGCGCGCGCAGGCGCAGCTCCTCAGCCCGCCGGCCGAACGTGCCCTGCAGCGTCTCGAGGTCAGCATGGGCAAGCTGCCCGCAGGTGGTGATGCCCAGCCTCGCCAGCCGTTCCGTGGTGCGCGGGCCGATTCCCCAGATCGCCCGGACGGGCAGCGGCGCTAGGAAAGCCTCCTCTTCGCCGGGCAGCACGACGGTAAAGCCGCGCGGCTTCTGGTGGTCTGAGGCCACTTTGGCCACGAGCTTGCTGGTTGCCAGCCCGGCCGAGGCCGGTAGAGAAGTCTCTGCTTCGACTGCCTCGCGCAGCTCCCTCGCCAGCGCAGGCGGATCCGCCCAGGCGCTGCCGTCCACGTAGGCTTCGTCTACGCTGACCTTTTCAACAGGCCCGTAGCGGGCCAGCACCACCATGACCTGCTGCGAGCAGCTACGGATGCGTGACCAGTTAAAGCCGACGATCTTGAGCTGCGGGCAGAGGCGCAGGGCGCGGGCGGTGGGCATGGCGGAGCGGACGCCGAACTGGCGCGCCTCGTAGCTGGCCGAGGCGACCACCCCGCGTCCCTCCGGCCGGCCGCCGACGACCAGAGGCAGGCCGGCGTCCTCCGGGCGCTCGAGCAGATGTACGTTGACGAAGAACGCGTCCATGTCCAGATGGAGGACGGCGCGAGGCCAGGCGGGGGGATCCGCAATCGGGGACCGGGGATCGGGCATGGGCGCGTCGCCGCTCCTACTCCTCGCCGTCCTGCTGCTCTTCCACAAACTCGCGTAGGGCGCGCAGGTTTCCGAGCGGGGAGTTGGTCATGACGACGCATCCGGTGCCCAGGATGAGGCGGCGCCCGCCGGTCTGGGTCACGGCGTGCCGGGCTTCGGCGACCACGTCGGCCGGCGTGCCAAGCTGGACGGTGTTGCGCGAGACGCCGCCCAGGGCTGCGCCCGCTACCTGGGCTAGCCCTTCCTTCAGGTTGGTGCCGCAATCGCGGTCGTGCCAGTTAATCACCGGCACGTCATAGTCGGCTACAATATCAAAGAAAACGGGATCGTCGCCGTGCAGGTGGATGACGTTCAGCCAGAGATCGCTGGCGGCGGCGAGAATCTGCTCGTCGTAAGGCTGCCCAAAAAGCGCGTACTCGGCCGGGCTGAGCAGGCCATAGCGCGCGTGCTGGATGGCGTAGAAGATGCCGCTGATACCCGTGCGGCGCGCCGCTTCGATATAGCGCAGGGTGGACTCGGTGATCCGCTGTAACCCCTGCTGAAAGGCGTCAGGATAGCGGCGCATGTGGGTCACTGCCGCCTGCGCGCCCGCCAGATTCTTGGCCTGGGCCAGCGGCGAGAAGATGGTGGCGATGAAGGGGACTTCCTCGCCGAATTGCTCGCCAAGCAGCCGCAGCGCCTCAATTTGCGTCGCCAGCATACCCTTGCGGGGATCGAGCACCGGCAGGCGAGCCCAGCCTTCCGCGTGATCGACGACGTGCCGGGTATAGCGGCGCGTGCCCTCCGGATCTCCTTCCCAGCGGTCCTCCACGCCCCAGTCCACCAGGCAGAAGCTGCTCGCCGGCGAGACCTTAATCAGGTCCCAATCGTAGTCTGCCTGCCACTTCACATGGGCGGCAGCCAGGTCCGCCGCGTTCTGGTCGTCTACAGGCCAGTGCCGCCAGAGCGCTGCCGGAAGCCGGTCAACCGTTTCTCCGGCAATTGCTGCTTCAAGCCGTCTGCGTTTGCTCCAATCAGCCATTTCTTTCTGATGCTCCTATCGGACAGGGAGTTAACCGGGCGGAAGTGGATAAAATTGCCCGGGGTCGGTGCTTGCCGGCGTCAGCGGGTCGGGAAGAATGAAATAGTTGCCCAGGATATATTCGGTCACCGGCTGGATCAGCGCCTGGGCTTCGTTGGCGATATCCCGGAAGCCCGGGCCGAGGTACCAGATGGCGGCGCCCTTAACCTGGGGATAGAGGGCATACAGGCGCGCCGCCCAGGCAATGTCTTCAATCGCCTCGCCGGGGTCAGGCACGTCGTCGTAGGCCCAGCCCCACTCGGTAATCAGCACGGTGGGGCGCGGAATGCCATAGCGGTCGGTCACGGCAAACAGATCCAGGAAGCGGCCCACTTTGTGCGGGAAGTCGTGGGCAATGTCGTTGGTCAGATAGCTATACTCGTGCAGCGCCACAGCAAGCCGGTCGGGATTCTGCCCCGCGATACGCAGAAATTCGAGCATGCCGGGCTGCTCCCACGTCGCCGCCTCCGGCTCGCCAGCCGACCAGCCGAAAGCGGCCCACCTGTAACCGTCGGCCAGGGCCAGCTGCGCCGTAGCCACGGCAAAATGGCCCAGCCACGCACCCTGGTTCTTGTCTACTTCGTTGATCGTCTCCAGCCAGACCAGCGAGGGGTCCAGCTCGGACGGGAAGGCGGCTTTGGCCTGTTCCCAGTGGCGGCGCGCCGCTTCGGCGGCAGGCAGGGAGTAGTCGGGCACGTCGAAGCCGTCGCCGCTGGTACGGTAGACGAGTACGTGGGGAATATCGCTGTTGCGCGCTATCTCTTGCGCTTCGACCAGCGCGCTTGAGCTATCCACGCTCTTGATGAAGAAAGGTATCCCGGCTGCGTCCAGCCTGCGCATATAGTCGCCGATGCCGGTCTGGTTTCCGCCGGGGCCGGTGTGAAAGCCCACTTTGACGGTAGCCAGCTCTTCGCCCCGCGCCCGCACCTCTTCACGCAGGGCGCGAAAATCGATGGTCGGCGTCGGCGTGGGCGACGGCGTCTGCGTCGGCGTGGGTGACGGGGTGGCCGTGGGCATGGGAAGGAAGAGGCCCGGCAGGTAGAGACGCTCGTCGCCGGGAGCCATCCGCGTGGTCGTGCCGGGACTCGCCGGTGTGGTCGTCGGGCCGGGATAGGCTTCCGGGGTTGGTGTGGCGCTGACTCCGGGCGGCGGGTAAGCGGCGTCTGGCGTTGCCTGCGGCTGCGGCTGGCCCTCGATTTCCTCGTCCCCGGCTATCGCCGGCGGCGTCCAGGTCAGGGGTGGTGCGGGCAGGGTCAGCTGCGCGGCCAGCGGATCGCGGATCTCGCGGCTGCAGGCCGCCAGCCAGAGGGCGGCGAGCAGCAACAAGAAAAGAAACGTGCGGCGGGCGGGGAAAGGCATGGCGTCAGTCGGGAGGCCGTTACCGCATTGGTCAGGCGCCAATCGTGATCATGTCGCGCGGGAAGGAGGTGAGCGAGTGCCCGCCGTCCGGCGTGATCACCACGTCGTCCTCAATGCGGACGCCGCCACGACCCGGCAGGTAGATGCCCGGCTCGACGGTGAAGACGGCGCCGACCGGCAGCGGCTCGTCGTTGCCCTGGACGATTTGCGGACGCTCGTGAGCTTCCATGCCCAGGCCGTGGCCTGTACGATGGATGAAGTATTCTCCATAGCCGGCATTTTCGATGACGGTGCGCGTCGCCACGTCGATTTCGTGACCGCTGCGGCCCGGCCGGGCGGCTTCGCGTCCCGCCTGGTTGGCCGTCCGCACGACGTCATAAATCTGGCGCAGCTCGGCCGGCACGCTGCCCAGGGCGAAGGTGCGCGTAATGTCGGAGACGTAGCCGTCAACCAGGGCGCCCCAATCGACAATCAGCAGCTCGCCTTTCTGCAAGGCGCGGTTGGTCGGTACAGCGTGCGGGGAGGCCGCGTTCGGCCCGGCGGAGACAATGGGGTCGAAGGCCAGACCGTCCGCGCCGGCCGACATCAGCTCGCGGGCCAGCATCGCGGCTACCTCTTTCTCCGTCTGGCCGATGCGCAGCTGGGGCAGCAGGTTGTGCATGGCAATCTCGGCAATCGCCACGGCCCGCTCCATCGCCTGCAGCTCCTGCTGATCCTTGCGTAGCCGTAGCGCGTCGAGGATGGGATCGGCGTGGGCCGTCTGCAGATTGGGGACGTAACGCTGCAACAGCTCCAGCTCAAGCACGCGCATGCGCAGCGCCTCCACGCCGAGCAGACTGTCCGACAGCTCCAGCTGCGCGCAGGCCCGCCGGAAAGCATCGGCGTAACCCTCTTCGTCGCTCCAGGCAAAGATCCGCTCCGGCGCGATGCCGGCTGTTTCCGCTTTCGGCGCTTCGAGAATGGGGATGATGATAGCCGGATCGTCGTCCACGGGGACAAAGAGCACGATCGGCCGCTCGCTGAGGTGGGAATGGATGCCGCTGATGTAGGCCATGTTGGAGCCGGGAACGAGGGCGACGGCATCCAGCCCCTGCCCCAACGTCTGCTCGATCAGCTTTTCCAGGCGTTTTTGATGCATGGGTCTTTCTCCTGGGTGGTTACAAGGCAGGCGTGAATGGTGAACGCCTATCAGGCCAGATCAATCAGCGGCGCGCCCGGCTGGACCGCTTCACCCGGCGCGCAGTTGATGGCCGTAACCGTGCCCTCGTGCGGCGCCTGGATGGGCAGAATCATCTTCATCGATTCTAGCAGAATCAGCTTCTCGCCGGCCCGAACCTGATCGCCGACGGCGACCAGTATCTCGGAGACGACTGCCGGGATCGAGGCCGAGAGCGAGCCGGCGTCGGCTGCCGGCCCCGCTGCCTGGGGCCGCACGCGGCTGTAGCTCAGATGGCTGCCGTTGACCCACAACTGCCGCGCATCACCCTGCAGATGGCCGGCGGCTCTCAGTCGCCGCCGCTGCGTTAAGGCGCCATTGGGCTGATCGTACTCCAGCACAAAGTGGGCGCCTTCCGTGTAGACGACGCGCACCTCGGTCGTCGTGCCGTCGTGAGTGATACGCAACCGGTCACCCAGCCGCGTGACTTCCAGCTCTTTTTCTACCCCGGCAACGGTCACCTTAATTATCATCTTCAGTGTGGAGAATATCGGTCTCCCCACCATCACGCAAGCGCCCCTCATCCGCCGCTACAGAGCGGTTTACAGGAGTACGGCGCGCGTCGCTCAGGCCGATTCCGGGCGCGCCGATTCTGCGCCCACCGCCTGTACTTCCAGGGTGAAGCCGTCCATACCGGTGACGATTACGTCGCTGCCGCTGGGAATGGCTTCGTTGGCGCGCGCCCGCCATAACTCCCCATGGACGAGGACCATGCCGACGAAGCGCAGCTCGCCCTCCGGTGCCGGCACCAGCGATTTGCGCACCTGCCCTTCAGCGCCGACAAGCCCTTCCTTCCCGGTCAGCGGCTGTTTGCGCAGGGCGCGCACGGCCGCGGTGGCGACGATGAGGAAGAGGGCCGAGCTGGTCAGGCTGACGGCGATGGCGGTGCCAAGGCCGATACGCATGAACTGCGGCGAGCCGGGACTGTTGAAGAGGACCAGCAGGCCCAGCAGCAGCGTCAGGCCGCCGGCCGCGGCCAGCCCGCCCAGGCCCGGCGCTTTCACCTCCAACAGGAAGAGCACGAAGGCGACGGCGATGAAGCCGAGGCCCAGCCAGTTGACGGGTAGCTGCCCCAGCCCGTAGAGCGCCAGCCCCAGCGCCATCACGCCGACAAAGCCCGGCACCCAGCCGCCCGGATGGTTCAGCTCGATCAGGATGGCCGGAACGGCGAGCGAGAGCAGAATGCTGATCACCAGCGGGTCGCTGAGCGCATGGAGCGCCTGTTCCAGCCAGCTCATCGGCAGCGACTCCAACCGGCTTCCGGCCAGATCCAGGCGGATACGCTCGCCCCTGACCGTAACATCGTGGCCGTCCAGCTCGACCACGACATCCTCGACGTTCGGGCTGATGGCATCGATCAGGCCGGTCTCCGCCGCCTCTTCGGCATGGACGGCGCGCGCCTCCTCGACCATCGCCTCGGCCAGAGCCACGACTTCCGGCCCGCGCGGCTCGGCGAGGCTGCGAACCTGCGCCTTCGTGTCCTCCACCAGCTTGCGGTAGAGCGTCTCGCCAATGTCTGCGCCGTCGCCGCTGACGGGCGAGGCGGCGCCGATGACGGTTTGCGGGGCCATCGCCGATGCGTGCGCTGCCAGCGTAATGAGGCTGCCGGCCGACGCCGCCTGAGCGCCCGCCGGCCCAATGTAGACGATGACCGGCACTTCGGCATTGCGGATGAGGCGGATGATTTCCTGAGTGGTGTTCAGCCCGCCGCCCGGCGTATCGAGAACGATCAGCACGGCAGCCGCATCCCGAGCTTCACCCTCGGCGATGCCGCGCTCGAAATAACCGGCCATAGCCGGCGTGACTGCTCCTTCAATCTCCAGGACGAGCACGCTGTTGTCGCCCTGCAGGGACGCCGCGACGACCGGCGCGACAAGGGCCAGCAGACCCGCGACGGCGAGCAACAGAACGACCAGACGGGTGATACGTTTCATCATTATTCTTTACGTGAGAACCGGCCCATGGGTTGTGTATAGACGGGTTTCGTAATTGGTTAGCGGCGGTTCTCACCTCGTTGCCCTCACCTGTATGATAAGGTATGCTGGCAGCCGGTTCAAGCCATGTTCATGTCGGACACAGTAAGCCTCTATCTACACATCCCGTTCTGTCGCCATCGCTGCGCCTATTGCGACTTCAACACGTACACCGGCCTTGGCGACCTGCAGCACGCCTATGCCGAAGCGCTGGCCGGGGAGATCGCGCAGGTGGGACAGGCGGGGCGGCAGGAAGCCGGCGCGCCCCTGCATGCACGCACGGTTTTCTTTGGCGGCGGCACTCCCTCGCTAATGACGCCGGCCGACCTGGGTCTGATCCTGCAGAATGTGCGCGAGCAGTTCGACCTGGCAAGCACGGCAGAAATCACGATGGAGGCGAATCCGGGGACCGTAGACGGCCCGTACCTGGAAGCAGTGCGCGCGCTTGGGGTCAACCGCCTCAGCTTCGGCATGCAGAGCGCCGTGGAGGCCGAGCTGGCGCTCCTCGAACGGAGCCACGATTACGCCACGGTGCAGGAGGCCGTCGCCCTCAGCCGCGCTGCGGGCTTCGATAACGTGAGCCTGGACCTCATCTACGGCCTGCCGGGGCAGACCCTCGACAGCTGGCGAGAGAGCCTGAACGCCGCGCTGGCGCTGGCGCCCGACCACCTCAGCCTCTACTGCCTGACCATCGAGCCGGGAACGCCGATGCAGCGCTGGCTGCTGGAGGGCCGGATCGCAGCGCCAGACCCCGATCTGGCGAGCGAGCAGTATGACCTGGCCTGCGCGCGGCTGGCGGCGGAGGGGTGGGAGCATTACGAGATCTCGAACTGGGCAAGGCCAGGACGCGCCTGCCGCCATAACCTGACCTACTGGCGCAACGAGCCCTATCTGGGCCTGGGAGCCGGGGCGCACGGCTATGCGGGCAGCACGCGGTACGAGAATGTCAAACAGCCGCGAACGTATCTGCGGCGGCTGGGAGAAGGCAATGGCGCCCCGTATCCGCTATCCGGGGCAGCGGCTGCCGCCCACCGCGTGAGCGACGAAGAAGCGATGAGCGACACGATGATCACCCAGCTCCGCCTGCTCGTGGAGGGGCTGGACGTGGACGCTTTTGCCCGGCGCTTTGAGCGCGGCGTGCGCGAGGTCTACGGCGAGACGATTGAGCAGCTGGAAGGTTGGGGGCTGTTGCAGGAGAGGGATGGGCGGCTCCTATTGACGGAGCGAGGCTGGTTCCTCAGCAACCAGGTCTTTTACCGCTTCCTCTAGGCCGGGAATGGGAGGCAAATAGAAACCGGGCCTGCCCGGAGGCAAGGCCCGGCTCTGGCTATCAGGCGAAATCAGGAAGCCACCCGCTCGCGCCCGGCGAGGGCGATCTCGGCGGCGCGCAGCGTGTTCTTCATGAGCATGGCGATGGTCATCGGGCCGACGCCGCCAGGGACAGGCGTAATCGCCCCGGCTACTTCCAGCGCTTCCTCGTAATTCACATCGCCGACGAGGCGATAGCCGCGCTTGGCGCTGGGATCTTCGACGCGGTTCACGCCTACGTCGATCACGGTAGCGCCCGGCTTGATCATGTCGCCCGTGAGCATCTGCGCGCGACCGATGGCGGCGATGAGGATGTCGGCATTGCGGGTGTAGGCTGCCAGATCCTGGGTGCGGCTGTGGCAGATGGAAACCGTGGCGTTGGCTTTCTGCAGGAGCATCGCCACGGGCAGGCCGACGATGTTGGAGCGGCCGACGACGACGGCGTTCGCGCCGCTGATCTTCACGCCCGATCTCTCCAGCAGGACCATGACGCCGTGGGGCGTGCAGGGGATGAAGAGCGGCTCGCGCCCCTTCATCGCCAGCCGGCCGATGTTCACCGGGTGGAAGCCGTCTACGTCCTTTTCCAGGTCGATGGAATTGAGCACCGGCTCTTCTTCCAGATGGCCGGGCAGGGGAAGCTGGACGAGGATGCCGTTTACGTCGGGATCGGCGTTCAGCTCGCGCACCAGCCCTTCAACCTCTTCCTGGGTAGCGTCTGCGGGCAGGGTGTGGCCGATGGAACGGATGCCCAACTCCTGGCACATCCGTTGTTTCATACCCACGTACGACTGCGAAGCCGGGTCTTCGCCGACGAGGACAGTCGCCAGTCCGGGTGTATAGCCGTAGCGCTCCTGCATGGCCTTGACGCCGGCGCGGATCTCCTCGCGTACGTCGGCGGCAATCTTGGTGCCGTCAATAATCTTGGCTGTCATGTTTGTACCTCTTCCTGCATCAGTGTTAATCAGAGTGGGACACTCTCTCCGCCGGGACAAAGAAAGACCTTCACCAAATTGGGAAGGTCAGAGATAACCGGAACAAAAACCTGCGTCTCCCGGCCGGCGAGCTTACTCCGGCAGCAGCCCTGTGCCCATGAACTTGTCGAGCCAGACGCCGAAGAAAGCGCCAAAGAAGAAGCTCGTCAGGCCGAAGTAGAGACCTCCGTATTCGGCCACGCTGGTGTCCAGCACAAACCTGATGATAAGCCAGGTGACGCCGGCGCCCAACACAAGCGCGATGACGAACAAAAGCAGGCGTTTTACCAACATCGTGTGTACATCCTCCTGATCTACGTGCGAAATGCGAACCGGCGGTTGCGCTGCTTAAGAAGACGCGGCTTCAGCCAGAACCGAGCGCACCTGCCGGGCCAGCTCGTCGGGCGAGATGGGCTTGGTCAGATACTTGTTGGCCCCGGCGCGCAGGCCCCGGTTCACACTGTCCAGATCCGTCTTGGCGCTGAGCATGATCACCGGCAGATGGGCCGTCAGCGCGCTCTCGCGCACGGCGCGGCACACGGAGAAACCGTCGAGGCCGGGCATCATCACGTCGAGGATGACGAGGTCCGGGATCTCCTCCTGGATCTTCTCCAGCGCATCGTAGCCATCTTCTGCTTCCGATACGTCAAAGCCGGCGCGAACAAGCATCAGGCGGAGAAGCGTGCGCGCCATGGGCTCATCGTCAACGACCAATACGGACTGACTCAAGTGGTCCTCGGGAAGATTTTGATGACGGCTTTCCATCGAATAGACACTTGCGTAATTGTAAACGATTCTGGATTTACGGCAATTCTATCCTGTGGCTTCTTCAAGTATAGCCATCGGAATCTCGATAGCCATACCTTCGCGCGTCAGAAAGGTGTTGGGGAATAGGTCGCGAGCTTGCGGCAAAATCTCCTGTTCCAGCTGTTCGTCGGTGGCATCGGGCGCATAGTGGAAGAGGCCGAGAAAGCGGACGTTGGCGGCCTGGGCCGCACGCACCGCTTCCAGCCAGCTGCTGTGGCCCCAGCTGGCAAACTCCTGCCGCCCTTCAGGCGTGAAGAAAGCGTCGTGAATCAGCAGGTCGGCGTCCTGGGCCAGCCGGACGATGCTTGGCTCAACGCCGCCGTCGGGATGCGTCGTGTCGGTGCAATAGGCGACGGAGGCGCCGTTGTTTTCGATGCGAAAGCCGAGGCTGCCGCCCGGGTGGTTGAGAGCGGCGACGCGTACGAGCGTCTCGTCGCCAATGACTATCGTCTCTCCGTCGTCCACCTCCTTGACGTGGAGGTCGGCCGAAAGCGTCTTATAGTCGAAAGGCAGAAACGGCTCGACAATCTGGCGCGCCAGGACTTCCTCCAGCCGCTGCTCGACCCGCCTCTGCCCGACGATCACAATGCGGTTATTGCGCTCAAAGACAGGCTCGAAGTAGGGAAAGCCCTGGATGTGATCCCAATGGGTATGGCTGATGAGCAGGGTGCCGACGATGCGGCGCGACCGGTTGCGCATCAGATCGCGACCCAGCCGGCGGATGCCCGAGCCGGCATCGAGGATGACGATCTGCTGGTCTGACGTTTGTATGGTGACACAGGCCGTGTTGCCGCCCATACGCAACGTCTACGGTCCCGGCACGGGAATTGTTCCGCGTACGCCCCAAAAACGAACGAGCAAGGGACTTACCTCCTCCTCGGCAGTCGCTACAAGAGCCTAAGCATATAACAAAAAGGCCCACCAGGGTAACGGTGGGCCAGAAATGGGCAATACGGGTGTCAGGCGGCTTCTCTGCCGTCCGGATTTGGCTCCAGCTTCTCCTTGTTCATGACCCTTTGGACGCTCTCCAGCAGCTCTTGCGGGCCGAACGGCTTGGTAATGTAGTCGTCTACGCGGGCGATGTGCAGGCCCAGTACACGGTCAATGCTCTGCGCTTTGGCCGTGACGACAATGACCGGGATGTCGCGCATCTCCTCGGTAGATTTCATCTTCTGGTAGACTTCCCAGCCATCCATCTCTGGCATCATTAGATCGAGAAGCACCAGATCGGGCTTGACTTCGGAGATCTTCTGCAGCCCTTCGGCTCCCCCTAACGCGCCCACAACCTCTATTTTCTGCCTGCTGAGAATGAGCCTGACAAGCTCGATCATCTCTTGCTCGTCTTCGATGCAGACTACTCTTCTCACACGCTCGCTCATCCTATCGTCACCCCCTGTGAAGTGAGCTGCTCCCTGCTTTGCCCTGTTGCAAGCGGAGCGGGCTAAAGTTTCCCAAGCTTACCATAAGGATCTGAGGTTGTAAAGAAACCATGAGTCCTACCTCTGTTTGACATCACCCCGGCTATCTGGCATAATCAGGCAACCTGTATCCTCAGGTGGCTTGTTCTGCCTGGGACTATCCCATATAGATAACGGCCATGATGGAGACGAGTAGGCCAGGCACCCCGGACAGCGAGCCTGAGACGGTGAAAGTCAGGCAACAGCCAGGCCGAAAATCACTCCGGAGCCGCCACCCGAACGGCGCGCATGCCCAGTAGGCCTGGCCGGACTCATCCCACGTTACCGGGAGTGCAATGATGCCCGTGCGGGCGTCGTTGACCGAGTGCCTGGTGCTGCCAGGGAAGCGGCGCCGGGAAGTTGGGTGGTACCGCGAAGCGCGCCTTCGTCCCAGTGGGATGGAGGCGTTTTTGTTCTGTCTGGAGGTACGATGACAGATCTGCTCTATCTGACAGACGCCTATCTGCAGACGTTTCCCGCGAACGTGATTGCCCACGTGGACGGCGGGGTAGTGCTCGACCGCACGGCGTTCTATCCCGGCGGCGGCGGGCAGCCCCACGATGTGGGCAGCTTCAACAGCGGCGAGCAGCTCTGGCCCGTGCGGTTGGTGAAGCGCGTACAGGGCGAGGTCATCCATTATCTGGAGGGCGACGAGCTGCCGGCCGTCGGCACGACCGTGACCGGCAGCCTCGACTGGCGGCGACGCTACCAGCTCATGCGCACCCATACTGCCATGCACATCCTTTGCGGCGTGATCTGGCGCGACTACGGCGCCTCGGTCACCGGAGGCAACATGGACCCCTTGCAGGGTCGCATGGACTTTGAATTTGAGACGATGCGGGCCGAACTGGTTGGCGAGATCGAACAGGCGATCAATGCGGAAGTTGTCGCGGCGCGCCCGGTCAGGGTCCGCATCCTGCCGCGCGACGAGGCGTTTCAGATACCGGACCTGATCCGCACGAAGATCAACCTGCTCCCGGAAGGGATCGAGGAAGTGCGCACCGTCGAGCTGGAGGGTCTGGATCTGCAGGCCGACGGCGGCACGCACGTGGCTAACACGCGTGAAGTCGGCCCTATTCGTATCGCAGACTACAAGAGCAAGGGTAAGATTAACAAGCGAATCTACATCGAGCTGGACGAGATGGTGAGCGATTGATGCGTAGCCTGATCCGGGAGCTACCGTACGAGCGCCCGCTGGTTGGCGGCCTCTACCTTTATCGGCATGGCGGGATGCCTGCCGGCGTTTTCGAGCGCTGGCGGCTGTCGGCGGCGCCGGACGGCTACCGCTTCCTGCGCGTCGATCTGAACGCGGAGGCGAGCGAAGGAGAACACAGCACGCTTTACCATCTGGTGCTGAACGCCGACGGCGAGCCCGAACGGCTGTCGTTCCGCCATTTCCGGCGCGGGCGCGACCTGAAGGGAACCTTGCTCTTTGAAGGCCCCTATGTGACGCTGACGCGCCAGTTCAACGCCGAGCGGCGTGAGGTGACGCTGGAACAGCCGGCCGGGACACGCTTCTGGTTTCCGTCGGCGGCAGCGCTGGGTCTCGTCGCCGCCCCCGGCGCCGGCCCGGGCCTGACCCTGAACCGGGAGGACGACTTCAACCTCTGGCCCACCTATCTGGAGGTCAGCTCAGGGCCGGCGGCGACGATCACGGTGATGGGCCGGCCGGTCGCTGCGCAGACGTTGAACGTGGCCTGGGCCGGTCAGCGGCGTGCCATCGCGGTTGATGCGGAGCCGTGGCCCCTGCAGGTTGATCGCGGCGAGCTCGTGGCCGTGGAAACGCGCCGGCTGCACTATCAGGGGCGGCCCGGAAAGAAGATTGTGAGCGAAATAGGTGATGACCATGGCATTTAGGGATGTATCGAACAAAGTTGACTTTGTAGCGCTGGAAAAGGATATCCTCCAGCTCTGGGAAGAGAGTGGCGCTTTCCGCACGCTGCAGCAGCTGCGCCGGAGCGCCGGCCGGCACTGGAGCTTCCTCGACGGCCCGATCACGGCGAACAATCCGATGGGCGTGCACCACGCCTGGGGCCGGACCTACAAAGACCTCTACCAGCGCTTCAAGGCCATGCAGGGCTACAACCAGCGCTGGCAAAACGGGTTCGATTGCCAGGGGCTGTGGGTCGAAGTCAACGTCGAAAAAGAGCTGGGCTTCACCACCAAACAAGACATCGAGAAGATGGGCATCGCCGAGTTCGTCAAGTATTGCAAGATGTCGGTGCTCAAATGGGCCGCCGTGCAGACGGAGCAATCGATCCGCCTGGGCTACTGGATGGAGTGGGACGACCCGGACCGGCTGCGCGAGCTGCGCGCCGCGCTGGAAGCCGATCCCCAGCAGACTGTGACCTACGAGGGGCCGGCCGGCCCAATCACGGCGACGGCGGAACAGGTCGTCGGCCGGCTCGGCATGCCGGAAGTGGGCGGCTCTTACTTTACCTTTAGCGACGAGAACAACTACATGATCTGGTCCTTCTTGAAGACCTGTTTCGAGAAGGGCTGGATCTACAAGGGTCGCGACGTCATGCCCTGGTGCAGCCGCTGCGAGACCGGCATCAGCCAGCACGAGATCGTCACGGACGGCTACCGGGAAGTGACGCATGATTCCGTCTTCCTGCGCTTCCCGCTGCGCGGGCGCGAGCGTGAAGCGCTGCTCGTCTGGACGACGACGCCCTGGACGATGACCAGCAACGTCGCCGCGGCCATCGGCCCGGAGCTAACCTACGTAAAGGTCCACCAGAAGGACGACGGCTGGACCTACTACCTGGCCAAAGAGGCCATGACCAACGCCCTCACCGGCGACTACGAGGTGGTCGGCGAGCTGCGGGGCGCCGAGATGGTCGGCTGGGAGTACGACGGGCCGTTCGACGAGCTACCTGAGCCACAGCATGAGATGTTGGGCTACACCCATCGCGTCATCGACTGGAAGGAGGTGGGCGCAGAAGAAGGGACGGGCATCGTGCACATCGCCCCTGGCGCGGGCGCCGAAGACTTCGCGCTGTCCAAAGAGCACGATCTGCCCGTCATCGCCCCCCTGCTCAGCAATGGCGTCTATCGGGACGGCTTTGGCTGGCTCACGGGCCGGCATGTGAGCGAAGTGACCGGCGAGATATTCGACAACCTGCGCGAGAAGGGACTGCTCTACCGCAAGCAGCGCTACTCGCACCGCTACCCACACTGCTGGCGCTGCGGGCAGGAGCTGGTCTACCGGCTGGTCGACGAATGGTTCATCAACACCGGCCCGCTCTACGACAAGCCGCGAGAAGAATTGACGCCGGAAGAAAAGGCTGCCAGCCTGCGTTACCAGATCATGGACGTGGTCGATCAGATCCGCTGGATCCCGTCCTTTGGCTACGACCGCGAGATGGATTGGCTGCGCAACATGCACGACTGGATGATCAGCAAGAAGCGCTATTACGGTCTGGCGCTGCCGATCTGGGTTTGCGAGGATCCCGACTGCGGCCATTTCCATGTGGTCGGCAGCAAGGAAGAGCTGCAGGAGCTGGCCGTCGAGGGGTGGGAGGTCTTTGAGGGCCATTCACCGCACCGGCCCTACGTAGACGCGGTGAAGATCGCCTGCCCGCAGTGCGGCGGGCGCGCCAGCCGCATCGCCGACGTGGGCAACCCGTGGCTCGACGCGGGCATCGTCGCCTACAGCACGTTGCAATACCGGACGAATCGCGACTACTGGGAGCAGTGGTTCCCGGCCGACTTCATTACGGAGAGCTTCCCCGGCCAGTTCCGCAACTGGTTCTACAGCCTGCTGGCGCAGAGCACGGCGCTGACCAACCGCCCGCCCTTCCAGACGATCTTCGGCTACGCCACCCTGCTCGCCGAAGATGGGCGCGAGATGCACAAGTCGTGGGGCAACTCCATCGAGTTCAACGAAGCGGCGGACACGATGGGCGCCGACGTTATGCGCTGGCTCTACCTGAGCCAGAAACCCGAGCAGAATCTCCTGTTCGGCTACAACCGCGGCGACGAGACCCGGCGGCGCTTCCACATCCCGCTGTGGAACGTCTATAGCTTCTTCACCACCTATGCCAGCCTCGACGGCTGGACGCCGCAGCACGCGCCGGGTGAGAGCAATGGAGGCCGCACGCTGCTTGATACCCGCGACCTGCTGGGGCAGGTGGTGTCGCCGGTGGAGGCCAACGCCCAGCTTGACCGCTGGATCGTCGCCCGTCTGGACGAGACGGTTCTTGGGGTGACAGAACAGTTGGAGGCCTTCCGCGCGGAGAACGCCACGCAGCAGCTGGAGGCCTTTCTCGACGACCTGTCCAACTGGTATGTACGCCGCTCGCGCCGCCGCTTCTGGCAGAGCGAGATGAACGACGACAAGCAGGCGGCCTACAATACGCTCTATCATGTACTGGTCAGCTACATCCGCCTGCTGGCGCCCTTTATTCCGTTCCTCACGGAGGCGATGTACCAGAACCTGGTGCGCAACGTCGATCCTTACGCGCCTGCCAGCGTGCACCACACGCTCTGGCCTGAGGCGGATGCGGCGGCGCTCGATCGCGCCCTGCTGGAGAAGATGCGTCTCGGCGTAACCGTCGCCAGCCTCGGGCGGGCGGCGCGCAGCGCGGCGGACGTCAAGCTTCGCCAGCCGCTCGCCCGCGCCCGCGTCAACGTCGGCAGCGAGCAGGCCCGGGAAGACATTCTGGCCCTGGGTGACGTGCTGGCCGACGAGCTGAACGTGAAGGAGATCGAAGTCGTCTCGGAGGTAGGCGAGCTGGTTGACTACCGCCTGCTGCCCAACAACCGCCTGCTGGGACCGCGCTTCGGGGCGGACTTCCCTCGCGTGCGGCAGGCGCTGGCGGCGCTCGACCCGGCCCGCGCGGCGGCGGAGCTGCAGGAGACCGGCCGGCTGCAGGTCGAATTGAACGGCTCGGCGGTCACGCTGGAAGCCGAAGAGGTGCTGGTGCAGACGGAGTCGCGCGGCGGGCTCGCCGTCGCCAGCGACCAGGGCGTCACTGTAGCGGTAGACGTGACCATCACGCCCGAGCTGGAGCAGGAAGGCTATGCGCGTGACCTGGTGCGCGCCGTTAACACGATGCGTAAGGACGCCGGTCTGGAGATCAGCGACCGCATCCATCTCTTCTACCAGGCCGACGAGGCTATCGACGCGGCGATGAAGCGTTTTGCCGGCTACGTG
>Ga0123333_10001727_pt1 | contig 22921 bp, 16 predicted proteins | sample BioC12SIPDNA_3_FD_89957 | JGI IMG/M metagenome (GOLD analysis project Ga0123333, IMG submission 89957) | Anaerobic biogas reactor microbial communites from Washington, USA - Biogas_R2_B C12 SIP DNA | ecosystem: Engineered > Bioreactor > Anaerobic > Unclassified | place: Washington, USA... | reverse complement strand
TGAGGTCATCAGCGACACGATACGCGATCGGCTGCGGATGCTCAACGAGATCCGGGTGCTGACGGCCCAGCAGCGCTTCACCGGCTACACGCTGGCGACCTTGCCCATCATCGTGGGCCTGGTCGTCTACTTGGTGAACCCGGGTTACATCGGTGACCTGTTCAAACCCGGATGGGTGCGTATCCTTCCGATCACTGCCATCGTTATGCAGATTATCGGGTTTCTGTTTATACGTCGCATCGTGGACATCGAGGTGTAGCGCCATGGACTTCGGGTTCCTGGAACGGTGGCTACAACTGCTCTTGGAGGTCGAACTCCTGACCTCACCTCTGGTCTTCGCGGGGCTCAGTGCCGTGGCGGTGATGTTCCTGTGGGCGGCGCTAGCCCCCACGCGATCCGAGGCCCAGGAGGAGGGCCGTCTGGAGGGCTACCTCGACAGCCGCCGCGATATCATCGAGGACATGGAAATGGAGCGCTCGTTCATCAAGCGCGTGCTCCTGCCCGCGGTTCACAGGATACTGAAGCTCGCCGGGTCGCTGACCCCCTGGCACGATGTGGAGCGGCTACAACGTTCGTTGGTGCTGGCGGGTGATCCGGGAGGCCTCACCGCCCCTGACGTTTTGGGCCTGCAGATCCTGAGCGCCCTGGTCTTGGCGGGCCTGTATTTGCTGCTTTTGCGAGTCACGGGCACCTTCGGCTCAACTGCGCCGCTCGTGATCGTCCGCAACGGTGGGGTTCTGGCCATCATCGGTTACCTGCTGCCCCGCCTATGGCTGCATATGGCGGTCGATAACAGAAAGCGCGACATCATTCGCCACTTTCCCGATGCGCTCGACCTGCTCAGCGTCAGTGTAGACGCGGGACTGGCGCTCGATTCGGCCATGGTGCGCGTCTGCGAACGATGGCGCAATGCGCTGACTGATGAGATGAACCGCGCGATCCTTGAGATCCGGGTGGGCACGCCGCGGAACACGGCGCTGGAGCGCATGGCGGCACGAACCGGGGTGCCGGAGCTCGAGACCTTTGTTGGCGTTCTGGTCCAGTCGAGCGAGTTGGGTGTCAGCATCGCTGAGACCCTCCACGCCCAAGCCGCGCAAGTGCGCGTGGCGCGGCGCCAACGCGCCGAAGAGCTGGCCCGTCAGGCCAGCGTAAAGATGGTGTTTGCCCTGGTGTTTTTGATCTTCCCGGCCCTGCTCGTCGTGCTCTTAGGGCCGGGGATTCCGCGTATCGTCGAGGCCCTGGGAGGGGCGATGGGCGGAGGGTAGCCGTCTCTTTGGGAACTTGAGTCCACTCCCGGGACTGATCCTGGGTAAGCAGAATCCTATGGTGGGCAGAGTTCCTGAAAGGCACGCTCCATAGACGAGGGAGCGCCTTCCGCGAAAGGAGGCCAATACTGTGGCAACGTTTGCAGACACAATGCCCGCGGCGCGCGAGGATCCACTCTACCTGGAGGGGATGGCGTACCTGCAACAGGGCGAGTTTACCGCGGCCGTCGAAGCTTTCGAGGACCTGCAACTCAAATACCCCGACAGCGCGGCCGTAGCGCGCGCGCTCGAGCAGGCCCGCCTCCGCGCCAGTGTGGATGCGGGGCGGCGCGTCCGCGGCCGCAAGTTCTCTATCAACATCTGGCCGGTCCTTGTCCGCGTGGTCCTGCTGGTGGCGATCGGCTACCTAGTCTATACCGGCGGTCAGTTGCTTGTGGAACGCGTCCAACCGCTGATCGCCCAAGCACAGGCAGCCCGGCAGATGGAGCAGTTGCTGACGGAGGCGCGGGCCTACCTGGAGAGCGGCGATTTGGCCGCCGCTGAGGAGCGCTACACGGCCATTCTCGCCAGCGACAGCAACAGCGAAGAGGCCCGCAAGGCCTTGGCCGTCATCGCCGAGGAACGCCGCGTCCAGGAGCTGTACGCCGAGGCGGTGGCCCTTGATGATGCCGGCGACCACGAGGCCGCGATGGAGACCTACCTGGAGCTGGCGGCGCTGCGGCCCGGATACCGTGACATCGACAGCCGCATGGCCGCGATCAACCGCGGGCAGGCGCTCGACCTGCTCTTCGCCGAGGCCAATGCTGCCTACGAGACCGGCGCAACCGCGGACGCGATCCGCCTATATGAGGAGGTACGCAGCCGCAACCTGAGCTTCAACCAGGAGCTGGTCGTTGACAGGCTCTTTCTGCTCTACATGCGGGCCGCAAACGACATCGTCCAAGAACAACCGGTCCGTCTGGAGGCGCTCTCTGAGGCGCTCACCTATTACAACAAGTCGCTGGCACTGCGCCCCCGTAGCCAGGAGGCTGGGCGCGAACGCGAGCTACTCAAGCTCTTCCTGGATGCCCAGTCCGCCTACTACGCGGAGCGCTGGACCGAGGCAGCGACCATGCTGCGCGCGGTCTATGACACGCGGCCCCATTACCTCGGCGACACGGTGCTGAATCTGCTCTACGACGCCTACGTCCGTAGCGGCGACGACTTCCGCGCGGCCGGCGACAGCTATCTGGCCTACGAGCAATACCGCAAGGCCAAGGAACTGCCCGTGGCCGACACGGCGTTCGCCGATGGGCGCCTCTTCTACGTCCAGCCGATGTTGACGCCCACCCCCACCCCGACGCCCACCCCGACGCCGCGGCCCGCCGTTGCCGGAAGCGGTCTGCCCGCCACCGTGCGCCCGCTGACGAGCTACCGCAACAAGATCGTCTTCATGGCCGATTACCCCAACCGCGGCGAGATCTGGATCATGGATCCCGACGGTACGAACCGCCAGCGCCTCGGCCGTGACGCAGACCTGCGACAGCAGTTCGAGGACCTCAAGGACCAGATGCGCTATTCCCCGGACCGGGAGCGCTTCGCCTTCACCCGCGCGCCCTCGCCCAGCGAGCCCGCGCCCCAGATCTTCCTGACCATTCCGGTGGCCGACCGCGTGGGTGGGACCTGGTTCACGCAGCTCACCGCCCTCGACGCCCTGTGCTATGACCCGGTCTGGTCGCCCGATGGCACGCGCATCGCCTTCGTCTCGCCCGCGGTCGAGAGTGACGATATCTGGATCATCAACGTCGATGGTTCGAACGCCATACCGCTCACGCCCAATCCCTGGGAGTGGGACAAGCATCCATCTTGGTCGCCCGACAGCGAGCAGATCGTCTTCTGGTCCAACCGTTCTGGCCTGATGCAGCTCTACCTCATGAACGCCGACGGCTCGGACGTGATCAATATTAGCAATACGCAATGGGATGAGTACGATCCCATCTGGATCAAGTGATCCGGTCACCCGGAAACCGGAGCCAACCTATGCGACGACGTACCAACGGATACACTGAACCCGAAACCACAACGCTGCAAGCACCGCCCATCGTGCGAAACGGCCGCGTCTCCGAAACCCAGGCGAGCGCCTACGGCCGCATTCGCGAACGCGTCCAGCGCCGCCTCCTGGCGGAGCTGAGCCCGGTCGTCGATACGAACGACGCCACCAGCGTGCGCCGCGCGCTGGAGCAGATCTTCGTCGAGACGCTGCAGGAGGAGAAGCTCCCCATGAGCCGCTCCGACCGCACCATGCTCTTCGAACAGATCGTCGCCGATGTCCTGGGCTACGGCCCTATTGAGCCACTGCTGCGCGATGACACCGTGACCGAGATCCTGGTCAACGGTCCCTACAGCGTCTTCATCGAGCGCAGCGGCATCCTGGAGGAAACCGACATCCAGTTCCGCGGCACCGAGGAGGTCATGCACATCATCGACCGCATCGTGACGCCCCTCGGCCGGCGCATCGACGAAAGCAGCCCGATGGTCGATGCGCGCCTGCCCGACGGCTCGCGCGTCAACATTATCATCCCCCCCCTTGCCCTGGACGGCCCCTCCATCAGCATCCGCAAGTTCGCGCGCGCGGTCTTCGACGTGGAGGACATGATCAAGCTCGGCACCCTTACCCGAGAGACCGCAGACTTTCTCCACGCCTGTGTCCAAGCCCGCCTCAACATCGTCGTGTCGGGCGGGACGTCCACCGGCAAGACGACGCTGCTCAACGTCCTCTCCAGCTTCTTGCCGGAGCGCGAGCGCATCATCACCATCGAGGATGCCGCCGAGCTCCAGCTCCATCAGCGCCACATCGTGCGCCTGGAGTCTCGTCCCCCCAACGTCGAGGGGAAGGGCCAGGTCACGATCCGCCAGCTCGTGATCAACGCGCTGCGTATGCGGCCCGACCGCATCGTCGTCGGCGAGGTCCGTGGCGGCGAGGCGCTCGATATGCTCCAGGCGATGAACACGGGCCACGACGGCTCGCTCACCACCGCCCACTCCAACTCGCCGCGCGACACCCTATCCCGCGTCGGCACGATGGCCCTGATGGCCGGGATGGATCTGCCGCTCCGTGCCATCAACGAGCAGATCGCCTCAGCCTTCGACCTGGTCGTGCACCTCGACCGGCTGGCCGACGGCTCCCGTCGCGTCGTGAATGTCACTGAGGTCCAGGGGATGGAGGGCGACGTCATCGTCATGCAAGACATCTTCCGCTACGTCCAGACCGGCGTCCGCAACGGCCTTGTGGAGGGCTACTTCACCGCCCTGGGCGTGCGGCCCAAGTTTGTGGACAAGATCGAGTCGTCGGGGATCAAGCTCCCCCCGACGATGTTCAACCCGGCCCGCGAGTATCTGCGGCGGGGCGCCTGAGCGATCGGGAGAGAGCAGAGGCCACGTGGAGAGAGTGCAGGCAGAGCAGAGACAGGTGCGTGAGGCACCCGGCCCGGCCTCCGTCGCCCAGGTGATGGACGAGTTCGAGGACCTGGCAGGACACGGTGCGCTCAGGCAGTTTCGCCCGCTGCCCACCGGCTTCATGCCGCTCGACGATGTCCTCAACGGCGGGATGCGCCCCGGCGAGTTGATGGTCATCGGCGGGCCCTACGGGGTGGGCAAGACCATCTTGGGGCTCCAGATAGCGCGCAACGTCGTCAGCGCCAACCGGGACGCCAGGGCGCTCTACGTCTGCTACGAGCACGATCGTACCCACTTGCTCACGCGCCTCCTCTGCCTGGAGAGCGCCGAGTATGGCAACGGCGACAACGCGCTCACCCTGCGCAAGCTCTCGCAGCTCGCCTTCAGCCCGCTGGGGGGCAGCGGGCTGGTCACGGCCCTGCGCCGCGACCCGCGCTATGACGGGATACTGAGCTCGATGGAGAGTTACGCCGACCGCCTGATCCTGGCGCGGGCCAGTGGCGCCTCCACGACGCTCGCCGAGATCGAGCGCTGGATCGACGACCTCCAAACGCCCGATACCCAGCAGATGCTGGTCGTCATCGACTATCTGCAGAAGGTTCCGGTCGGCTGCGAAGACCTGCGGCCCGAGGACGAGACGACCACACAGTTGACGCACGCGCTGAAGGAGATGGCGCTGGCATGGGGTGTACAGATGGTAGCCATCGCGGCAGCGGATCGCCCGAGCCTGCGCAACGCCCGGATGCGGCTCTCGGACCTGCGCGGCAGCTCGGCCCTGCAGTACGAGACCGACATCGGCATCGTGCTCAACAACAAATACGACATCGTGAGCCGCGAGCACCTGATCTACAGCCTGGGCGACGCCGAGGCGATGCGCAGTTGGGTCGTGCTGACCGTCGAGAAGAACCGCGCCGGACGCCATGCCGTTGATATGGAGTTCGCACTCGATGCACCGCACTTCCGCATCATGCCCCAGGGCGCCTTCGTCCGCGAGCGCCTCATCGACGGCAAAGCGGTGCTCGAATGAGACGGGCGGGCACGGCGCTGGGCAATCCTGGCAGAGTGCGAAGCGGAACGGGCGAAGGGAGACACACGGTGATGGACCAGATGCACAAGCGAGGCGATCGCGAGCGAGGCTCCAACCTCGTGGAGATGGCGCTCGTGCTGTTCGTTCTGGTGTTCTTCTTGATCGGCGTTGGCGACATCGGCCGGGCATTCCATAGCTGGATCACCGTTACCAATGCCGCACGCGAGGGCGCACGGTACGGCAGTCGAGTCCCGCAGGTCATAGGCGTTGACGATCGCATCAAGGCTGCGGTCGTCCAAGAGGCAGCCAACAGTGGCGTCACCCTCGACGAGGCATCGGGACTCGCGAGGATCACGATTGCTCCGTCGCTGGCTTTGAGGTCGGAAGGTAATCCACTTACAGTGACGGTTCAGTATACCTATACTACGATTCTGGGTGGCCTGGTGGGTCTGGAGCGCCTCTCGCTAAGGTCAGAGACGCACATGGCGCTCTTTGCCGGCTATGAGCCATAGCGGGGCAAGCCGCGAGGGTCACCGTGCTGAGGTCGGACACGTGAAAGGGGGGAATATGAAGAGGCGATTCTCGGGAGCGCGCAAGGGTCAGGTCCTGATCATCGTGGCGTTGGGGATTCTGGCACTGGCGGCTATGGTTGCCTTGGCCGTCGACGTTGGCGGCGTCTACACCGAACGGCGCAACATGCAGAACGCGGCGGATGCCGGGGCACTAGCGGGCGCCCGCGATCTCTGCTTTGATAGCGGGACTGTCACATCCGCAACCATCGAGGCCCAGGATTATGCCGTCAATCGCAATGGCGCCGACATCGCCGGCGTCAACGTGGACGGCATGACCGTTCGCGTCGCTGTTACCAAGACGGTCGACACGTATTTCGCCGGACTCATCGGCTTCCCGGCAATCGACGTAACCGCTGATGCCGCGGCAATGTGCAGCGCTGCTGTGCAAGGCGGAGGCATCTGGCCGCTGGCCGTCAGGATCGATGCCTATGACAGGGTCGATTGCAATGAGGCTTTCTATGCCTTCGTAGCAAAGTCCAACGAAGGCAATGGACAGGATGACGGGGAGGGCACCACCGACGTCGCCCCGATTGACTGCAACTACTGTGAGTGCGACCTCAAACTCCCCGGACCGGGGGGCGAGATCGCCCAGAGCATAGCGCCGGGAGAGCGAGGCTGGCTGCGCTTGTTTCCACCCCCATCATCTTTTCCGGACCCGTGTCCGAACCACAACTGCGGTGCGGACGAGATGAAGTGCTGGCTGGAGTATGGTCACCCGGGGCCCATCCAGATTGGTGACTGTATACCAGGCAAGCCGGGCGTCACCTCGAGCGGGAAGAAAATCGTAGACGACCTCGGCAAGGAGCACGCCATCTTCAACCTGGTGCTGTTTGACCGCGAGTGCAATGGCGATGATCCGGATCCCCTGGGCACTTGTCCAGTGAGCGGCGCCTCCTACCACGTCGCTGGCTTTGGCTGTGTCGAGATTATCGAGTGGGCAAAGGTAAGCTTCAACAAGAAACCCGGCACGCAGAAGGAGTGTCCCAAGAACGTTGACGTCGTCATTGTCCGCAAGCGCTGCGGTGATGTCTGCCAGTCGGCGACGGGCATCGGGGGCGGTGGGTATCCCGCTCCTGACGATACGCGGGCGGTGAGCCTGATCGATTGATCGAGGATTCGCCGTCCTCGAAGGCCCATCGACGCTGCCAGCAGCCTAGAGCGATCACAGAGCAGGGAGCCTCCGAGCTCCCTGCTCTTGCATTCACCCCAGGCGCGGCACCTGTCCCCTCCCCCACGACCGCCACACCGCCCGACATGGTGCAGGGGAGACGCCCTCACGCCACCGGGCCTCGCCGCGCTTGGCGCTGCCGTACCCTACGCCTCGGGCTCGAATCCCGTGTAGGCAAGCCTCCGTACTGCCGCAGCCCGCCCTACGACTCCAACCCGTCGCCCTTCCGCCTCCCCGTCTCCAGCCCCTACTCCACCGCCTCGGCCACCAGCCCCTCCAGCCACACGCCCTCGTCCATCGCCCGCGCCTTCCAATCCGGCATCAGCCGGTCGAGCACCACGCCCTCCGCGAACCCCATGTAGTAGAAGCGCGTGTCCTCCCGCCCTGCCATCCGCTTGACCTCCGTGAGCTGCTGCGCCCAGTGCCGCTCCCGCGCCCGGTACCCGTGGAAGTCGTCATCCTCCTCCAGCGCGTCCAGCGGGCGATAGGTGCCCGCCTCGACTGCCGCCTGTGTCACCGGCCCGAGCGTGATCTCGGCATACTTCGCCAGCCCCTCGAGCCACTCGCGCTGGCGCTCGTACTCGATCTGCGCCGGGGTTAGGCCCTGCGCTTCGCGGCGCGCCGCCCGCTGCGCCAACCACCGTTGCGCCAGCGCGCGGACCTCCGGCTCCGGTGTTGCCTCGGCGTGCGCCGCCTGCGCCGCGTCGTAGAGCACCTGCAGCTCCTCCTCCCACGCCTCGCGCGCCAGGTCCCATGGATACTGCTGCCCCACCCCGTGCAGCGATTCGGCGCTGGCCAGCCGCGCCTCGGCCACCGTCCCCTGGTACGCGTGGAACGCCTCGTGCGCAAGCCCGCCAAGGTAGTTCTCCGTCGGCCCCATCAGCAGCGCCCACATCAGCCGGTACGGGAAGATCGGCTGCAAGAAGCCCGGCAGATCGCGCCGGAAGCCCCGGTAGAAGTCGATCGCGGCGTACTCCGTTGTGGCCAGCGTCGCCACCCACACGTCGCCCACCAGCACCGTGAAGTTCTCGGGTGTCTCGCCCGTGGAGGGCAGGCGCTGTCGATAGTAGGGTTCGCCCAGCACATCATCGCCCGGCACAGCCTCCCAGGCACCGCCGCGGTGCTCGCCCTGCGGCACCTTCACCCACCCGTCGGGCGGTTCGCCGGGATAGCCGACCAGGAAAGCGTACGCCTCGTTGTGCACAATTGCGGGGATCCGCACCTCGCCCCACGCCGGTCGTCCGCCACCGGCCGGCCAGACCTCACCCATCATCTGCGCCTGGAGGCGCAGGTACTCGGCCAGCCGCGCCTTATCCACCTCGCTCAACCGCTCCACCACCGTCGATTGCGTCGGCAGCCCGATGTTACTCACCGCGGACGCCACGACCGCCAGCACGACCAGCGCCACCACAACGCCCAGCGCCAGCAGAAACGCGTAGCGCAGCCGTATCGCGCCCACCGCACCGCCGGCCGCCACAGCCCCCAGATCCCCCATCGATTGTATCGCCATAGTCCACCTCCCATCTCCCATGATATGGGAATTCGGTGAGCCGACCACTGCGCCCGCCCCGCATGCCCGCCCGGCTGCCTTGACACCCGCGCCCCACAGCGTTTGCCGTTCGTCCGGTAGGGGCGACTCATTCCCGCAGAACGGCCCTCGACAGCCTACCAGCTGCAACCGCGCGAGTACCATCACAGACAGCCACCTGCTTGGGAATGGGTCGCCCTCTGCAGCCACGCGAGTGCCATCACAGACAGCCACCTGCTTGGGAATGGGTCGCCCTCTGCGCCCGCCCTCGGCGCCGACGCGGCAGGCGTCCCACCGTGTTTGCCGTTCACCTGGTAGGGGCGACTCATTCCCGCAGAACGGCCCTCGACAGCAAGCCAGGTGCGACCGCGCGGTGCCATCACAGACAGCCCCGTGCTTGGGAATGGGTCGCCCTCTGCGACCGCCCCGCACGCCGACACAGCCAGCGTCCCACCGTGTTTGCCATTCACCTGGTAGGGGCGACTCATTCCCGCAGAACGGCCCTCGACAGCAAGCCAGGTGCGACCGCGCGGTGCCATCACGGACAGGTACCGTGCTTGGGAATGGGTCGCCCTCTGCGCCCGCGCGAGTGCCATCACAGACAGCCACCTGCTTGGGAATGGGTCACCCCTACAACGGAACGTGCCCGTCGTGCACCGACCATGCCTTAGCTTGATGCCTATGGGGCACAGCATGCCGCGCCCTACCACCGGCACACGCATCGCGGGCTCGCAACTCGTCGGCTGCCTTGACACCCACGCCCCGCCGCCTACGATAGGCATACTAGACACCGCCAAGGGCTCCGATAGGAGATCACTATGCAGCAACTCCGCACCGCTGTCGTCGGACTGGGCCGCATCGGCTGGCAGTTCCACGTGCCCCAGATCGTCCAGCACCCCGGCTTCCAACTCGCCGCCGTCGTCGATCCGCTGGCGGACCGCCGCAACGAAGCACACGCCGCATTCGGCGTGCGGGGCTACGCCGGCATCGACGCGCTGCTCGTCGCAGAGACTCTCGACCTGGTCGTCATCGCCTCGCCCACCAACTTCCACGCCGATCAGGCCGTCGCCGCCTTCGAACGCGGCTGCGACGTCTTCTGCGACAAACCGCTGGCGCCCTCCCTCGCCGAGGCCGAACGGATGGTCGCCGCCGCGGCCGCCCACGGGCGCAAGCTGATGGTCTATCAGCCCCACCGCGCCGGTGCGGACATTGTATCGCTGCGCGCCGCGCTCGCGGCGGGCCTCATCGGTCCCCTCTACATGCTCAAGCGCGGGCGCTTCAACTACGACCGCCGCAACGACTGGCAGGCCTTCCGAAAGCACGGAGGCGGGATGCTCAACAACTACGGTGCGCACTACATCGACCAACTGCTCCACCTCGCAGGCTCCCCCGCGACCCGCGTCACGTGCGCGCTCCGTACCATCGCCAGCCTCGGCGACGCCGAGGACGTCGTCAAGGCCGTCATCGAGACCGAGAGCGGCGTCATCCTCGACGTGGACATCAACATGGCCGCCGCGCACCCGCTCCAGCCGTGGCACATCCTGGGGCACTACGGTAGCATCGTCCTCGACGAGCAGGCCCAGGCGTGGCGCGTCCGCTACTACGACCCCGACATCCTGGGGTCGGGCGTCGTACACGACGAGCTGGTCGCCCCGCAGCGCCGCTACGGCAACGTCGACGAGGTCATCCCCTGGCAAGAGGCCGCCTTCCCGCTGGCCGACTACGCCCCGATCGACTACTACGCGAAGTGCTACGCCTTCTACGCCCTCGACCAGCCGCCCTTCGTTCCCATCGACGAGACGCTCGCCCTGATGCGCGTCCTCGACGCGTGCCGCAGCAGCGCGACAGGCGAGGCGTAAGCCGCGCGGGTATCGCTCGCGCGGCTCGCGCGGGGTCCCGGCTCCTCCGCGGGCGTCTCACGCCGTCACGAATCGTGCCCCAGCACCAGCCGCAGCACCTGCGCCCTGATGCAGGAAACCCGGTCTGGCCACTTGCGCTGCAATGCGTTTGCGTGTAGCCTGTCGTGAGATGGCCAGTCCGTTCCGAGATTCCCAGGCTCATGCGGCTATGGCTCGAAACGCCCTTCGCCACCATCTATCGCCCGATCCAACCACACACTATCTGGGAGGCACGCTAGGATGAAGGGTCTGCTCAGGAAGCTCTGGAATTGGGTCAGTCATGGAATCACGGCGCTCTGGCCGGGCCAGCAGGCCTGGCGCGGCGCCACCTGGGGCATCATCGCCCTCTACGCCACCATGGTCGTGGCCTTCGCCCTGGGTCAGGGCGGCGGCGGGTGGACGCTTCCCACGCTCGTGGGGCTGCTGGCTTTTGGCCTGGTGCTGGGCGGGCTCACCGCCGCGCTCGTCGACCTGCTGTGGACCTGGCTGCAGAAGCTGCTGAACACGCTCACGCAGGCCTTCCCGGCCCGCTACCGCGCGCTGGCGCTCGGCGTGGCCTTTATGCTGGTGCAGATGCTCTTCGCTCGCAAGGCCATCGGGGGCACCGTGTTGCTGGTCGCCGTCGTGCTCGGGATCGGCTCCCTGCTCGGCGCCGCGGTCTGGACGTTGGCACGTGGCGCCTGGTCGAGGCTTACGCGCCTGCACCGTATCGAGGTCATTGTGGGCGGCGTCATCGGGATTGGCCTGCTCGCCGGTGCCCTGATCTGGTACGCTTGGCCCGGGCCCGACGTCGCCCCCCTGCCCGTCAACACGGCCGCGGGCACCCTGCCGCCCCTGGCGCTCGAGGACCCCTCGCAGCCGGGTCCATACAGCGTGCGCACGCTCACCTATGGCAGCGGCACCGACCGCCGCCGGCCGGAGTATGGCGCCGAGGCCGAACTCACCACCGGCACCGTCGACGGCTCGGCCTTCATCGACCGCTGGGCCGGGATCCCGGGTAAGCTGCGGACCGCCTACTGGGGCTTCGACCTGACCGCGCTACCGCTCAACGGGCGCGTCTGGTACCCGGAGGGCGCCGGCCCCTTCCCTCTCGCGCTGATCGTGCACGGCAACCACAGTATGCTCGACTACTCTGACCCCGGCTACGCCTACCTGGGCGAGCTGCTGGCGAGCCGCGGCATCATCCTCGTCTCTGTCGACGAGAACTTCCTCAACGGCGCCTGGATCGACTGGATCCTGATGGGGATGGACCGCGGCCTCAGCGAGGAGAACGACGGGCGCGGCTGGCTGCTGCTGGAGCACCTGGCGCAGTGGCACCGTTGGAACGAGAGCACGGGCAACCCCTTCTACGGCAAGGTCGACACCGACCGTATCGCCGTGATGGGCCACTCCCGCGGCGGTGAGGCCGTCGCCATCGCCGCCGCCTTCAACCGGATGGGCGCCTACCCCGGCGACCCATTCCACGAGTTCGACTACGACTTCGGCATCCGGTCCGTCGTCGCCATCGCGCCTGTCGACGGTCAGTACAAACCCGCAGAGCGGGGCACGCCCCTCCACGACATCAACTACCTGACCCTCCAGGGCGCCTATGACGGCGACATGCGCGCCTTCGACGGCACGCGACAGTACAATCGGGTCACCTTCAGCCCCGGTTACGACGGCTTCAAAGCCGCCATCTACCTCGACCGGGCCAACCACGGGCAGTTCAACAGCGCCTGGGGCCGGGCCGACAGCGCCGGCTTCCCCAACCCCGGGTTGCTCAACCTCGGGCCGATCATGCCCGAGGCCGACCAGCAACAGGTCGCCAAGGTGGCCATTGCCGCCTTCCTCGAGGCCACGCTCAAGGATCAGGCCGGCTATGCCGCGCTGTTCCGCGATATCCGCCACGCGCAGCCTTGGCTGCCCGACGTGGCCACCTTCACCCGCTACGATGACGCCCGCACCGCCTACCTGGCGGACTTTGAGGAGGACGTCGATCCGACGACCGCCACGTTCCCCGGTGGGATCCTGGCGGCGGAGTCGCTCTCGGAGTGGAAGGAGAGCATCGCCGACCTGAAGTGGGGCGATCAACAGACCAGCGCCGTGACCCTGGCCTGGGACAGCCCCGGCATCACGACGACCTACGCCCTGGAGCTCCAGGACCCCGGCGCGCTCGACAGGCTAACCGAGCATCTCGCAACGGGCGACGCACGCGTGGTCTTCTCCCTGGCCAACGGCGAGCCCGGCGGCGATCCCGTGGACCTCACGGTGGAGGCGCTCGACCGTCAGGGCAACGCGGCCCGATTGCCGCTGAGCCACGTCGGCCTCCTACCGCCCCAGCCCGAGTTCCTCACGCTGAAGCACCCCTGGCTGGGGCGCAAGAGCAGCAGTTGGTCCGAGCCCGTCTTTCGCGTCTACGAGTTCCCCTTCGCCGACTTCCGCGCGACCGCGCCTGACTTCGACCCCACCGCCCTTGCCGCGCTGCGCTTCGTCTTCGACCGGAGCGAGAAAGGCAGCGTGCTGCTCGACGACATCGGGATACGCTGGTAACCGCCGGTCCAGTATTGCAGCGGACGGCATAGCTTGACGTAGATGGGCGCTGCTGGCGCGGACCGAGCGCTCGTGGAGCGAGCGCTCGCAGAGCATGCGCTCGCAGCGGCGACCCGTCGATCGTCCGCGTGTGCCCCAGCGGGCCGGCACTGGAGCGTGCCCTGCGCTACAGACAAATGAGGAAGGCGCCGGGGTACGGCGCCTTCCTCCTAAGGCCTGTCCTTGCGCACGATGCTCTTCCGTTGGCTACTCCTCGGCCAGAATCCGATCCACCACCTGTTGCCTGTATTCCGGCGAGAGCGTGTTGAAGTAAGCGCTGTAGCCCGTCACGCGCACCACGAGGTCCGGGTACTTCTCGGGGTCCTTGTGCGCCTCCAGGATCTGCTCCTTGGAGATGATATTCAGGTTGATCAGCGTGCCACCCTGCTCGTTGTGGGTCTTGATCATCGCCGCGACCATGTCCAGCCCGCCCTGCTCGGTGACCAACTGGTGGTCGATGTCCATCTGCAGCGGGGCGGAGTTGCCGCGACCCGGTTGTACCGCCGCCACAGCCACCGCCTTGGCAGTGGGCGCCGCCGCACCGAACCGCGAGAAGCCGGGGTCTGGCTCCGAGCTGTGCGAGATCGGCTCGCCCGCCCGGCGCCCGTTCGGCGTCGCGGGCAGGATCTTGCCCAACTCGACGATGTCGCCGTGCGAGAAGAGCCCTGGCACGATCCGGAAGTGGTTGGGCGTAGGCGTGTCGTACAGCTCGGTGAACGTCCGCGCGATGCGCCGGGCCCAGAAATCCGCCCGCGAGTCCCCCGAGCCGAAGCGCGGGATGTTCTTCAACATCAGCCGGATGGGCTCGGCGCCCTCGTAGTTGCGGTCGAGGACGTCCTTGAGCTCTTCCCAGGTCAGCCGCCCCTCGTCGATCACGCGCTGCTCGATCGCGGCAAACGAGTCGGCGACCGTGGCCAGGCCCACGCCATCTACCGTCAGGTGGTAGATGTCCACGCCGCCACGCGCCACGTCCAACCCGCGCTCGATCGGCCCGTGGCAGAAGAGGTTCAGCACGATCTCGATCATGTTGTCCGACTGGTGCGCCATATGCCAGTCCATCCCGCGCTTCATCGTGTCGACCGACACGTTCAGATGGTAGGCGTAGCGCTCCCACAGCGCCTCGATGGTGCGTGCCTCCGGCGCCTCGGCCAGCATCTCCTCGAAGGCAATCAGGAACGGCTTGATCATGCACTGACGGGTGATGTCCTGCAGCGGATACTCGATCCCCGGCAGGGCGGTCCAGTTGCAGCCAACCTTGGCGCGCATGCGCGCCAGCTCGATCGGCACGCCGGTCTTGATATACCCTTCGTTCAGCCCCTTCGACAGCGAGAAGCTCGGGCCTGTCCCGTCCTCCAGGTGAATCTCCAGCGCCCGCTGCAACAGCCGCTCGTCCATCCCGTCGTGCACGCGCACCGCCAGGTTGTACGGGATCGCCAGCCGGTGTGCGGCCTCCAGGATCAGAAACGACATCGGGCTCGTCAGATCGCGCCCGTCGGGTGCCTCACCGCCCACCTGCGAGTAGTGCGTGTCGTTGAACAGCAGGCTGGCGATGATCCAGATCACAGTCTCGTCGTAGGCCGCGCGCTCGGGTTCCGACAGCCCGGCGGTCTCGGCCTCGTAGTAGGGCCGCAGCAGCTCGTCAAGCTGGCCCAACGCCCCACCGGCGTGCCACATCCGGTCCACCGACTGAAACCAGGCCAGGAACTGGCAGGCCTCGCGCAAGGTGCGCGGGGGATTCTCGACGAGCCATTCATTCATCTCGGCGATCTGCAGCAGGTTCTCACGGGTCTCGGCGTCGTCCGCCTCTGCCGCCATCTCACGGGCCTTCACCACGTGGCGCCGAATCCAGTCCTGGGTCCCCAGGACTAGGTTCTCCTCGGCATCGTAGAACGACGAATCGACTGGCTGATTGAAGGTGCGATAGGCTCGGATCTTGTCCAGCAGCCCGCCCCAACCCAGCTCGAACCCGATGCGCATGTCGGGGCCCAGGTGGTTCATCGCGCCGATGCCGTTGCGCCACAGATTGTACTTCTCGTGCAGTTCGTGCAGATGGACCGGGCGATCCTCCGGGCGCCAGCCGCCGACTCGCAAGAAGGCCGCCCACGCCCCGGCCAGGGCGCTCTGCGGGTGGATGTAGACCGGGTGCACGTCCAGCCACGCGCGGAAGTTCTCGCCGATGCAGCGCGCGCCATAGCAGCGGCCGTTCTCGTGGTTCGGCGCGAGCACGAACGGGATCGGTTCGGGCCAGAAGATCTTCCCGTGATCGTCCAGGTTGTGAAAGCCATCCCGCGCCGTCTTGGCCCGGGTATGCTCTATCTTGGTCTTGGTCAGCGCCGCAATGCGCTGTTGGTAGGAGATGACCGTCGCTTTGGATTCCGTCTTGGCTACCATGTTCATAATCGGCTCGTTTCCCTCACTCTCAGTATTCAGTGGCGCCGGGTCCACCCACGTTTCCGCCCGCACCAGAGCTAGACGCTATGCGCACCACGTCAGGCGCGTTGCGCCCGGCGTGGTGCGCTTGATACTCAACCTGAAGGGCTAGCCCTTGATGGCGAAGCCCTGAACACCCTCGACGAAGTAATCCTGCAGCCACAGGAAGAGCAGGATCGTGGGCAAGCTCGCCACGGTCGCCAGCGCGAACGTGAACGGGTAGTCGATGATCGCCGTCCCGGGTGGCCACCCCTTGAGCGCGGCGCCGCTGAGCAGCGCACGCTGGACCCCCAGCGCCAGCGTATGGACATCAGGGTTGCCGCTCACGGCGATCAGCGGCCACTGATAGTCGTTCCACATGGCCACGGCCTGGAAGAGCACCATCACCGTCAGCGTGGGCTTGAGCATCGGCAGATAGACGTTCCACATCACCTGCAGCGTGTTGGCGCCGTCGATCCGCGCCGCCTCCTCGAAGTCCTCCGGAATGCTGTAGAAGGTCTGGCGCATCAGGAAGATGTAGTAGACGTTCACCAAGCCCGGAATCAGCAGCGCCGGCCATTTGTTGATGAAGCCGCTGCCTCCCTGGCCCAGCCAGTTGTTCCCTCCGGCCCCCGGGAAGCGCGCCAACATGATGTAGGTCGGGATCCAGAAGACGATCCCCGGCAGCATCATCGAGCTGAGAAGGTAGGTGAAGACTGCATCGCGTCCTTTGAACTGCAGCCGCGAGAAGGCGTAGCCGCCGAACATCGCCACGATCCCCGGAATGGTGATGTACCAGACAATCCGGATCAGCGTGTTCTTCACCCACAGCAGGATTGGGAAGCTGGCCTGGCCCATCACCGTGTAGTTCTCGAGATAGAGGTGCTTCGGGATCGGCATAATGGGGCTGGCATAGAAGTCCTCGATGTTGCAGAAGCTCCCCAGGATGGCAAATAGGAGGGGGTAAGCCATAAGAATGCTCCCCACCACCAGCAACGTGTAGGTCAGGACCTTCTGGAGCGTGATCCGTTTCTTGTCTCCCATTGCCGGCCTCCTAGTTCTTGGCCACCTGGCCGCGGCTCATGATGCGCATGTTCGTGATACTGAACCCCAGCAGCAAAATGGCCATGATCACCGACCCCGCGCTGGCCAGGCCCATGTTCGTGTTCACGAAGGCGTCGTTGTAGATCTGCAACAGCATCACGTTCGTCTTGTTGGCCGGCCCGCCCTTCGACATCAGCAGCACCGCCTCGAAGATCTGGAAGCTGCCGATCATGCCCGTCACCAGCACGAAGATGATCATCGGCCGCAGCAGCGGCAACGTGATGTAGAGCAGCATCTGCGCGCCGTTCGCGCCGTCCACCATGGCAGCCTCGTAGACCTCGCGGTGAATGCCCTGCAGCGCTGCGAGGAAGAGCACCACCGGCCCTCCCACGCCACGCCAGATCGAATAGACGATGATGAATGCCCGCATCCACGAGGCATTGATCGTCCATACCACAATCGGCTGCCCAAAGAGCTTCAAGATCTCATTGAGCACCCCGTCATAGGGTGAGATGAAAGCAAAGGCTACCTGGGCCGTCACCGCAGCCGACGTCAACGTCGGGATGTAGAACAGCGCCCGGAAGATGCCCCGCCCTTTGACCTTCTGGTTGAGCAGAATCGCGATCAAGAAGGCCAGCGCCGTCTGAAACAGCAGGATGCCGACGGCAAAGAGCAGGGTGTTGCTGATGATCAGCGTATAAGGCGGTCGCAAATACCGGAGGTAGTTCTTTAGGCCTATCCAAACCGGTGCGCCTCGAATGCCATTCCACTGCGTGAAGCTGATGTAGAAGTTGGAGACCACCGGAAACAGGAAGAAAACCGAGTAGTACAGCAGGATGGGAATCAAGATAACCCATGCCTCAATGGTCTGGCGGCGCTGTAAGCCGCTCCTGCGCGGCTTGCCTGGGACCAGGGTCTGAGCTGGGGGGAGTGGGGCCGTACTTTCCATGCTATTGCTCCTTGCTCGAAGGGCCGATCACCGCGCGCCTGCGGTCAAGCGATAAGCCGCGGCGGAGTTGCCGGCCCATGGGTTGCTGGACCGATCGGCAGCAGGGAGCGGTCGAGGCCGCCCCCTGCTGCAAGGTCTGTCTGTCGTGCCTACGCACTCATGGCGTCGTCGGCTTGCTGCTGGGCCATGCCCATCAGGTTGTCGACCGGCTCCTCGGTGCTGAGCACCTGCGTCAGCATGTCGTTGTAGATGGTCCACATAGCCTGAGGGTCCTTCCGCCACTGCGGCAGGATACCCAGATCGGCCGTGAGCAGCTCGTTGATGAAGGCGTTGTCGGCCTCCGTCGCGTTGGGCTTGAGCCGCTCCAGGGAGCTGCGCGTCGAGGGCATGCGTGTCAGCACCGGGTAGACCAGGTCCTGGATGGTGTCCTCGGTGAAGTTCTTGCACCACTCCGCCGACTCCTGCGGGTATTTGCTGCCCGTGAGCACGGCGTTGATGACGTTGCCCACGATGACGCTCGCCGGCCCGCCGTCCTTGGGGATCGGCACGCCCGAGTACAGCGCGTTGTCCAGGCCCGAGTCCTTCGCCCACTGCACGTGCCACGACCCACAGATCTGGTAGGCCGACTTGCCCTGGAAGAGCTGGGTGTAGACCTGGCCCTCGTCGGGGTTGAACGTGAGTCCGGGCGGCGTGAACCGGTTCAGCTCTCGCAGGAACTCCAGCACCGGCGCCGACTTCGGATTGTCGAACCAGGGATAGCCGTCCTCTTTGGCGATCTCGGCCCCCGCCTGCATGAGGTAGACCATGATCCGGAAGATGCCGCCTACCGAGAACCCAACAGGGCCCTGCAGCGTGTACCCGAAGTACTCGCCATTGCCGGACTCGGTGATGGTCTCCGCGTGCGCCAGCAGGTCGTCCCAGGTCGCCGGCGGCGTCGACGGATCGAGCCCCGCGGCCTCGATGACGTTGGGGTTGCGCTCGAACCCAAAGCAGCCCGTGAACTGGTTGATGCCGAACACCTGGCCCTGTGTCACGGCAGCAGCGTACGTCCCGGGGATCAGGTTCTCCTCGATGTCCTGGATGTAGTCGTCCATGGGCACCAGGGCACCGAGATCACCGTACTGCTGGAAGAAGTTCTCGCCGACGATGATGTCCGGCGCGGTGCCGCCCAACAGCGCGGTCACCAGGTTCTGGCGCAACGCCTCATCCCAGCCATGATCTTCGCACAGCACGGTCACGTTGGGATACTTCTCCTTGAAGGTCTCGTGACAGGCCACGCGGTACTCGGTGAAGAGATCCGCATCGGTGCGGTCCTCGAACAAGTACCCCTCCGACCAGTGGACGAGCGTGATGGCATCGGCCGACGGCAGCTCTTCACCCGGACCGGGCTCGGCTTCCCCAGTCGGCGCCGGCGTGGGCGTTGTCTGGCAGGCCGCCAGAACGGCCAGGGCAGCACCTGCGCTCGCCATCTTCAGGAAATCGCGACGCGATAGCTTTGAAGCAGACATCTGATCCTCCTAATCTCTGAATGAACACAACTTCGGGACAAACAACCACCGGACTCTATGTCCGGTCGCACCGGCAGGAGCCCTCAGGCTCCTCCAACGCCAGAGCAAACGACCCTTTACAGGAATGCCCTCCGGGGGGCCCAGCACCGGTGGGCATGATCCCCAAACGCTTTACCCGAACTCCACCACCTGCATCGGCACCGTGAGGTGATAGGAAGCCGGATCGCCATAGCCCTCCAGGCGCTGCACCATCAACTCCATCGCCCGCTCCCCGAGCACCTCGCCCGAGTGAATGGCCAGCGCGACGAGCGTGCCGTGGTCGTGCGCCAGATGCTTGTCGCTGATGGCCACGATCGCGACGTTGAGATCGTCCATCGTCCGCGGGTCGCCGCCGTCAATGACCGCCTGCATATGCTCGGCCCGGATGCGCATCAGATCGACGCTCATCTGCGACGCGACGATCTGGTTGATGGCCACCATTCCCGTGAACCGCCCGCACCGTATGCGCTCCGCAAGCTGCTTGTAGCTTGATTTTAGCTGGTACAGCGAAGCTGGCGACAGGGTCTCATACACGTCGAGGCACACCAGATCCTCGTCATACGCCAGCCCGGCCTCCTCCAGCGCCCGCTGGTAACCACGGATACGCCGGTGCACGCTCGTCACCCGCACCTCGTCGCCCGGGAAGATCGCGATCCGGCGGTGCCCCTTGGCGAGCAACAGCTGCGTCAAAGCGTAGCCCGCGCCCTCGTCATCGAACACCACCCAGTCGGTGTCCGCCTCGCGATAGTAACGGTCGACCAGCACGATCGGGTACCGCGACTCGCGCAACTCGCGATACAGGGCCGCATCGGGATACTGGGCCCGGGGAAACAGCACCACGCCGTCGGCCCCGCTCTCGATCGCGCCACGAACCCGCGCGGGCTCACGATCGCCCATCTCCACCCCGATGATTTCCAGCTGCACGCCCTCGCGCATCGCCACCCGCGCCGCGCCGATCAACACCGCGGTGATGTACGAGTCCACGAACGTCGGCATACAGAACGCCACGCGGCTCGGGGGGCGCTCGGGAACCGGCTCCTCGTGGTTCAGTACAAAGCTCCCGCGGCCCTGCTGCTGCTCGATGAGCTGGTCCCGCTCCAGCAGGTCCATCGCCTTGACGATCGTGATCCTGCTGACGCCGTAGTCCTTGACCAGTTGGCGTTCCGACGGCAGCGCCTCCCCCAAGCGAAACTCACCCCCACGGATGCGTTCCTGGAGCGAGAGATAGACTTGGTAGTAGCGTGGAAGCGGATCTTTTGGATCAATCCCGTACTTGGGTGTCAAGCGGCCCAGTCAGCCTTTGTTATGTGGACATATGGACATATCCAGTATAGGACAGCTTCTATATGCTGTCAAGACTCTTGTGGCAGAAAACCGGGCACCAAATCGGGCCGCTGCCGGGAGTCGATCCTCTGTCTCCGTCGTGCTCACACCTCTCGGCCTCGCCGTCTGCCCCTATTCCGGTGCCCCCCAGCCCAGCCCCAGCATCTCCGCCAGATACCCCAGCGCATCCACCACATCGGCGTGCACCAGCGCCCAATGCTGGGTGACCCCGCTCCGCATCGCGCGCTCGAAGAACGGCGGCAGCGCCTCATCCAATCGCACCACCGCGTGCGGCGACCCCAGCAACCGCACCGGCCCGTCGAGCGCCAATCCCGTGGCCACCGTGAACCGGAACCTGTCGGCATCGCTGAAGACGTTGAGCAGCGTCACCCGCCCGCCCCTGGCCCGGAAGCGCATCCAGGCACTGTCCGGCTCCGACTCCACGTACTCCCCGTCGGGCTCGATCAGGATCTCGTCCGGCGAGGCGACCAGGTGCGGGGCATCGTGCATCCCCGCATGGCCCAGCAGCAGCGTATTCTCTGCCTCGTCCACCGCGAAGATCTCCGTGTACATCGGCGTGCCGCCGCTGAGCTCTTTCAGGATCAGCAGCCCTACCGACGCGCCGGCGTCCGCCTCCATGCTCACCACCGCCCGCTCGAACAGGGCCGGCACCGCCAAGCACGGGCGCAGCCCCACCGCGCGGTGCAGCGCCGGTCCTACATCCTCTACCGCCACGGCATCGAGCTCATAGCGCGCGACCAGCTCCGCCAGCCCCAGCGAGACCCGCGCCGCGGCGCGCAGCCCCGCCGCCGTCACGTTAGGCGCAACCCGATACTGTGCGCGCAGCTCCCTCACAAACGCCTCCACCTCCTCAGTGGCAACGGCGTCGCAGATCGCGCGATACTCGTCTACGCCGAAGTGCCGTAGTCTCGGCCCGAGCCCAGTGCGCAGCCGCGCCTCGTCGACCCACGTCCCGCTCATCTGGTCGCAGCGATAAGGCAGCACCCCGATCACCGCCCGCCGCAGCACCCGCGCTGTGTGCGCTGCCCGCCCAAAGGCCGCCAACTGTCGCACCGTCGCGGCGCTCCGGTGTGAGCCAAAGGCGAAGCAGAAGGTACGCCCCGACCGTTTGAGCGGCCCGCTGGCCTGCAGCGTGCCCACCGGCCCGCTGTGGCGCAAGAGGTCCACCATCGACATCGGTTCCGGCAGCCGCCGCTCGGGGAAGTAGGCCCAGACCAGCAGCGGCATCGACCGCCCCAGCTCCGGCGCCCTGTCCAGAGCCTCCAACACCAACCAGTCCTCGCCCCACGTGATCTGGCAGACCACCACGCCATCCACGCCCTCGCGCTCGAACGTCGCCATCGCCTCGGCGACCTGCACCCGCGTTGCCAGCACACCGGGACAGACCACGTCAAGGCTCTCGCTCAACGCCGTCACAATCGCGGCCGCGTCCTCGTCCAGCAGCCGCGGCAGCGTCGCAAACGACCCGCCCGTCGCCCCGATATCCGCGAACCACTGGGCAGTGAACAGCAATAGCCCAATCTTAGGCCTCACGCATCCTCCTGTCGCGAATACTTAGTTTCCAGTTTACCGTTGTCAGTTCAAAGGTGCAGAGACGGAGCACGAATGCGGCTGGCTCCGCCTCTCCAACTGACAACGGTGAACGGTGAACTGTGAACGTTCCCCGCCCATGCGAACCTTTACCTGAGATGCTTGTCTGCGGCCCGCCGAAACGCATCGACGCACGCATCGACCGCATCGGCGCCGTCGCGCACCGTCACGCCGAACGCGGAGCCCAGGCCCGCGTCGCGCACACCGATCCCAATGTTGATCGCCCGCGCCAGCAGGGCGTCGGTCTGCGGCAACATCCCCTTGCGATACGCGACCTCAGGGCCGCTGTAGCGCGCCTGGCGGTCGGGCCAGCCCTCGGCTGTCGGCACGCGCTTCTCGAGCAGCTGCTCCATGTTGCTGTAGACGTGCCACCCGGAATCCGCGACCACCTTCGTCCCCAACTCCGCTGCCACCGCGCGTGCGATCGCCTCCGTCGGCAGGAAGACCGTCAGCAGCGTCGCCAGCTCGCCCTCGGGATCCGGCAACTCGCGGAACGTCAGCCCCGGCAGGTCGGCGATCCCGGCCTTGAGCCGCGCCTTGTTCGCGTGCAAGCGCGTCCGGATCAGCGCCAGCTTGC
>Ga0123333_10001725_pt1 | contig 22928 bp, 16 predicted proteins | sample BioC12SIPDNA_3_FD_89957 | JGI IMG/M metagenome (GOLD analysis project Ga0123333, IMG submission 89957) | Anaerobic biogas reactor microbial communites from Washington, USA - Biogas_R2_B C12 SIP DNA | ecosystem: Engineered > Bioreactor > Anaerobic > Unclassified | place: Washington, USA... | reverse complement strand
TCCAGCTTCCAGTGGAAGTTTGCGGCGCGAGGGTGCTTCATCGGGCGCCCATCGGCGTACGTGCGATACCGAGGGGTGGACCAGGTGTGACCGCCGTCGCGGCTGTAGGCCTCTACAGGGTAGCCATCGATCGAGCGGTAGACGGCGCAGAATGACCCATCGCTCAGCACAACGTAGCTGTGCTCTGCCGCCACAGGGCCGCCGCCAGGCGGAGTCCGCAGGCCGATCTCACCGTCGGGCAGCGTCTCCCACGTGATCTTGGCCGGATCGGGCTCTGTCAGCAGGTTAGCGCTCTTTAGGAGCACGCCCTCGTTGCTGGTGAAGAAGCCCTCGCCAAAACCGCCCACCTTGTGAAGTGAGCAGAAGCCAGCGCCCTCATAGATAAATGGCCGGCCCACATTCCAGAAGAACTTGAGTTCACCGCCGTACGGGTTCTGGCGATCGATCTCCATCGTGCGCATTGGGATGTCGTAACGCTCCGTCGACCAGCTCTTGCCGTAGTCATCGGAGACCTTGAAGACGAAGTGACCGAGCGAGTCGACGCGCCGGCAGTAGCCATCGGGGTAAGCGTTCTTGTCGGCGATGACCTCGCGAATGTTATCGGTATTGTGGTTGTAGAAGATGTAGACCCGGCCCGCGTTGGGGTAGCTTGCTGGGACTTCCAGCAACACGGCATAGGACGCTTCCGGTCCCGTGGCGGGCTCGACGTCGGTCGGCGTCGACCAGGTGCGCCCCATGTCGATGCTGCGCATCGAGATGACATGTTGCCCCCCTTGGCCTTCGTGGCCGGCGCCCGTGGTCACGGCGCACAGCCAGGCGCCGTCATCGGTCTTGACGACATAGGGTTGGTCGCTGTACGATTCGGTAGGGATCTCCCAGCCGTTCTTGATATTGCGCCAGTCGGGTATCGCATTCATTGGGTCTGTCTCCTCTTGTTGGTTACGGTCAGCTGTCTGGTCTGAAATGCACGCACGGAGCCGGAGCCCGCTCAACACCGGCAGTGCCAGCGCGGCGAGACGCAGGAAAGCCCGGCGAGTCAGTGTCCCATGCACATCAGATTACGGCTGTCACCAGGGTGTCAGTGCCTTGAGCCCTTCAGCAGGTATCTCATCCAGCAAGATATCGCGCTTGTTGACGTTGTAGCACACAAAGTACCGGCCCTCCCTCTCGAAGAACTGGGGCATGCTGATGCCCGTCTTTAGGTCGGTCGGGCCACTGTCATCGACCTCGGCCAAGACCACCGGCTTTCCAAACGTGAGGCCGGCGTTGCGCTCGTCGCGAGAAGTCTCTCGGCCCACCGTGATCCACTGTGGGTTACGCGTACGCCCGTCACCATCCCAGACGTGCCGTGCGCCGCGCTGACTGCCGTCGTTGTTGGTGAACAGCAGGACGAACCGTTCGTCACGAGTCTTGGCGATCGGGCACATGGTCATGGGATGCTTGATCGGCTCTCCAGCCGGGGCATAGCACAGCGGCTCCGGTGTCGTCCACGTCCTGCCGCGGTCGTGGCTAAGAGTGTAGGCCGGCGACCCGAGCTTGCACCGCCCGACGCCTAGCCACCGGTCGCCCGAGAGAGGCACGATGGTCATCTCCTCGAAGTCGAAACCGGTGTCTTCGGCGACGCCATCGTAATAGGCCAGGAGTTGGCGGAGAGCCGGGTTGTGCTGATGCCGGAAAGCGTCGACGCGGATGCCGCGGGGACCACGTGGATACGTTGTGAAAGTCAGCTTCTGTGGGTCGGTCTCGGTGAGGATGTTATCGCAGTGGACGACGTTGACCTCAGCCGCCCCCAGTTGCCACGCGCGGAAGTTGCGACGGCCTCCCCCGTAGGTGAAAACCACCTCGCCGGTGGGCATAGTCTGAGGCGGGTGGTTCACCCACCCATCGATGCGTCCGGGTACCTGGTCGATGTCGCGTGGTGGCAGACTGATCCGGTGGCGGTCCGACCACGTCCTGCCGTGGTCATCGGAGAAGACGAAGTGGAGGTGGCCCGTGCCATGCTCAGGGTAACGGCGTTTCCGATGGTCGAGCGTGCCTGTCTCGGCCCACAGCCTGCCCTCGGTATTGAGGTTCACGAAGAAGAACACATAGATCCTGTCCGGTGCTGCACTTGCCGCGGGCGCGACGAAGGGTATGCCGTAGGCGACGTGCTCCTCCAGGGCCGGGACAGACGTCTGGATGGCCGAAGGGATCGACCACGTTAGGCCCATATCCGTGCTCGCGGCGAAGACAATGGACTCATTCGGCGCACCTTCGTGCAGCCCCTGACCCCACGTCGTGAACCATGTCCCGTCGTTCAGAAAGACGGTGCAGTTCGACTCGTTCTTCGCCGCCAACCCAACCTGGGAAAGGTAGACATTGGCATAGGCGAAGGGCCGGCTGCGCATCGATGCAGGCTGGATTGGGTCGCCTTGAGCGCGAGCAGTGAGGGGGCTTACTGGCGTTTGGGCATCCTTCAACGCGTCCGCTCCTTCCATTCGGCTCTGAAGTTCGCCACCGCCTCGGAGGTGCTGAGCGCTCGGCTGTACACCTTCACGGCGGACATCGCGGGCAGGGAGCCGGCGTCCGGCGCGATTCTCAGGGTGCTGCCCCCATCGACGGTCTTAAGGTTAGGGCTGAACCGCCCCCAGCCGTGCTGGTGGTCGGAACCGCCATCCCACAGCTGGCCGTTGATGACGCAGGTGATCACCTTGGGGCCTCCGTCGACGATCACGGCCACGTGTTGCGGTCTATCTGAACCGAGTAGCCCGGGGCCGCACGTCCAACGGTTCTCCGTCTGCCCGTCGTTCAGGATGAGCTCCAAGCCACCATCGCCAGTGAGCTGCAGACAGAATCCCCTTCCTGTGTGCGTGCGATTGTCCAGCAGGCGCTGCGTAACAGCAGATGCGCCTGGGTTCAGCCACAGATCCAGTGAGAAGCCCTGACGTTGGTCCTCGTTGGACCAGGGCTTTCGAAACGGTGGCAGGGCGGGTGATGGCGTCTCCGCTGGGATTCCAGAAGCCGCGGCCAACGATAGAACCAGGCCATCGGTCGTGATCCTGGCTTCCGACTCCGGTTGCCACGTGCCCTCGAACAGGGTGCCAGGGATTTCGTGGAGGCGTGTCAGCGTCTTCTGCGTCTCGAAGATCCAGTATCTGTTGTTCCGCTGGAGCAGCCCGGGGTAACTGATCCTGCCGCTATCGTAGGTCAGATCGTCGCTATAGAGCAGGATCTCCGGCTCAGACCACTTGATCTCCCCGTCCACCTCCAACCCGCCACTGATCCACGCTGGGTTTCGGTCCGCATACGTGGTGCCGCTGTGGTTGTGGAAGAAGAGGAGATAGCGGCCCTGGCCACAGTCCCACAGACTGGGACACGCCAGCGGATGCTTGATCACGCGTCCGCCATCCGGGTGGTAGCTCAAGGGCTTCGGCGTAGACCAAGTGTCGCCCGAGTCCCGGCTCGTGGCATAGCCGATGTATCCCTGGTCGGTCCTGAAGACGGTGTATAGCGTGCCATCGGTGAGCGCCACGATGTGAGGCTCCTCGGAGCGGTGCTCGGGTTTGGCCCAGTCCGGTCCCCTGAGCCCGTTTCCTGCGCCGGGCAGTCGACGCCAATGGACCTTCTCCGGGTCCCGTTCGGTGAGCAGGTTGTGGCTTCGGTGGAAGTAGACCTCGGTCCGCCGGGGTGGGTTGGGCAGGCTGATTCTGGCCCAGGGCAGGAAAGCCAGGCTCCCGTGCACCAGCGGCATCCCGACGCTCCAGCCGGACCACTCCTCCGGGTAGGCGGGGATCGTGCAAGGGTTTGACCACGTCTTCCCCAGGTCGTCGGAATAGGTGAAACAACTAGGCGTCAACGCATAGATGCGACCGTAGGGGGTCACGAGCGGCACTGCGTAGGATGGCGCGTTGCACGGCGCGAAAGCAGACCAAGTCTGGCCCTCGTCTCGGCTGATCGTGACGGCGGTGTAGTTCTGCGTTCCCTGCGCGTTCTCCCCGAGGGTGCCGACGGTGAGCATGCAGAGCCATGTGTCATCGGGAAGGCGGACTGGATACGGCTGGTCGCAGTACTTCATGCCTGGTGTCGGTATCGTTGTCCCAGCATCCAGGTTGCGCCAGTCGACCGTTGCTTGCGGTGCGTGTTGGGTCTTACTCATTCGGCTATCTCCTTGGCGAATGCCGGGGACGCAGACAAGCCCTCCAGCACCACGACGGTATCTGCGGAGTCGAGTGGCTGACTGGGAACGTGGATGACAAGGTCAGCACGCTCCCGGCGAAGCCGGAGATTCTCCCGGTCGGGGTCGGACAGCAAGTAGGCCTGATCGAAGCTGGGGCCGGGATCGGGGACTCTCAGCTCTCCTCCGTTGGGCCAATCGAAGACGTGCAGATAGACCTTGCCGCGGCTGGCTGTGCTGCGATAGGCCTGTGCTCCCTGAATCGGTCCTGGGCGAGTTCCATAGATACTCTCGCCATTGACGTCAAGCCAGGCGCCCATACCGATTAACCGCCCTGCGCTAGCCTTGGGGATCGCGCCTGCAGCGGTGGGGCCGACGTTGAGCAGGTAGTTGCCACCCTTGCTCACGATGTCGACCAGCTTTCGGATCATGTCGTCGATCGACTTCCAGTTGTGGTCATAGGCCTTGTAACCCCAGGTGTCATTCATCGTGGCGGGCGTCTCAAAGTCGCTGTCCACAGCGATTGGGGGGATCACGTTATCACGCGTGGAGGCGTAGTCGCCCACGGCGTTGCCAACCCGCCCACTGACGAGACAATCGGGTTGGAGTTTGTGGACCAGGTCGAGCAGTGAATGGCTCTGGGCCTCAGTGATCCGTTTTGGCGTGTCGAACCAGATGAGCGCCACCGGGCCATACCGCGTCAATAGCTCACGGACCTGGGGCTTGACGTAGCCTTGGATGTAGCTATCGAAGTCCTTCTCTTCCTCGACATAGTCCCAGTCGTTGCCATCGCCGTTGGGGTGGTGCCAGTCCTGGGTCTGCGAGTAGTAGAACCCAAGTCTGATGCCGTGGCGCTGGCACGCTTCGGCAAGCTCAGCGATGGGATCGCGCCGGAACGGCGTCGCATCGGCGATCGTGTAGCGGCTCACTTCCGACCGGAACATGCAGAAGCCATCATGGTGCTTTGCGGTGATGACGATGTAGCGCTGTCCTGCCGCCTTGGCCAGGCGGACCCAGGCGTCAGCATCGAACTCGACCGGGTTGAACTCCCGGGCAAGGCGCTCGTATACTGCCACCGGGATCCGGGCGCGTTTCATGATCCACTCACCGATGCCCTCGACCTTCCGTTGCTGCCACCTACCTGCAAGGAGGGCGTAGAGGCCCCAATGAATGAACATGCCGAATCTGGCGTCGCGCCACCAGTCTAGGCGCGGGTCGGACCGCGCGCTGGCGCGCTGTGTGGCTTCCTTTCGTATGCTGTCCTCTTCCATTCTCACGCTCCCCTTTTGGTCTGGTTTGCCCGTGACCTAGTCATTGGGCGGGTATAGGTGTGCATCGGCCTCGATGATGCGCCCGTTGCTTAGCCGATACTGAACGGCTCCTTGACTTAGCGGCTCGAGGCTTCCGGTGCGGCGGCGATCGTCGGCGCGTCGAACGCTCAGTTCCTCCCAAGTAAGGCCCTGGGCCAAGAGCGTATGCAGTTGGTCCACCGGCGCGTCTGGGGGCGGATCTTCTGCCCAGTCGACCCGCTCGTGAGGATCTGCCTGGAGGTCAAAGAGCCGCGCCGGCGATGTCGGGAACTCGACCCATTTCCAGCGCTCATCTCGCACCATTCGAAACCGAGTCTCTTCTCTCTCCCCCAGGAGCTCGGAGCGCGCGAAGCGCTTGTGGCGCCGCTCCGGCCGCCCAGTCAGCAAGCTGTCGAGGCTTTCGCCGTCGAGGCCTTCGGGCGGCTCTATCTCAGCCCAGTCGCAGAAAGTGGGAAAGAGGTCGAGGAGCTCGACGGGGCAGGACTCGACGCCCGCTGGCAACCCGGGCCCTGAGACCAGCAAGGGCACGCGCGCCGATTCGTCGTAGTAGGTCCGTTTCCACCAAAGGCCGTGCTCGCCCGCCATTTCGCCGTGGTCCGTGGTGTAGACGACATAGGTGTTGTCCAACGCACCGGCTTGGGCCAGTCCATCCAGCAGTCTGCCGATGCAGTCGTCGACGAACTCGACGCAGGCGTAGTAGGCCACGAGCGCACGGCGTTGTTCGTCATTCGCAAATCTGGTCAGTTCGAAGTCATCAACGATGAAGCGATCGTGAGGATGAAGAACACCGGGATATCCCGGTGGCAGCGACGGGAGGTGCAGGTCGCTCCGCATCGCCTTGCGTATGTAGCGCCCCGGTGCCGTCAGGGGAAAGTGGGGACGTGAGTAGGATGCCATAAAGAACCAGGGCGTGTCTGGCTCGGCATCGTATTGTTCCAGAAGCCACGCCAGGCTCTCCGAGGTCACCACGTTGTCGATCAGCATGCTCTCGGGAATAGCCGTTGTGCCGCTGAATGGAAATCGACCTACCGCATGCTTGTTCCAGCGGCCGTCAGCGGTCTCCGGTGGATCCGGTTGATGCCCCGGAAAGCGCGACTCCACCAGGTCACCGTAGGGCCGGGTCTGGAAGCCGTGCATCTGTTCGGCGCCGCGGAAGTGCATCTTGCCAACGGCAGCGGTTGTGTAGCCGTGCTGCGCCAACCACGCGGGCAACGTTGTGTGCTGGTCAAAGAGCACGGCGCTGTTGTCCCACGCCCCGCAGTTGCACGCCCACTTGCCGCTCAGGAACGACATGCGGCTGGGGACACACAGGGGGGTCTGGCAGTAGGCCGCCTCGAAGCTGGTGGAGCGTTCGGCCAAGCGGTCCAGGTGTGGGGTGCTCGCGTGCGCATTGCCTCCGAACCCTGAGACGTGCGCCGCGTGCTGGTCGGTCAGGATGAGCAGGATATTCGGGCGTGATGTCATGGTTTCCCCCCCTTAGCTTTCCGTTATCGCACGGTAGATGGCGACCGCCTCGCTTGTGAGTAGGGCTCGGTCGTGGACATAGAGCTCGCTCACTTCCGCGGTGGAGCCGAACTCCCAGAAAGGAGTGCCGTTGACATCGCCGAAGCCCTGGTCGAACCAGACGGTGCCGCGCTCGCGGTAGATGCCGCCATCCTGGAACTGCCCGTCGATGACGATGGTGATGAGCCCGGGGCGCCCGTCGACGATGATGCTGACGCAGTGACGTTGCCCCCCTGCCAGTGACCCGGCATCGCTCTCCAGGCGCACCGTCTGCGTCCCGTCGCTCATCGCGATGAGCAGATTTTCGTGGCGCCAGGTGATCACCCGCAGTCCGCATCCCGCCAGTCCGTCCAGGATTACCGATCGCGCTCGCGCGTGTTCAGCCTTAACCATGAACGTAAGGGTGAAGGCGCCGCCGTCACTGAGTCGTGGCAGCAACGGCGCTGGTATCCGCCTGTGCCCGTCTCTTGCTGCTTGAGTCGCCAGGATCAGGCCTTCTTGGGGGATTTCGCGGCACGTGTGCTGCGATGCAAGTGTGTCCAGGAATCGTTCTGGGATGGCGAAGCGCCGCAGCGAGAGCTTGTCGCTGCCCTGCCCATACACGCCATCAGCAGAGATGATCAGGTGAGGCGGATTGAGCCGCTTCAGACTGTGTCGCTCGTAACCGCCCTGGTCGCGCCGGTAGTAGAAGAGCTCGGGTTCGCTTACGTAGAGGTCGCTGTCGACTAGGCGAAGGTGGCTGAGGTATACGAGGTCCCGGGCGGCGAAGCTGCCGAACCCGATGGAGTAGCTGTCGTTGTAGAAGGTCAGTAAAAGGCGCCCCTTGTGATCGGTCACGATGGAAAAAGGGCTTTCCGGGTTCTTTACAGGGCGACCGCCGGGCGCGTAGCACAGGTCACCGACTGACCATGTCTGCCCGCCATCCAAGGTCTTCACGAGGCCCGCGTGCCCCGTGGTCGTGCGGAACTTGAAGAGCCATGTTCTGTCTTGAATCGCGATCGGGGCGATGCCGCAGATGCACTCGGCGTCGGGCGGCTGCAACCCGTGCTCGCCGCGAGGGAGCAGCTCCAGCTCCAGTTCCTCGATGCGGTCGTTGTTGGCGTAGCCGACATATCGGACAATGAACGCTTCACCGTTGCTCACGTAGGGTTCTGGCCCGAGCTTGGTGTACCAGCCGTAGCCGTCCTCGCCGATCAGCACCTGGGGCAAGGGATGCCCGTAGTGCAGGGTGTGCGCACCGGCGAAGACATTGGCCCGGTCGACAGCTCTGAGGGGCAAGTTCAAGACGTAGCGCTCGGAAAACTCACCCTGATCGCTAACATAGCGATAGACAATCTGGCCCACGTGATGGCGATGACCGTAGAAGGGTCGACCATCGGCAAGCGTGGGATCCCGTTCCGGTCCTAAGGTATACATAAACGCGACGCGGCCCGTCAAGGGGTGGCGGAAGAAGCCGCCATACGACGAAGGAGGCGGCCCTTCGGGCTCGATGTCGAACCAATCGCTCCAGGTGACGCCACCATCGGTGGTGCGCTGCGCAATGATGTGTTGGCTGGCATTGCCTTCGCCCTGCCGAGCGACGGTGACCGTTTTGAGCCACACCGCCTCGCTGACTCTGTACTCCTGGAGCCCCTCCTGGTAATCGTAGACCTCCGGCAGAGATGTCGCGCCGACCGCGACAACAGGTGTTCCATTCTCAAAGGCGCGCCAGTCAGCGTCCCGCTGAGACACCGGGGTGGACGTGATGTCAGAAGAAGTCGTGTGGTCGTTCATCGGTAGCGTGTCCTCCAGTCTAGGGGAGTTGCGCCCACTTCTGCGCGGGCGTCGAAATAGGCAGTTAAGTTCTGCATCGGGATGTTGTCGTGGAGACCCCCGCCGCTAGCCATCGCGAAGCCGGGGTAGTCCTCGGCCTGCACGGCGAGGCGCAGCACCATCTCGCGAATCTCGGCCGGTGAGCCAAACGTGAGGATGCCGGTGGCGATGCCACCTATGAAGTAGCGCCCCGGCTGTCCAAAGTGCTCGGTTACGGCCTCAAGCGGCGTGGCAGGCGTCTCGAACATCAGGCCGTCCACGCCAGCGTCGACCAACTGCGGCAGAAAGGCGGTCATATTGCCGTCGGCCACAAAGATGATCTTCTTGCCACAGCCCTTGGCACCCGAGAAGATCTCGGGATAGTGCGGAAAGACGTAGGTATCGTACCAATCGGGACGGAACAAGGGACCACGGGCATCCGCCAGGTCATCGTGGACGAAGATGAAGGGGCTATCTGAGGCCCGGGCGAGCTCGGTGACGAGCTTGCGAGATTTCTTCACACAGGGTAGCAGGAACGTCTGATGAAAGCGATCGGCATCCAGGGCCGCTGCCATCAGGAAGATCTCCCACCCAAGCACCTCGACGCCCCACATGAACAGCGTGGTATAGAGCATGGGGTAGTAGAGGCCGATGTTTCCTATCGCGGCCTCGCGCTTCAGAATGTCCTCGCGCGTCACGGGGTGGGGGACAGGCGTGACCAAATCGTCGTAGCGTAGCGCCTCGACATCGAGATCCCAGACTTCCTCAGGTGTGCGACACGGGTAGCTGTGGCGCATCGCTGTGTCGTAGACCCCAAGATGCCCATAGATGTAGGGCTTGGTGGGGTGAGCGCGGGTCATGCCCGCTGGTGTGGATGCTGGCGCAGGCCTAAGGGGCACGCGGTTGATGACATCAATCCCGAGCGCAGCATAGGCACGCCGGTAGGCCTCAGGCGTGTCACGGAAGACGTCCAGCCCTGTTACCAGCTCGACCAAGGCAGGATGGTTTAGTGTTTCCTTGCTGATGATTTTGCTCGTCGACTCACTCTGGGCCCAAGCCAGCACATCCGCGCGCATGGGGCATTCCTTTCTCTATAGACTCCGGCCCTCTTCGGCGTCTTGGCAGATCGGGTAGACACCGTAGCGGCGGGCTGCGGTATCCATGGCCCTGAGATTCTCTAGAGGCACGTCCATCAGGACGGAGTTGGAGGTGCTGAAAACATACCCGCCGCCCGGTGCCACCTCGCGCATGAGGCGCGCAACCTCGACGTCGATCTGCTCCGGCGTGCCCCGAGCCAGCAAGTCACAGTCGAAGTTGCCCAAGAGGGTAAGGCGGTCACCATAGCGACGTTTCAGATCGACGATATCCATATTGGCGTTGGGCTCGATGGCGTGGAGCCCGTCAATGCCCACCTCGTCCACCAGCACGGGCAGGTGGGTGCGGAGATCGCCGTCGCCGTGCTTGATGTAGGGCAGCCCATGACGGTGGGCTTCATCGACGATGCGCTTAAGATATGGGGCGATAAAGCGACGCAGGTGTCGAACCGAAAACATAGGGCCGGTCTTGAATGCCCAGTCATTGCCGCCTGTGATGCCGTCGACCCCCAGCTTAGCTTGCTCTGCTACCAGCGCCACGATGCCCTCGGTGGTTACCGCCATGTAGCGCTCGACCAGCTCGGGCGCGAGTGCCATGGCCTCAAGGAAGACGGCGATGTGGGCCGTCGCACCGGGATAGCAGACATCGCCCCAGCCCAAAACGAAGATGTCCTTCGCAGCGGGGTGGGCCACAGCCTGACGAATGCCATCCAGAGCGTCAGGCCACGGGGGCTGCATCAAGTCCAGAGGCTGGGCTTCCAGCGCTTCCACGTAGCGGCGGAACACCTCGATGCCGCCCTCCTTGATGGCATCGCCAGTATCTGCCAGCGTCTCGGCATCGTCGTTGTAACGGTGCTCTGACCACAGCCCTGAGGCTGTGTGGGTGATGCGCCAGGTGTATGGTGCGGTCTCCTCGATGGTTGCATCGAGCAAGGCATTGGGCGACCAGTTGCCCGAGCCGAACGCTACCGGTGTCAGGAAGTCAGTTGGGCGGAGGCGGACCATGTCGTAGTTCATGTGATCCGTGAAGGTCAGCGTGTCATCGACGATCCGGCGAACGATGGCCTGCCGCGCCTCCTGTCCGTCGGCGTTGGCGCGAAGGACGGCAAGCATTGTGCGACCACCGCCTACCGCGTGGAGGATGTCGCGGCCCATGATGCGCCTAGCGACAGCGTTATGAAAGCCGAGCTCCCAGACAGGGACCCGGTCGGGCTCGTGGTCCTCGTCGCGGCCCCAGTGCAGGGCCGTACGGATGCGCTCTTTGCCGTTCATTCGCGTTCCACCTCCGACGGCGCGTCTGGAAGCCAGCCCGCCAGCTCCTCGATCGATGGAACGAAGCAGGCCGCCGGCTGCTCCTGGGCCCAGTCGACCACGCCAAAGCGGATGCGCCCCGTACATGCCAGCAGTGACTGGTCGCCGCGGTCCCTGACGACCTCTACTGTGTACGCCCCGGGCCAGAACTCCCGCCCCGATCCGTAATCGAAGTGGTCCATCGTTTCGCTCGCGTAGATCCAGTTCTTGATGCTCGTGCCGCGGCGTGACTCCTGGACCAGTAAGTACCACGTGTTGCGTGTGTAAATGAGGTTGCTCGATTCCAGCTGCCCCTGTGGATGGCCCCCAGCGAGCACCGGCTCGTACCCGCTGTCAGGGCCCACCAAGATGGGACCATGATCGTTCCACGTGACGAAGTCCGTAGTGCTCGCCAGGGCGATGCAGGAGGCGCCATCGCGAGTGTTGGCTGTATACGTCATGTAGATCCGTCCCTGGTGGACCAGCAAGTGAGGATCGCGACAGCTCGCAATCGCGTCTCGACGCCACGATGCCCACGCTCGTGTATCGCAGGGACTGATCGGATTGCCGGTCGCTCTCTCCCAGTCGAATAGGTTGTCGCTGAAGGCCAGCCCGATGTCTTGCGACCCGTGCCGGTTCACACCTGTGTACGCCATCACGTACCGGCGTTTGTGGCGGAGCACAAAAGGTGCCCAGATGTGTGCCTCCTCCCAGCTGTTGGGCCTTACCCAGAGGACGAGATCGTGCACGTCCCAGTTGATGAAGTCTGCTGTGGATGCGTGGCACAAGAACACCTCGTGACCGGGATAGAACGGCGTCCCTTCCTGGAGACGACGCTCGATGGCGAAGAAGTGGTACCGGCCTTGATGCTCGACCACACAGAAGTCACCCAACATGCCGCCTACAGGTCGGAAACCTTCCAGAATCGGGTCGACCTTCCGGCGCCGGTAGTGCTCCTGTCGCATCCGATAGAGTGTGGTCTCAAACTCCACCGAGTTCATACAGGCTCCTTGCTGGGACCTACCCAGGCGGCTGGCGGGCGGTTCACGCGTTTCACTTCTGTGTGAGCACCAGGATGCCCCAGGGCGTCACAGGGGGTGTTTCGACGACGGCCCAGCCACCGTCGATGTCCACTGTCACGGGCAGCTCTGTCTGTAGGGCGGCATAGTCCCCTGACTCCTCCGCGTGGTTGTGGGTCTCCTTGTCGTAGGGCGCGGGTACCAGCAGGCGCGCGGCGAAGGCTGCACGCCCGAAAGCGTTCGCTGTCCGGATTCGAAGGGTCGCGCGTTCCGGTGAGTCACTCGCATCCAGCAGATGGATGACGACCGGCGCCTCCGGATCTCCAGGCCTTGCACGCGCGAAGAGGCTGAGCTGGTCGCTGCCTGCGAGGACCTCGAGTGGGGGGACAGGGTAGCGACTCTCCTCGAGGTCATAGCCGCCAACGGCGGCGTCCTCGTAGCCGTCCAGGTAGGAGGTGACCGCCCGCACGAACCCATAGAGATCGGCGACAGCGGCCGGATCGGTGTACAGGCGAGGGACCTGGCTCCCGGCATAGACGTCCCAGGGTGCGATCGTATGAGCTCCGGCGGCGTAGGTGTGCGCGATGAAGCGGCGTAACGCCGAGACGTCATCTGTGCGGTAGGTGAAGACCTGGGGTTTGCCCATATCGCGAAGGCGTTGCAGAAGGGCTGTGTTGTCACCTATGTCGAAATCGTCGATCTCAGCCATGCCGAAATCAAACAACTCGTGGAGATTGGGTATCTGCTGCTCCCAGAGTCCCTTGAAGTTGTTGGCCGAGACCGGCACGTGGCCTTCAGCATAGGCATCCAGCTCCATGAATACGGTCTCGAAGAAGTCTCTGGTCACCGCCACTTTGAACTCGTTGCTGTTGACGTCGGCACCCAGCGCCTCGGCCCGCCGCAGGCAGGTTTCGGTATGGCAGGCCTGCCGCTGCGAGAACATCCAGCCGGGATCATCGTTCTGCAGAGCGTCGACACCGGCATCGACCATTGTCGTCGCGTGCATCATCCAGATGGCGTGCCAGTCAGGGCTCGTGGGGTCGCCGTTCCAGGCCTCCGGGAGCCAGGGCAGTGCGACCGGTTCACCGTCGGCATTCAGCACCCGCCCTCGGTTACGCGACGCCCCGTTAACGGTGTCCGGGAGTTTCGAGTTGAGGGCGCCTGTCACGAAGTAGCCTTCGGCTTTGAGCTTCGCCACGAATGCCGCGACATCGTGGCGCTGATTGCCCTCGGTAAGGTAGAGCCAGTCGATGCGCGTCGCGTGGAAGCCCCGCGCGGCTTCGAACGTGTCGTAGGGATCGCCGGCGCTCATTGGGCGTGGCCAGCGGCTTGATATGATGACGTCGCTGTAGCGTGGCGCCCCCAGGGGGCGGTGCGTTGGCTGAGCAACGTCTGCGAATGTGAAATTGCGGGTTCTGTCCATTGTATCCTCCATACACCCGACGAACAGGACCGCCAGAACGATGATGAGAACCTTGGCCGATCTAGCGGGTCTCATAGGCGGGAAGCACCGATATCTCAAGGGTCGGCGTCGGCCTATCCGGCAGAGGCTGCCGAGGTGCTCCGCCCCGGCTATGACATGACACTGTAGACTGTGGCATCGACGAACTCGAAGCGCACACGGACTGCATCGTGAACCAGGCCGGCGGTGTCGAGATCCCTCCAACGCAGCCTGTGGATACCGTCCACGCCCTGGATCGGCAGGCTTTCCTGCAGGTGGAATCCCTGTAGCTTGCGTCCCCAAGCGTCGCACAGCTCAGCGCGAAGCCACCCGCGGACGTCCGCGTCGACCAGGATCTCGGCAGACTGCGGGTAGAAGACAGGAGTTAGGAAGCCGCCGGACACGCGATCGGCACTTAGTCCGACAAAGCGGTGCTTTGGCCAGGTCGCGCCCATGATGCAGTTGGGGGGCAGCGCCGAGTCGCGACTGCGATTGTGCTTGCGAGCGGTTCCGGAATAGAGGCAGAGCCAGCGGTCCCCAAGATCGATCCAGGCATCGGGCGGATAGACGCCCTCGCTATCGCGACCCTCCGGGTCGCGGGGGATGAAGCCCCCGCGCACGGGGCGTTCCCAGCGTCGACCATCGCGGCTGAAGGTAAGGGCCAGGTCCATGGTCTGCTGCCCGTCTTCGACCCTGTAATGCCCCAGTGACCCGATACGCCAGTCCTCGTGGTACTGGACGGCCAACGCGTAGAACTGCTGGTCCCACGGGTCGCGTTCATCAGCCTGGATGACCAGCTCCGGGGCACTCCACCTGAGGCCGTCGGCGCTCACACGGCGCTGGATCATGCGGTTGAACATGGGACAGTTGTCCTCATCGACCCAGCGGTCGGGATGTGCGGGCAGGAACCACTGCGAGAATTGCTCATAGCAGCGAAGGATGGGATTCCAGTAGACGTAGTTGGCGTCATTCGTGCGTCTGGCCTTCTCGGCAAGACGGTCGTCCTCGAGCATGCCTGTCTGGTCGCCGAGGACGGTCGCGTTGAGAGTGGGCCGGTCGTAGTTTGGGACGTGCCAGCGCAGCCCATCCTCACTCTCTGCGACGGTGTAGATGAACGGGATCCGCCCCCAGCCTTGCTGGTGATGCCAGTAGAGCATGCGCCAGTGCCCGTCAGCCAGGCGCAGGACCTGTGGCTGAGCGACGCGGCCCTGCAGGCTGCGTGTGCCCTCGAGCGCCAATTGGCGTCCTTCGAACGTAACCGGCGCGCCCTCCTTGGCCTCTGGCACGCCCGTCAGAACGATGCGGTTGGTGTCGAGACCCTGCCATCTATCCTGGCCCAGGGGGGGGCGCTGCCACGCAAGCCCGTCATCCGACTCGGCCACCGCCAGCCGCATGCGGCTGGGGTCACTGGTTGTGTAGTAGAGCCGTAGCCGTCCATCGTCGAGGCGCAAGATCGTGCCGCAGAAGCTCATCATATGGGCCCCGTGTTCCCACGGGGCATCGCCGTCCAGGATCACGCCCAGCTTGGTTACCGGTGTATACACGTGCCGGACGTTCCATGCTCCCTGCGGGAGTGCTTCTTCGAAGAAGTAGAGGCGCCGGCTGGGGACGTGGGGCGCTGCCGCCGACACTGTGGCAAGCTGCCCAAGGGCGCCTTGCCACGCGGTGGGCTGCCATTCAGGCACGGTTTGTCTAGCTTCATCCATGGCCGTGGTCCTCCGGCTGTGTGGTCGGGCCTATCTCCCGATCTGTGGTGTGCAGCGGGCGCGGCCCGACCCAGGTGAGGTCAATGGGTTCGAATCCAAGCGCAAAGGCGGGGGAATTGTCCTGGAGCCGATAGTCATCGTGGGCCGGATCCACGAAGAGCGGGTCCTCATTCAGGGAGTGGCGATCGAGTCCAAGCGCTTGCCAGTCTGCGAAAGTGTCGTGTCCGACGCCTGGCCGACCGTTGTGGCCGAGCCCCAGCCGTACCTCACTGGCGCTGATGCGCCCGAGACGGGGCACCTCTAGGTCGTGTTCGCCGGCCTTCCAGACCAGATTGTAGTCGATCAGCTCCGGCTGTGCTGCCAGATCCCAGCGGTTGCAGTCGAGGTTGTGCGAGAGACACCCCTCGCGCCAGTAGACGATGTTGCGCTGGAAGGTGTGCAAGGGGTGCCGGTAGGCTTGGATTCGTCGTCCGAAGTGGATGCCGTGGAAATGGGTCCAACTGAGCTGTGCCGGACCGCCGTTGGCGAAGATGTTGTTGACGATGGTGTGGCCGTAGTTGTTGTGCAGATGCAGCAGCGAGCTGCCCGTGTTGTACACAACGTTCTTCTCCATGACGACGCCGGTGCGGAACTCATCCAGATAGAGACCGAGGGCGAAGCCACGACGTCCCCCGACACAGTCGTGGACGAGGTTGTTGCGGATGATGCTGCCGATCCCGGCGTTGAAGATGCCTGCCCCGTCATCCAGCAGCAGCATCACGTGGTGGACGTGGTTGTACTCGATGATTTCGTGCAGTTCGCCGCCCCAGTTGCCGCCGCGGATCCCGCAGTAGGGCATGTGGTGGATATGGTTGTGGCGGATATGGGTCCGCGCCCCCGTAGGGTTGACGATGCCGGTACCGCCGAAGTAGAGCTTACCGCAGTCGTGGATGTGGCAGCCGGCGACGGTGTTGTCGGCACCGTCGATCATGATGACGCCGCCCCCACCTGCCTCACGGATCTCAGAATGCGTGACCGCGCACCGATCACAAGCGTTGAGCTCTACAGCGTAACCCGCGGTTGCGTCGATCAGGCAATTGTGTATGTCGCAATCGGCTGCATGCTCGAGGGTGATGGCCGCTGGTCGCACGTGGGGACCTTCGGCACCGCCGCCATTGGCGTAGCCGGTGAGGGGCACGTGCCAACGCGTTCCGGAGAAGGCGATACCCTCAAAGTGGATGTTGTGGACCGCTTCAGATGCGGTTCCGCGCAGTTCCAGGACGGCTCCGGCCGCGGGGACAGCAAACTCAGCTCCATTGGGATCGGCCACGCCCTGCGGTGGGATCAGGTACAGGACAGACTCCTGGCGATCAAGATACCACTGCCCTGGCTGGTCCAACGCCTCCTTGAGGTTCTCGACGTAATAGGCGTTCCATCCGCCGAAATCGAACGGGTAGGCTGCCGAGCCCGTAAACGCAACGGTATCGGTTGCCTCGTCGATGGCCTCTACGAAGAGCCGTGACTCGCTCCAGTTGTGGATGATGACGAACTCAACGTCGTGGAGGTTCTTCCAGCACCACACATCGCCCTTGAGGAAGCGGAAACGGCGTCTGTGGTCCTCCTCGCCTTCGCCGGCAAACGCGTAGACCGAGAGGAAGCCCTCCTTCGGCCAACGCGTTCGCGAGAGCCGCCGCCCGTCGCAGAAGAGCTGCCGGAAGGTGACGCCGGGTTGTACCCGCAGTGTCCAGACGCCGCCTGCACCCGATTCCCACACGCCATCAAGGGGCTGGAGCCCTGTGATGACGGGTGGTACCGGGGCAGAACCACGCCACACCGCCGGTGCTTCGGGCGTGCCGCTGTCCTCGTGGCTCAAGACCAGTGGCTCAGTGCGACGGTACGAACCACGGTGCAGGTGAACCTCGACCTTGCCCGTTGGTCCCCCAGCCGTGCGTGCTGCGCGCGCCAGGTCCCGTGCTCGCTCCAGGGTCGCCACAGGCCCATCTTGCCGGTCGGCGGATGGCGCCGCAATGAGGCCAGACCAGCCATCGTCTCCGTCTGGCGATACGTGGATGATGGTCATCTCGTTTGTCATCTGGTTGGTGCTCATCGAGGCATCCTCTCCAAGAGCGCTCCGCGCAGGAAGTCATATATCGCTCCACCGTTGTCTACCACAGTGGCGAAGCACGCGCCTGTGACCGATGGTCTGGTGGCTGTCGTCGTCGGCACGCGGAGCGTGGCTGAGCAGGTGGACGGCATCTTGCTCCCGGAGTACCCAGGTGTAGTGAGGAGGCGGTCGGGTCGCGATGGTGCTGAGTTCACGCTGTCACTTCTCTAGAGCACCGTGACGGTGCGGCGCTCGATCTCGTCCCAGTCCAGTTCAGCGCCCAGCCCGGGTCCACCGGGTACAACGAGATAACCATCCGCAACCCGGACGCTGTTCTTGAGCAACGGCGACCCGGTTGGGTTGACAGGATCTACTCCGTTTAGCTCAAAGAACTCGCAGTTGCTCATCGCGGCCAGGGCATGCACATGGGCGAAGCAGAAGAGCGGGCCGCGCTCGTGGACCTCGCAGTTGGCGCCGAAGCCCTCCGCCACGTGCGCAACCTTCATCAACCCGGTGATCCCGCCGGAGACCACGGCGTCGCCGCGGACGATGTCTGCCGCGCCCATCGCCAGCCGGGTGGCGACGGCGTGTGGACCGCCGAACACCCACTCGGCGGCCGCGATGGGGATGTCCAGGGTGGTGCAGAGCTTCTGGTATGCGAGCACGTCGTACTCCTGCAGGGGCTCCTCAAGCCACCGGTAGCCGAGTTCTTCCAGCGCACGCCCAACGCGAACGGCCTCGGGATAGGTATAGGTCTGGACCGGGTCGTGCATCAGCGTGAAATCCGGGCCAAGCGCCTCGCGTACCGCTCGGGCAACACGGGTGTCCTGTTCGGGTCCCAGACGGCTATGGAGCTTATAGCCATGGTATCCCGAGTCCTTGACCTGGAGGCCGAACTCCACGAACCGGTCGGGATCAGGATAGTTGCCCGAGCTCACGTAAGCCGGGATCCGCTCACGAAATCCGCCCAGCAGCTTGCAGACCGGCATATTGGCTGCCTTGCCCGCGATATCCCAGAGCGCGACGTCGGCGTAGCCGATCATCCAGGGGTTCAGCCAGTTGAAGCGGTTGGCGAACCAGAGCTTCTGGTAGATGAATTCACGGTCGAGTGGGTCGATGCCGACCAACTCGTCCCTAAAGGCGTCAAGCCAAGTTTCGGCGAAGGCCCGAGCTGGGCCAAAGGTGTAGAAGGCCGTGCAATAGCCCTGAACGCCGGTGTCGGTTTCGATGACGATCAGGGCGAGCTGGTCGGGCTCGGGGCCTGGCTTGGCCCTGCGGTCGAACTGAACCCGCGCTTGCCCGGGGATCACGAACATCTCGCGACGGGGTCGGTTGTGCTCCAGTTGAATCAGGTGAACTCTGACGCCGGAGATGATCATCGCGATTCACGCTCCCGAAGCCAGTGCTCGTACTCGACGCGGGCCTCGGCGTTCATCGGGTGGTACTTCGCCACGTCGCCGGTCTCACGGATCCGTTGCCGTTCGAAGATCTCGCGGTCCTCCTTCGTATTGCACAGCTCTACGAGCTCTGGGGCGATCTTGATGGGCACGACGACCACGCCGTCGTCATCAGCGACGATGAGGTCACCGGGGAAGACGAGGACATTGCCGCAGCCGATGGGCTGGTTGAAGTCCCAGGGGTACATCTCGAAGAAGCTGGCGTTGCAGGGAGTGCTGCCTCTTGCGAAGAGGGGAAGCCCCAGCTTCCTGGCCTCGGGTAGATCACGCAGACAGCCATCCACCACCACACCGCGACCGCCACGCGCGTGGACGCCTGTCATCAGCATCTCGCCGAGGCAGCCGGTTTGCATGTTGCCGTGCGCGTCGATGACGAGGATGTTGCCCTCCTCAACCGCCATAATGGACGCCCAGAGGGCAGAGCGCTTCTCGGTCTGCTCCTCGCCAAAGCCGGATATCACATCTTCGCGCTTGGGCAGAAATCGCAGGGTGACTGCTGTGCCCACGGCCTTCAGCCCGGGTGTGAGCGTCACAGGGCCAACCATCGCGTGGCGCAGGATCTGGAAGTGGCTACGCATCATTGTCGAGATCGTGGCCGCGCTGATTGTCGCGAAGGCGCGTAGCAACTCACTGGTTGTGAGCTGACTGGCGGTTGGGGCATTCACTGGTTGCGTTCCTCCTTTGTTGGGTTATGTCTGGTTCGGCGTCGTTGGGCAGGATCGCGTTGCGGAGACGCCGCTAGAACTCGTTGAATACGCCATGGCCTGGCCTGAGCGTTCCATCGGCCTCGATGAAGGCTAGGTTGCCTGCACTCCCCATGGGTCCGAACTCGATGCGGTGAGCGTCTGCGACGAGGCTATGGTGAAGGACGTATGCCATCCAACCGATCCCTCGCCTGCGCAACTCGCTCAACGTGTAGCGAATGTTGATCGCCCGCACGTCGTCGTCGAGCGCGCCCCAGCATGTCTCGGTAGCCAGTAAGGGCTTCCCCCTGGCCCTGGCATAGGCAACGAAGCTATCCAGTTGTGCCGCGAAATCCGCCTTGCTCATTGGCGGAATCCAATAGGGGTGGAAGCTCAAGACGTCGCTGACGGATTCCACCCGATCGAGCCCCGATACACCCAGTGACATGATCATGCCCACGGTCAGTGGGGCCGTAGCCTCAAGGGCCTTGCATTGCTCGTAGATTGCGGAGAGCCACGCGGATTCGGCCACTGCAATCTCGGGTACCTCGTGGGCCGGTACGGCATAGTAGAAGGGCTCGTTGCAGATATCCCAGGACAAGACGCGGGGATCGTTGGCGTGTTGCCCTACGATCGCATCGATGTATGCTCTGTACCAGGTAGCCGATCCACCTCTGTGAAGCGCGGGCATAAGGTGGTCGACGTAGACGCCGCCGTAGTCAGGCAAGCCGCTGTGCCAGCGGTTGAAGAGAACCGGCATAGTATGCAGACCACGGCCCGAACAGAGCTCGAGCGCTGCCTCAAAGTCTGCCTCAAAGCCCCTCGGATCTGCGACCCACGCGTCGTAGGACAGCCACAGACGCAGTGCGTTTGTGGCCGGGAAATGGCGCTTGCCGCGGTCCAGTTCCTGTGCCATCAGCTCGCGATCGAAGTGGCGCCAGATGTCGAAGCCAGTGCTACCCCAGCTTGGCTGGTAGTTGAACCCTCGTATCGTTGCGTAGTTCACTGGAGACCTTTCTGGCAGATGATGGAGAGGCGTATGCTGGGGTCTCACCTGGCGGCCACTAGCCCGTAGCCGGGAGCGCCCTTCTAGCGTATACCGTGCAGCTCCAGCTCTCGTGCAAAGTGACAGCGCGAGAAGTGGCCCGGCTCCACCTCGTCCCAGGGTGGCGGCTCTTGCCTACACACGTCCGCCGCGTATTTGCAGCGGGGATGGAAGTAGCAGCCCGCAGGCGGGTTGGCCGGATCTGGTAGCTCGCCGCCCAGTCCCTCGTCGGGCAGCGGCCGGTCGGGGTCAGGAATGGGAATCGCCGACAGCAATGCCTCTGTATAGGGATGCTTGGGACTTCTAAAGATAGCATCAGTCGACGCGTACTCCATCAGCTTACCGACATACATGACAGCGATCTGGTCCGAGATATGTTCGATAACACTGAGATTGTGCGCGATGAAGAGATAGGTGAGATGACGTTCGGCTTGGAGATCATTGAGCAAGTTGAGGATCTGTGCCTGCACAGAGACATCCAGGGCCGATACCGGTTCGTCGCACACGATCAGAGTTGGGTTCAGGGCCAATGCCCGCGCCACGCCGATGCGCTGGCGCTGACCGCCGCTAAAGGCGTGGGGATACCGTTTCATATGGCGATGGTCGAGGCCGGTCGCCTCCAGCAGCTCACGCACACGAGCCTCCAGCTCCGCTCCCCGCGTAGCCCCGTTGATACGCAGCGGCTCGCTCACGATGTCAAAGACCGTCTTGCGGGGATCAAGGCTGGAGTAAGGGTCCTGGAAGACCATCTGGACATGGGGCCGGATCTGGCGGAGTTCCTTCCGTTCGAGCTTGCCCAGGTCGACCTCCATTCCGTCGGGTCGGAAGATGATCTCGCCCTCGGTTAAGTCGTAGGCGCGGAGGACGCAGTGTGCTAGCGTCGTCTTGCCCGAACCCGACTCACCGACCAGGCCGACCGTCTGTCCACGGTACACGTTCAGGCTGACGTCGTCAACGGCACGGACGTAGCCAACGACCTTCCGGAACAGCCCTTTCTCGATGGCGAAGTACTTCTTCAGGCCTCTTATCTCGAGAAGTGGCGCCTCATCTATCTGTGCACCTTCTGTTCTGCGCGCATCTGTGAGCATTTCCTCAGACATAGGTTCAGTCCTCATATAAGACGCAAGCGACGCTGTGGCCGAGCTCAACCTCGATCTCGGGCGGCATACGTTGGTCACACCGGCCGGGTATGAAGAACTCGCACCGGTTGCTGAAGGGACACTCGTCGGGCGGATCGATCGGAATCCCAACGGTGCCCGGAATGGACTTCAGGGGCCCGCGGCGGCGGCCCGAGAAACTGGGTATGGACTCCATGAGCGCCTTTGTGTAGGGATGGAGCGCGTTCTTGAAAATGTGCCGTGACGTTCCGCGCTCCACGATCTTGCCGCGGTACATCACCGCCACATCGTCGGCCAAGTTGGCAACCACGCCCAAGTCGTGTGTAATGTACATCACACCCATTCCCGTCTCCGCCTGGACACGCCGGATCAGGCGCAGAATCTCGGCCTGGATGGTGACGTCCAGGGCGGTCGTCGGTTCATCGGCAATCAGCATCTGGGGACTGTTCATCATTGCCATCGCGATCATCGCGCGCTGGCGCATTCCGCCGGAGAGCTGGAATGTGTACTCATCGACACGCCGTTCCGCGGCCGGGATGCCGACGAGACCGAGTAACTCGACCGCCCGTTCACGTGCTTCGATGTCATCAGTTTTGCCGTGTACGAAGTAGGCCTCCATGAGCTGATTGCCCACAGTATGGACCGGTGAGAAGGCCGTCATCGGCTCCTGGAAAATCATGGCGATATCGTTGCCCCGGATCGACCGCATTTGCTCGCCTTCAGGGGCGAGCGCGCCGAGATCGATGACCTCTCCACGACGGCCATGCCAGAGCATCTCACCCTGGACAACGCCGGGCTTGGGCACAATCCGTAGGATCGACTGCGCGGTGACGGATTTTCCGCAGCCGGACTCACCCACGACGCCAAGGACCCGGTTTCTGTGGATGTTGAAGGAGACGCCATCGACCGCTTTGAGTTGGCCTTCGTCGAGCTTGAAATAGGTCCGCAGGTCTCGCACCTCGAGGAGGAGTTCCGGCTCTCGGGATGTTGCCACGGTCTGTCGGGTTACAGCCTGTCGTTCCACGAAATCCTCCTACTTGTATGGATCAGCTGCGTCGCGGAGGCCATCGCCGACGAAGTTGAAGACAAAGATCGTAAGGATCACGACGATGGCCGGCGAAAGCATCCAGGGCCTTAACACGATGTTCTGCACGTTGCGTGCAGCCTGCAGTAGCACGCCCCAGCTCACGGCAGGGGGACGCAGGCCCAGCCCCAGGAAGCTCAACGACGTCTCG
>Ga0123333_10001721_pt1 | contig 22944 bp, 23 predicted proteins | sample BioC12SIPDNA_3_FD_89957 | JGI IMG/M metagenome (GOLD analysis project Ga0123333, IMG submission 89957) | Anaerobic biogas reactor microbial communites from Washington, USA - Biogas_R2_B C12 SIP DNA | ecosystem: Engineered > Bioreactor > Anaerobic > Unclassified | place: Washington, USA... | reverse complement strand
GATGCCGCAGACGATGGGCAGGCACTCCTCTATCTTGTCCTCGGAGCCGTTTATGTAGTCGTCCTCGTCGATGTAGGTGCATGGTATGCGGTCCTGTCCGAAGAAGTACTGTCCCGAGAATCTTTCCCGGTCCCCGATGTCCGCCCGGGGGTAGCACTGGGATGACAGGAACGTGTGGTAGCTTCTGCACCCTCCCGGCCCATGCAGCACGGCACGGCCGTCCCCGAAGCTCTCCGCCGCGAGCAACGCGCCGGAGAAGCCGTCCAGATGTATCCTGTTGAATGTCATGATATGTTCCTCCATCCCTCCGTCGCCGGCAGCAGGGTCAGGTCCGCGAACCTGCGGGCGTAACCCAGAACCCCCCTGAGCCCCGGTGCCGGGCGGGAATATGTGGTGTTGCGGACGCCGTCAGCGCAGGAGATCACGCTGTCGGTGAGCACAATGTCCGGTGAATGACGGTCCATGTCCGCAAGGACGTCCTCCCGACAGCAGTTCTGCCTGAACCTTATGCCCGAGGAGGCGTAGCGGGATGCCGGACGCCTCTCCCTCCAGCGATGGACGGGGCCGCTGTCCACGGCTACGATTTCCGTTCCGAGGTCCAGCAGCAGCTCCAGGAGCCAGTCCGTGTTCTGGGAGAACCTGTTCTCCACGAGCACGGTCCTGCCCTCGAGTCTTTCGCGCAGAGCCTCCGTCTCCGAACGGTATGCGGAGACCTCTCTCTCGCAGACCTCCGCGGCCCGTCCCTCCATGCCGAACTCCCTCCCGATCCTCTCCGAGAAGGCCGCGTACTCGCGCACGCCCACAGGCAGGGGCTCCCGCTCCACCCGGACCCCCAGCTTGGACTCGATCAGTCCGGACACGCCTCTGGATGCCCGGTCACTGTTGGAGACGAAGTTCATCCTGCCACGCTTGAATCCGACCACGGAGTCCATCGTGGATTCATACATGAATCTGCAGTTCACCCTGAGTCCGAAGGAGGAGAACAGGTCGAACACCTCGTTGTCCAGGCGCTCCCCCCTCTTGAAGAAATATCTCTCAGCCACCAGATTGACCGCGTCATCCTCCGGCCCGATCGTTTCATCCACCATGTCCAACAGGGCGTTGGCCGACTCGATATACCCCTCCTCCCAGTCACCCAGGATGTTGCCGTCCGCCTCCACGACCCGGAAGTAAAGGTCCGGATGCTCGTTGCTGATGGCGTTCACGATGTCTATGGTGTTGTCGCCGATTATCCCAGAGACGCAGGTGGTCACCACGAAGAAGCTTCTGTGCCCCTCGGATATCAGATCGCGGATCTTCTGCTCCAGGAGACCCGCTCCCCCGAATACCGACACGGTGTCGTCCATGTCGGTGGAGGCTATCCTCATACCCTGTGGAATCCTACCCGCACCGATGGTCCGTCTCCTCCCTATCTCCGTCAGGTTCTTCGAAGAGGTCATTATGTGCGCACAGCTGCGCGGACCATGGACTATCGTCACGGAATCTGTGATGGAGGAGCATCCGTGCACGGCCCCCGCCGCGGCGCAGGACGGGATTATCCGGTCCTCCGTCGTTATCTTCTTCGGGGATTCCGCGCAGGATCGGCAGCCCGAGGTGCGGGCCTCTTCGCGGAAGGCATCCGTTCCGGGCACATTCCGGCCGCCGGCTATCAAGGCCATGCCGTCGTCGTTCAGCGGCCGGGAGCGGAGGAGCTCGGTCCGGCCCTCCATTATCCCCACGACATGGTCGGACACCCTGCGGAGCTCCCGGGCGACGTCGGAGTCCGGGAACATGTCGGCCACGGTGCGTCCGGCCGCCTCGGCATTCGAGAACAGCCGGCTCCTGGGTATGCAGGCCACGATCGGCAGCCCCACGGCGTCCGCGAACCTCCCCACGCTCTCGTACTCCCCCTCCATCCCGCGGCAGTTCAGTATTATGCCGGCAACCCTGGGGACCCCCTTGTCGAAGTTCCTCAGCCCCTTCAGGATGTTGTTTGCTGCGTAGATGGACATGAACTCGCCGGAGGTGACCAGGTACACCCCGTCCGCGTACTCGTTCCTGAGGGGGACGGCGAACCCCCCGCATACCACGTCTCCCAGGACGTCGTACAGCTTGACGTCGAACCCCATGTCGTCCAGGCCAAGCCTCTTAAGCGTGTCGAAGGTGCTCAGTATGCCCCTCCCGGCGCACCCTATGCCGGGCTCTGGTCCGCCGGCCTCCACGCATCTTATCCCCCTGACGCCCTCCAGGACCACATCCTCCAGGCGCCTCTCGTACGGCGGGGTGTCCCGTATGTAACTGAGAACGGTGGTCTGCGCCTTCCCGTCCAGCAGGGCCCGGGTGGAGTCGTGCTTCGGGTCGCAGCCGATCTGCAGCACGCGTTTGCCCATGCCGGCCAGGGCGTAGGATATGTTGGCGGATACCGTGGATTTGCCAATGCCCCCCTTGCCGTACACGGCGATCTGTATCAGGCCGATCCCCCCTTGCCGGCGCATCCGCATAGGGCCATGAGGGACAGGGCCCGGACCAGGTTCCCGATCAGGTCCCCTTCCAGGTCGAGCCTCTCCGGGCACGCACCGCAGCGGCGGACCATTGCGCCCTGTATCAGGATGTTTCCCGCTCTCCTGCCCTCGGCACTGTCCAGCAGCCCCCATCCGATCTCGTCCTGTATGTGTATGGCGGCAGCGGCGGCGGCCACGACCTCGCCGTCGGCCGCGGTCTCCTCCAGGCTTCCGAGGAAGGCATCCCTGTCGGCCCCCGCCGCGTGCTGCAGGAATTCCTCGGTGCCCACTCTGTACCGCTTCAGGCGTCTGAGGGCGTTTCTCTGGGACAGGGGGGTGAGGCCCGCCCAGTTGTCAAGGGCTCTCAGGACGCCTTCCATGACGCATCTCCCTATGAGCTCCCCTAGCAGCGAGTGCTTCCCCGCGTCTGTGAGATGTATCCCGCTGCCCCGGTTGCAGACCACCGCCACCTGGTCGGTGCCGGAGCCGGAGGCTATGCCGGTCGAGTACAGGCTGGCGGCCATGAGCTGCTGGAGGGCGCAGGTCTTCGCCTCGGTCGCTGTGATCATGGCTCTGGCCATCGAGGCCTCCGGCAGGTCCGCGTCTATCAGCAGGATTATGACGATGGTGCCGTTCCTGCCCTTGTATCCTTCCAGCTGGTCGTAGGATGCCGGGTCCCCGGCCCTTCCGCCGTTCCCCTCCACCCCCGCGGTCACTATCGCGGAGACCGACGTCCTGCCGGAGGTCTTCGTCACGATGGCCGCCTTGTCCATGGTGACCGCGGTTCCCAGACCCACGATCCTCGCGGGGTCGAAACCTATCTTCCTGGCGCACTCGGCGTAGTACTCGGCGTGGACCGCGTGGCCGCCCTCCATCATGGAGGCCTCGGCATCCCCGCCGAGGCCCGTGGTGTTCATGACGGCGTCCGGTCCCTCGAAGACCCCCCCGTTGAAGTTCGCCGAGGACAGCACCGCGGCGTTGGGGGGCATCACGATCAGAGACCTCCCCTGCCTGTGGACCTTGACGCCTCCCGGCAGGTCGCACAGGTGCACCCTCTCCCCGATCCTCTCCTCTCTAAGCACGGTTCTCCAATCCTTCTTCATATGTTCACCTTGAAAATAATCTCGTCATCGCCGGGGGGCCGCGGGAGCACGTAGTTCACTCCGCCGTCCTGGATGACCCTCACATCTATGTCGAACACCTTCTTGGCCGACTCCTCCGTTATCACGTCGTTGGGTCTGCCGTAGTCCGTTATCACTCCCTGGCTCAGGAGCATTATCTTGTCGCAGTACCTGGTGACCAGGTTTATGTCGTGAGAGGCCATGATCACGGTTATCCCCTTCTTGGAGAGACCTCTCAGCATCTCCATGACCTGTATCTTGTACTTTATATCCAGATGGGCGCTGGGCTCGTCGACCATCATTAGCTTCGGCTCCTGCACGACGCCCTTCGCCAGGAGGGCGCGTGCGCGCTCCCCGCTGCTCAGCTCGTGGAGCTTCCTGGAGGAATAATGGAGTATCCCGAAGTCCCACATGGCCTTCTTGACCATCTCGGTGTCCTTCTCGGATTCCCACCACCAGCTGGTTACGTACGGAGACCTGCCCAGGGTTACGAACTCCCGCGTCGTCAGGGAGAAGTCCGTGGGTATGTCCGCGGGAACGGTTGTGCAGAGGCGGGACATCTCGTCCCTGCTCATCTTACCGACATCCCTGCCGTCCAGGTCGATGGTCCCCTCACGGCAGGTAAGTATGCGGTTTATGCAGCGCATCAGCGTCGTCTTCCCGGATCCGTTGGGCCCCAGGAGCGCCACGAACTCCCCCTGTCCGACCTCTATGCTGACCCCTTTCAGGGTGTCCACGGAGCTGTATCCGAACGTGAGCCCGGACACGTTGAGTATCGCCATCCGTCCGCGGCCTCCTGTGGCATCCTTCCTCTGGGAATCGGCCTCACATGGCATATCTCTTCCCCTCCTTGACCATCAGGAACAGGAAGAACGGCACTCCGATGACGGCGACCACCGCCCCTATGGGAAGCTCCGAAGGGGCCGCCACGGTCTTGCAGAACACATCCGCTATCAGGAGGGCCAGGGCCCCCACCACGGCGGACGCCGGTATGAGCAGCCGGTGGTCCCCGCCGATTAGCATCCTGCACACATGCGGCACTATCAGGCCTATGAATCCGATGACCCCGCAGTATGCGACGCAGAAGGCCGTGAGTATCGCCACCAGGACCATCAGCCCGCGCTTCAGCCCGCGCACGTCCACGCCCAGGTACTGGGCCTGCTCCTCTCCGAGCAGCATTATGTTAAGCTTCTTGGAGAAGCAGAAGGCCAGCAACACCGGCACCACGGTGCCGGCCACTATCACGATGGCGTTGTCCCACGAAAGGTCCGCGAAGGACCCGAACATCCAGCGCATGATCTCCGAGTAGTCCTGGGAGTTGTAGTATATGACCAGGGTCATGGCCGCCGACAGCCCGGTTGATATTATCACCCCTCCGAGCACGTAGCTCATGGCCCTCCCTCCGGCAAGCTCGGCTATGGCCATGGTGATCCCGAACGCGGCGCAGGCCCCTGCTATGGCGGCTATCGGAACCGATACCGCGGCCGCCCCGAGCGTGAGTCCCCCCAGGGTCACGAGGACCACCAGGAAGGATGCCCCGGTGGACACTCCCGTTATGTAGGGATCCACAAGGGGGTTCCTTATCAGGGCCTGCATCACGGCGCCGGCGGTGGCCAGCCCGGCCCCCACGCACAGGACGGCCACGGACCTGGGCATCCTGAGGTAGTAGATCACCCTCTCGCTCATGTCGGAGGAAGGGCCGAAATGGGTTATTATCGACCAAAGGTCCTCCAGGGCCTCGGAGAATGAGATCTGGTATATCCCCATGGTCAGAGAGTAAATGAAAAGGAGGACCATACCGGCCATACCGGCCGCAAGTATGATCCCGAGTTTCTGTCTGGCATGTCTCCTGTTCCATCCGCTCTGCTCCCCTTGCACATCCTCGGGCGCAAGCGCCGTATCGGATGCCGCGGTCGGCAGACCGTCCGTCATGAGTTGACCACTTCCCAGAACATGGACAGGTACCCGTAGTAGTCGTCGGTGCCCAGCACCGTCGGGACCTCGAAGTCCAGATAGTCCTCGTAGATGAACATGGCACACATGGCGTAGGCGCCCACGATCCCCTGGTCTGCGTAGGTCATGACGTTCTTCGCCGCCCCCGTAGCTCCGGATATCCTCTGCTCCTGGGAAGCCCTTATGCCTCCCAGGACCGGGTCGGTGTACATAGACTCGATGTATGCATCGGGATCGTCCAGGCCGTCGCCCATGCCTATGCTCAGGAAGACTATCGTGTCGGGATCCTCCTGGGCCATGGACTCCATCGTCACCTCAGCGTACATCCCCACGTCCTGGTACACGTTGGAAGCGCAGAGGGACTCCAGCATGCGGCCGCTCAGGTAGTCCCCGCCCACGGCGTAGGTGGAGGTGAGCATGAGGGCGACATCGTACTTCTCCCCACCGCGTTCGTTCTCGACGATGGATTCGCACCAGTCCGTTATCTTCCCTATCACGTATTGCATCTCGGAGACCAGTGCCTCGGCCTCCTGGCTCCTGCCCACGGCCTCTCCTATCAGGGTTATGTTGTTGTATATGTCGTCTATGGAACTCTCGTTATAGGTGACTATGTAAGTCACGCCGAGGGAGTCCAGGGCATCCAGGGTCGCCTGGTTGTACCCGTATCCTCCGAAGACCACGAGGTCCGTCTCGACGGAGACAATGGTCTCCGCCGACATGCCCCACATTGGGCCCAGGGCGGTTATCGTTCCGTCGGCGATCCCGTCGGCCACGGACACCGGGAAGTCGTCGTCCGTTAGCCCGATGATCCGGGGATCCTCATTCAGTATGCCGCTGTCACTGGATACGGCCACTAGGTCGGAGCTGACCCCCAGGCCGCAGAGTATTGCCGTCGGGCAGGCGGATACCGAGGTTATCCTGTCCACGGAGGTTATGGTGACCTCCCTGCCGAGCGCATCCGTCACGGTATGCTCTTCTTTGTCCTCTTCGCCGCCGTTCATCGCCATCACGGCGGCCGCGCCGGCCGCCAGCAATGCGATGACCGCCACTATCGCGAATATCTTAATTCTGTCCATTGAATCTATCACCTGGATGTATATTCCAACTGCTAATCGGATGTTCTGTATTTATAGCTTGTTGGGGGTTCCGACCACTTCATATGTGGTAGAAGCATCGTTTTCACGTGATTTTCCACCCTTGTTTTATAAAGGTGCGGTGCCCAAAGATGACAAAATTAATAGTTGGCTTTATATGCCAACTCTGCACTTACCTTCTGCAGGAAATGGTGAGTGCGTGAAGAAAAGATCGGTATACCCTTTCGCGGCGATAGTGGGACAGGAGAACATGAAAGAAGCCCTCCTGCTGAACACGGTGAACCCCTCCATAGGCGGGGTGCTGATAAGGGGGGAGAAAGGCACGGCGAAGTCGACGGCCGTCAGGGCTCTGGCGGACCTCCTCCCGGAGAGGAGGGTGGTGGCGGGCTGCCCCTGCGGTTGCAGCTGGGATGACCGCAGCGATCCCTGTCCGTCCTGCCGTGAGAGGAGCGGATCCGAGGATCTGAAGGGGGAGACCGTCCCGATGAGAGTGGTCGAACTCCCACTCAGCTCGACGGAGGACAGGGTGGCGGGCACTCTGGATATAGAGTACGCCATAAGCACCGGGAAGAAGAAGTTCGAGCCCGGGGTGCTGGCGAAGGCGAACGGAAACATACTCTACGTGGACGAGGTGAACCTGCTGGACGATCACATAGTGGATCTGCTGCTGGATGCCGCGGCCATGGGTGTCAATTTCATCGAGAGGGAGGGCATCTCCTACTCCCACCCTTCCAGATTCATACTGGTGGGGACCATGAACCCCGAGGAGGGGGACCTCAGGCCCCAGCTTCTGGACAGGTTCGGTCTGATCGTGGATGTGGAGGCGGAGCGGGACGAGGAGCGCAGGATGAGCATCATCCAGAGGCGCATGGAGTTCGAGAAGGATCCGGAGGGATTCAGGGAGGACCACGCCCGGGAGCAGCAGAGCATAAGGGACGAGATAACCGCGGCCCGGGAGCTGGTGGGGAGGATACAGCCGGGAGAGGACGTGATCAGGGCGGCGGTGCGCATTCCTCTGCATCTGGAGGTGGACGGGCACCGTGCGGACCTCACGCTGGTCAAGGCCGCCGTGGCCTACGCGGCCCTCTGCAGACGCAGGGAGGTGACCCCCTCGGACGTGGCCCACGTCTCCAAGCTGGTGATGCCCCACCGCATGAGGAGGAACCCCTTCCAGGATTCCAGGCTCGACACGGAGGAACTCGGAGCATGGCTGCAGACGACTTTCGGAAAGGACTGAGGCCCGCGGTCCCGTTCTCCTCCGTGGTGGGAAACGAGGATGCGAAGAGGGCGCTGGAGTGCGCCCTGGTATCACCCAACATAAGCTCGGTGCTGATATGCGGGCCCACCGGCTCCGGGAAGTCCGTGATCGCCAGGTCGGTGGCCTCCATATCGGGGGACAGGGAGGTAATAGTCCTCCCCCTGAACGCCACCGAGGACCAGATCTTCGGAGGGATGGACGCCGAGAGGACCATCAGGTCCGGAAAGAGGGCGATGTCCGACAGCATACTCGTCCGCTCCGACGGGAACATCCTCCTGGTGGAGGACATAAACCTGATGCCGGAGCATATGACGCACCAGATACTGAATGCGGCCGGGACGCGCTCCAACACGGTGGAGCGGGAGGGCATATCGGTCACCCACGGGTGCGAGTTCCTCCTGGTGGCCACCATGAACCCCGAGGGCGGCACCCTGTCCGACCACCTTCTGGACCGCTTCGACATATGCGTCTTCACATCGAACTCCTCCGACGAGTCATTCAGGGGGGAGGTGGTCAGGAGGCGCATCGAGATGGAGTCCGACCCCGTCTCCTTCCGCTCCCGTTACGGAGAGGAGGACGGGGAGGTTCGCAGGAGGATAGACGAAGCCGCGGCCCGTGTGAGGTTCACCAGAGTCCCCGACGGGTACTGCGGCGCCATATCATCCGTCTGCAACGAGCTTGGGGTGGCAGGGCACAGGGGAGACATCTCGGTCATGAACGCATCCTGCGCGATAGCAGCCCTGGAAGGTCGGGACGACGCCGACATGGAGGACCTGCGCCTGGCGGCCGCGATGTGCCTGGAGCACCGGAGGAACGATCCGGCGGGGGAACCCCCTGAACCGCCCCCTGATCCCGGCGAGGAGGACCCTCCCGAAGGAGAAGGCGGATCTGGCGACCGTGACGATACCGACAGCAGCGGACCCGAGATCTCCGGTACGGAGGATGCGCCCGAGGACCCCGGAACCCTCCCGCCTCCAGCGGCGGAGCCCCGGGAGCAGGTCTTCTCTGTCGGAGAGGCCTACAGGATAGTGGACTATCTGTCGAAGGAGAGGAGGCAACCTGTCAGGAAGAAGTCCGGAAAGCACACGGCCTCGGTGTCCCGGGACGGTTCGGGAAGATGCATAGGGTACCGTCTGCCCAAGGGAAGGCCCACGGACATCGCGATATGCCCCAGCATAAGGGCGGCCGCCCCGTACCAGAGGATGCGCCCGCACCGGGATGCTGCCGTGGTGCTGAGGAAGGAGGACCTTCGCGAGAAGGTCAGGCAGAAGAAGCAGGGCAATCAAATACTGTTCCTGGTGGACGGAAGCGGATCCATAGGGGCGCAGAAGCGCATGGTGGCCGTGAAGGGGGCGATACTGTCGATGCTGAAGGACGCCTATCAGAAACGGGACGAGATCGGGATGGCGGTGTTCAGGGCCGACCGGGCGGAGGAGATCCTCCCACTGACCCGGAGCACCTTCGAGGCATGCAGGGTGCTGGCGGAGATCCCCACGGGGGGCAGGACGCCTCTGACCCACGGACTGCTGAAAGGATACGAGATACTGGGGAGCGGGGACAGGAACGGCCCGCGGCCGGTCATGGTCATACTGTCGGACGGCAGGTGCAACGTCCCGTACACTCCGGGCACCAGGCCGGCGGAGGAGATGCTCTCGACCGCCAGGTCGCTCTCCGAGAAGGGCATAAGGTTCGTGGTGATCGACACCGAGTGCGGAAGGCTGAGATTCGGTCTGGCCCTGGAGCTCTGCAGGGCGCTCAAGGGGACGTACCTGCGCCTGGAGGATCTGAGCGCAGAGCGCCTGGAGGGCTCGATCAGGATGGCCCTCGGGGACGCACGCGCCTGAGCGGTATACGGAGTACGCCGTCCGGGGGCGTCTGTCTTGCAGACGCCTTCCGTCCTCTTCGCGTGGACCTCATCCTCGGAAGCCATCTATTCCCTATGATGCAGGGCGATACACCGTTGTCGAAAGCGTCATAATATGTTGCCAGGAGTGAGCCGCGAGTCCCACCAGGACCATTCCGTCGCAGCCCAGCTCCCGTATCCTGTCCCCCAGCTCCGAATCCCTGAAGAAGTTCATCCACGTCTTGGATGTGCGGAGGCCCCTCCGTCGGGGATGCACGCGTCTGACGCGGTCAGCAGAAGTGCACGTTACGGCGTATGTCATCCAGGGTGACCGTCTTGCAGATGCCCTCAACCCTCTCCACGTGGACCTCCTCCCCGGCTGCTATCCCTCCCCTCATGATGTAGGGGCATACGCCGTTGTCGAAGGCGCCGAAATAGGTGGCCAGGACGCAGTAGTGGGCCACGAGCCCCACAAGGACAATGCCGTCGCAGCCCAGCTCCCGTATCCTGTCCCCCAGCTCCGAATCCCTGAAGGAGTTCATGCCCGTCTTGGATACGCGGAGGTCCGTCTTCTCCATGCTGAGTCCGTCTATGAGTCCGTCTGGGTCCTCGGACGCCTTGGCCAGGAAGTGGTCTTCGCCCTCGTAGAAGACGAAGATCACCGGGTTGCCGGTGCTCCTGAACAGGTCTATGGCGCGGTTTATGCCGTCGAGTCTGCTCCTCATGGAATCCATCAGCCCGGGGGACTGGGCCAGGAACTTGTTCTGTATGTCCACCACCACGAGGGCGAGCCTCCTGTCCTCGATCCCCGCGTAGGTCGTATCCCCGTAATGCGCCTCATCCGTCATATCTTCCTCGTCTTTAGCAGATATATGTTTATCGCATAGAACGCCACGGCGAAGGCGGACAGCACCGCCAGGAAGATCCAGGAGTACTCCCAGCCCAGGGAGCTCTCCCTCATCAGGGTGCTGGAGTAGGTCAGCGGCAGGGCGTACAGTATCGCCTGGAACCAGTCGGGCATCGACGACACCGAGAAGAAGGTGCCGCAAAGGAAGGTCATGGGCAGTATAACCAGCGAGCTGAATGTGGCCATGCTCTGATGGGACTTGGCCAGCAGAGCCGCGGACTCCCCGAGCAGGGAGAACGTGAAGCACGACACGATCAGGGTGAGCACGAACAGCGGAGTGAGCATGAGATCGTCCGACAGGATGAGGCCGATGGCGAATATTATGGCGCAGCTGAGAAGTCCGCGCACTATCCCCAGCATGGATTTGCCGATCACGATGGAGGAGTCCCGCAGGGGGCAGAGCATCATCTCGTCGAAGTTCCTGTAGTAGAGCCTCTGGACGTTCATCCTGGCCGAGGTGGACGAGAAAGATGCCGAAAGGGCGGTAAGCGCCACTATGCCCGGTATTATGAACGCGATGTAGGACACCCCCTCCATCGTCTGTCCCTGCCCCAGGCCGTAGCCGAATGCGAGCAGGTACAGGAGAGGGCTCACCAGGCTCATGATCATCACGCTGCCGATCGTGTGCCTGAGGAAGCGCATGTCCCCCCATGCGACGCAGTATATCTCCCTGAGATGATCGAACGTCACTCTGCCACCACCTTCTTGCCGGTGAGCTCCACGAAGCAATCCTCGAGGTTGGTGTTGCGTATGATGACCGTGTCCTTGGTGTCGAGGGTGTTGACGAATTCGTTCGCCCTCTCCCGGTCCTCGAAGTACATGTAGTTCGTCTTCCTGGTGCCGTCGAAGTACTCCACGGCGGTGGATCCAACCTTCCTGCAGAGCTCCTCGGGGGTCCCCAGGGCGATTATCCTCCCCTGGTTGATGAACGCGACGCGGTCGCAGAGAGCCTCCGCCTCCTCTATGTAGTGGGTGGTCAGGAAGACGGTCTTCTCGTCGGAGTTGAGCTTCCTAACAATGTCCCATATCAGCCTTCTGGCCTGGATGTCCAGCCCCACGGTGGGCTCGTCCAGGAACAATATCGTCGGTTCGTGTATCAGGGCGCAGGCTATGGACACCCGCTTCTTCCAACCTCCCGACAGGGAGGTCACCTTGTAGTCCCTGTACTCTCCTATTTCCAGATACTCGATGAGCTGCTCCACCCTCTCCTTCCTGACATCCTTCGGCAGCTTGTGGAACATCGCGTGGCATACCAGGTTCTCCATCACCGTCAGGTCGTTGTCCAGGCTGAGGTGCTGCTGTATGACTCCGATGCTGGTCTTGGCCTTGATTCTATCCTTCTCTATGTCGTAGCCGTTCAGTCTCACGGTTCCGGAGTCCTTGTTCTCCAGTGTGGTGATGAGCCTTATGGTGGTGGTCTTCCCGGCCCCGTTGGGACCGAGGAACCCGAATATCTCCCCTTTCTTCACTCGCAAGTCGAGCCCGTCAACGGCGGTCTTGTCCCCGAATCTCTTTGTCAGCCCTTCTGTTGTTATGACGTTGTCCAAATGAATCGCCTCTTGGCCTGTTCATATTGGCAGATATATCCAACTATTAAAAACATCACACGGTGCAGACGTCCGCACCGGGTCTCCGAAGGGGCCCGGGAGCATTCGGTGCAGATTAATAGCACATAATGCGCTTACCGGGTCATGGCCTTCGATGGCAGGCGCAACATAATCGAGATAAACGAGCAGGAGAGGACCGTCTATTTCGAAACCTGGAAGAACAAGAAGATAACCGGGGCCAAGATCGGGGCGATGCTGGGATACAACGAACACAGCACGCCTTTCAAGGTGGCTTGCGAGCTGGCGGGCCTGTACCCCGGAGACCGGCCCAACAAGTACATAGATGCGGGGAACACGCTGGAACCCGTCCTCAGGAACTATCTGGGGCGCAGCGCCACGGCCATGCTCGGGGAGAGGCTGGGCGTCCCCGAGGGGACGCAGCTGGCGGTGGAGATGCCGTCGCCCAAAGACATGTGCGGTTACGACCACTTCCATGACAACAGGAGGTTCGGGGGGATGGTGGACGGCTACATAATGGCCGGCGGACGCCGCCATTCCGTGCTGGAGATAAAGACATCCCGCGGAAAGGATAGATGGACCGGACCGGATGGGAAGATCTCCGAGGTGCCGATGTCCTACATGCTCCAGGCGTCCCTCTACGCAGAACTATCCAGGATCGACAGCGTCGTCTTCCTTGTGGGGTTCCTCCAGGAGGACGACTACGACCGCCCGGCTTTCTGGAGGCCCCGGGAGGACAACACGGCGATAATCGTCAAGGAGAAGCTGGACATGAGCGGTTACATGAAGGACGCGGAGGACTGGTACAGGGAGTACATACTCTCGGGCATGACTCCCGAATGGACCGATGCCGACGCCGAGCTGTTGAAATACCTGAAGGCGGGGGTGAAATGGTGAAGAAGGTGGCCATATCGCATGACGCGTCCAAGAGGGAGTTCCGGGCGTCCGTCGGAGCGGCCGACGCGGGTTATCTGACCTACGTGCGCCTGGAGGACGGGTCCCTTTCCGTGGACCACACCGTTGTGTGGCAGGAGTTCGAGGGCAACGGCATAGGGCGCAGGCTGGTGGAGTCGGCCATGGCGTTCGCCGAGCGCGAGGGGGTGCGCGTATACGCCACCTGCTCGTACGCGGCCCACGTGATCGGCGGATCCCGGCGTGCCGTTACGTCAGATATATAATCCATCCGGTGCATCGAGGGTACCGACTTATTATGGATAATCCCAATGTCACCATCGGGAACCCCTGGGGCACGATGCTCCTTCTGGGGGTTCTGTACATCGCTCTGGGGGCCATGGCCCTCATCTGGCCCAACACAACTCTGGACGTCCTCATAATATTCCTGGGGGCCACCGCCCTCGTGGGCGGTCTGTCCTCCCTGTACTACTCCCACAGGGACTCGAACGGCATGGGCATGGTCGCGGCCGTAGCCATGGCCGTGCTCGGAGTGATCGCCATGGCGCTGCCCCAGTTCGTGGGGGACGTGCTGGTCTATCTGCTGGCGGCGTTCTTCGCGGTCTTCGGAGTGCTTCAGATAATAGGATCCGCTTCGTTCTCCGGCGTGTCGGCCGCGGGAAGGTGGCTGTCCGTGATCGTGGGCGTGCTGTTCGTGGTCGCGGCCGTGATAATGCTGTTCTTCACCGGTGTGGAGGATTCCAAGGCCGTCATAATGATTGTCTTCGGGGCCTTCTCCGTGATGAACGGGGCCCTGCTCGTGGCGGACGGCCTGCACACCAGAAAGGCCTGCCCCTGAGGGCGGACCCTGCGGAGGTCAGTCGTATCTGCGGTTGTCGGTCACGTGGCAGGACTTCCCCTCGAAGCGCTTCAGCGTACCCGGCAGTGCGAGCCTGACCTCCGCCTTTATGTTCAGAACGTTCTTGAGCCGGGTCGAGAGCTCGGCGGACATCCTGTTCAGAGAGATCATGTCGTCCGTCAGGTTGTCCTCGTTCAGCTCGCATTCCACGATCATGCGGTCCATGTAGTTCTCGTTGTCCAGGGTCAGATGGTAGAACGGGCTCAGGAAGGGCATCTCCCCGATGACGCTCTCTATCTGCGAGGGGAACACGTTTATCCCGCGGACCACGAGCATGTCGTCCGTCCTGCCGGATATCCTCTGCAGACGGGGGTGGGTCCTCCCGCATTCGCATCTCTCCCATTCGAGGGCGCTTATGTCGCCGATCCGGTACCTCATCAGGGGGAAGGCCTCCTTCTTCAGCATGGTTACCACTATCTCCCCCCTCTCGCCGTCGGCGCAGGGCTCTCCGTCCTTATCGAGTATCTCCATGTAGCAGAGGTCCCCCCAGACATGGAAGCCGTTCTGCTCCCGGCACTCCAGGAACATCGGCCCGTAGAACTCGCTGGCTCCGTAGCAGTTGTGGACCCTTATGCCGGTGCGGTCCTGGAGCTTCCCCCTCATGGTCTCCGACCAGGGTTCGCCCCCGGCTATGGCCATCCTCAGCTTCGTGTCCCTGCGTATGTCCACATCCATGCGGTCGCAGACGTCGGCTATGTGGAAGAGATAGGAGGGCGTGGCGGCCATGCAGGTCACGGGGAGGTCCCGGAGGAGCATTATCTGCCTCTCGGTGTTGCCGGTGCTGGCGGGCAGGACCGTTGCCCCGATCCTCTCGGCGCCGTAGTGGACTCCCAGGCCCCCTGTGAAGAGCCCGTACCCGTGGCTGTTCTGAAGCATGTCCCTCTTTCCCATTCCGAAGGAGACCATGCCCCTTGCCAGAGACTCGGACCAGTTGTCTATGTCGTTCTGCGTGTAGCCCACGACGGTGGGCTTCCCGGTGGTGCCCGAGGACACATGGATCCTGACCAGGTCGTCGTACGGCCTGGTGAAGAGTCTGTCGGGATAGTTCTCCCTCAGGTCGGTCTTCTTCATGAAGGGGATCCTGCGGTAGTCGTCGAAACTCCGGATGTCGTCGGGCAGCACTCCCGCGGAACGCATCCTCTCGTGTATGAAGGGCGAGCACTCGTACATCTCGCGAACCAGCTTCCTCAGGAGCCCGAGCTGCATCCGCTCGATCTCCTCGCGGGGCATCGTCTCCATACTCTCGTTCCAGAAGGCCATCTACAACACCTGCTCTGCAATGTGCTATCATCTAGCACGGATATCCGGGGTATGCTCCCGTATCATAAATATCTTCGGTGGTCCCGGGCAAACCTATTCAACGGGCCCTGCGATACGCCCCGGGATGGCAGCTTTCTCCGCATACATCTTCGACTTCGACGGCACCCTGTTCGACACGAGGGCGGGTGTGGGTCTCTGCTACGAGCGCGCCTTCCGGGAACTGGGAGGGGAATACGACCCCTCGATGCTGGAGACGTACATGAAGGAGCCTCTGGACCGGACCTTCGCCCGTTTCTGGGAGGACCCGTGCAGATACCGGGAGTTCGTGGCATGCTTCCTGGCCGAGTCGGAGGCCTCCATGTGCGCCACGACGGCCATATTCCCCGACACCGCCGAGGCCCTGGCCCGTGTGCAGGGGTCGGGGGCGGCCATGGGCATAGTGTCCGGCAAGACCGAGGTACGCATACGCGAGATACTCGGAAGGTTCGGCCTCGGGGGGATGTTCCGCTCGATAGTCGGCTTCGAGAGGACGAAGGCCTCCAAGCCGGACCCCTCCTCCCTGGAGATGTGCCTAGGCGAGCTGGGGGAGCCCCCGTGCGGAGCGGTCTACGTGGGGGACAGCCCCCTGGACGTCGCCGCGGCGGAGGCGGCCGGAGCGACCGGCATCCTGATAGACAGGGGCGGCGGCACCCCGGGGGCCCTGACGGACCTGAGGATGCTTCCCTGAGCCCGTCAGGCCAGGGTGATCCTGCCGACGACCCTCAGCTTGCCGCCTTCCAGGTACATAATCACGGCCGTGTCGCCGGGTCTGTGTATAATATCGGACTCCAGGTCCATGGAGATCTCCGGCGCCCGGAAGTCGCTGCCGTTGACCACACGGGTTATCCGGGCCGGGACCATCTGCATCCAGTGGCCCACATGGAGCACCATGCCCTCTTTCAGGGCGGAGGGCCAGTACTTCACCAGAGCCGCCCTGCCCTCGATGCCGCCGGACATCCTGACGGAGGGGTCGGTCGTTATCACGTAGCCTCTGTCAAGCTCCTCGGAGTCTATCCCTCTCAGGGCGAGTCCCACGTGGTCCCCCCTGACGGCGTCGTCGGCGTCCAGGTCGTGCTTCTGTATGGATTTGAGGACGACCTCCTTCCTCGGAGGGAGCACCGTCATCTTGTCATGCTTCCTGAAATGCCCGTGGATGACGGATCCCAGGACCACGGTCCCCACCCCCTTGACGTTGAAATGGCTGTCGACCGGGCAGGAGCCGCAGGTCCCGTCGCCCGCTCTCCGGGCCTCGGCGCAGGCCATGTCCAGGAGCTCCTCCCTCATCCGCACGGGATCGTCGTCGACGAGCCCGTACCCTTCCAGGGACGTCCCGGCCAGCAGTGGCCTGAGCTGCTCCGGCTGGACGAAGTTCTGAAGAACGATCCATCCCCGGTCCAAACCGAAGGTGTCCGCCATGACGATGGTCTCCCCGAGGGAGGCGTCTATCCTGTCCACCACGAGTATCGCGAACTCGGCCATGCCGACCGAGTAGAAGAGCGAGGACAGCTTGTCCGGGTATTTCGAAGGCTCCACGAGGGTCACGGAGTCGGCGCCCCTCTTCACCTCGAAGAAGGTCATGTCCGTGACGGTGCCCTTCTTGCCGATCTGGGAGGCGTATCCGTTCTTGCCGAGGACGGCCACGTTGAGATTGCCCATTCAGATCTCCGACTCCTTGAGCGTCTTGACCCCTGACGCGCCGAGGGCTTCGACGGCGGCTCTGGGGTCGTCGACCCTGAGGAACATCATCGGGCCGTTGTCCCCAGTGTATGCGTAGCCGTACTCTATGTTTATGCCTGCCCCGCCGAGCACGTTGGCGGTCTCGAATATTGCTCCGGGCCGGTCGGGAAGGCGGATTCCTATGACCTCCGTCTTCTTCATCACTATGCCCTTCGACCTGAGCTTCTCGTAGGCCTGCTCGGGGTTCTGCACGATGGCCCTCAGGATACCGAACTCCACGGACTCCGCCAGGCTGAAGGCCTTCATGCTGACGTCGCACTCTCTGAGAGTGGATGCTATGGCCGCCAGACGGCCGGGCTCGTTGTTGACGAATATGGAAAGCTGTGTTATTATCTCGCTCATGTCATTATCCTCCTGTCCACCACCCTCTTGGCCTTGCCCTCGAACCTGGGGAGGGATCCCTGGTCCTTGAGCTCTACATTGGCACCGATGTTCAGATACTTTTTGATTTCCGATTCGATGCGCCTCTTCAGGGAGATCATGTCCTCGACCCTGTCGCTGAAGGCCTCATTCCTTATCTCGACCTGGATGGTCAGGGTGTCCAGTGCTCCTTCCCTGTCCACCAGGATCATGTACTGGTCGCCCACCTCGGGTATGCGCATGAGGGTGTACTCTATCTGAGAGGGGAACACGTTTATCCCCCTTATTATGAGCATGTCGTCGCTCCTGCCGGATATCCTCTCTATGCGCGGGGAGGTCCTGCCGCATTCGCACTCCTCATCCATGAGGGTGGTGAGGTCCCTGATGCGGTATCTTATCAGGGGCATGGCCTCTTTCGTCAGCATGGTCACCACCATCTCCCCCTTCTGTCCGGGTCCGAGGGACTCGCCGGTCTCGGGATCGATGATCTCCACGTACGCCAGGTCTCCTGAAACGTGTATGCCCTTCCTCTCCTCGCACTCGGTGAACATGGGGCCGGCCATCTCGGACGTGCCGTAGATGTCGTAGGCCTGTATGCCCGCCCTGCTCTCTATGCGCTGCCTCATCCCCTCGGTCCAGGGCTCCGCCCCCAGCACGGCCCTCCTGAGCTTCGTGTCCCGGCGGAAGTCCACGCCGATCCTGTCGGCCACGTCGATCATGTGTATCATGTAGGACGGGGTGCAGGCGATCGCGGTGACGCCGAGGTCGATCATGAGCTCCAGCTGCCTCTCGGTGCTGCCGGTTCCCGATGGGAGGACCGTGGCCCCGACCCTCTCCGCCCCGTAGTGGAGCCCGAGGCCGCCGGTGAACAGCCCGTACCCGTAGGACACCTGCATGGTGTCGTCGGCGGTTATCCCGATGGAGGTCAGGGATCTGGCCAGCGCCTCGGTCCAGTAGTCGAGGTCGTTCTTGGTGTACCCCACCAGCGTCGGCTTGCCGGTGGTCCCGGACGAGACATGGTATCTCACCATGTCGGTGGCGGGCACGGTGAACATCCCTGCGGGGTAGTTGTCGCGCAGGTCCTGCTTGTGCATGAACGGCAGTTTAGATATGTCCTCCATGCGGGTCAGGTCCCCCGGGAGGACCCCCGCGGCCTTCATCTTGTCGTGATAGAACCTGTTGTTGGAGTACAGGTTGTCCACGAGAGTCTTGAGTCTCGTGAACTGAAGTTCCTTCAGTTCCTCTCTGGGCATGCATTCGATCTTCCGGTTCCAGTACATGGCCTTCTCCTTCCGCCCCGTTTATACTGCTCCTAGTATATATTTGGCGGGAAGGCGTCTCCCAGAATGTCCAGCTGCTCGGAGGCTCCCTCGCAAACGATATATCCGCACTCGGCGTGGAGGGGTCCATGATCGTTTCCGTTTCCGAAGAGACCCACTGCCTCCTGGAGTCGGCGAGGTCCTACGCGGAGGCCGTGTCGGCCGAGGTCTCGGATCGCAGGAACGACCCCCGCTCGATGTGCTTTTGGAACATCCACAACCGCATCAAGATAACCGAGGAGATCCTGGGGTTCTACGAATCCACATGGATGTCGGAAAGGGTGGAGGTCACCGAGGAGAGCGAAGGGGAGGCCATAGAGAGGATGGTGACCGTCACCAAGGACCTCTTCGTCGACGTGGTCTCGACGATCGAGAAGACCTCCAAGGAGGCCGTCCGCATATACCGCGGCTCGGGCCTGGAGGAGGCGGCCATGGAGGGCAGGAACTACCTCTACCTGCGCAACATAATCGAGGCATCCAGGCGCCTCGGCTACCTGTCGGACCACGAGTTCGGGGAATGGGAGGACATCCTGGTGATGAGGAACCTGGTCACCCACAACAACTCCGTGTCGGACAGGTCCAAGAGGTACGCCATAGGCAGCATAGCGATATCCATGAGGCCCAACAGGATGATGAAGGGCCCGATAAACACCTTCATAGTCCTGACGGACAGGATCATCTCCCTGTTCTACACCTGGCTGAGGTGCATCCACGAACGCTTCGCAGCGGGGTCCGGAGCATGAGCGGGGACCCCGGCACCCCGGAGGCGTGGAACAGGCTGTACTCCTCCCAGCCCCGCCCCTGGAGAGGGGTCGCGGAGGTCCCGCCCCTGCCGATACCCCCGGGCGGCCGCGTGCTGGACATCGGATGCGGCAACGGCAAGACCTCCGCCGCCCTCCTGGAGAGGGGCTACACGGTCGTGGGGGCGGATTTCTCGCAGGAGGCGGTCTCCGCCTGCCTGAGGCTGCTGGGGGGCAGGATGTCGGCCGTATGCTGCCGTTCGGATTCCCTCCCGTTCCTGGACGCATCCTTCGACGGCGCGACGCTGGTGCACCTGATGGAGCATCTGGACGACCGATCGGCCGAGAGGACGGCCTCCGAGGTCCGCAGGGTGCTCAGGCCCGGAGGCGCGGTGTTCGTGAGGTCATTCTCCCCCGAGGACATGAGGGCCGGCGGACCCCCGGTCAGGGGGAACGGCATACCCTACCGCTACCTGGGCCACGAGGAGGTGGTGTCCTTCTTCGCGGGGTTCGAGGTGCTGCGTGCCGGCACGGTCTCCGAGAGGACCCGCTTCGGGGCCGTCCGCTCCCGTTCCGAGTGCCTGCTCCGCAGACCCTGACCTCGGAAAATATTTAATCCATGTTCTCTAATCGGCATCCCATGAAGTGCCCGAAATGCGGCGAGGACAATCCCGAGGGGACCCTCTTCTGCGAGAAATGCGACTGGAGGATGGACCAGAGGTGTTCGAGGAAGATGGCCGTGCCCGCCCTGTACCTCTGCCTGCTGTCCGCGGCCGCGGGCATCTCGTCGGTCGCCCTCTATTCGGTGCTGACCTATGCGTCGGTCGCCCTCGGCATAGCGGGCATGGTGCTCAGCGGGTACTCCTTCACCCTGGCCAGGTTCTCCCAGGACATGCAGTCCAAGACCCCCGCCGTCGTGGCGGCCGCGGTCGGCATCGGGACATCCGTGGCCGGATTCCTTCTCGGGCTCTACGCCCTGCTCGGGTGAGACCTCTTGGCTGTATATCGGGGAAGATACATACTGCAGGGTCTCGACGACATACCTCCGCAGATGGAGGCGGATCTGGATCTGGCGTACGGGATATGCGAGACGCTCCGGACCGAATCCCCCTGCTCGTTGTGCGGCAGATGCTGCAGTCAGCCTTCCATAACGATCAGGGACGAGGAGGTGGACACGGTTGCCGCCGCCGCCGGCATCGAGATATACGATTTCGTGCTGAGTTATCTGGAGAGGACCGACGACGGGCGCTGGCTGTTCACCCGCACCGAGCCCTGCGCTTTCCTTGGGCCCGACAACACCTGCAGGATCTGGGGCGGCAGACCCGAGATCTGCCACGAGTTCCCGTACCTGGTGTCCAAGTTCATGAGCAGGGTTTATCTGGCGATTGTTAACCCGGATCACGACATACTGCCGGACCTCGTGTACATGGACGAGATCTGGCCCTGCACATCGGTGATAAAGGGGAGGGTGCCCGGCATGATCGAGGAGGCCCGCCGCAGGAGGGCGGAGGCTCAGGCACTGCCGGCCAGATGCCTCTTGAACACGTCCACGTAAAGCTCCGGGTCGATTATGTGGCCCGCCCCCGGTACACGGTACCTTCTGCATCCGGGAACCAGGTCCGTTATCCTGTCCCCCTCCTTGGGCTCGACCATTATGTCCTCCAGCCCGTGTATGTTCAGGGTGGGGGCGCGTATGTCCTTGGCCAGGTGCCTGCTGTCGAAGGTGTCCAGGGCCTTCATCTGCCGGTGGAGCCCCTCGGGGTCCCCGGCCACCGCCCGGACCCTGCACCCCGCCGCCTCCTTCTTGAGGAAGTACTCCTCCGTGAAGCAGAAAGCGTTGATCATGGCCCCGATGTAATGGGGATCCATCCCCTCCCTGCCCGCGTCGACGATGGCGTTCATCATGTAGCTGGAGCGGGCCGGGCGGCGGAGGTACGTGGAGACCAGCGTGAGGGTCCTGACGCGCTCCGGGAAGTACAGCGCCAGCCCCTGGGCGATGTGCCCGCCCATGGACCAACCGAGCACGTGGGCCCTGAAGATCCTGAGGTGGTCCATCAGCGCCACGACGTCCCGTATCAGGTCCATCTTGGTGAAGTCGCCCTGGTACTCGGTGCGTCCCGACCCGCGGTTGTCGAAGGTGACGACCATGTAGTCGTCGGAGAGCAGGGGAACCATCTTGTTCCAGAACTCCAGCGTCCCGCCGAATCCGGTGATGAGGACCACCGGGTCGCCTTCGCCAGCGACGCAGTAGTTCATCCTTATACCGTTCACATCCGCTATAGGCATGTTAGAATCCCGCGCCAAAATCAGGCAGGTCATACAAAAAGTTAATGATGACATCCGCGGATGGGTCCGCAGAGGGCACGGAGGATGGCGGCGGTGTTGCTGGCGGCTGCGGTTTTCGTGCTCACATACGTTCTGATAGCGGTCAGGCGCTTCCGTTCGGTGGATGTGCCGAGGGGCCTGGCCGCTCTGGCGGGCGCCGCCCTGATGCTCGTCCTCGGCATCGTCACCCCCGCGGAGGCCCTGGCCTCCGTGGACGTCGGCGTCCTGCTGCTTCTGGTGGGCATGATGATGCTGGTGGCGGGCCTGGAGTACTGCGGGCTCTTCAGCCTGATATCGGATATGCTGGTCAGGAGGGCCCGCTCCCGCCGCGGCCTCCTGGCGCTGGTGATGTGCGTGTCCGCGGCCCTGTCCGCGGTGGCCTTGAACGATGCGGTGGTGCTCCTGTTCACGCCGGTCGTCATAAGATGCTGCAGATCCATCGGCTGCACCCCCGTGCCGTATCTGGTGGGGACCATGGTGTCCGCCAACATAGGCAGCATGTGCACCATAGTCGGCAACCCCCAGAACGCTTACATAGCGTCCATGGCGGGGATAGACTTCGTCACCTTCTCCATGTACCTGGTCCCCGTGACCCTGGTCTGCATGCCCGTGGCCTTCGCCGTGGTTTACGCGGTGTTCAGGAAGAGGCTCGATGAGCCCTATCCCGCAGACGCTGTCTGCGGTGCCGCCTCGGACGGGAGGGCCGTGGACACCCCGCGCCTGAAGGCGGTAGCGGCGGTGTTCCTGGCGGCTCTGGCGCTGTTCGCGGCCTCCGGACCTCTGGGCATACCGATACACGTCGTGGCGGTATGCGCCGGGGCGGGCGCGCTGGCCGTGATAATGGCCGCATCGCCCCGCAACATCCTGTGGATGGCGGGCCGCATAGACTGGTCTGTCATACTCTTCTTCGCGGGGCTGTTCGTGCTGATGGCCGGCGTCACCCAGTCCGGTCTTCTGGAGGCGATAGCCTGCTCGTTCCCCGGTTTCCGCCCCGGAGAGACCCCTTCGCTCACAGGGGTGATGGTGTTCTCGGCCGTGCTCTCTAACCTGGTCAGCAACGTGCCCTCGGTCATGCTGATCGGCGGTATGATCCCCGCCGGCGGCACGGGCCTATGGATAGCCCTGGCCTCCTC
>Ga0123333_10001719_pt1 | contig 22948 bp, 19 predicted proteins | sample BioC12SIPDNA_3_FD_89957 | JGI IMG/M metagenome (GOLD analysis project Ga0123333, IMG submission 89957) | Anaerobic biogas reactor microbial communites from Washington, USA - Biogas_R2_B C12 SIP DNA | ecosystem: Engineered > Bioreactor > Anaerobic > Unclassified | place: Washington, USA... | reverse complement strand
GAGGTCGGCCTCCAGGCCGTTGCGCTCGCCGTCGACGATCCGGCGCTGCAGCCGCTCCTCCAGGGGCAGCGCCGCGAGCTCCTGCGCGCGCGTCTCGCGCTCGGAGGCCGCGTCGACTCCCTCGAACAGCTGCATGAGCTTCTGCAGCGGGTCGTAGCCCTCACGGCGCCGGTCGTGGATGAGGTCCAGGGCCGTGGTGACCTCCTCCTCGCTGAACCGCGCGATCGGCAGGATCTTCGACGCGTGCACGATCGCGGAGTCGAGGCCTGCCTTGACGGCCTCGGCCAGGAAGACCGAGTTCAGGACGACCCGCGCCGCCGGGCTCAGCCCGAACGAGACGTTGGAGACGCCGAGCGTGGTGTGGACGCCCGGGAACTCCTCCTTGATGCGTCGGATCGCCTCCATGGTTGCCATGGCGTCCTTGCGGAGGTCCTCGTCGCCGGTGGTGAGCGGGAACGTCAGGGCGTCGAAGATCAGGTCGCCGCGCTCCAGGCCGTAGCGGTCGACGGCGAGGTCGACGATGCGACGGGCGACGCGGAGCTTCCACTCGACGTCGCGGGCCTGGCCCTCCTCGTCGATCAGCAGGCAGATCACCGCCGCGCCGTAGTCGCGGGCGAGGGAGAACACCCGGTCGAGGCGGCTGCCGGGGGCCTCGCCGTCCTCGAGGTTGGCCGAGTTGAGGATCGCCCGGCCGCCGACGTGCTGGAGGCCGGCCTCCATGACCTCGGGCTCGGTCGAGTCGAGCACCAGCGGCGCGTTGGCCTGGGTGGCGAAGCGGCCGGCGATCTCGTCCATGTCGCCGGTGCCGTCGCGGCCGACGTAGTCGACGCACACGTCGAGGACGTGCGCACCCTCCTTGATCTGGGCGTTGGCCATGGCGACGGTGGTGTCCCAGTCGCCCTCGAGCATCGCCTCCCGGAACTTCTTCGAGCCGTTGGCGTTCGTGCGCTCGCCGATCATCAGGAACGAGGCGTCCTGCTCCAGCGGCACCGCGCTGTAGATCGACGTCACCGCGGCCTCGTGCTCGGGGGTGCGCGCCGCCGGCGTGAGCGACGGGGCCATCTCGGCGAGGAGGCGGATGAACTCGGGCGTCGTGCCGCAGCAGCCGCCGATGACCTGCACCCCGAACTCCTCGACGAAGCGGCGCTGGTGGTCGCGCAGCTCCTCGGCGGTGAGGTCGTAGTGCATGGCGCCGTCGACGACGGACGGCAGCCCGGCGTTGGGCAGGCAGGAGATCGGGCGGCGCGACGCGGCGGAGAGGTGCCGGAGGTGCTCGCTCATCTCGGCCGGGCCGGTGGCGCAGTTGAGCCCGATGACGTCGACCTTCAGCGGGTCGATCGCGGCGAGGGCGGCGCCGATCTCGCTGCCGAGGAGCATGCGGCCGGTGAGCTCCATCGTCACCTGGCACTGGATCGGGACCTCGCGGCCCTCGGCGGCCATCGCCCGGCGCGCGCCGTTGACCGCGGCCTTCACGGCCAGCAGGTCGAAGTGGGTCTCGAGGATGAACAGGTCGACGCCCCCCTCGAGCAGGCCCCGGCAGGCGACCTCGTAGGCGTCGCGCAGGTCCGCGAAGCGGATCTGGCCGAGGGAGGGGGCCTTGGTGCCCGGCCCGAGCGAGCCGGCGACGAAGCGCGGCTGGTCGGGCGTCGAGAAGCCGTCGGCCACCTCCCGGGCGATGCGGGCGTTGGCGACGCACAGCTCGTGGGCCCGCTCGGGGATGTCGTACTCGCCGAGCGGCACCCCGAAGGCGCCGAACGTGTTGGTCTCGACCACGTCGGCCCCGACCTCGAGGTAGGCGGTGTGCAGGGCGGCGACCACGTCGGGACGGGTCGCGCCGAGGATGTCGGTGCATCCTTCGAAGGCGGGGCCGCCGTAGTCGTCGAGGGACAGGTCCTGGGACTGGATCCAGGTGCCGGTGGCCCCGTCGAAGACGACGACCCGCTCGGCGACGACGTCGAGGTAGGAGCTGCGCATGCGGCCAGGGTATCGGTCGCCTCCTCCGGGCTCGCCTTCGTAGGTCCGGGGCCGGTCCCTCTCGACGACCCGGGGGCGGTGCGGGACCGGCGTTACGCTCGGCCGATGCGCATCATCGAGGCCGACCAGGTCGCCGACGTGAAGGCGGGGGAGATCCCGCGCCACGTCGGGGTGATCATGGACGGCAACGGCCGGTGGGCGCAGATGCGCGAGCTGACCCGCTCCGAGGGCCACGCCGCCGCCGAGCACGCCGTCAACGCCACCGTCGAGGCCTGCCTCGACCTCGGCATCGAGTGGTTGTCGGCCTACGCCTTCTCGACCGAGAACTGGAACCGCAGCGCCGAGGAGATCGGCTTCCTCATGCGCTTCGAGGAGTGGCTGCTGCGCAAGGAGCGCCGCGACGAGCTCCACGAGCAGGGCGTGCAGATCCGCTTCCTCGGCCAGATCGACGATCCTCGCATCCCCGACGAGTCCCGGGCCTGGCTCGACGACACGATGGAGCTGACCCGCGACAACGACCGCCTGATCCTCGCCATCGCGTTCAACTACGGAGGCCGGGCCGAGATCGTCGACGCCGCCCGACGCCTGATCGAGGCAGGGGTGTCGCCCGGGGAGGTCACCGAGGCCCGCCTCGCCGCCGAGATGTACGCGCCCGACATGCCCGACATCGACCTCGTCGTGCGCACCTCGAGCGAGCACCGCACGTCGAACTTCTTCCCGTGGCAGGCCACCTACGCCGAGCTGGTCTTCATGGACACGCTGTGGCCCGACTTCCGCGAGGGGCACCTCTACTCCGCGGTCGCCGAGTACCAGGCCCGCCGGCGCCGCATGGGGGCGGCGAGCGTCGCCGCCCTGGCGGCCCGAAGCGGGATCGGGCGCTGACCCTCGTTACGCTCGCGCCATGACCCCGGCGGATCTCGCTGCGCTCCTCGGGTTGCCCGACCTCGGCGCCGGTCTCGACGCCGTCGAGGCGCTCCTCGACCGGTCGTTGGAGGTCGAGCGGGAGGAGATCGAGCGGCCCGCCCGCCGGGTGGTGCTCGGGGGCGGCAAGCGCCTCCGGCCGTCGCTGTCGCTCGCCAGCGCCGCGGTCGCGACCGACCGCGCCGTGGTCGTCGACCCCGACGTGGTGGCGGGGGCGACCGCGGTCGAGCTGGTGCAGGCCGGCTCGCTCGTGCACGACGACATCATGGACGGCGCCGGTGAGCGCCGCGGCGTGCCCACCATCAACTCGGTCGAGGGGTCGAGCCAGGCGCTGATCGTCGGCGACTTCCTCCTCGCCCGCGCCGGGCTGCTGGCCGCGGGCGTCGGTGGCGAGGTCGCCGTCGCCTTGTCGCAGGCGATCGCGGACCTGTGCATCGGCCAGTCCGCCGAGGTCGCCACCCTGTTCGACGTCGACCGCGGCATCGACGCCTACCTGCGGTCGATCGAGGGCAAGACCGCCGCGCTGTTCCGGGCCGCGTGCGAGATCGGCGCCCTGTCCGTGCGGGTCGACGGCGAGGTCGTCGCCGGCCTCGCCGCCTACGGCACCGCGTTCGGCATGGCGTTCCAGATCGTCGACGACGTGCTCGACCTCGTCTCGACCGCCGAGGCCCTGGGCAAGCCGGTCGGCAACGACATCCGCGAGGGCGTCTACAGCCTCCCGCTGCTGCTCGCCCGCGACGGCGCCGACGGCGAGGCGCTCCGGGCCCGGCTCGGCCACGTTCCGACCGACGCAGACGTCGACCACGCCCTCACGCTGGTCCGGTCCTCCCAGGGGGTGGCCGCCGCCCTCGACCGGGCCCGCGCCTACAACGACGAGGCCGTCGCCGCCCTCGCCCCCGTCCCGGGCGGTCCGGTGCGCGACGGACTGGCCCGGCTGCCCGGCGCCTACCTCGACTGGGCGCTGGCCGACAAGGCCCCCGCACTGGTGGGCTGACCGCCCGACGCCCGTCCCGGACCGCACGCGATCCGGGTCGGTGGGGACGTGATCGGCCCGGCCGGCGGGTCGGTAGCCTCCGGGCGGTGAAGGTGTACACGCGGAAGGGCGACGACGGCACGACCGGTCTGCTGTACGGCGGCCGGGTGCCCAAGGACTCGGCTCGACCCGAGACCTACGGCCAGGTCGACGAGCTCCAGGCGTTCCTGGGCGTCGCCCGGGCCCACGCCGAGCCGGGAGGCGAGCTCGACCGGGTGCTCGTCGGCATCGAGCGCGACCTGTGGGTGCTGATGGCCGACCTCGCCACCGACGAGGCCAACCGCCACAAGCTCAGCCCCGGAGCGACGCTCACGACCGAGGAGATGGTCACCGCCCTCGAGCGCCTCATCGACGACGTCAGCGGACGCTTCGAGGCGCCCCGCGAGTTCGTCGTCCCCGGCGAGACCGTCGTCGCCGCCCACCTCGACGTCGCCCGCACCGTGTGCCGCCGCGCCGAGCGGGTCGCGGTGGCCCTCGCCCCCGAGAGCACCATCGGCCTCGCCTACCTCAACCGCCTGTCGGACCTGCTGTGGGTGCTCGCCCGCTGGCAGGAGGGAAGCTCCCTCACCGCCCGCTCGACCTGACCGTCCACCCCGACGCGTCGCCACCGGCCCGACACCGGTCCCGACGGGTACGTCGTCGGACCGATCGCCCCACCACCGGAAGGAACCCCGTGCCCCGCACCCCCGTCGTCCCCACCGCCTCCGCCCGGGTCCCCGCCCGCGTCGACCTCGTCGTCCACGGCGTGCGCTCCGACCGGACCGACGACGACCTCGCGCGCGCCGGGGTGCCCGCCGCGGCGGCCGAGGCCGCCGGCTTCACCGGCGCGCCAAAGCGCGCGTGGCTGGTGCCCGCGGCCGACGGCCCCGACCGGCTCCTCGTCGGGCTGGGCGCCGCCGCGGACGTCGACGCGAGCCGCCTGCGGGCCGCCGCCGGCACCGCCGGGCGCGTCGCGATCCGCCACGCCCGCATCGCCATCACGATCGGCGAGGAGACCGGCGTCGACGCCGACGTCGCCGCCGAGGCGGTCGCCGAGGGCTGGGCGCTCGGGGCCTACCGCTTCGAGGAGCTGAAGTCCGAGCCGAAGCCGTCCAAGGTCCGATCGGTCGTGATCGCCGGGGCGTCCGGTCGGCCGGGCAAGGCCGCGGTGGCCCGCGGCGCCGCCACCGCCGAGGCCGTCAACACGTCGCGCGATCTGGTCAACCGGCCCGGCTCGGTGCTCGAGCCGGCCGATCTCGCCGAGGCGATCAAGGTGATCGCGGCCGCCAGCGGCCTGAAGGCCAGGGTCGACGGTCCGGCGGCGCTCCGGCGCAAGGCGCTCGGCGGGGTGCTGGGCGTGTCGCAGGGGGCGTCGGCGGAGCCGCGCTTCGTCGAGCTGACCTACGTGCCGAAGGGCCGGGCCCGGGGCCACGTCGCCCTCGTCGGCAAGGGCGTCACGTTCGACACCGGGGGCTACTCGCTCAAGCCGTCCGACAGCATGAAGGGCATGAACGGCGACATGGGCGGGGCGGCCGCCGTCGTCGGCGCGATGAGCCTGCTGGCCGCGCGCCAGGCGCCGGTGAAGGTCACCGGGTACCTGCCGCTCGTCGAGAACATGATCGGCCCCGACGCCATCACCGTCGGCGACGTGATCACCATCCGGGGCGGCACCACCGTCGAGGTGCTGAACACCGACGCCGAGGGCCGCCTGATCCTGGCCGACGGTCTGCGCCTGGCGTCGGAGGCCAAGCCCGACGCCATCGTCGACCTGGCGACGCTCACCGGCGCGTGCATGGCCGCGCTCGGGCCCCGCACGGCCGGGCTCTTCGGCACCGACCCGGCGCTGGTCGACCGGGTGCGCGGGGCCGCCGACGCGGCGGGGGAGGCGGTGTGGCCGATGCCGATGCTCCAGCACCTGCGCCCCGGGCTCGACTCCGACATCGCCGACATCCGCAACATCGGGGGCGGCCGCCTCGCCGGCGCGTCGGTCGCCGCCCTGTTCCTCGCCCACTTCGTCGACGACGGCATCCCGTGGGCGCACCTCGACATCGCCGGACCGTCGTGGATCACCGACGGCGCCGACGGCGAGGTCCCCAAGCTCGGCACCGGCTTCGGCGTCCGCCTCCTCGCCGACCTCCTGGAGCGCTGGGAGCCCCTCACCCCCTGACGGTCCCCGATCCCCGAACTGGCGCGCGGATCCCGCCGCCCCGGGCGGGAAACACGCGCCACTTCGGGGAACTAGCGGGTCGGGGGCGGGACCGGGGTCGCGGTGGCGTCGAGGGCGGCGGCGATGCCGGCGACGTCGTGGGCGACGTGGCGCCGCGAGCGCCAGCGCGACAGGCGCAGCAGCGGTTGGAGCAGGCGACCTCTCCGGGCGACGCCCTCGACGTGGACGTACCGGGTGCGGGACGGGTCGCCCGGCTCGGGCGCGGCCGCCATCGCCACGACGTAGAAGTTCGGCTGGCTGACCATCCAGCACCAGCCGACCTCGAGATCGATCTCGAAGCGCATCGGGAGCCCGCCGACCCGCCAGGGCGACCTCGTCCTCGCGGTGAGTCGGTGGCCGTCGCGGCGCGTGATCCGCAGGTCGGCCACGTCGCGGTCGAAGGTCGGCACCGACCGTTCGAGGTCGGCGATGAAGGCCCACACCTCGTCGATCGGCCGGTCGATCACCACCTCGTGGACGACCGCTCCCGGCAGCCCGACCGCCAGCGCGCGGCCGCGGGCCGGCGGATCGAGCGTGGCCACCGGCCAGCGGTCGCCCGCGGCCGCCGCGTCCAGATCGGTCCAGGTCGTCATGCGGTCCACCTCTCTCGGAACGCCGCCCGGGCGCGGTGCAGCCGGGACTTGACGGTGCCGCGGGCCACCTGGAGCGCCTCGGCCATCTCCAACTCGTCGAGGCCGTCGAGGTGGCGCATCACCAGCACCGCCCGCTGGTCGGGCTCCAGCGACTCGAGCACCGCCCGGACCTCGACCGCGGTCGAGCCGTCGCCGACCACCCGCCGGGGATCGAGGCCCGCGGGATCGACCCCCGCCAGGTCGACCGGCACGTCGCGCCCATGGGTCGCCGCCCGCACCGCCTCGCGCACGGCGATGCGACGGGCCCAGCCCCGCAGCGCGGCCGGCTCCCGGAGCGAGCCCAGGTGGCGGGCGACGTTCACCATCGTCTCCTGGAGAGCGTCGTCGCCAGCCTGGAGGGCGATGGCCCCGCATATGCGCCCGAGGTACGGCGCCAGGTCGCGCAGCACCTCCTCCAGGGCGGCCGGGTCGCCGCGCTGGGCCCGGCGGATCGTGGCGTCGTCCACAGTGACAAGAGGCGCGGAACCTCCCGGAGGTTCCGCGCCTCTTGTGGGTCGGACGACGGCCACGAGAGGAGCCTGACATGACACGACACGACGAGGTGACGGTGATCGGCGGAGGACTGGCCGGGCTGATCGCCGCGGTCGAGGTGGCCGAGGCGGGGGTCCCGGTGCGCCTGCTGGAGGCCCGTCGGCGCCTCGGCGGGCGGGCGACGTCGACCCCCGGCGCGTGGTCGGCGAACCTCGGCCCGCACGCCCTCTACGCGGGGACGGGGCTGTGGACCTGGCTCCGCGGCCGCGGCCTCGACGGCGGGGCGCGGCGCCCGAGCCCCACCGGCGTCCGCTGGCGGTGGCGCGGCGCGGCCCGATCGACGCCGCCCGCCGCCCTGCTGCGCCCCGGCCTGGTGCGCGGCCCGGTACCGGTGGAGGTCGACCTGCGCACGTGGGCCACCGACCGGTGGGGGCCCGGCACCGCGGACGCCGTCGCCGGGTTGGCCGGGCCGCTCACCTTCGACGCCGATCCCGGGCGGCTCTCGGCCGCGTTCGTGGTCGAGCGGGTGCGGCGCGTGCTGCTGCACCCGCGACCGACCGCCCGCTACGTGCCCGGCGGGTGGTCGACGATGGTCGGGGGCCTCGCCGACCACGCCCGGCGCTCGGGAGTCAGGATCGAGCTCGATGCCGCGGTCGACGCCGCCGTGCTCGACGGGCTGCGGTCCGCCGGTCCGGTCGTCCTGGCCGTCGAGCCGGGCGCGGCCCGTCGTCTGCTCGGCGAGGACGAGGTCGGGCCGGGCGCCGGTCGGCGCGTCGCCCTGCTCGACGTGGGCCTGCGGGCCGCCCGCGACCCGTACGTGGTGCTGGACCTCGACGAGGCGATCTTCTGGACCCGGCCCAGCGCGGTGCTCGACGACCTCGCGCCCGCCGGATCGGACCTGCTCCAGCTCAGCGGCGGGCTCCGGTCGGGGGAGATCCTCGACGACGGCGAGCGTCGCCTGGAGCGGGTGATCGACGCGTTCGCACCGGGCTGGCGGGACCGGGTCGAGTGGCGCCGCCGGGCGGTCGTCAAGGAGGCGACCGGTGCGGTCGACCTCCCCGGCCGGACCTGGCGGGACCGTCCGGCGATCGACCGGGGCGACGGGCTCTGGCTGGCGGGGGACTGGGTCGCCGCCCCCGGCCACCTCGCCGAGGTGTCGTGGTCGAGCGCGGTGACCGCCGCCGCGGCCGCCGTCACCGCCCTCCGCACCGCCCGTCCTCCCGCCCGCTCCGCCCGCCGCCCCGCCCTCCGCCCGGTGTGACCGCACCCCCTCCTCCGTAGTGGCGCGCGGTTCCCGCCGTGGGGGGCGGGAAACGCGCGCCGGTTCGGGGAGGGAAGGGGGGCGTCAGGCGGCGTCGCCGCCGAGGTCGAGTGGGTGGGCGGTGTCCAGCGGCGGGGCGCTGTCGAGCGGAGCGGCGGATCCCGGAGCCCGGGTGAGTCGGCCGTCGGCGTGGACCCGGTGGGCCCAGACGGCCGCCTCCCGGGCGACGGCCGGGTGGATGCCGAAGCGGTGGAGGCGCTGCTCGGTCGAGGGGATGTCCTCCCCGAGGTCGGCGAGGGCGATCGCGACCCGGCGGGCCCGGCGGCGCTGCGCGTCGAGCGTGCCGGCGTCGCGCTCGACCTCGCACCAGCGGCGGTGCTCCGCCCGCAGCGCGACCGGGAGGCGGTCGGCCTGCGAGCGGGTGAGCGGCGGGATCGTCCGGCGCACGGCCAGCGCGGCGTCGAAGCCCGGTCGGGAGAGGCCGAACTGGCGGGTGCGGTGGAGGGCCCGGACGATCGGGCTGTGCCGGCCCTTGCCCCGTCCGAGGCCCATGGCGGCGGAGGTGGCCGTGAGGTCGAGCTCGATCGGTCCGCCCGCGGCCTCGATGCGGGCATCGATCAGCCGGACGAGCCAGGTCGTCGAGGGCCCCAGGACCGGAAGCCAGAACCGCTCCACGTAGGTGCTCCTCGGTGCGTGGCCGAGCGAGTCGACGACCGGGTCGGTCCAGGGCTCGATGGTGAGGGTGGGGGTGGTCAGGTCGAGGGCGGTCACGGGTCGCTCCCGGGGATGGGGGATGGGGGAGGGGGAAGCGCCGCCCCGAACGGTCAAGGCGTTTCGTGTACTTTCATGTATTCACGTCCCGCCGTCAAGGGGTCCCGGCGGGTACGTTCGGCGGGATGGACGACGAGGTGACTACCGACGAGCGCGAGGGCCTCGAGCACCGGGCCTGGCTGCACGCGGACGAGGTCGACGTCGACGCGGCCGAGGCGGAGGTCCGGGCCTGGATCGCCGGGGCCGAGCGGGTCTGCGTCCTGACCGGCGCCGGGATCTCCACCGACAGCGGCATCGCCGACTTCCGCGGCCGCAACGGCGTGTGGACCCGGAACCCGGCGGCCGAGAAGGCGAGCACGCTCGACCACTACCTCTCCTCGACCGAGGTGCGGGCGCTGGCGTGGGCCCGCCGCGCCGAATCGAGCGCCTGGCGGGCCCGGCCCAACGCCGGCCACGACGCTCTGGTCGCCCTCCAGGCCCAGGGGCGCCTCGACGTGCTCGTCACCCAGAACACCGACGGCCTCCACCTCATCGCCGGCATCGACCCCGAGCGGCTGGTCGAGGTCCACGGCACGATGCGCACCGTCGGATGCCTGGCGTGCCCGTACTCGGCGCCGACCGAGGAGGTGCTCGCCCGGGTGGCTGCGGGCGAGCCCGACCCGCCCTGCCCCCGCTGCGGGGGGATCCTCAAGACCGACACGATCCTGTTCGGCGAGGCGCTCCGCCCGCCCGACCTCGAGACGGCCGACGCCGCCGCCCGGCGCGGCGACGTGCTGCTGGCCGTCGGCTCGACGCTGTCGGTCTACCCGGTCGCCGCCATGGTCGGCATCGCGGCCCGGGCCGGCGCCCGGGTGGTGATCGTCAACGGCGGCCCGACCGACGCCGACGCCCTCGCCGACGCGGTCATCCGCGGTTCGATCAGCGACATCCTCCCCGCGATCATCGGCCCGCCCTGACGACGGGTGGAACCCGGTACCGGGGTGTCGTCAGGAGGCGAGGGCGGCGGCCAGGCGGTCGAGACGGGCCGGGAGCGACGGCAGGAGCCGTGCCGCCAGCCGGGTCTCGGGGGAGTCGAGGCCGTCGAGGCGCTCCTCGGCCTTCCACAGCGCGTAGTGGATCGTGTGGGCCGCGAACGCCACCGGCTCGGGCCGACCGCCGTAGCCCTCCCACCAGGAGTCCGGGGTGGGACCGATGTCCGCGTAGCGCTGCACCGACGCGCGGACGTGGTCGTACGCGGGATCGGCCACCCAGGCGAACTCCCAGTCGAGCCAGGCGCGGAACGCCCAGCCGCCCGTGCCGTCGCGGGCGATCAGGGCGTTCCACGGGTTGCTGTCGCCGTGGCCCAGGCCGGACGGCGCCCGCCCGAGCCTCGCCTCGAGGGCGGGCGCGAGCGCCTCGACCCGGGCGGGGTCGAGCACGCCGTCGCCCGTCCCGTGGAGACGGCGGGCGTGGGCCGCGGTCCGGTGCACGATCCAGGCGGCGAAGGTCCCCTCGTCGAACGCGACCAGGCCGTCGGCCGACAGGAATCCCTCGCCGACGACGCCGGGGTCGACCCCGTGGGCGGTCCGCAGGGCCGCGCCGGCGCCGCGCCAGGCGTCGGTGAGGTCCTCCCGGGGCTCGCGGGCGGCCACGGTGCCGAGCAGCTCGCCGTCGATCCACTCGACCAGCGCACCTGACACCGGGGGAGCGGGCGAGGCGGGCGCACCCTCGACGTCGATTTCGGCGTCGGTCTCGGCGTCGACGTCGGCGACGGCGAGGAAGCGGGCGACGGGCACCCCGGCGGCTGCCAGCCGGGTCGACCAGGCGACCTCCTTGGCCCGGCGGTCGAACCGGGGCTCGCCGCCGAAGGGCCATCCGTAGACCCGGACCGCGAACCACCGGCCCGACCCGGTCTCGATCGCGGTGGTCGTGTTGACCCGGCCCGCCGACGCCACCCCCCGGTACGACCAGGATCCCGCCACGCCGGCCTCCCGCAGCAGGGCATCGACCAATCGCGCCGGGGCCCGGACCTTGCCGATCGCTTCGCCGCCGAACACCGGGTGCGACGGTAGCGGCGCCCGCCGCCGTGCGGACCGCGCCCGGACCTGGGCTCCGAACCCGCGCCGCGCGCGCCCACCGCGTCGCGCATCGCTGCCCGCCCGGCGGTCCTGGCGGATGGTCGTGTTCGAGGGACCCGGCGTGTGGGAACACCGCGCCTGGCCCGATTGTTGAGCGACTCGGTAGGGTTTTGCGTTCCGCGACGACGAGGAAGGACCGACATGCCGAGCTTCCGGGAGATGCTGGCCGAGGCCAAGGCCCAGATCCGCGAGGTGACGCCCGAGGAGGCCGACGAGATGCGTCGTCAGCCCGGCGCGGTGGTCCTCGACGTGCGCGAGGCCGACGAGTACGAGCAGGGCGCCGTCCCGGGGGCGGTGTTCCTGCCCCGCGGCACGATGGAGACCAGCATCGAGAACCGCATCCCCGACAAGGACACGCCGTTGATCGTGCAGTGCGCGGGCGGCGTCCGGTCGGCGCTGGCGGTCAAGAGCCTCCAGGAGCTCGGCTACACCAACGCCGTCTCGATGATCGGCGGCTTCAACCGCTGGAAGGACGAGGGCCGCGAGTGGTCGACGCCGCAGACCCTCAGCCCCGACCAGCGCAACCGCTACAAGCGGCACCTGCTGCTGCCCGAGGTGGGCGAGGAGGGCCAGCAGAAGCTGCTCGCCTCCAAGGTGCTGTTCCTCGGCGCGGGCGGCCTCGGCTCGCCCGCCGCGCTGTACCTCGCCGCCGCGGGCGTGGGCACGATCGGCATCATCGACATGGACGTCGTCGACGACTCGAACCTCCAGCGCCAGATCCTGCACAACCTCGAGCGCATCGGCGACCGCAAGGTCGACTCGGCCAAGAAGACGCTGACCCTGCTCAACCCCGACGTGAACGTCGTGACCTACGACGTGCGGCTCGGTGCCGACAACGTGCTCGACGTGCTGTCGGGCCCCGACGGCAACGGGTGGGACGTCATCCTCGACGGCACCGACAACTTCCCGACCCGGTTCCTCGTCAACGACGCGTCGGTGAAGCTCGGCATCCCGGTCGTGCACGGGTCGATCTTCCGGTTCGAGGGGATGGTGACCGTCTTCGACCCCAAGGACGGCCCCACCTACCGCGACATGGTCCCCGAGCCGCCGCCGGCCGAGATGGCGCCGTCGTGCGCCGAGGCCGGCGTGCTCGGCGTGCTGCCCGGCATCGTCGGGTCGATCCAGGCGATCGAGACGATCAAGCTGCTGCTCGACCTGGGCGACTCGCTCCGGGGCCGCCTGCTCGCCTACGACGCGCTGGAGACGACGTTCCGCGAGTACAAGGTGCAGGTCGATCCGGCCAACGAGATCACCTGGGCGAACCGTGACCGCATCCAGATCGCCGAGGTCACCGGCCTCTGCGCCCCGCTGCCCCTCGCCCCTCCCGCCGCCTGAACGGCACCCCGCCGAAAACCACACGAGGTGCCAAACCGCTCGGCCTCCAGGCACCTCGTGTGGTCTTCGCGTTGGAGGTGGGTGATCACGCCGGCGCGACGGCCAACACCCGTTCCTGTTCGACCAGCGTGTCGGGGCGGTGGGTCAGGGTCGGGCGCAGCACGTTCGACTCGGTGCGCACCGAGACGGTGGGTGGGCCGGAGCCGACCCGTTCCAGCAGGGCCGGGTCGGTGCCCACCAGCCACAGGGTGCGCCCCTCGGCCTCCCATCCGGCCCTGACCCGCGCGACCATGTCGGGTGGCGGCACACCGTCGGCGGTCATGACGGTGGCGGCGGGCCGGTCGCACACGGTCGCGAAGGCGCGGGTGGTGGTCCGCTGCGTGTCGCCGATCCCGAGGAGCACGGCGTCGTCGGGCAGGACCCGACACAGCTCGCCGACCTGGGCGGCCATGTCGTCGTAGACCTGGAAGCGCCACACGGGCGCGGTCGCCGCGAGCGGACCGCCGACGACGGCGACGACGAGCGCGGCGACCGCCGCCGCCCGGGCCGGTCGCCACCGGGTCGTCAGCCATCGGGCCGGTGGCCATCGCGCCGCTCGCACGCGGGCCGGTACCGGTTGCCGGGCGACGCTGGCGATCGTCCACGCGGCGAGCAGGATCAGCAGGGGGAACACCACCGGCAGGTAGCGCCGGGTGGCCCACAGGTGGTCGGGATAGATCGACGGTCGGTAGAGGTACAGCACGAGCGGCGGCACGAGGGTCGCGAGCACCAGCGCCTCGGGCCCCGGCCGGCCCGCGACAACCCGGCGGGTGCAGGCGGCGAGACCCACCACGGCGGTGGCCAGCCCGAACGGACCGAGGTACCAGGCGAGCCACACCGCGGAGGACTCGTCGTAGGAGCGGGACGGGTCGACGTCGAGGCCGTCGCGCCGCTGGATCGACTCGACGAGCGCCGAGGCGCCGAGGCTGCGCGCCTCCTGGACGTGCGGTCGCACCCACACCAGGAGCCCGAAGGCGACGACGATCGCCACCGCACCCACCGTCCCGACCCGCGACCGGTGGCGACGCCAGCGCGCCGGTGCGCGATCGAGGCGTGGGGCGACCGCCCACCACGCGGCGACGCCGATCGCGGTCGCCGCCAGCAGCGCGCCGACCGCCCGCAGCTCGGACGCGTGCGCCTCCAGGTAGGGCATGGCGTTCCGTCGACCGGCGAGCAGTGCGAGCGCGATCCCCGGCCCGATCCCGGCCGCCAGCCCGCCCAGCACGGCGCGGCGGCGGGCCCGCTCGGACGGTGGCGTCGGCGCGGGTCCCGATCGCACCCCGCCGGCCCACAGCCCGACGAAGCCGACGACCCCTGCGACGGCCAGCCCGGCGTCGATCCGGGTCATCATCACCGTGCCGAGCAGCGCGCCGGGTGCCAGCGCGCGGAGGCCGGCGGCGCTCGGCGTGGGCGGGGTGACGTCGCCCACGTCGGGCCGGACTATCGCCAGGAGGAGCCACAGCGCGGCCAGCAACGCCGGTGTCAGCAGGATCTCGCTCAGGTGGTCCCGCGAGGCGTAGGCGAAGGGCAGCAGGCACGCGAGGGCGACCCCCGCGACGAGCGCCGGCGCCGGCCCGACGACCCGGCGGGCGAGGGCGAGGAACGCGAGCAGCATCGCTCCCCCCAGCAGGGCCGGTACCCGCAGCAGCGCGGCCTCGCCGCCGATCCACGACGCGGCGGCGGCCGCCGCCGGAAGCAGGTGCAGCCCCTGGAACCCGTAGCTCCCGTCGTCGAGCGCGAACATGCCCGGTCCGCCCTGGGCGAGGTCGGCCTCGCCGGCGAAGCCGCCCTCGGCGCGGTCCACCCGCGGCGAGCCGTGGTCGCCGAGCACGTAGGCGGCGTGCAGGTAGGCGGCCGGGTCCCGGTCGAGTCGGAGGTGCTCGTTGGCGTGGGCGGCGTTGACCGCGGTGGCGGTCGCCGCGATCGCGGCGGCGGCCAGCCAGAACCAGATCGGATCGGCGGCCCGCCGGGGGACCGGGCCGCGGTCGACGCCGACGACGGCCAGTCCCCCGCCCAGGAGGATCGTCCCGAGGCCGACCGGCAGGGGGCCGAACCGGCCCGCCGCCAGCGCCGCCACCGAGCTGAACGCGAAGCCCGCCCCGAGGCAGGCGAGGACCGCCAGCCACCGCTCGGGCCGCGACCACCACGGTCGGAGGCGGGCCCCGGCGTCGGCGTCGGCCACGGAGGATCCGGCGGCCTCGGTCACGGGCGCCGACGTTACGCCGCCGAGCCCCCGCGCCCGCCGTCCGTAGGTGGGCCATCTCGCTTCTTGGCGCGTGGGCGGTCACGGGTGGCCGCTGGCGCGCGGAGAACGGATTCGACCGGTGCCCGTGTCGCTTCTTGGCGCGTGGGCGGTCACGGGTGGCCGCTGGCGCGCGGAGAACGGATTCGCCCGGTGGAGGGAACGCCCCACCGGGAACGGCGGCCGGTCGCGGGCGGGCGGCGCCGCCGACCTAGGTTCGCGCCGATGGATCCGCTCCCCGACCCCCGACCCGGGCTCCCCGGTGTCGGCGCCGCGCCCGGCGGACGGAAGCGGCTGATCGCCCAGGTCACGACCGTCGTCGGCATCGTCATCGGCCTCGCCGCCTGCGTGTTCGTCGGCAACGAGCTGCGCTCGGAGTGGTCGCGGGTCGAGGATTCCCTCCGTGAGGCGTCCCCCGCCTGGATGTTCGTCGGCCTGGTCCTCTGCTCGGCCGGTATGGCGTTCATGGGCTGGGGCTGGACCGACGTGCTCCGGGTGCTGGGCGTCCGGGTCGATCGGGCCCGGGTCGTCGCGTGGTACTTCGTCGGCGAGCTGGGCAAGTACGTGCCGGGGGGTGTGTGGCCGGTGCTCGGGCGGGGGGAGCTGGCCCGCCGCGGCGGTGTCCCGGGGCCGGTCGCCTACGCCAGCACCGCCCTGTCGCTGGTCACCCTCTACCTCGCCGGCATGGTCGTGGCGGTCGTCCTCCTGCCGTTCGCGCTCGGCGGCCAGGGCCCCGGGGCGGTCGCGGCGGTGCTGGCCCTCCTGCCCTTCGGCCTCGCCGCCCTCCACCCCCGGGTGCTCAACCCGCTGCTCGACCTGGCCCGGCGCCTGACGCGGCGGCCGCTCGCGATGGAGGTGCCGGACTGGCACGACTCGGTCGCCGTCGTGCTGCGTTACGTCCCGTCGTGGATCGGCAACGCGGCCGGCACCGTGGCGGTGGCCCAGGCGGTGGCGCCGGGGGAGAGCGGCGTGGCCCGGATCGCCTTCGCCGCCATCCTGAGCTGGGTCGCCGGCCTGCTCGCCGTCCCGGTCCCCGCGGGGGCGGGGGTGCGCGAGACCGTCTTCATCGCCACCTCCGGCCTGCCGAGCGAGCTGGGCGCGACCGTGGCCGTCGCCGCCCGGGTGCTATTCATCATCGCCGACGCCGGGGGTGCCGCCCTCGGCGCGGCGTACCTCCGCCGGGTCGCTCGGCGGGGCCCGGTCGTCGGTCATGCGCCGGGGGTCTCGGCCCCCGACGACGTCCCGCTCGGGCCGGCCTAGCCGATCGATCGCCAGCCCGATGGCCCGGACCCGCCGATCGCGGACTCCGGCGGGCCGCGGTCACCTGACGCGGCCGGGCCACCCGGTCGACCCCTAGTCGATGGGCCGCTTCGCCGGCGCCCCGCCGCGGGGATGGGTCGGGAACCGGCGCGTCGGCGGGGGAGCCTGGTTGGCGGCGACGATCTGGAGGATGAACGGGCGGGCGTCGGGGTGGTCGGCGAGGTCGCGCCGCAGGTAGATGCACTCGCCCTGGTCGAGGGTCGTCAGCCCGAAGTACAGGTCGTGGGTGGGATCGAGCAGTCGGACGATCGATCGGCGGAGCTCACGCTGCCCGTACTCGACGTAGACGACCTTCACGGTCGGCAGGAGGTGCCGGAGGCTGTGGAGCACCTCGTACTCGCAGCCCTCGACGTCGACCTTGAGCACGTCGATGCGGTCGATGCCGTTCTCGGCGGCCCAGGCGCCCGCGGCACGGAGGGTGATGGTCTCCTCGGTGCCGTCGTGCCACTCGGCGCGGTGGATCGAGGACGATCCGGAGTCGTCACGACCGTGGTGGAGGGTGGCGACGCCGTCGCGTGCGGCCAGTCCCACGGGGTGCACGACCACGTTCGGCAGCCGGCTGGTGTTGCGCACCAGGCTCTCGAGCGATTCGCGGGCGGGTTCGACGGCGTGGATCGTCGCGTCGGGATGCCGCTGGGCGAAGTACACCGACGTCGCGCCGACGTTGGCGCCCGCGTCGACCACGACGCGGACGTCGTCGACGAACGGCAGGGCCGGGTAGGTGCGGCCCTCGAGGATCTCCTCGCAGACGCGCCACGAGAGGAAGCCCCGCCCGTACTCGAACGGAGCCTCGGCGGGGTCGGCCCGGTCGACGTCGGCGGTCACCGAGCGATCATACGCAGCTACTCGCCGTGGGCGGTGTCACGGGTCCCGCCGGGCGGATGGGGAGGACGGCGGTGGAGCAGGGCGGTCGAGGAGAGTGGGTAGGGTGCCGCCCATGTCGCTGGGGACCACCGCGAGCGGCGGCGGGCCGGTGATCGCCCTGCGCCCGCTCGGCGTCGGCGAGGCGCTCGATGCCGCGTTGAAGGTCTACCGGGCCCGGGCCCGCGACATGATCGTCGCCACCGCGCTGGTGACGGTGCCGGCCATCGTGCTCCAGGTGCTCGTCCAGATCTCCGCCGGTGACCCGCAGCAGGTCACGGGCACCGACGAGGTCACCGGCCTCCCGACGATCGACGGCACCGCCTTCGCCACCTACCTCGGTGGACTGCTGGTCTCGACCCTGTTGGTGGTCGTCGCGAACAACCTCGCGTTGGCGGGGACCACCCGTCTGTCGCTCGGCGCCTACCTCGGCGACCGCCCCGGGTGGGGTGCCTCGCTCCGGTTCGCGTGGCGGAGGATCGTCCCGCTCACGGCCGTGCTGGTGGTGACGACCGTCGGCATGCTGGCGGGCCTGGTGCTGTGCATCGCGCCGGCGTTGTGGCTCCAGGGGATCTGGGCGGTCGCGGTGCCGGTGCTGCTCACCGAGGACCGCGGTGCGATCGACTCGCTGCGGCGGTCCCAGGAACTGGTGCGCGGCCGGTTCTGGCCGGTCCTCGGCACGATCCTCGCCGGTGGACTGCTGGCGTCGGTCCTCCAGGGCGTCCTGGTGGGTCCGACGCTCATCCTCACGTTCGTCGGCGCGTCGTTCCTCGTCACTTCGATCCTCACCGGCCTGGCCCAGATCGTGGGCGTCGCCCTCACCACACCGTTCGTCGCCGCCCTCACGGCGGTCGTGTACGTCGACCTGCGCGTCCGCAAGGAGGGCTTCGACCTCGAGCTGCTGGCCCGGGGTGTGGGGGTCGACCCCGGTGTGGAGACCGCGCCGTCGGGCCCGACCGGCCCGGTCACGGCGCTGGCGAACCCACCGGTACCGGCCCGCCCGGACGCTGGGCCGGTCGCGCCGCCCGGCGGCTGGGGCGCACCCGCGCCGTCGCCGTCCGGGCCGCGAGCGGTACCCGCGACCCCGACCGCCGAGGCCGACGGGTCCGGTGGCTGAGGTCGATCCGGACGAGGCGAGGCGCGCCGCGCGCGAGGTCCTGGCCGAGGACCGTTTCCGGTCGCGCGACGTTCCCCGACCGCTTCGCGGGGTCCTCGAGTGGATCGGGCGGCGGCTCCAGGACGCGGGGGACGTCGTGGCCGAGCTGCTGTCGACCCCGGCCGGCGTCGCGGTGAGCGTCACGGTCGTCGGGGTGCTCGGCGCGCTGGTTGCGACCGCCACGGTCCGGCGACGGAACCGCTTGGTCGCCGTCGAGGCGGCCGAGCGGGCCGAGTCCGGTCCCGACCCGCGCGCCCTCGACGAGGCCGCGACCCGGGCCGAGGCCGGGGCCGACTTCGCGGCGGCGGTGCGCCTCCGCTTCCGGGCCGGGTTGATCCGGCTCGGCCGGAGCGGCCAGGTCGACGCCCCCGACCGGGCGACCACGGGCGCGCTGGTGGCCGAGATCGATCGACCGGGGTTCACCGATCTGGCGGCCACGTTCGACGCCGTGGCGTACGGGGGCCGTCCGGCGTCGGCCGACGACGCCCGGGCGGCGCGCGAGGGCTGGCCCCGGGTGCTCGCCGGTCGGGACGGGGGCTCCCCTTGACCGGGGCACCGCCGGTCGCACGGGCCTTCGACGCCGGGGCGTCGTCGGGCGATCTGGACGTCGTCGACGTCGAGCCGGAGCCCCGGGGCGACGCCGCGGCCGGGACCGCCCTCGCCCGGTGGTGGCGACGGAGCGGAACGTTCGGCCGGATGCTCGCGGTCGTCGCCGCGCTCGTGGTCGGGGTGAACGCGCTGCTGGTCGGCCTGGACGCCGCTATCGGGGGTGAGCCGGGCGGGCCGGACGGATCGAGCTACGCGACCGGCGCATCGGGCGTGGCCGCCTGGGCCGAGGTTCTCGCCCGGCGCGACGTCGAGGTCGACCGGCTGCGGGCGCCGATCGCCGATTCCGACCTTCCCTCCGGGGCGACCGTCGTGCTCGTCGAACCGGCGACGACTCCTTCCGAGGCTGACCTCGCCGTGCTCGGGGCGCACCTCCGCGGCGGCGGTCGGCTGGTGGCCGTCGGTCGGGCCGCGTCCGACGCGGTGACCGCCCTGACCGGCGTCGACCTCGGGTGGTCGACCGGCGGTGGCGACGCCGCGGTCGAACCCGGGGCCCTCGGCGGCGCCCGCACCCTGCGACCCGGTGGGTTCGGGCGCTTCGTCGCGCCGGGCCCGGGTGACGTCCTGGCCGCGGACGACGAGGCGGCGGCGGTGGTCGCGCTCGGCCCCGTCGTCGCCGTCGCCGACCTGTCCGTCGTGTCCAACCAGGGCATCGGCGAGGCCGACAACGCCGCCGCGGCCATAGCGCTCGTGGGCGACGGCCCCGTCGTGTTCGTCGAGGACCTGCACGGCTACGGCGAGGTCACCGGCCTCGCCGCCCTGCCGACCCCGTGGAAGCGGGCGGGCCTGGCGTTCGCCGTGGTCGCCCTGCTCGGCCTGTGGAGCGCCGGCACGCGCCTCGGCCCACCCGAACGCCCCCGCCGAGCCCTCGCGCCGCCCCGCCGGGCCTACGTCACCGCCGTCGCCGCGGCCCTGTCACGAACCGGATCCCCACCCCCCGAGGAGGCCCCCCGTGGACCCATCCGCCCCTGAAGCCGGAACGATCGCGGCGGTGCGCCGCCGCCTGGGCGCCGCCGTCGCGCCGGTGGTCGTCGGCGCCGACGCCGTGCTCGACGGCCTCGTCGTGGCCCTCGCCGCCGGCGGTCACGTGCTGATCGAGGGCGTGCCGGGCACCGCCAAGACGCTCGTCGCCGACGCCGCGTCGCGGGCGTTGGGGGCCCGGTTCCGGCGCGTGCAGTTCACGCCCGACATGCTCCCGTCGGACCTGACCGGCACGATGACGCTCCGCGACGGCGACCTGGCGTTCCGCCCCGGGCCGGTGTTCACCAACGTCCTGCTCGCCGACGAGATCAACCGCACGCCTCCCAAGACCCAGGCCGCCCTCCTGGAGGCGATGGGTGAGGGGCAGGTCACCGTCGACGGTACGCCCCGCCGCCTCGCCGACCCGTTCCTCGTGGTCGCCACCCAGAACCCGATCGAGTACGAGGGCACCTACCCCCTGCCGGAGGCCCAGCTCGACCGCTTCCTCGTGAAGGTCGACGTCGGCTACCCCGACGAGGAGACCGAGGCGGCGATGCTGGGGCTCGCCCGGCGCGGCCTGGCCCCCGCCGCGCTCGACGCGGTGGCACCGATCGTGGAGGCCGATGCCGCGGGGGAGACGATCGCCGCCGTCGCCGAGCTGGTCGGGCGCATGCGCGACGAGCTCGACGCCACCACCGTCACCGACGACGTCGCCCGGTACCTGCTCGCCGTCGTGCGTCGCACCCGCGAGCTGCCGAGCGTCGAGGTCGGCGCCAGCCCCCGGGCCGCGGTCCACCTGCTGGCCGCCTCGCGAGGGACCGCCCGGCTGGCCGGACGGGCCTACGTGACGCCCGACGACGTGGTCGCGGCGGCCGCTCCGGTCCTGCGGCACCGACTCGTGCTGCGCGCCGAGGCCGAGCTGGACCGCTTCCGGCCCGACGACGCCGTCGCTGCCGCGGTCGCGTCGGTGCCGGTGCCCCGGTAGGTGATGAGCCCGTCCCGCCGCACCGTCGGGCTCTGCGCTCTGCTCGCGCTGGGGCTGCTGGTGGTCCCCACCGCGCTCGTCGCGGTGGCGGCGGTCGGGCTGGTGGCGGCGGTCGTGGTCGACGCGGTCGACGCCCGGCGTCCGCTCTCCGTGGCGCGGGAGGTCCCGGACCGCCTCGCGCGGGGCGTGCCCGCGGCGCTGCGGGTGCGGGTCGAGGGGGCGGGGGCCCGCCGGGTCGAGGTCCGCCAACCGCGCGTTCCCGACCTCGACGTCGAGCCCCCGCTCGGAGACGGGGGCCTCGACGCGGTGGTCATCGCCCGCCGGCGGGGTCGCCACGAGCTGCCCGCCCTGGCGGTGCGCACGACCGGTGGCCTCGGCCTCGTCCGCCGCGACCGGTCCCACGACGGGGCGCGGGTGATCGAGGTGCTGCCCGATCTGCCGGCGGCGCGGCGTCTGGCCGGGCAGGTCCGGGCGCGGCGGTTCCGGGACCCGGGCCTGCGCCGGCGCGGGCCGATCGGTCTCGGCACCAACTTCGACCACATCCGGGAGTACCAGCCCGACGACGACATCCGCCACGTCAACTGGGTGGCGACCGCCCGGCAGGGTCGGCCGATGACGAACCGCTACCGGGAGGACACCGAGCGCGACGTCGTCGCCCTGCTCGACTGCGGCCGGCTGATGGCGGCCCCGGTCGGCCCGGATCTGGACTCGGGCTCCGGCGCGGGCTCGGGCGGTGCGGGACGGGACGGTCCGTCGTCGCAGGGCGATCGGACCCGCCTCGACGCGGCCGTCGACGTCGCGGTCGCCCTCGCCGCGGTGGCCGACGTGGTGGGCGACCGGTGCGGCCTCGTCGCGTTCGACGACGAGGTACGGGCCCGGGTGGTCCCGCGCCGCGGCTCGGGCGACGCGGTGGTGCGCGCCGTGCACGCCCTGGAACCGCGCCCGGTCGACGGCGACCCGGACCTCGCGTTCCGGGCGGTGGGCACCACCAAGCGGGCGCTGGTCGTCGTGCTGACCGACCTCGTCGACGAGGCCGCCGCGGGTGCCCTGCTCGACGCGCTGCCGTACCTGGTCCGTCGCCACGCCGTCGTCGTCGCCTCCTGCCTCGACCCGGATCTCGTCGCCGACGCCGACGATCCCGGACCGATCGGCGTCGTCGCCCGCCGGGTCCTCGCCTCCCGCGACGCGGCCGCCGCCCGCGTCCGCCACCGGGGCGCCCGGGCCGTCGAGGCCCCTGCCGACCGGCTCGCCGCCGCGGTGGTGGCCGCCTACCTCGACGCCAAGGCCGCCGCCCGCCTCTGATACTTCCGTCGGTAGGGCCGGGTCGCGCGGCCCCGGCTCGTCCTTGCCTGCCCCGCGGTGTGACCGGGGCCGGCTAGTCGATGGGGGTGCCGTCGGGGCGGTGGATGTGCCAGGTGCCGTCGGGGTCGCGGTGCGCGGTGTAGCGGTGTCGGTACTTGAAGCGGTTGTGTTTGCCGCAGCCGGGTCCCCCGTTGCGGGGGCAGGTACAGCCTCCACCGGGCCCGTCGGGGCCGTTGTCGGCCCAGGAGATGAGGTGGTCGCACTGGCAGTGGGTGACGGGTACGTGGCAGGAGTCTTCGGTGATCGGGACCGTCGTCGCTGGACGGATTCCTCGCTGCGCTCGGAACTTGCGTGCCGTGCTTGCTGGGTCGGCCTCGCCTGACGGCTCGGCCTCCGATCGGGCCAGTAGCAGGTCTCGTTGGAGAGCTTGACGGCCAGGGCGGCGGCTCCGGTGAAGCACCGGCTCCGCCGTCCGAGGTCGATGACGACCGAGTCGGAGTCGATGACGACGCGTCGGATGTGTCCGACCAGGGCGTTGGCGACCGCGGCGGTGGCCTCGACGGGGTGCCCGTCGAGGGTGGAGCAGCGGTAGCGGGGCGCCGGGAACGGGCCGCCACCGCCACCATCGGCGGCCCCGGGACCCGCGTGGGGGTGGGGGTCGGCGCCGAGGAGTTGGCGGGTGAGGCGTTCGAAGGTCTCGTGGTCGATGACGACGTCGGTCACGATCGGCGAGCCGCCCTCGGAGGCGGCGTGGTG